>OEIU01002159.1_pt1 | contig 10892 bp, 8 predicted proteins | sample 1539221 | NCBI WGS metagenome assembly OEIU01 (sample SAMN03792071, study PRJEB22550) | activated sludge metagenome | feature: wastewater treatment plant; material: activated sludge; isolation source: Wastewater treatment plant of a petroleum refinery complex | place: Argentina: Zarate | collected... | reverse complement strand
GGCCTACGCCGGCACCGCCGCGCCGATCAACTTCAACGGCCTGGTGCGCCAGTACTACCTGCGCAGCGCACCGATCGATGGCGACTTGCAGGTGAATCTCGTCGACAAGCACGAACGCAAGCGCCAGAGCCACGAAACCGCTCTCGCATTGCGGCCGGCGCTGGCGAAGATAGGCGAACGCAACGGCGCATCCGTGAAAGTCGTCGAAGTGCCGCCCGGCCCGCCGGTGCTGGCGCCGATCGTCGCCGAAATCTACGGCCCCGATTACGCGGCGCTGGGCAGGATCGCGCTGGGTCTGGCGAAGGAATTCCGCAGCGACAAGGACCTCGTGGACATCGACACCAGCGTCGAGGCCGACTCGCCGCGCGACGTTGTCGTCGTCGATCGCACGCGCGCCGCGCGCCTGGGCGTCTCGCAGGAGGAAATCGCACGCAGCCTGCGCGCCGCGCTGTCCGGCGATGATGCGACTTACCTGATGGATGGCAGGTCAAAGTACGCCGTGCCGATCCGGCTGCGCGTTGCCGCCGGCGATCAGGCCGCGCTCGAATCGCTGCTGGCCTTGCGTGTGCGCGCGCAGGGCGGGGCGCTGGTGCCGCTGTCGGAAATCGTGCAGGTGCGGCAGGCGGGTTGGGAAAAGGCGATCTACCACAAGGACCTGTTGCCCTACACCTACGTCACCGGCGATGACGCCGGTCGCACCGACAGCCCGCTGTACGGCATGTTTGCGATGGTCGGCAAGTTGCGCCACGACAAGATCGCCGGAAATCCTCTGGAGCAGAATTTCATCCAGCAGCCGAATGACGCCACCGGCTATTCCGTGAAGTGGGACGGTGAGTGGACGATTACCTATGAAACGTTCCGCGACATGGGCTTGGCGTATTCGGTCGGCCTCGTGCTGATTTACCTGCTCGTCGTCGGCCAGTTCCGCAGCTACGTGGTGCCGCTCATCATCATGGCGCCGATTCCGCTGACCGTGATCGGCGTGATGCCCGGGCATGCCTTGCTCGGCGCGCAGTTCACCGCGACCTCGATGATCGGCATGATCGCGCTGGCCGGCATCATCGTGCGCAATTCGATACTGCTCATCGACTTCATCGACCACGCGCTCGCCGACGGCCGGCCGCTCGCCGACGCGGTGATCGAGGCCGCCGCGGTACGCGCCAAGCCGATTGCGCTGACCGCGCTGGCGGCCATGATCGGCGGCTTCTTCATCCTCGACGATCCGATCTTCCAGGGCCTGGCGGTGTCGCTGATCTTCGGCATCCTCGTTTCCACCGTGTTGACGCTGCTGGTGATACCGCTGCTGTACTACAGTTATTTTGCGTCGCGCGCGAAAATCCGGTAGAACGCGATCTTCCTTCCCAGGTTCCGGAGCATCCCATGGCGAGCACGCGGGCCGATGACGGCGCATTGCTGGCACTGGCGCAGGACGTCGCCGTGGAATTTACGCGCCGCGGTGCGACATTGGTCACTGCGGAATCGTGTTCCGGCGGCTGGATCGCCAAGACGCTTACAGACATCGCCGGATCGTCGGCGTGGTTCGAATGCGGTGTGGTCGCATACAGCTACGAAGCCAAGGAAGCGCTGCTCGGCGTGCGTCCGGAAACGCTGGAAGAACACGGTGCGGTCAGCCGCGAAACCGCTATCGAAATGGTTTCGGGCGCACTCGCACGATACGGTGCGACCGTCGCCGTGGCCGTCACCGGCATCGCCGGTCCCTCCGGTGGCACCGCCGACAAACCCGTCGGCACGGTGTGGATCAGCTGGAAGCGCCGCGGCGGGTACGCGCAGGCGGAACTGTTCCATTTCGATGGCGATCGCGACGCCGTGCGCCGCCAGACCGTGGCGTCGGCGCTCGCCGGCGTTCGGAGAATTCTGACAAGCTGACGCGCGTTTCGCGCATGCGGCGCCTGTCGCGCTGTGGGATACTTGTCACGTGTCATCCCGGCATGGAATGCCGGGATCCAGAACACAGGGATGTGATCGTCCGGAACTGCCCACGCCATCCATGGCAACTGGATTCCGGCAGTCCATGCCGGAATGACGGAATAAATCGCAACCTGTGAGACGCGAGCGCCGGAAACTCGCCGCACCAGCCAAACTTCGAGGATTCACGCAATGGACGACAACAAGCGCAAGGCACTTTCCGCGGCTCTGGGCCAGATCGAAAAGCAGTTCGGCAAGGGCGCAGTCATGCGCATGGGCGATCGCACTGCCGACCCCATCGACGCGATTCCGACCGGCTCGTTGATGCTGGATATCGCGCTCGGCATCGGCGGCTTGCCGCGCGGTCGTGTGGTCGAAATCTACGGACCGGAATCCTCGGGCAAGACTACGCTCACCCTGCAAGTCGTCGCGCAGGCGCAAAAACTCGGCGGCACTTGCGCATTCATCGACGCCGAACACGCGCTGGATCCGGTCTACGCGGAAAAACTCGGCGTGAAGGTGGACGATCTGCTGCTCTCGCAGCCCGACACCGGCGAGCAGGCGCTGGAAATCGCCGACATGCTGGTGCGCTCCGGTTCGATCGACGTGATCGTGATCGACTCGGTCGCCGCACTGACGCCGCGCGCGGAAATCGAGGGCGAGATGGGCGACCAGCTGCCCGGCTTGCAGGCACGCCTGATGTCGCAGGCGTTGCGCAAGCTCACCGGCAATATCAGCCGGTCGGGAACCATGGTCATCTTCATCAACCAGTTGCGCATGAAGATCGGCATGATGATGCCGGGGCAGAATCCGGAAACCACCACCGGCGGCAACGCGCTCAAGTTCTACGCCTCCGTGCGCCTGGACATCCGCCGCATCGGCGCGGTGAAGAAGGGCGAGGAAGTGGTCGGCAATCAGACCAAGATCAAGGTGGTCAAGAACAAGCTGGCGCCGCCGTTCAAGCAGATCGTCACCGAAATCCTGTATGGCGAGGGCATCAGCCGCGAGGGCGAGCTGATCGACCTGGGCGTGGACAACAAGCTCGTGGAAAAATCCGGCGCCTGGTACAGCTACGGCGGCGAACGCATCGGCCAGGGCAAGGACAACGCGCGCCAGTACCTGAAGGAAAATCCACAAGCAGCGAAAGACCTGGAAGACAAATTGCGCGCCATCCTCGGCGCGAACAAGTCCGCCATGCCGCAGGTGGAGATGGAGGAGGCGTAAGCGTCGGAGGTTGCATGAACGCAAGCGTGAGCAAATTGTTCAAGGAAGCGTCCGATCTGGCGGAAGCCGATCGGGCGGCATTGGCGGGCCTGCTGCTTGAGAGCATTGAGCCTTTCCCTGCGCCCGAAATCGATGCGGCGTGGGCGCAGGAAATCGAGCGACGTCTTCACCAGATCGAAGCGGGTGAGGTGAAGACTGTTCCTTGGGACGAGGTGAAACAACGACTTTGGGCGCGATTCGGTGGCGCTCAGGATTGAACTCCATCCCGGCGCCGAAATCGATATCGAGGAAGCGCGTCGCTGGTATGCCCAACGAAGCCCGATTGCTGCGCACGCGTTCTTGCTCGAGGTCGAACACGTCATGGAACGGGTAGCGGGTTCCCCAGAACGTTGGCCATCGCACATTGCCGACACGCGAAGTTATTCGTTTCCGCGATTTCCGTTTCGCCTCGTTTATTTCGTCCGCGATTCCGTCGTTGTCGTCGTGGCGGTTTGTCATCATCGCCGCAAACCTGGTTATTGGGCGGTACGCAGTGGCAAGTAAGCGCACAGGCGGCGAACCGCTGAGCGCCTACGACAAAGCCCTCGGCCTGCTCGTGCGGCGCGAGCACTCGGCGCGCGAGTTGAAGTCCAAGCTCGCGCGCAAGGGTCTGGATGCTGACGCAAGCGCGGCGGCACTCGCCGATCTGCAGGCGAAGGATTTTCAATCCGATGCACGCTTCGGCGAGATGTTGGTGCGCACGCGCATTGCGGGCGGCTACGGGCCGCGCTGGATTCTGGCGGAACTGCGCCAGCATGGCATCGCCGAAGATGTGGCGCAGGAGTTGATTGCCGCAGCCGAAGCAGATTGGCCAGCCTTGGTGCGTGATCTGGTGCGCCGACGTTATGGGGTCAAGTCGGCCGCCAATTTAGCTGAACGCGCCAAGCGCGCGAATTTCCTGATGCGTCGCGGCTTCGACGCCCACACGGTACAATCCATAACCCGCACCGAGGGCCTGGGATCGGCTGACGAGTTGGATTGAAAACTCGGTTGCCTGCGTCCAGTCTTGGCGCGACCGACTCAATCCGACCGATTCCAATGCAGACCAGCGCGCAAATTCGCCAGACCTTTCTAGACTTCTTCAAGTCCAAGGGCCACACCATCGTGCCCTCGGCGCCGCTGGTGCCGGGCAACGACCCGACCCTGCTGTTCACCAACTCGGGCATGGTGCAGTTCAAGAACGTGTTTCTCGGCAGCGAAAAATTGCCGTACGTGCGCGCCGCCGACGTGCAGCGCTGCCTGCGCGCGGGCGGCAAACACAACGATCTGGATTCGGTCGGTTACACCGCGCGCCATCACACGTTTTTCGAGATGCTTGGCAACTGGTCGTTCGGCGATTACTTCAAGAAGGAAGCCATCGCCTGGGCGTGGGAATTGTTGACGCAAGTCTACAAGTTGCCGACCGATCGACTGCTCGTCACGGTCTACCATACCGACGACGAGGCCTTCGATCTGTGGCACAAGGAAATCGGCCTGCCGAAAAATCGCATCGTCCGCATCGGCGACAACAAGGGCGCGCCGTACGCATCCGACAATTTCTGGCAGATGGCCGACACCGGCCCGTGCGGGCCGTGCACGGAGATTTTCTACGACCACGGCGCGCACATTCCGGGCGGCCCTCCCGGCTCGCCGGACGAGGATGGCGACCGCTTCATCGAGATCTGGAACCTCGTCTTCATGCAATTCGACCGCGCTGCCGACGGTACGCTGTCGAAACTGCCTGCGCCGTGCGTGGATACCGGCATGGGCCTGGAACGCCTTGCCGCAATCCTCCAGCACGTGCATTCGAACTACGAGATCGACCTGTTCCAGCGCCTGATCAAGAAGGCCGCGGAACTGACGAACACGAAGGACCTGGAGAACAAATCGCTGCGCGTGATCGCCGACCACATCCGCGCATGCTCGTTCCTCATCGTCGACGGCGTGCTGCCGTCGAACGAGGGTCGCGGCTACGTGCTGCGCCGGATCATTCGCCGCGCGCTTCGCCACGGCTACATGCTCGGGCAGAAGCAGCCGTTCTTCCACAAGCTGGTGCCGACCCTGGTCGCCGAGATGGGCGAGGCCTATCCGGAGCTTCCCGGCAAACAGACGACCGTCGAGATGGCTTTGTTCGCGGAGGAAGAACGCTTCGGTGAAACGCTGGAAAACGGCATGAAGGTGGTCGACGAGATTGCCGCAAAATCCAAGCATGCAATTCCCGGCACAGACGCGTTCCGGCTGTACGACACCTACGGATTCCCGGTCGATCTCACCGCCGACATCGCACGCGAGCGCGGCCTGACCGTGGACATGGCTGGTTTCGAGAAGGCCATGAACGCGCAACGCGAACGCGCGCGCGCGGCCAGCCAATTCGAGACACGTGCGTCGCTTTCCGCCGAGTTGGTGCAGCGCCTCGCACCGACGCAGTTCCTCGGCTACACGACATTGGATGCCGATGCGCTGAACGTCATCGGCATCGTCCACGCCGGCAAGGATGCGAGTGAATTGCGCGACGGCGACGAGGGCATGCTGATTCTCGACGCGACGCCGTTCTATGCCGAATCCGGCGGCCAGGTCGGCGACACGGGCGAATTGAGCAATGCCGATGGACGTTTCATCGTCGCCGACACGATCAAACTGGCCGGCTCTTTCCACGGACACGTCGGCACGTGGCATGGCAAACCGCTGCGCCTTGGCGCGCCGCTGGCGGGCTCTGTCGATGCTTCGCGGCGTCAGTCCACGATGCTCAATCATTCTGCGACGCATCTGCTGCACGCAGCGCTGCGTCAGGTGCTAGGCGAACATGTGACGCAAAAGGGCTCGCTGGTCGCACCGGATCGCCTGCGTTTCGACTTTTCACATTTCAAACCGGTCTCACACGAGGAATTGCGCAAGATCGAAGACATGGTTAACGCCGAGGTGCGCCGCAACGTCGAGGCCGAGACCCACGACATGGGCTACGACGAGGCGATCAATTTCGGCGCGATGGCGCTGTTCGGCGAGAAGTACGGCGACCGCGTGCGCGTGTTGCGCATGGGCGATTTTTCCACCGAGCTGTGCGGCGGCACGCACGTCGCGCGCACCGGCGACGTCGGCCTGTTCAAGATCGTTGCCGAATCCGGCGTCGCTTCCGGCATTCGCCGCATCGAGGCGCTGACCGGTGCCGGCGCGTTGGCATTCGTGGTTGACCAGGAAAAGCGGCTCGGCGAGGTCGCGCATCTGTTGTCCGCGGGCGGCGGCGACGTCATCGAGAAACTGCGCCAGGTTCTGGAGCGGCAGAAGAAACTCGAGCGCGAGATCGATGCGATCAAGGCCAAGTCGGCGAACGCGGCGGCCGGCGATCTGGCTGCGTCCGCGCAGGATGTCGCCGGTATCAAGGTGATCGCCGCGCGTCTGGATGGCGCGGATGCGAAAGTGCTGCGCGAGAGTGTCGACATGTTCAAGCAGAAGCTCGGCGATTGCGTCGTGCTCCTGGCAGGCAGTGCGGACGGCAAGATCGCGTTGGTTGCCGGCGTCCACGGCAAGGCGCTGGGCAAGATCAAGGCCGGTGAACTCGTGGCGCATGTGGCCAGTCAGATCAATGGCAAGGGCGGCGGGCGTCCGGACATGGCCCAGGGTGGCGGTGAGGATTCGCCGAATCTCGCTACCGCATTGGCGGAAGTGCCCGCCTGGGTCGGCGCGCGCCTTGCATAGAGCTTTGGTAGGATGCGACGGCGCGCAAGACTCGCGCGTCCATGACTTGGGTCACTGGCGCTTAACGCGGGTTCGGTTACGCTGGCGGCGAACATATTGCAGGTGCAATGGAAGCTGGACCTGCGCCGGGGGACGGCGCGAACCTGAAGGAGATTGGTCATGCTGATTTTGACGCGCAGGGTAGGCGAGACATTGATGATCGGCGACGCCGTCAGCGTGACCGTGCTCGGCGTCAAGGGCAATCAGGTGCGCATCGGCATCAACGCGCCGAAGGACGTGGCCGTTCACCGCGAAGAAATCTACCAGCGCATCAAGCACGAACACGATGCGCCCGGTGGCGAAACGCCTCCCGCCGCCGAAGGTTGAGCTTTACCGCGGACAGGCTAGCCGCTATCCTTCGCGCCCTTGACGGAGAGGTGCCCGAGAGGCCGAAGGGGCTCCCCTGCTAAGGGAGTATAGGGTCAAAAGCTCTATCGAGGGTTCGAATCCCTCCCTCTCCGCCAGTCAATTTTTATCGGATTTTCGTTGACGGAAAATCGCGTCGACGGGATAATTAACGGTTCCACGCGCCCGTAGCTCAGTTGGTCGAGGCGTGAGCGCTACGCGATGCCCTGAATGGCATCGCGTGCGAGCGGCGAGGAGGAGGCAGGATGCCGACTGGAAGACCACACCAAGGATGGTTGGTTTATTGACTTTACAACGCGCCCGTAGCTCAGTTGGATAGAGTACCAGGCTACGAACTTGGTGGTCGGGAGTTCGAATCTCTCCGGGCGCGCCATTTTTTCGAGGGACGTTTCGGCGTCCGTCAGTGTTGCGAGGTGACAATCGGCGCGGCCGCCGTGCAGGGCGAACGATCGGGGTATAGCTCAGTCTGGTAGAGCGCCAGCTTTGGGAGCTGGATGTCGAGAGTTCGAATCCCTCTACCCCGACCAACTGTCTGCGAGAATGGTGCGCTAGACTTCGCCGGTTGCGCCCGTAGCTCAACCGGATAGAGCACCGGCCTTCTAAGCCGGCGGTTGTGGGTTCGAGTCCCGCCGGGCGCGCCACAAGTTTGCTTGAAAATTCGGTTTCAACGGTGGGCGTAGCTCAGTTGGTTAGAGTACCGGATTGTGATTCCGGTTGTCGTGGGTTCGAGTCCCATCGTCCACCCCAGTTTGACAACAAGTGGGCCGTTAGCTCAGTTGGTAGAGCAGGAGACTCTTAATCTCTTGGTCCTAGGTTCGAGTCCTAGACGGCCCACCACTTTTTCCCGCGCGCACGATGCGTGAAAATCCAACGTTTCATCCCGCTCACGCGAAAGTGGCGGAACTGGTAGACGCACTGGATTTAGGTTCCAGCGGGGCAACCCGTGAGAGTTCGAGTCTCTCCTTTCGCACCAAAGAGTTGAATCTGCGCTTGGTAGTGACCCAATCTTCCGGGAATCGAAGCGCAAATGCACAAACGAAGATTTCGAGGTCATGATCATGCAAGTCTCGGTTGAAAACGTCGGCAAACTCGAGCGCAAACTCGTTGTCCGCCTCCCGGCGGATGCTTACGAGTCCACGGTGCGCTCACGCATCGCCGACGCGGGCCGCAACGTCCATCTCAAGGGTTTCCGCCCCGGCAAGGTGCCGGTAAAGGTGATCGAGCAGCGCTTCGGCGCGCAGATCCGCGGCGAGGCGATGTCCGAACTGGTGCGTACCAGCTTCCAGCAGGCGGTGAGCGAACAGAAACTGCGCCCGGCGGCGTCACCGGCGATTTCCACCAGCGGCGAGCCGGTGGACGGGCAAATCGAATACGTCGCCACGTTCGAGGTGCTGCCGGAACTGGGCAAGCTCGACGTGGCATCCCTGAACATCATCAAGGCGGTCGCCAGCGTTACCGATGCCGACGTCGATGCAATGATCGAGACGTTGCGCCAGCAGCGTCGCGCCTGGACAGCGGTGGAGCGCGCGGTGCAGGCCGGCGACATGGCGTTGTTCGAATTCTCCGCGCAAGGCGATGGCTTCACCCACGAACGCGAGCGCGTCGGCACGATCGTCGGTTCCGGCGCGATGGGCGCGGATCTGGAAAACGCCATGGTTGGCCACGCGGCCGGGGATGAGTTCGACGTCGATGTCGCTTTCCCGGCCGATTTCCGCAATCCGGCGCTGGCCGGAAAGACCGCGAACGTCAGCGTCAAGCTGGTCCGTGTGCAGGAAGCGAAGCTACCCGAGATCGACAGCGCCTTTATCGCCAGTTTCGGCATTGGCGAGGGCGATCTGGAAAAATTCCGCACGGACGTGCGCGCGAACCTCGATCGCGAATTGACCGGCGTACTGGCCATGCGCCTGAAGAACGAGGTCGTCGAAAAGCTTATTGCGGCGCATCCGGATATCGAGCTGCCGCAAGGCATGGTCGAGTCCGAGGCGCGTGCCTTGCACGCTCAGGCCCAGGCCCAGGCGCAACAGCAGGGCGCGCCGTTCACGGTTGATGTGTCGGCGTATTCGGAAGTGGCCCGCCGCCGTGTCTGCGCGGGCGTGCTGATCGGCGAAATTGCTCGGCAAAACGACATCCGCCCGGATAGCCGGCGCGTGGCCGAACTGCTGGCGACGATCGCCTCCACCTACGAAGAACCTGCGCAGGTCATTGAACTTTACCAGCGTGATCCCCAGTTGATGGGTGGCTTGCAGAATCGTGTGATGGAAGACCAGGTAGCCGAATGGGTAGCCACGCGCGCGCAGACGACCGAACAGCAGATGACTTTCAACGAAGCGATGCGCCAGGGCTGACCGGCGCGTCCGGAGAAACATGGCGATGAATGGCGAAATCCGCGGCTTGAACCTGGTGCCGATGGTGGTCGAACAGACCCCACGCGGCGAACGCGCCTATGACATCTACTCGCGCCTGCTCAAGGAGCGCGTGGTGTTCTGTGTTGGCCCCATCGACGACTACATGGCCAATGTCATCGTCGCGCAATTGCTGTTCCTGGAATCCGAGAATCCGGACAAGGACATCAACCTCTACATCAACTCGCCCGGCGGCGTGGTCACCGCCGGCATGGCGGTCTATGACACCATGCAGTTCATCAAACCCGACGTCAGCACGATCTGCGTCGGTCAGGCGGCGAGCATGGGTTCGCTGCTGCTCGCGGCTGGCGCCAAGGGCAAGCGTTACGCGTTGCCGAACTCGCGCATCATGATCCACCAGCCGCTCGGCGGCTTCCAGGGCCAGGCCTCGGATATCGAAATCCATGCCAAGGAAACCTTGACGATCAAGGAAAGGCTGAACGCGATCCTGGCCCGCCACACCGGCCAACCGATCGAGCAGATCACCAAGGATACCGACCGCGACAATTTCAAGAGCGCGGCCGAAGCCAAGACCTATGGTCTGGTCGATGAAGTGATCGAGCAACGGCCGGCTGAGACGGTCAAGACTGCCTAAATTCCTGTTTTGTCTCCATTTGCCCGCGTAATACCCCCGTCCATCGGAGACGGGTGGACTTGCGCGGGCCTGTGGTATTCTAAAAACGCAATGAGTGACGGGGTTTCAAGGGTATGAGCGACGAGCGCCAGGGCCGATCAGGCGACAGCAGCAAGATCCTGTACTGCTCGTTCTGCGGCAAGAGCCAGCACGAGGTGCGCAAGCTGATTGCGGGCCCGAGCGTGTACATCTGCGACGAGTGCATCGAGCTGTGCAACGACATCATCCGCGAGGAACTCGAGGAAAAGAACGCCGGCAAGAAGAGTCACCTGCCGAAGCCGCGCGAAATCATGGACGTACTCGATCAGTACGTGATCGGGCAGAGCCGCGCCAAAAAGGTACTCGCGGTCGCCGTCTACAACCATTACAAGCGACTCGATTCGCGCAAGGCCAACGACGAAGTCGAGCTGGCCAAGTCCAACATCCTTTTGATCGGGCCGACCGGATCGGGCAAGACCTTGCTCGCCGAAACGCTGGCGCGGCTGCTCAACGTGCCGTTCACGATTGCCGACGCGACCACGCTGACGGAAGCCGGTTACGTGGGTGAGGACGTCGAGAACATCATCCAGAAGCTTCTGCAGAAATGCGAG
>OEIU01002158.1_pt1 | contig 10903 bp, 8 predicted proteins | sample 1539221 | NCBI WGS metagenome assembly OEIU01 (sample SAMN03792071, study PRJEB22550) | activated sludge metagenome | feature: wastewater treatment plant; material: activated sludge; isolation source: Wastewater treatment plant of a petroleum refinery complex | place: Argentina: Zarate | collected... | reverse complement strand
CATCTCCCCCGCCGACTTCACCCGCCCCGGCACGCTCGAAGTCGCCGACATCTTCGCCTTCCTCAACGCCTGGTTCGCCGGCTGTTAGACCCCGCCGCGGGCCGTACTCCCCGGGAACGGCCGCCTTTCCGCGTTCCCGTCCTCGAAATCCGCTGGGATTTCCCCCCGCCGAGGTACACTCACAGCACACCCCCCTCCCCCCTCCCCTCCTCCTCCCCCACCCCCGGGCGCGAGGCAAGGGTGCCAAGGAGATCCCATGGCGATGCACACCGTGCCGGTCGCGATCCCGCGAGGGTGGTCCTTCCGGGTCGTGGCCACGTTGGCGGCTCTGGCCTTCCCGATCGGCGCGGCGTGGGGTGATTCCTCGCACCTGCACGGGAACGTCAATGCGAACAGCACGACGGGGATGCAGCAGACCATCGACGACATGCCCGTGGCCGCGCTCCCGGGCCTCGACGCCCTGGACAACGCGGGCAATCACGCCACGGCCGGGGGCTCGCTCGCGGGCCCGACGGGCTCGATCTCGCTCACCGCTCACGCCTGCTCGGGGGGCGGCCCCACCTTTGGCGGCCTGGCCATCAGCGGGTCGGACGCCCGATTCTCCGCCGACTACCTGATCGTCTCCTCTACCCTTTCCGCGGGCACGCCTGTGCAGGTTAAGTTCAGGTGGAGCACCTCCGCGCTCCCACATGGAATCGCTCAGAACCCCTCGAACGTAAATGACGCCGGGCAGTCCGGGGCCGCGGTGCAAATCGGGGTGGTGATGCCCATCGGCAACGTCTACGACATCTTCGGCAGCGTTGAACGCTCGGGTTCCAGCGGCGGCTTCGGCCTCACCCTTGGCGGAACCTTCAATCCCGAGGCCGGCTCGAACGAGGCCACGCTCACCGTGCTCGTCGGGCAGTGGCTGCGCATCAATCTTCAGTGCAGCGTCAACGCCAGCACGTACGCGATCTCCCCGGCCTCCACCGACGGCGATGTGCAGTTTGTGATCGTGTGGGGCGTGAGTTCGATGAATCCCGACGCCGCGGCGGTCCTCGCGAGCAACCCGGCCGAGCCCGCCCCCCCGGCGGAGATGGCCACACCGGAAGACGCCGTGCAGCGCCGGCCCCCGCGCCCCGAGGGCCCGGACATCCTCCCCTGCTTCCGCATCCCATCGCCGCCGGTAAGCGCGACCGTCTGCGCCGGCGACAACCCCACGCTCTCGGTCGGCGTGCTCGGCACCGGCCCGTTCACCTACCGCTGGCGGAAGAACGGCGTGCCCGTGGATTCGGACCTGAATCCCTCCGCCACGACCACCATGCTCGAGTTGCCCGGTGTGTCTCCCGCCGACGCGGGCTCGTACGACTGCGTGGTGACCAACCCCTGCGGCGACATCGTCTCGGCCCCGGCCATGCTCACCGTCGATTCTCCGCCGATGATCTCGCAACAGCCCGCACCCGCGACGATCTGCCCGAACGGTTCGGCGCCGTTCGCCGCCACGGCCTCCGGCTCGGAACCGCTCTCCTACCAGTGGCAGGTGCTGACCGCCCCCGAGTTCTGGATGACGATGGGCAACGACCCCGGGCCGCTCCCCTGCGGAGGAGGCGCGTTCTCGTACGCCGCGCCCATCAACTCGCCCACCGTCTCCATCGGCATCCGCCCCTGTCCGGGCATCCCCGGCGCGCCCCAGCACTTCCAGGTCCGGTGCCTGGTCTCGAACGCGTGCGGGACGGCGTACAGCAACTCCGCCGCGTACACCATCTGCCCCGCCGACTTCAACTGCTCGGGCACGCTCGAGGTCGCCGACATCTTCGCCTTCCTCAACGCCTGGTTCGCGGGCGATCCAAACGCCGACTTCGACGGCGCAAGCGGCCTCCAGGTCGCCGACATCTTCGCCTTCCTCAACGCCTGGTTTGCCGGATGTTGACGTGCCGTCCCATAGGCTCGCGATCCACTCGCACGATTCCGCCACCCCTCCGCCAATCCCGATGTACACTCGATGTCCCGCACGAACGGGTCCGAGAATCCATCGATCCCCGCCCTTCGGGAGAGATGGAACACCCGTGTGGCCCGCGGGCCGCCTCATCGTGCGACGCCCGCTCGCCCGCACGCGTCCCGGGCGGTCGTTCGGGCGATGGTGTCCTAATGAGTCGTGCCGCAACGAGATCCGTCGCCTCCCGCTCCCGCGCGATCGCTCTCGCGTGCGCGGCCATGTCGGCCCTCTCCTCCACCGCCCGCGCCCAATGGACCGTCACCAATCTCACGCCCCCCTCCTCCTCCGGCTCGTTCGTCAACTCCGGCTTCGACACCCGCCAGGCCGGATACACCATCACCGGCGGCCAGTATCACGCCTCCCTGTGGAACTCGTCCGTCTCCCTGTTCACCGATCTCAATCCTCCGGGCGCGACCCTCAGCGAGGCCGCCGGCGTGAGCGACACCCAGCAGGTCGGCCACGCCTTCATCAACGGCCAATACCGCGCCGGCCTCTGGACCGGCGCCGCCGCGTCGTGGGTTGACCTCACACCGCCCGGCGCGACCGAGGCCCACGCCACCGGCGTCGGAAGCGGCCAGCAAGTCGGCTACGTCCTCTCCGGCGGTCGCTATCGCGCCGGCCTCTGGGGCGGCACGCCCTCCTCATGGATCGATCTCTCCCCCGCCGGTTCGCTCGAGTCCTACGCCCTCGGCGTCGGCGGCGGCCAGCAAGTCGGCTACGCGTGGATCGGCGATCGCTATCGCGCCGGCGTCTGGACCGGGTCCGCGCCCACCTGGGTGGACCTCAGCCCCCCCGGCGCGATCGACTCCGCCGCCCTCGCCGCCGCCGGCGGCCAACAGGTCGGCTACGCCCACGTCGATGGCATGAACCGGGCCAGCCTCTGGAGCGGCTCCGCCGCCTCGTGGGTCGATCTGAGCCCGACCAACTCCACCCACTCCATCGCCCGGGGCGTGTTCGGCGGCCAGCAGGCCGGCGCCGCGACGGTCTCCGGTGTGAGCCACGCCGGCGTCTGGGCCGGCACGGCCTTCTCGTGGGTCGATCTCCATCCCACGCTCTCCGCCGAGTACTCATCCTCCGAAGCCCGCGCCATCTGGAGCAACGACACCACCACCTACGTCTCCGGCTTCGGGTACAACTCCGCCACCCGGCGCACCGAGGCCCTCCTCTGGACCCGCCCCAGCCCCGCGACCTGCCGCGCCGTCTGGACCGGCATCACCGGCCCCGGTCCCGGCCCCCGGCTCGCGCAGGCCATGGTCTTCGACACCGCCCGCTCCAACCTCGTGCTCTTCGGCGGCGGCAGTTCGGGCCTCGGTGCCGCCGACCCCGACGACGTCTCGTCCGACACCTGGACCCTCAACGGCTCCGCGTGGACCCTCGCCGCCACCGTCGGCCCCTCGCCGCGCGACCTCCCCGCCATGGTCTACGACTCGGTCCGCCAACGGGTCGTCCTCTTCGGCGGCCGAACCAACTCCGTCTCCGCGGGCACCCAGACCTTCCACAACGACACGTGGGAGTGGGATGGCGCCGCCTGGACACAGCGCCCAACCGCCAACGCTCCCCCCGCGCGGTTCCGCGCCGCCGCGTCCTTCGACTCCTCGCGCGCCGTCATGGTCCTCCACGGCGGCGAACTCACTCCCGCCGCCGGCCCGCCCATCATCTTTTCCGACCTCTGGGAGTACGACGGCGTCGATTGGACGCAGCGCACCATCCCCGGCCCAACCCCCGGCCCCCGCGTCGGCGCGCCCATGACCTTCGACGCCGCCCGCAACGTCTCCGTCCTCTGGGGCGGCCTCACCGACACGCAGCAGTTCACCGACACCTGGGAGTACAACGGCGCGGCCTGGACCCAGCGGGCGACTTTCCTCGCGGGCCTCTCCGGCTCGCAGGGCCCCCGCGGCCCCCACCCCCGCCGTCGTGCCCCCCCCCTCCCCGACGGCGCCCCGCCCTCGCTCTGTTCTTGAAGCGGGGTGGCGCGGACCTCCCCCCCCCCCGCCCCCGCCCCCGCCGCACGAGCGTTCCCCGCGTTCGCCTACGACCCCGCCCGCGACGCGCTCGTTCTTCAAGGGGGCGTCAACCCGACCGCCGGCACGCTCGCCGACACCGCCGCCCTCCCCTGTCCCTCCGCCCCATGGTCGATCGCCACCCAGCCCGCGCCCAGGACCGCCTGCCCGCTCGGCTCGGCCGGCTTCTCCGTCGCGCTCGCGGGCAACAACCCCGGCCCGTTCTCTTTCCAGTGGCAACTCGAAACCGCCCCGGACGCCTGGACCACCCTCGGCAACGACCCGCTCCCGCTCGCCTGCGGCGGTAGCGCTCGGATCCAGAGTTCCTCGCCCAACGCGCCCTCCGTGACGATCAGCATCCGCGGCTGCCCCGGCCCGGCCCTGGCTTCGCAGGCCTTCCAGATCCGCTGCGTCGCCTCCACCCCCTGCTGCTCGACCCCGAGCCTCCGCGCCCAATACTCCATCTGCCCTGCCGACTTCGAGTGCAACGGATCGCTGGCAGTCTCCGACGTCTTCGCCTTCCTCAACGCCTGGTTCGACGGCAACCTCGCCGCCGACGTTGACGGGACGTCCGGGCTGCAGGTCTCCGACATTTTCGCCTTCCTCAACGCCTGGTTCGGCGGCTGCTGACTCCACGCCCCCTCGGGCTCGCCCCGGCGTCCCGTCCCCGGCCGGATCCGACCGCCGCGCAGGATCGCCCGCCCGCGTTCGTACCTGGGATGGCCGCGTCCGTGGCCTCCCATGTCCAGACCCGCCCGCCCATCCCCGCCCCCCGCCCCCGTCCGCCTCGCCCGGATCGTCGCCGCGCTCGCGACCCTGTTCTCCGCCGGCGCTCCCGCCCGGGCCCAGTGCCCCGGCCGGTGGGTGCCCGGCGAGGGCCTGCCCGGCCTGAGCGGCAACGTCTTCACCGTCGCCTCCCTCCCGGGCGGCGACACCGTCGCGGGCGGAGCCTTCTCCGTCGCGGGCGCCGCCTCCGCGCCCAACATCGCCAGGTGGAATCCCGCCGCCGCGCGCTGGTCGGCCATCGGCGCCGGACTCAACGCAAGCGTCTTCGCCACCGCGGTCCTTCCCGACGGCGACCTCATCGTCGGCGGCATGTTCACCCACTCCGGCGCCAGCCCCCTCGGCGGCGTCGCCCGCCTCAACCCAGCCACCAACGCCTGGTCCCCGCTCGGCGCCGGCGTCACCGGCGGCGACGTCAACGCCCTCGCCGTCGCTCCCGGCGGAGAGGTCTACGTCGCCGGCAACTTCTCGACCGCCGGAAGTCTCGTGGTTTCCGGAATCGCCCGGTGGTCGTCCACCACCGGCCAATGGTCGGCGCTCGGCCAGAGCCCCAACCGAGGATTCAACGCCGTCGCCGTCCATCCCGGCGGCGATGTCTACGTCGGCGGCAACTTCGGTCCCAACGGCTTCTCCGCCCTCGGCGTCGCCCGCTGGAGCCCGGCCACGAGCACATGGTCCACCCTCGGCCCCGGCCTCGCCGGCGGCGCGGTCAACGCCCTCGCCATCCTGCCCGGCGGCGATGTCGTCGCGGGCGGCCAGTTCCTGTCCGTCCCCGGTGCGCCGGCGCTGAGCGTCCCCGCCATCGCCCGATGGAATCCCGCCACCTCCACGTGGTCCGCACTCGGCGCCGGCATCACCGGCCAGTCCCGGCGCGTCAACGCCCTCCTCACGCTCCCCGGCGGCGACTTCCTCGCCGCGGGCGACTTCGGCTCCGCCGGCGCCTCCCCAGCCTCCAACATCGCCCGGTGGACCGACTCCGCCGGCTCGTGGTCTCCGGTCGCGGGCGGCACCAACGGCCCCGTCACCGCCCTCGCGTCCACCCCATCCGGTCCGTCCGCCGGTGAGGTCATCGTCGGCGGCGGATTCTCGCTCGCCGCGGGCACTTCCGCCTCCACCCCCGGCGTGCTCCCCGTGGCCAACATCGCCAAACTCCGCCCCTCACCCGCGATCTGGTCCGCCCTCGGCTCGGCCATCAGCGGCCCCGTCAACGCCATCGCCGTGCTCCCCGCGGGGCCCGCGGGCGCGGCCGCCAACGGCGACCTCATCGTCGCCGGTTCCTTCCTCCGCGCCGGACCCATCGCCGCCTCCAACGTCGCCCGTTGGAATCCCACCCACGGCGAATGGGCCTCGCTCGGATCCGGCCTCAACGCCACGGCCAGCGCGGCCGTCGCCCTCCCAACCGGCGACGCCATCGTCGGCGGACAGTTCACCACCGCGGGCGGAGTCGCCGCCAACCGCATCGCCCGCTGGAACGCCTCCGCCAGCGCCTGGTCCGCCCTCGGCCCCGGCATCACCGGCCCCGCCGTCGGCGCCCGCGTGCTCGCCCTCGCCGCGCTCCCCAACGGAACGATCGTCGCGGGCGGCGGCTTCACCAACGCCGGCGCCGCCCTCGCCATCGACATCGCCATGTTCGACCCGACATCCTCCACCTGGTCCGCCATGGGCTCCGGCCTCGACAACCTCGTGTACGCCCTCGCCGCGCTCCCCGGCGGCGACGCCATCGCCGGCGGCGCGTTCTCCGCCTCGGGAAGCATCCAACTCTCCGGCATCGCCCGCTGGAACGCGACCTCGCGGACGTGGTCGCCCCTCGGCCCCGGCGTCAACGGCACCGTCTACGCCCTCACCGTCGTCCCCTCCTCATCCGGCACGCGGGTCATCGTCGCGGGCGCGTTCTCCACCGCCGGCGGCGTCAGCGCCAACTCCATCGCCTCATGGAACGCCGACACCGGCGCCTGGTCCCCCCTCGGAGCCTTCGGCGGCGGCGTCGAGCCGACGATCTCCTCCGTCGCCGCCATCCCCGCGTTCCCCGCAGACCTCGTCGTCGGCGGCACTTTCCTCAGCGCCAGCGGCGTCCCGGCCCAGCGGGTCGCCCGCTGGAACTCCACCGCCCGCACATGGTCCCCCCTCGGCTCCGGCGCGACGGGCGGTTCCGTCAACGCTGTCGCCGCGATCCTCCGCGGCGACATCCTCATCGGCGGCGGCTTCACCTCCGCCGGCGGAACCCCCGCCTCGTCCTTCGCCCGCTGGACAACCCAGCCCGTGTGCCCCGGCGACTTCGACTGCTCGGGAATCGTCGGGATCGACGACCTCTTCGCGTACCTCAACGCCTATCTCGCCGCCTCCCCCGCGGCCGACGCCAACGGCCTCGACGGGCTGACAATCGACGATCTGTTCCACTTCATCTCGATTTGGTTTTCTCCGTGCTGAGCCCGGGTTGGGGTGTGCCGGCCGACTATCAAGGGCTTGCTCGCCAGGATGTGCGCGGATTCATCGGCCCGGGCTTGCACCAGAAGGCCGGATTCGGTTACTCTCTGCTCGCCGGGCGTTCTGCCCGCGCTCCCGCTTCGGGATCACCCCTGACCGCCCCGAACAATCCACGGAGATGCCCATGCCCAGCGTGCCCACCCGTCCCATCCTTGCGCGCCTGTTGTCGGCTTCCTTCGGCGTGCTCGCCCTCGCCGCGCCCCTGCTCGCCCAGCCCGACATCACCCACGCCGACCTCTCCGACACCGGCAGGTACCCATCCACCGGCGGCCCGATCAACGGCAAGTACGCCTACGCATGGGGCTCGTACACCTGCAACATCGGCAACCAAAACCTCTCGTGGATCAACGGCGGAACGCCCGCCCTGGCCATGAACGCCTACCGCCTGTACGACGGCCGGATGATGCAGATCGGTCTGGGAAACGCCAAGACCGCCTGCTGCGTTGGCAACGGCTCCGGATGTGGCCTCACCTGTTCCACCGGCGGCACCGGCCTCCGGGCCGGCTGCCGCGACTACTACAGCGCCGGCTTCAACTCCGGCCAGTCGCGCCTCGGGCCGCGCTCCGTCATGGACGCGTGGACCGGCGTGTTCACCTCCATCCCCGCCGGCACCGGCGACGCCATCTGGCGCCGATGCCAGGTCAACGTCTCCGACATGACCCCGGCCAACTTCCCCGGCGCCACCTACTTCGCCGAGGGCGTCTACGTCTGCACCGAGGAACCGCCCGCCCAGAAGCTCAACAACGCCACCTACCGCCCCTGCGCCGTCGCCAACACCGGCGCGGCCCCGACGTACAACTGGACCGTGCAGGGCGCCAGCGCCACCGGCAAGCCCGCCATCTACGCCTGGAAGGAGCACGGCCTCGGCCTGAACCAGCCCGATCCCTCCGTCACCATCGTCCCCGTGGACGTCCCCGGCGAGGGCCGCTACTTCGTCGCCGCCAAGGTCAAGGACAACGCCGACGGCACCTGGCGCTACGACTACGCCGTCTTCAACCTCAACTCCTCCCGCTGCGGCGCGGCCTTCTCCGTGCCCGTCAGCGCCTACGCCTCGATCTCCGGCATCGGCGTCAACGCCGCGCCCTACCACTCCGGCGAGATCTACGACAACACGCCCTGGACCGGCGTCAAGTCCGGCGCATCTGTGAAGTTCTCCGCACCCGCCAAATACTCGTCCAATCCCAACACCAACGCCCTCCGCTGGGGCACCATGCACAACTACTGGTTCACCGCCAACGTGCCCCCCGCGCAGTCCACGGGATCCGTCACCATCGATCTGTTCAAGCCCGGAACCCCCGGCTTCATCGTCGTCGCCGGGCTCCCCGTGCCCAGCGAGGTCCCCTGCACCGCCGACTTCGACTCCAGCGGAGATCTCGCGATCCTCGACATCTTCGAGTACATCAACCGCTGGTTCGTCGCCGATCCCCGCTGCGACGTCAACCACGCCAACGGCGTCAACGAGCAGGACATCTTCGACTTCATCAACATCTGGTTCGCCGGCTGCTGAACCTCCGGGCCGCGATCATCAACCGGCCACGCCCGCGGCTTCCTCGCCGCGGGCGTTTTCTTACCCTCCCCCCCCGCATTCCCCTACCATCGGCCCCATGAAGATCCACGAACACCAGGCCCGAGACCTCCTCGCCTCCTACAACATCCCCGTCCCCGCCGGACAGGTCATCGAGTCCCCCCTCGCCGCCGAGGACGCCTTCAACAAGGTCGCCAAGGCCGCCGGTATGACCCCCGACAACGCCCTCGTGGTCATCAAGGCCCAGGTCCACGCCGGCGGACGCGGCAAGGCCGGCTTCGTCAAACTCGTCAAGACCCCCGCCGAGGCCAAAGCCGCGGCCCAGTTCATGCTCACCAACAAAATGGTCAGCCCGCAGACCGGCCCCGAGGGCCTCGCCGTCAAGAAGCTCCTCGTCGCGGCCGGAGTCGATATCGCCGATAGAAAGGGCGGCGGCAAGGAAGAGTTCTACCTCGCCATCACCACCGACCGCGCCAGCCGCCGAAACGTCCTCATCGCCTCCCGCGAGGGCGGCGTCGAGATCGAGACCGTCGCCCACGAGAATCCCGACGCCATCACCAAGCAGCCCCTCCACCCCACCCTCGGCCTGCAGGGCTTCGCCGCCCGCAAAGTCGCCTACCGCCTCGGCCTCTCGGGCAAGCTCGCCAACCAGGCCGCCGACGCCATGCAGAAACTCGCCAAACTCTTCGTCGAAAAAGACTGCTCCCTCGCCGAGATCAACCCCTTGGTCGTCGCCACATCCGGTTCTTCCCCCTCGACACCCGGACACCTCGGCACCTCGACACCTTGCATCATGGCCATCGACGCCAAGTTCTCCTTCGACGACAACGGCCTCTTCCGCCACCCCGAACTCGAGCAACTCGCCGACCCGTCGGAAGAGAACCCCGCCGAACTCCGCGCCAAGGCCGCGGGCCTCTCCTACATCTCCCTCGACGGCAACATCGGCTGCCTCGTCAACGGCGCGGGCCTCGCCATGGCCACCATGGACATCATCAAACTCCACGGCGGCACCCCGGCCAACTTCCTCGACGTCGGCGGCGGCGCCACCGAGGAAGCCGTCACCGAGGCCTTCAAGATCATCCTCTCCGACCAGCACGTCAAGGGGATCCTCGTCAACATCTTCGGCGGCATCATGCGCTGCGACATCATCGCCCAGGGCGTCGTCAACGCGGCCAAGACCTACACCAACCCCGACGGCTCCGTCGGCTTCAAGGTCCCGCTGGTGGTCCGCCTCGAAGGCACCAACGTCGAAGCCGGCCGCAAAATCCTCAGCGAGGCCAAGGGTCTGGTGCCGACGCTCCAGGCCGCCACCGACCTCGCCGACGCGGCCAAGAAAGTCTGCTCCGCAGTGGGCGCGGGAAAGTAATCCCACACGCCCGGGATGAGGCTCTGCGAATCCCGCGGATCTTTGGCGGGCGTCGAAAGGCAAGCCCACATGCCCGGGATGAGGCTCCGCGAATCCCGCGGTTGAACCCCCGACAACAAGGTCTCCCGCATGCCCACAACGAAGGTGCGCGAAGTGCTGAAACTGCTGGCCCTCGACGGCTGGTCCATCGTCGCGACCAAAGGCAGCCACCGCCAACTCAAGCACCCCATCAAACCCGGCCGCGTCACGGTCCCGGGCAAGCCCAACGACGACCTCGCGCAGGGCACTCTGAATAGCATTCTCCGCCAGGCCGGTCTGAAGGAGCGATCATGATGCGGTACCTTGTCGTCATCGAAAAGGCGGGGAAGAACTACTCCGCCTACGTCCCCGATCTGCCCGGGTGCGTCTCCACCGGCAAGACCCCCGCCGCCACCCGCGCGGCCATCCGCGCGGCGATCGACTTCCACATCGAGGGCATGCGAGCCGACGGCCTGCCGATCCCCAAACCCTCGGCCAGAAGCGCCGAGGTCGCGGTGAGCGCGCCCGCGCCGACGCGAAAGGGCGGTCGGAAGGCGGCGTGAGCGTGGGGAGAGGTCGCGGCGGGTTTGGCGATTGCGGTGGTGAAGGTGCGTGGAGCAGTAGGCAGGAACCACGGTGATATACTGCAGACCATCGTATGCTCCGCTGACCTGCCTGACTTTCCTGTACCAGTTTGGATGAGAGGACCAGATTGTACCAACTCCTCCTCCCGTGTGCCGTGCGGCGACGGA
>OEIU01002157.1_pt1 | contig 10904 bp, 7 predicted proteins | sample 1539221 | NCBI WGS metagenome assembly OEIU01 (sample SAMN03792071, study PRJEB22550) | activated sludge metagenome | feature: wastewater treatment plant; material: activated sludge; isolation source: Wastewater treatment plant of a petroleum refinery complex | place: Argentina: Zarate | collected... | reverse complement strand
GCGCCTTCCTTGTCGCCGATCTCCTCGTAGGCCGAGGCGAGATCGAGCTTGGTCGCCATTTCCTGCCAGCGCGACGAATCGACCGCCGGTGCCACCGCGGTCTCGGCCGCCGCCAGGCCGAGATCGCCCGCGGATTCGCCGATCATCGGGCCTTCGTCGATCGCCGGGCGCGTGTCGAGCCCCTCGAGCGACGGCAGGTCGATCTTGAAGTCGCCGAGGTCGGCGAGCGCCGCCGGCTCTCCGGCTCCGGCCGATGCGGCCGGCGCGGAGACCTGCCCGACGTCGAACGCCGACCCGGCCGGCTCGATGTCCAGCGTCGGCAGCTCGAAGCGGCCATCGATCGCGCGTGCCAGGTCGGATTCCGACGGCGTGCCCGACTCGGGCTGGATTCCGGCGGCCTCGCGCATGCTCGCAGCGCGGCCGATCGTCGTGTCGAGGTCGAGGTTGAAGTCGAGATCGGGCATCTCGCCCGCCGCAGCCTCTCCGTCCATCGGTACCGTCTCGGCGAACGACCCGGTTGCGGCGCCGCGCGGGCGCGCGGCCTCCTCGTCTCCGGGCAGCATCCGGTCGCCGAGCATCGTCGCAGCGACGCCCGCCGCGGCCGCGAGGCCCGCAGCGCCGGAGAGCCCCGCCGCCGGTGCCGCGGGCGCCGCCGGAGCAGCCTCGGGCACCGCCGGTGCCGCCGCGGACATGTCGCCCTGCCCGGTGTAAAGCGGATTGGCCGGGTCGATCGACAGGCCGAGCGTGACCACCTTCGGCCACTCCTCGTTCTGCCCGCCGGTCATGTCGTACATCTCCTGGGCCAGCGTGCCGAAGACCACCGGATCCTTGCGGCCGGCGTAGATCTCCAGCAGCTTGAGCCGGATCGCCTGGCGCTCGGGCTGCTTCTTCAGCGCCTCCTTCAGGATCTCCTCGGCCTGCGCCTCACGGCCATACGCGATGTAGACCTCGGCTTCGGCGATCGGGTCGACCTCGGTCGAGTGCACGTCGACGCCGCTGTCGCGAGTGCTCGTCGCGAACAGGCTGTTGCTCGTGTCGACCGCCTGGCCGCCGGTGGAGCCGAACAGCGAGTTGGCGGTGAAGGCGTCGGCCGGCGTCAGGCTGTCGTCTTCGAACTTCTCGGCCTTCTTGCGGCGGCGCACCGAGTACATCCCGTACGCGCCGAGCGCCAGCACGATCGCTCCCAGGCCCGGCAGGGTCAGCGGGTTGGCGAGCAGCTGGTCGACGAAGCCGGGCTCGGCTGCCGGAGCCGGCATCGGAGCCGGCGCAGGCTTGGCGGCGACCGGCGCCTGCGCGTCGGCGGCCGTCGTCGTGGCTGGCGCGGCCGGGGCAGCGGTCGCGGGCTCGGCCGTCGGCGCTGCGGGCTGGCCCGCGGCAGCGGCCGGCGGCGTGGCCGGTTGCGCAGCCGAGGCAGCCGGCTCGGTGGTCGGTGCGGCAGCGGTCGGCGCTGCTGCCGTCGGTGCAGCTGCCGATGGCGTAGCCGGTGCGGCGGCGGGCGCCTGCTGCGCGGCCGGCGGCGTCGCTTCGGTGACCGGCGCGGCACCGGCTCCGGCGACCGCGCCCGCGGCGGTGGTTCCTGCTGCGCGGGCCGCCTCGACCTGGCGCTGCAGTTCCGCCAGCTGCTTGTTCTTCAGTTCGACCAGTTGCTGCAGGTCGGCGACGTTCTTCTCGAGCGCGGATACACGCTCCTGCTGTTCGCGCACCGCAGCATCGCGAGCGACCTGGGTCTCGGCGCTCGAGTCGGAGGCGCCGCTCGCACTGCCCGTCGCGCCCGCCACCTTCCCGGTGGCACCCTGGGACCTCGACAGCTTCAGCTGATCGCCGGGGGCGGCCCCCGCTGCCTTGTCCTCGACGCGTGCGGTGACCGTTCCGGCAGCACTCTGGCCTGCCTGCGCCGGCTCCACGCGCCGAGCCGCCGCAGCGAGCCGCTCGCGGTACGCGCGGAAGTCCTTGGCCTGCGCGAGGATCTGCTTTTGCGCGGCTGCCGAATCGACCGCCGCCATCGCGTCGCGGCCGGGAACTTCGAGGCGCTTGCCGGCCAGCATCTGGTGGACGCTGCCGAAGAACGCGCTGGGGTTTGCGTCGTAGATTGCGATGATCGCCTGGTCGAGCGAGACGTCGGCCGGCTTCACCCGCGCCGCGATCGAAGCCAGCGTGTCTCCGGTGCGCGTCGTCACCTCGCCGGGAGTGCCCGTCGACGTCGGCGCAGGGGCTGCCTGGGCAGCACGCGCAGGTGCCGCGGCAGGCGTGCGCGCCGACGCAGTGCGCGCCGCGGGAGTGCTCGCGGCGGGCGGGGCCGAAGCGGCCGGGGCCGTCGGGGCCGCTTGCGCGCCGGGGGCAGGCGCCGCCGAGGCGCTCGGCGGCACGACCTGCTGCGACACCGTGCCACCCGCCACCGTTTCGCGCCCCATCCGGAGCTCGGGCGGATCGAGCAGGAACGTGTACTCGCGGACGAACTTGCCCGAGGCCCAGTTCAGCTCGACCAGCAGGTCGACGAACGGCTCGTTGATCGGCTGCGTGGAGGTGATCCGCACGACCGCGCTCCGATTGGAGCGGCGATCGATGGCGAAGCGAAGACTAGTGAGCGCAGGGTTGTATTCGAGCCCCGCCTGCCTGAACGCTTCGGCCGGGGCGAGCCGCGCGCTGAGCGTTCCGAGTTCCTCGAGGCCGAGCGACGTGACCTCGACTTCGGCCCTCAGCGGTTGACCCAGCGCCGACTGGACGGTCAGGCGGCCGAGCCCGGCTGCGTCGGCCGGAGCCGGAACACCGCCTGCCAGTGCCGCGGCGACCGCCAGTGCGAGAATCGTCGGAGTGCCCGTTCGGCGCGGTCCGACCGGCTGTGCTTGCGTTGATTTCACGCTTTTCCCCAGTCGCATCAAGCGATTTTTCGAGCCTAACATCAGCCACTTACCCGCGCAAGCTTAAGCAGTGGCCGAGGTTCGCTACGTCGCGCCCATGTGACGAACGGCGCCCTGAAGGCACCCGGCGGCATGTTGCCGCCGCCAGACGAGACGATCAGGATGCCAGGAGCCTCAACATGCGCCTGAGCGGCTCAGCCGCCCCCCAGAGCAGCTGGTCGCCGACCGTGAACGCACTGAGATAACCGGCACCGAGCGACAGCTTGCGCAGCCGCCCGATCGGCACGGTCAGGCTGCCGTTGACCGCCACCGGCGAGAGCTCGCGGATGCTCGCCTCGCGCGTGTTCGGCACCAGCTTCACCCACGCGTTGCCCGACGCGACGATCGACTCGATCTCGTCGAGCGGCACGTCGCGACGCAGCTTGATCGTCAGTGCCTGGCTGTGGCAGCGCATCGCGCCGATGCGCACGCACAGGCTCTCGATCGGGATGTGGCCCGGCCCGGACGCCGGCAACCCGAGAATCTTGTTGCACTCGGCATCGCCCTTCCACTCCTCGCGCGAGGTGCCATTGCCGAGATCCTTGTCGATCCACGGGATCAGGCTGCCGGCCAGCGGCACGCCGAAGTGCTCGGTCGGGAACGCCGAAGCGCGCATCGCCTGCGAAACCTTCGCGTCGATCTCGAGGATCGCCGAACCCGGGTCGGCCAGCAGCGGCGCCACCGCCGCGTGCGCAGCCCCCATCTGCGTGAGCAGCTCGCGCATGTTCTGCGCGCCGGCGCCCGACGCCGCCTGGTAGGTCATCGCGCTGATCCACTCGATCAGGTTCTCGCGGAACAGGCCATTGAGGCCCATCATCATCAGGCTGACCGTGCAGTTGCCGCCGACGAAGGTGCGCCCGCCGCGCGCCAGCGCGTCCTTGATCACGTGCAGGTTCAGGGGGTCGAGGATGATGACCGCGTCGTCCTTCATCCGCAGCGCCGAGGCCGCGTCGATCCAGTAGCCGTTCCAGCCCGCGGCACGCAGCTTCGGGTAGACCTCGTGGGTCCAGTCGCCGCCCTGGCAGGTGAGCACGACGTCCATCTTCTTCAGCGCCTCGACGTCACCGCCGCCGCGCAGCGTGCGATCGCCGAGGTTGGGCACCTCGGGAGCCTTGCCGCCGGCGTTCGACGTGCTGAAGAACACCGTCTCGACGTGCGCGAAGTCGTTCTCCTCGCGCATGCGCTGCATCAGCACGGAACCGACCATCCCGCGCCACCCGACCATCGCCACCTTCAACATGACATCGCTCCCTGATCGCGCCGGCCTCCCGGGGGCCGGCCGCGCCTTGGTCCTGCCTAGAGCGCCGCGAGCACCGCGTCGCCCATCTCTTTCGTTCCTACCGTCCGCTTGCCCGCCTCGGCGATGTCCGCCGTGCGGAACCCCTGCGCCAGCACCTTGCGCACGGCCGCCTCGACCCGCTGCGCCGCCGCTTCCTGGTTCAGCGAGTGCCGCAGCAGCATCGCCGCCGACAGGATCGTCGCCAGCGGATTGGCCACGCCCTTGCCCGCGATGTCGGGCGCCGAGCCGTGGATCGGCTCGTAGAGCCCGAAGCCGCGCGCGTTCAGCGACGCCGAGGGCAGCATCCCGATCGACCCGGTCAGCATCGACGCCTCGTCCGACAGGATATCGCCGAACATGTTCCCGGTGACCATGACATCGAACTGCCTGGGGTTGCGCACCAGCTGCATCGCCGCGTTGTCGACGTACATGTGCGTGAGCTCCACGTCGCGGTACTGGCCGTGCACGTCGGTGACGACGTCGCGCCAGAACTGCGTCGTTTCGAGCACGTTGGCCTTGTCCACCGAGCACACCCTGCGCTGGCGCTTGCGGGCCGTCTCGAAGGCCAGCTGGGCGATGCGGCGGATCTCGCCTTCCGTATAGCGCATCGTGTCGAAGCCCTCGCGCTCGCCTTGTTCGTTCGTGCGCACGCCGCGGGGCTGGCCGAAATAGATGTCGCTGGTCAGCTCACGCAGGATCAGCAGGTCGAGGCCCGCGATGACCTCGGGCTTCAACGTCGACGCGTGCGCGAGCTCCGGATAGACGATCGCGGGCCGCAGGTTCGCGAACAGGTCGAAGTGCTTTCGCAGCCGCAGCAGGCCCTGCTCGGGGCGCTTGGCGCGCGGCAGCGTGTCGTACTTCGGCCCGCCGACCGAGCCGAACAGGATCGCGTCGGCCTGGCTCGCCAGCTTCAGCGTCGCCTCCGGCAGCGGGTCGCCGGCGGCGTCGTAGCCGGCGCCGCCCACCGGCGCGTAGTCCAGCTCGAGGCCCAGGCCGTCGGCGGCCAGGGCCTGCAGCACGCGCACCGCCTGCCCCGTGATCTCGGGCCCGATTCCGTCACCCGCCAGCACTGCAATCTTCATGTCCAGGAATCCCGATCAGAGTTCATAAATGAAGCGGCCCGGCCTGGGTTCCCGGCCGGGCCGCCTCGGTCGATCTCGACAAGACGTCTGCGAGCCCGGTCCGCGTCAGCCGGCCAGGGTCGTCGCCAGCCACGGCTGCTCGACCAGCCGTTTGCTCTCGTATTCGCGGATCGCGTCCGCGTGCTTCAGCGTGAGCCCGATCTCGTCCAGGCCGCCCAGCAGGCACTCCTTGCGGAACGGGTCGATCTCGAACGCGAAGCTGCGCGAACCATCCACCGTGCGCACCTGCTGCGCGGGCAGGTCGACCACCAGCTCGAAACCGGTGAACGCGTTGACCTGGTCGAACAGCCAGTCGACGTCGGACTCGGACAGCCGCACCGGCAGCAGCCCGTTCTTGAAGCAGTTGTTGAAGAAGATGTCGGCGTACGACGGCGCGACGATCACCCGGAAGCCGTAGTCTTCCAGCGCCCACGGCGCGTGCTCGCGCGAGGAACCGCACCCGAAGTTCTTGCGCGTGAGCAGGATCGACGCGCCCTGGTAGCGCGGCTGGTTCAGCGCGAAGTCGGGGTTCAGCGGCCGGCGGCTGTTGTCCATGCCCGGCTCGCCGCGATCGAGGTAGCGCCATTCGTCGAACAGGTTCGGCCCGAAGCCGCTGCGCTTGATCGACTTCAGGAACTGCTTCGGAATGATCGCGTCGGTGTCGACGTTCGCCCGATCGAGCGGCGCGACGAGACCGCGGTGAACCGTGAGGCTTCGCATGCTGGCCTTGTGTGTGCGAGCCGCGCTTACTTCTTCGCGGCGCCGGAGATCGTTTCGCCGGCCTTCTCGATGTCCTTGCCCGCGCCGGCAATCGTGTTGCAGGCGCCGAGCGACAGCACGAAAGTGCCAGCCAGCAGGACGGAGAGGAATCGCTTCATGTGTTTGCCCCTTCAGACGATCAGATGCGCCGCACGTCGACGAAATGCCCGGCGACGGCTGCGGCAGCCGCCATCGCAGGACTGACAAGGTGAGTGCGCCCGCCGGCGCCCTGCCGGCCCTCGAAATTGCGGTTCGAGGTGGACGCGCAACGCTCGCCCGGCTCGAGCCGGTCGGCGTTCATCGCCAGGCACATCGAGCAGCCCGGCTCGCGCCATTCGAAACCCGCGTCGCGGAACACGCGATCGAGCCCCTCGGCCTCGGCCTGCTTCTTCACCAGGCCCGAGCCCGGCACGACCATCACCAGCTTCACGTTCGAGGCCTTGTGCTTGCCGCGCACGATCGCGGCCGCCTCGCGCAGGTCTTCGATACGCGAGTTGGTGCACGAACCGATGAACACCTTGTCGACGCGGATGTCGCCGATCGGCGTGTTCGGCTTCAGCCCCATGTACTGCAGCGCGCGCTCCATGCCCTCGCGGCGCACCGGATCGCGTTCCTTGTCGGGGTCGGGCACGCGGTCGTCGACCGGCACCACCATCTCGGGCGACGTGCCCCAGGTGACGTGCGGCTTCAGTTGCGTGGCGTCGACGTCGATCACCAGGTCGAAGCGCGCGCCGGGGTCCGAGCGCAGCGTGCGCCAGTAGTCGACCGCCTTGTACCAGTCGGGGCCGGCCGGCGCCATCGGGCGGCCGCGCAGGTAGGCGAGCGTCGTGTCGTCGACCGCGACCATTCCGGAGCGCGCGCCGGCCTCGATCGCCATGTTGCAGATCGTCATCCGGCCTTCCATCGACAGCGCGCGGATGGTGGAGCCGGCGAACTCGATCGCGTAGCCGGTGCCGCCGGCCGTGCCGATGCGGCCGATGACCGACAGGATCACGTCCTTGGCGGTGACGCCGCGCGGCAATGCGCCGTCGACCTTCACCAGCATGTTCTTCATCTTCTTCGCCACCAGCGTCTGCGTGGCGAGCGCGTGCTCGACCTCCGAGGTGCCGATGCCGAAGGCCAGGCACGCGAACGCGCCGTGCGTGCTGGTGTGCGAGTCGCCGCAGACCACCGTCATGCCGGGCAGCGTCGCGCCCTGCTCGGGCCCGATCACGTGGACGATGCCCTGGCGACGGTCGTTGATGTCGAAGTACGGGATGCCGAACTCGTGCGCGTTGGCGTCGAGCGTCTCGACCTGCAGCCGCGAGATCGGGTCGGCGATGCCCTGCGAGCGGTCGGTGGTCGGCACGTTGTGGTCGACCACCGCCAGGTTGGCCGCGACGCGCCACGGCTTGCGGCCGGCCAGCTTCAGCCCCTCGAACGCCTGTGGACTGGTGACCTCGTGGACCAGGTGACGGTCGACGTAGATGAGCGCGGTGCCGTCGTCTTCCTGGCGGACGACGTGGGCATCCCAGAGCTTGTCGTAGAGGGTGCGGGGGGCGATCGACATGCGGAAATTATGCCATGCGCCCTTGCGCCGCCCCGGCGCGCCCCAGGCCCGTGGCGCGATTCCCGCAGGCCGCCTACCTAGCGGCGGCGCGCCTGCTCGTAAAGAGGCATCACCCGCGCCGAATAGACCTCGAGATCCTTCAGCCGCGTCTCGGCCGACGGGTGCGTGCTCAGGAACTCCGGGCCGCTGCCGCCGCCGTTGCGCGCCATCTTCTGCCACAGCGTGATCGCGGCGCGCGGGTCGTAGCCGGCGCGGGCCGCGACCTCGACGCCGATCCGGTCGGCTTCGGTCTCGTGCAGCCGGCTGTTGGGCAGCCCAAAGAACGCCTTGTAGAAGACGCCCCCCAGGTCGCTGCCGGCCTGCCCTACGCCCAGCAGGATCGACGCGCCGCTGATCACCGCCTGCGCGCCCATCTGCTCGGACGCGCGCTCGCGCGCGTGCTCGCGCAGCGCGTGCGCGATCTCGTGGCCGACCACCGCGGCGATCTCGTCGTCGGTGAGGTTCAGCTTCGTGATGAGCCCGGTGTACACCGCGATCTTTCCGCCCGGCATGCACCAGGCGTTGATCTGGTCGGAGCGGATCACGTTGACCTCCCACTTCCAGCGCGCGGCATCGGGACGGAACGCCGCGCTGGCCGGAATCAGCCGGCTGGTGATCGCGCGCACGCGGTTCGTCAGCGCCGGATCGGCGTTCAGCGTGCCCTTCTGGCGCTCGGTGCTCAGCGTCTCGCGGTACGACAGCTCGGCCTGCTGGCGCATGTCGGCCTCGGACACCATCGACGACATCCGCTGCGTGCGCTCGATGCCCACCGCACCTGCGCTGGTGGTCTTCACCGACTGGCAACCGGCGAGCAGCGCCGCGGAGGCGACCAGCGCGACCGCCAGCATCCGTGTCTTGTTCATCGTTCGTCTCCCTGACCGGGCGGCCGTCGGGGCCGCCCTTCCCGGACGGCCGTCCAGGCCGTCCCTCCGATGGTGCCGATTCTCGCAAACGACGGGCGAGAGGGCCAACCTGGCATCCGTCGGTCCGGGCCGGCCGGCCGCGATCGCAACCGGGCCGGCCCGCCGCTCACCGGTCGGCTTCGACCGCCTCCGGTTCGCGGCAGCGACGGAACACCCAGGCGCCGAGCGCCGCCGCCACGGCCGACACCAGGAACGCCGCCGAAGGCGACACGGCGGTCCACACCCAGCTCGCGGCGAGCGTGCCCAGCGCACCGCCGAGCCCGTAGCCCACCATCACGTAGAGCGCCTGCGCCCGGGCCTGTTGCGCCGGTTCGAACCAATGCTGCAGCGTCGCCACCGTCGCCGTGTGATGCACGCCGAACGTCACCGCGTGCAGCAGTTGCGCGAACGCCAGCGCGGGCAGCCATCCCGCGGCCAGCCCGATCAGCGCGAAGCGCAGCGCCGCGACCCACAGGCTCGCGCCGAGCAGCCGGATCGCGCCGAAGCGGTCGAACAGCCGCTGCTGCACCCAGAATATGCCGATCTCGGCGACGACGCCGAGCGCCCACAACAGGCCGATCGCCGTCTTGCTGTAGCCGAGCTGCGCCAGGTACAGCGACAGGAACGCATAGAGCGCCGCGTGCGCGAACAGCATCAGGAACGCCGACGCGAAGAACGCCTGCACGCGCGGCTGGCGCAGCCGCTCGCGCACCCGCATCGCCGGCGGCCCGGATTGCGGCACCGGCACCGTGCGCAGCATCCAGGTGCTCGCGGCCAGCGCCACGAGGATCGCCGCCATCCACCACGGCAGCGAGCGCATCCCCCACGCGTCGAGCACCGGCCCCATCGCCACCACGCCGACGATGAACCCCGCCGAGCCCCAGATGCGGATGCGCCCGTAGCGGCCGGCGTCGCCCCCGGCGTCGCGCATCGCGATCGTCTCGCCGATCGGCATCTGCGCCGCGGTCATGAAGAACAGCAGCGCCAGCACCGGCAGCAGCGCCGCGAAGCGGTCGCCGGCCCAGGGCAGCAGCAGCGCCGACAGGAACGCGCCGACCGAGCTCACCCGCAGCAGCAGCACGCGGCTGCCGCCGCGATCGGCCATCCAGCCCCAGAACGGCGGCCCGACGATCCGCAGCACCTGCGGCACCGCCATCAGCACGCCGATCTGCGCGATCGACAGCCCGATCGCGGCCAGGTACAGGCTCAGGTACGGCGAGAACAGCCCGACGTAGGTGAAATAGGCGAGATAGAGCGCCCTGATGCCGGCGGCGCCGATGCCGCCCGCGCTCAACGCGCGCCGCGGGGCGCCGGCCCCGCGATGCGCGGCGTGTCCACCGACACCTCGGCGTTCTGTGCGCGATCGCGCAGCGCGTGGTCCATCAGCACCAGCGCCAGCATCGCCTCGGCGATCGGCGCGGCGCGGATGCCCACGCAGGGGTCGTGCCGGCCCAGCGTCTCGACCGTCGTCGGCGCTCCGTCGAGGTCGATCGAGCGCCGCGGCACGCGGATGCTGGAGGTCGGCTTGATCGCGAGCTCGACCACGATCGGCTGGCCGGTGGAGATGCCGCCGAGCACCCCGCCTGCGTGGTTCGTCGCGAAGCCTTCGGGCGTGAGCTCGTCGCCGTGCTCGCTGCCCTTCTGCGTCACGCAGGCGAAGCCCGCGCCGATCTCCACGCCCTTGACCGCGTTGATCCCCATCATCGCGTAGGCGATGTGGGCGTCGAGCTTGTCGTAGAGCGGCTCGCCCAGCCCCACCGGCACGTTCTCGGCCACGACGCGCACGCGCGCGCCGCACGAGTCACCGGCGCGCCGCAGCGCGTCCATGTATTCCTCGAGCGTCGGCACGATGCCCGCGTCGGCGGCGAAGAACGGGTTGTTCGGCACCTGCGCCCAGTCGGTGACCGGAATGACGACCTCGCCCAGCTGCGTCATGCAGCCGCGGATCTGCGTGCCGAAGTGCTCGCGCAGCCACTTCTTGGCGATCGCCCCCGCGGCGACCGCCGGCGCGGTGAGCCGCGCCGACGAGCGCCCGCCGCCGCGCGGATCGCGCACCCCGTACTTGTGCCAGTAGGTGTAGTCGGCGTGGCCGGGGCGGAAGGTGCGCGCGATCGTCGAGTAATCCTTGCTGCGCGCGTCCTGGTTGCGGATCAGCAGCGCGATCGGCGTGCCCGTGGTGCGTCCTTCGAAGACGCCGGAGAGAATCTCGACCGCGTCGGGTTCCTGCCGCTGCGTGACGTGGCGCGAGGTGCCCGGGCGGCGCCGATCGAGGTCGGGCTGGATGTCGGCCTCGGACAGCGCCATGCCGGGCGGGCAGCCGTCGACCACGCAGCCGATCGCGGGCCCGTGGGATTCGCC
>OEIU01002156.1_pt1 | contig 10907 bp, 8 predicted proteins | sample 1539221 | NCBI WGS metagenome assembly OEIU01 (sample SAMN03792071, study PRJEB22550) | activated sludge metagenome | feature: wastewater treatment plant; material: activated sludge; isolation source: Wastewater treatment plant of a petroleum refinery complex | place: Argentina: Zarate | collected... | reverse complement strand
TGCCCATCTTGGACATGACCTTGAGGATGCCCTTGCCGATGGCCTTGATGTAGCGCGTCACCAGTTCGTCCGCATCGACCTCCGGCGGGAACTCGCCGCGGCGGTGCATGTCGGTGAGCGTGTCGAAGGCGAGGTAGGGATTGATCGCCTCCGCGCCATAGCCGGCAAGGCAGCAGAAATGATGCACTTCGCGCGGCTCGCCCGATTCGACGACGAGGCCGACCGACGTCCGCAGTCCCTTGCGCACGAGATGATGGTGCACCGCCGCCGTCGCCAGCAGCGTGGGGATGTCGATACGGTCCGGTCCGATCTGCCGGTCCGACAGGATGATGATGTTGTAGCCGCCGGCCACTGCCGCCTCGGCCCGTTCGCACAGGCGCTCGATCGCTGCCGGCATACCGGCCGCGCCCTCCGTCACCGAATAGGTGATGTCGATCGTCTTGGTATCGAAACTGTCCTCGGTATGGCCGATGGAGCGGATCTTCTCCAGATCCGCGTTGGTGAGAATCGGCTGACGCACTTCCAGCCGCTTGCGGCGCGAGGTGCCGACGAGGTCGAGGATGTTCGGCCGCGGCCCGATGAAGGAGACGAGGCTCATCACCAGTTCCTCGCGGATCGGATCGATCGGCGGATTGGTGACCTGCGCGAAATTCTGCTTGAAGTAATGATAGAGCAGCTTCGGCTTGTCCGACATGGCCGCGATCGGCGTGTCGGTGCCCATCGAGCCCACGGCTTCCTGTCCGGTGGTCGCCATGGGAGCCATCAGGAGCCTGGTGTCTTCCTGCGTATAGCCGAAGGCCTGCTGACGATCGAGCAGCGTGACATCCTTGCGCAGCGCGCGCGGTTCGACCGGATTCAGGTCTTCCAGAATGAGCTGCGTGCGCGCCAGCCAGTCCTTGTAGGGATGCCTGCCGGCGATCTCCGACTTGATCTCGTCGTCCGAGATGATGCGGCCCTTGACGAGATCGATCAGCAGCATCTTGCCCGGCTGCAGCCGCCACTTGCGGACGATGTGCTTTTCCGGAACCACCAGCGCGCCGGCTTCGGACGCCATGATGACGCGATCGTCGTCCGTCACCACGTAGCGCGCCGGGCGCAGGCCGTTGCGGTCGAGCGTCGCACCGATCTGGCGGCCGTCGGTGAAAGCCACCGCCGCCGGACCGTCCCACGGCTCCATCAGTGCGGCATGATACTCGTAGAAGGCCTTGCGGTCGGCCGACATCGTCTTGTTGCCAGCCCACGCCTCCGGGATCAGCATCATCATGGCGTGCGCGAGCGTGTAGCCGCCCTGGAACAGGAACTCCAACGCGTTGTCGAAGCAGGCCGTGTCCGACTGCCCCTCGTAGGAGATCGGCCACAGCTTGGAGATGTCGTTGCCGAACAGTTCGCTGTCAACGGATGCCTGCCGCGCCGCCATCCAGTTGTTGTTGCCGCGCACCGTGTTGATCTCGCCGTTGTGCGCGACCATGCGGTAGGGATGCGCGAGCTTCCATGACGGGAAGGTGTTGGTCGAGAAACGCTGGTGGACGAGGATCAGCGCCGTCTCGAAACGCGGATCGCTGAGGTCCTTGTAGTAGGCGCCGACCTGATAGGCGAGGAACATGCCCTTGTAGACGATGGTGCGGGCCGACAGGGAGACGCAGTAGGCGCCGATGTCCCTGTTGTTGTTCTCGGCATAGATGCGGCCCGATATGACCTTGCGCAGCACGTAAAGCCGCGCCTCGTATTCCTCGTCATTGTCGATCTCGGCCGGCCGCCCGATGAAGACCTGCCGGTGGAACGGCTCCGACGCGGCGATCTCCGGCGCATTGGACAGCGAGGAATTGTCGACCGGCACGTCGCGGAAGCCGAGCAGCGGCAATCCCTCGGACTGCGCCGACTCGGCGATGATGTCGTTGATATGGGCGCGCAGTTCAGGGTCCTGCGGCATGAACCAGTGGCCGACGCCGTAGTGACCGGGCTGTGGAAGTTCCACGCCGAGCCCGGCCATCTCCTCGCGGAAGAAGCGATCGGGGATCTGGACGAGCACGCCGGCCCCGTCGCCCATAAGCGGGTCTGCGCCCACCGCGCCTCGATGCGTCAGGTTCTCCAGCATGGCCAGACCGTCCTTGACGATCTGGTGTGACTTGACGCCCTTCATCTGCGCGATGAAGCCGACACCACATGCGTCATGCTCGTTGCGCGGATCATAAAGGCCCTGTGCGGCCGGCAGTCCGGACGGATTTTTGACGGCGGTCGCCTTCGTCTGTACGGCGGTCGCAATTTCCGTCGCTACAGATGGGGCCTTCACCGACATCGTCCTGTCCTCCGTTTACGCCCTGCCGGGCACCTCAGCCAGCGGCGCGAGAAACTCCCGCCGCTCACACCAAGAGCCGGAATGGCGGCATCATACGCCAATTCCAGCCCGCAACCCGAAAATTAAATAAGACAGCATTACTGTCCTATCTGTATCTATGGCAGAAACGGGGCACGGACACAAGACCGAAATGAAAAGAAACGGAAGCGGGCGCGACCGATCGTGTCGCTGGCACGCGCAATCAAGAAATTTTATTTCTCTACATGAAATGTGTCATCGCCCGGACGGCTTGAAATTTCCCATGTATTTTGAAGCTCGGCGCGATAGAAGGCGCGCGATTGCCGTGAAGATTGGATCTCCATGTTTTTTGCCTCAGACAATTGGGCCGGCGCGCATCCGGCCATCGCAGCCAGCCTCGTGGAAAATGCCGGCGGCTTCGCGTCCGCCTACGGCACGAGCGAATTCGACAAGGCTGTCGAACGCAAGTTCAGCGAGATCTTCGAACGCGACGTCGCGGTTCTCTTCGTCGGCACCGGAACCGCCGCGAATTCGCTTTCGCTCGCCTCCGTCGCGAAGCCCGGCGGCGTCGCTTTCGCCCACCGCGAAGCCCATGTCATCGCCGATGAATGCGGCGCGCCGGAATATCTGTCCGGTTCGCTGCGCCTCGCGCCGATCGATGGGCCGACGGGAAAGATGAACGCCGAGAATCTGCACGCCGGCGTGTCGCGCTTCGCGCCCGAGATCGTGCATGACGGGCGGCCTGTCGCCGTCTCGCTCACGCAGGCGACGGAAGCCGGCACCGTCTATACGCTCGACGAGATTGCGGCGCTGGCCGCTGTCGCGAAGGAATTCGGCCTGCCGGTGCACATGGACGGCGCCCGCTTCGCCAATGCGCTTGTCGCGCTCAATACGACGCCGGCCGAGATGACGTGGAAACGCGGCGTCGATCTGCTTTCCTTCGGCGGCACCAAGAATGGCTGCTGGTGCGCCGAGGCCGTCGTGCTTTTCGACCCCGCCGGCGCCAGGGATTTCGGCTTCATTCGCAAGCGCGCCGCGCAGTTGTTCTCGAAATCGCGCTTCATCGCCGCGCAATTCGACGCGTATTTCCGGGATGACCTCTGGCTCGCGAACGCCCGTCACGCCAATGCGATGGCGGCTCGTCTGGCTAGCGCCTTCCGCGCATCCAACACCGCGCGTCTCGCATGGGAGCCGGGTGCGAACGAAGTCTTCGCAATCCTTTCGAATAAGACCATTCACGCCGCCAAGGCAGCCGGCGCGGCTTTCTACGAATGGCACACGCCGGCCGCGCTGGCGGGTCAGGTTTCGCGAGACGAGCAGCTTTGTCGCTTCGTGACCAGCTTCGCCACCACCGAGGAGGAGGTGACGCGGCTCGCGGAGCTGATCCGGCAATGACACCCAAATGACGGGTCCTACGCGATAGCTCTTGGAAATCTGCACGACTCCGCCTTTTTGCGGGCGGCGGCGACCGGCCCCATGCGTTGCGCCGCCGGAGCGCGGCGCGAAGGAGAGGGAGAAAGAATTTGAGCAGGAAACGCTCAGTCGCCGTGCTGTTCGGCGGACGTTCCGCCGAACACGACGTGTCCATCATGTCCGCGGCGAATATCATGCAGGCCATCGATCCGGCAAAATACGAGGTCGTCCCGATCAGGATCGAGCGCGACGGGCGATGGCTTCTCCACAGGTTCGGCCCGGAAGGATCGCTTGGCGCGCCGAAAAACACCGGGCTGCAGGTGGCATTGATGCCGGGCGGCTCCGGCGCGCTGGTGACGATGTCGCCGGTCGTGGCCGATGGCACGCTGCCGGAGATCGAGGTCATCTTTCCGGTCCTGCACGGTCCCTATGGGGAGGACGGCAGCGTGCAGGGCCTGGCCGAGACGACGGGCATCGCCTATGTCGGCTGCGGCGTGGCGAGTTCCGCCATCTGCATGGACAAGGACCTGACCAAGCGCCTGCTGGTCGCGGCCGACGTGCCGATGGCACGGTCGCTCACCATGCGGCGCGGCATGTCGGTCCCGTTCGAGACTGTGAAGCGCGAACTTGGCATGCCCGTTTTCGTCAAGCCGGCGCGCCAGGGCTCGTCCTTCGGCGTCGGTAAGGCCGATAGTCCGCAGGCCCTCGCGACGGCTCTCGCGAACGCCTTCGAACATGACGACAAACTGCTGATCGAAGAATTTGTGCCGGCGCGGGAGATCGAATGCGCGGTGTTGGAGAAGCCGGACGGTTCGCTGGTCGTTTCCGATCCCGGCAAGATCATCCCCGCCGCTTCCCACCAGTTCTATACCTACGAGGCGAAATATCTCGACACTGGCGGCACCGTCGTCCGGACGCCGGCCGATGTTCCCGACGCGGTGAGGAAAGCATGCCGCGAGACCGCGGCCAAGGCATTCAGGACGCTCGAATGCAGCGGCATGGCGCGCGTGGATTTCTTCCTGCGAAAGGACGGAGAATTGCTGCTGAACGAGGTGAACACCATACCGGGCTTCACCAATATGAGCATGTATCCGAAAGCACTGGAATCCGGCGGCGTGTCCTACCCGGAAGCGGTGGATACACTGATCCAGACCGCGATCGCCCGCCATTCCGGAAAGGCGCGTGAGGCGTGACTCCGCGCCGGATGCGAAAAGGCGGCGCCCGACGACGCCGCCCTTTTGAGCCGGGAGGAGGAACCGGCTACGGGGACAGATTCAGTTGGTTCAGTTGACCGATTGGCCTTCGATCTGCTTCGCGGTGTTGCCCGATACCGAGCTGATCGCGATCTTGCGGGGCTTCAGCTCCTCCGGGATCGTGCGCTTCAGGTCGATATGGAGCAGGCCGTTCTTCAGATTGGCGCCCACGACCTCGACGTGATCGGCAAGCTGGAAGCGTCGCTCGAACGAGCGCGAGGCGATGCCGCGATAAAGCAGTTCGCTGCCCTCGGCGTTCTTCTCTTCGCTGCGCTCACCCTTGATGGTCAGAACGTTGCGGTGGGCTTCGATCGAAATCTCGTCATCCGAGAAACCGGCGACCGCCATCGAGATGCGATAGGCGTCCTCGCCCGTGCGCTCGATATTGTAGGGCGGATAGCTTGTCTGGCTCTGGCCGCCTTCAGGCTGCGCAAGGGAGTCGAGCATGGTGAAAAGGCGATCGAAACCGACGGTCGACCGGTACAGCGGGGAAAAATCAACGTGACGCATGTGTGTTCTCCATTGAGCAACAATTGTTTGCGTTATGACCTGAGAGGAACCCGTCTGGCGTTCCCTTGCGGTCAGCGGTCCCGCCTTCGGCGACCGCATGATTGATTTGGGTGCGGCCCGTCGCCGTTTCAAGAGAAAACCGAGAGCAATCGACTTGCACCCGCCCGAAGCCGCCGCGCCGCATGAACGGGCGATGAACGCAGCTTTCGGCCCATGTTCAGATCGTGCGCCATATCCTCCATTCCAGAGTGAAACAGCGGCGCATCGAGCTTCAGCGTCGCGAAGATGCCGGCCGGGTGCAACGTCCCTTCCTCCCGGTTCAGCAGAGGCCGGAGGCCGCAAGGATGCGGTCTTCGGCCTTCACTTTTTGCGGCGGCGGATGTCGAAAAGCCTGCCGTACGGCACGCCGCTATGGAGTCTTTCGCGATTTGCGGTCAGACTTCCCCGAAGAACCGCAGAACGTAGCGATGAGCACGGACATACTATTCGGAACGCCCGGCAATCCGGTGCCGCCGCACGGCAACGCCGGCCACTTCGAGGCCGCCGACGGCGCACGCATCCGCCATGCCCGCTTCCGGCCGGCGCCGGGCGTGGTGAACAAGGGCACCGTCCTCGTCCTGCAAGGCCGCAACGAATGCATCGAGAAATATTTCGAGACCATCGGCGACCTCACCGGCCGTGGCTTCACCGTCGCCATGGCCGACTGGCGCGGGCAGGGCGGCTCGCAGCGCTTGCTGCGCAACCCGCAGCGCGGCTACGTCCGCTCCTTCGATGACTATGTGCGCGACTTCGAGAGGTTCTTTCAGGAACACGTTCTGGACGATTGCGACGGCCCGTACTACATGCTCGGCCATTCCACCGGTGCGCTGATCGCGCTGCTGGCAGCTCCCGCGCTCACCAATCGCGTGCGGCGCATGGTGCTGGCTGCGCCATTTCTGGCAGTGCAGGGCTTTCCGTTCTCGATGCGCAACATCCGGCGCATCACCGGCGCACTCCGCATGATGGGACTGGGCTGGCTCTACGCGACCGGCGGCCCGCGCCGGCGGCTGCCTTTCGCCACCAACCCGCTGACCAGCGACCTGACGCGCTTCGAGCGCAATGCCGACCTGATCGACGCACAGCCCTCCCTCGCCATGGGCGGACCGACGGCGACCTGGGTCAACCGGGTCTGCATCGCGGTCGAGCAGGTCACCGAACCGGATTTCATGGCGCGGATCCAGATACCGATCCTGTTCGTGGCGGCCGGCGCCGACACGGTCGTCTCGACGGCGACGATCGAACGCTACGCGCGCGGCCTGCGCTCGGGCGCTGTCGTCACCATCGACGGCGCCCGCCACGAACTGCTGCAGGAGGCGGACCTTTATCGCGAGCAGTTTCTGGCGGCCTTCGACGCCTTCATTCCCGGCAGCGACGCCGTGTTCGCGGAGACTGCGCCGGGCATTCCGGCCGAAGCGGAAGTGCCTGCCTGAATCAGTCTTTAAGCGCTTCCATCGCAGCGGCGTGGAGCTCCGGCGTCGCAGCCGCCAGAATATCGCCGCCCTTCTCCGCCGGACCACCGTCGAAGGTCGTCACCACGCCGCCCGCCTGCTCGATGATCGGGATCAACGCCACGATGTCGTACGGCTTGAGTCCCGGATCGGTGACGATGTCGACCTGCCCGGCAGCGACCATGGCGAAGGCATAGCAGTCGGCCCCGTAACGCGGCATGCGCACCATGGTCTCAAAACGGTCGTAGACCGCCCGTTTCGATCCCTTGAACAGCGCGGGCGTGGTGGTGAACAGCGTGGCGTCCGCAAGTCTCGTCGTCTTGCGCGCCTTCAGCACGCGCGGCCCGCCCGGCCCTTCGTAGCGGGACGCCTCGCCGTCGGCATAGAACAATTCGCCGGTGAAGGGCTGCGACATCATTCCCGCCACGGCCTCACCTGCGACGGTCAGGCCCACCAGCGTTCCCCACACCGGCAGGCCGGAAATAAAGGCGCGCGTCCCGTCGATCGGGTCGATGACCCACATGTGATCGGCGCCCTCGTTCACCGTGCCATGCTCCTCGCCCAGTATCCCGTGCTCGGGATAGGCCTCCAGGATCACGCGTTTGATTGCCTGCTCGGCCTCCCGGTCAGCCTCGGTGACAGGATCGAAACCCGCCTCGAGCTTGTTCACCACGTCTGCTGCGCCACGAAAGCGCGGCAGCGTCTCGCCAGCGGCGGCGGCCGCGATGCGGCGCATGAACTCTGCACTGATCTTCATGGCGAAATCCCGGAATTCCTGGAGCCGTGAGGCGCGTAGACCGTTTGTGGCGGCCCGTACAGGCCCGACACGTTAAAATCATCAAAGTTGCTTGACATTTGTGCGGCGCAACATAAAGTTGGCGTCGAACAGGTTTCCTGTTCATGCCCTCCTTGGGCGTTTCCTCCCTAGACTTCGACCGCGTCGGCAACGGTGCGGTCTTTTTTTCGTCACCGCGCGGGCGTCTATTCCGCGGCCAGCGGCGGCGCCGCGAGTTCGTGTTCCGGAATGGCGATCAGGTCCGCCGTGAAGCGCAGCAGGTCTTCCGCCAGCGCCTCGAATCCGGGCGATTTCCGGAATGTCCGCTCGTCCATGTAGAGACCCCGGTTGATCTCGATCTGCAGCGCGTGCAGCCCCCGGGCCGGACGGCCGTAATGTTCCGTGATGTAGCCGCCGGCATAGGGTTTGTTGTGGGTCACGGTATAGCCCATGGCGCTCAGCAGGCCGATGGCATGTTCGATCAGCGCCGGAGCCGCCGATGTGCCGAAACGGTCGCCGATTATGAAGTCGGGCCGAACATTGTTCGCACCGATGCGCACGCTGGCCGGCATCGAATGGCAGTCGATCAGGACGGCGATCCCGAATCGAGCATGCGTTCGCGTCACCAACCCCTTAAGGCACTCGTGGAATGGTTTATAGATGCCCTCGATGCGGCTGACCGCCTCGGAAAGGCGGATTCGCGAAGGATAGATGTCCTGCCCCTCCCCGACCAGCTTCGGGATTGTTCCGAGACCGCCCGCGACGCGCGCCGACCGCGCATTGACGAAGGACGGCAGCGGCTCCGCGAACATGCGCGGATCGAGTTCCCATGGCTCGCGGTTGACGTCGAGATAGGCGCGCGGAAAATTCGCGACAAGCAACGGGGCGCCGAGCGTGGCGGCGCCGGCGAAGAGTTCGTCGACGAAGCAGTCCTCGGAACGGCGAATCGCCTGCCCGTCCAGCCGCGCCATCCTCAGGAAGCGTTCCGGATAGTAGCGGCCGCTGTGCGGGGAGCAGAAAACGAAAGGAACGCGCTGTTCGATGCTAGAACGGACTTCGAAAGGAACCGTGGCCGAAAAATCCCCGGCTACTGTCATGGCGCACGCCCCGCGCCGGAAAGTCTATGATCCATCGGGCGAAAGTGCCATCGCTGCCCGCGGCTGTCCAGCGTCTGCGCGGTGGAATCCGCACGGTCCAACGCCCCGCATTCACTTGATGTTTACCGTCGGCTCTTCATATACAGCATGGTTAACGCGGCGCCCCTGGGGTCGCGCCGCTGAGCGATTCGGACGGGACTGATGGCACGCATTCTGCTTGCGGAAGACGATGAGGACATGCGCCGGTTTCTGGTCAAGGCGCTGCAGCGCGCAGGCTACGACGTCATCGATTTCGACAATGGAGCAAGCGCCTTCGAGCGCCTGCGCGAGGAGCCGTTCTCGCTGCTGCTGACGGACATCGTCATGCCGGAGATGGACGGCATCGAGCTCGCCCGCCGGGCGACCGAGATCGATCCCGATCTCAAGGTGATGTTCATCACCGGTTTCGCCGCCGTGGCGCTCAATCCCGATTCCAAGGCGCCCAAGGACGCCAAGGTGCTGTCGAAGCCTTTCCATCTGCGCGAACTCGTCACCGAGGTCGAGAAGATGCTCCAGGCAGCCTAACGGCTTCATCCAGCGCCGTCCTACCGGATATGCGTCATCCGGGCTCAGGCTAAATTACCGGATTGACGCGCTCCGGCACATGTGATGTATGCGCGGCGTCGAATGGGCGTGTAGCTCAGCGGGAGAGCACTACGTTGACATCGTAGGGGTCACAGGTTCAATCCCTGTCACGCCCACCATTCGAAATACCCATAGCTTTTCAATGAGATAGCTATAGGTACACAATCCTCCGAAAGACCCTTCGATTTGGCTGCTGGTCACACTCTGGTCACAGCAAAGGGCTCGTCATGGCGACGATTCGGAAACACAGGAATAAATATCAGGTCCAGATTCGCAGGAAGGGTGTCGCTCCCTTGGCGAAGACTTTCACGCTTTTAGCTGACGCAAAGGAATGGGCAAGGCATCAGGAACGTCTGGCTGACAGAGGCGAGCTTGGACCGGACAAAAGAGAACTAGAGAGGATCACTCTAGCCGCTCTGGTGACTCGATATCTGTATGAGGTTGTCCCGAACAAGAAGGGAGCCGAGATAGAGAGGATCACGCTTGAAGCCTTCCTGAGGCACAGGATTTGCAAAAAGCCCCTTTCAGAACTGACGACAGCTGATTTCGCAGCCTATCGGGACGAGCGGCTTAAAACGATCACGTCCAAATCCTTTAAGCGTCAACTCTCCCCTATCAGCAACATGTTCGAGATTGCGAGGATGGATTGGAAGGTTCCTCTTCGGAGCAATCCACTGACAGACCTGTCCCTGAAGGTGAAGGACAACAAGAGAGACAGGCGGCTACGGGAGGGTGAAATAGACGAACTAATGGAGGCAGGGAGAAAGACCAGAAACCCTCTGTTGATCCCTATCGTTCGGCTGGCGCTGGAAACGGCCATGAGACGTGGGGAAATGCTAGCCCTACGTTTTCGAGACGTAGACATTGAACGCTGCACGGCGACCATCAGAGAGTCAAAGAACGGCTATTCGAGAACCATCCCGCTATCGTCGCTGGCTGTCGCGATCCTTGAGACGAGAATGGCGGTTATGAGCGTCAAGGACAAAGCCCGGAATGGTCGCATCTTTCCCCTCACTCCCGTTGCGGTGCGTCTCGCATGGGACAAGCTGACAAAGAGAGCCAAGATTGAGGATTTGCATTTCCATGATCTCAGGCACGAAGCGATTTCCCGGTTTTTCGAGATGGGGCTGACAGTGCCGGAAGTGGCGTCGATCAGCGGACATAGAGACATCCGAATGCTTCTGCGATACGCTCACGCTGACAAGGGAAAACTTGCCATGAAGCTGAACGGAACCCCATCAAACGGAGACACCAAGGACGGCTAGGACGGATTTGAGGAAGAGCCTTCGTCTTTTTCAGGAAGCAGCAAATCGATATGGCTCACGCCGAGTGCCTGGGCCAGTTCATAGAGGGTGATGACGGTCGGGTTGCGTTTCCCTCTTTCGAGGTCGCTGAGGTACTGCTGGCTGAAACCCGAACGCTCCTCCATTTCCT
>OEIU01002155.1_pt1 | contig 10911 bp, 8 predicted proteins | sample 1539221 | NCBI WGS metagenome assembly OEIU01 (sample SAMN03792071, study PRJEB22550) | activated sludge metagenome | feature: wastewater treatment plant; material: activated sludge; isolation source: Wastewater treatment plant of a petroleum refinery complex | place: Argentina: Zarate | collected... | reverse complement strand
TATGCGCGGCAGCAGGGGGTCCTCCTGGGCGGCGAGCTGTTGGCCGGCCTTGGGGATGCCGGCCATGTGCTGGGCAAGCGCCTGCCGCCGCTCCAGCTTCAGGCCCCGGAACAGGGCGAGCGCCTGCGAGCCGTTGGTTTCGTAGCCGAAATCGTTGAGATACTGCACGACCGCATCCACGCTCTCCTCGCCTATGCCGAAGGCATCCCGGCAGATGCGTCGGAAGGTGGCCATCTCGTGTTCTTCCACCTCTCCATCCGCAAGGATCATGCGGAAGAGCAGAAGCAGTTCGGCCGACAGGATCGGATCGTCCGCCACCTTGCGAACGCCCGGATCACCATTGAGCAGGTTGCGTATCTGTCCCAGCAATCCGACCGCCATCTGCGCCACCTCCGAGGATTGGCAAACTGGTAGCGGGTTTTTTGGCTTGCGCAACCGGTCTCGCTATGATCGATGCGCGCGACCGTCCATCCGTTGCACACGGGAAACATGTTCGAACTCGCGACCGACACCGTGTTGCTTCTTGCCCTGGCGGCATTCGTCGCCGGTTTCATCGACGCCATAGCGGGCGGCGGCGGTCTTATCGTCATTCCAGCGCTGCTGCTTGCCGGCCTGTCGCCGCTGCAGGCTCTCGCGACGAACAAGCTGCAGGGGCTTTTCGGCAGCGGGTCGGCGACCTACGCCTTCGCATCGCGCGGGTTGATCGACTTCAGGCATCACCTGGCCGCAGCGGTCTGCTCGCTCGCCGGATCGATTGGCGGCGCCCTCCTCGCGCATGCCATTCCGGGCGACTGGCTCAAGATCGCCCTGCCGTTCATGCTGGTCGCGATAGCACTCTACTTCGCGGTAAAACCCAATCTGAGCGATCTCGATCATGCGGCGCGGATACCGCCTTTGATGTTCGCACTGCTGCCCGCGCTTGGCGTCGGCTTCTACGATGGCATCTTTGGTCCGGGCGCTGGTTCGTTCTTCATGCTCGCCTACGTCACGCTCGCCGGCTTCGGCGTGCTGAGGGCAACCGCGCATACCAAGCTGCTGAATTTTGCGTCGAATTTCGGCGCTTTCTGCGTCTTCGCGCTCTCGGGGGCGGTTCTGTGGAAACTTGGCATTGTCATGGGCGTCGCCCAGTTCCTCGGCGCGCGCCTCGGCGCGATGCTCGCCATGCGCATCGGCGCGCGGCTGATCAAGCCGCTTCTCGTGGCCGTCTGCATAGCCCTGGCCTTGCGGCTGCTGATCGATCCTTCCAATCCTGTTCGCGTCTGGCTGGCCGGCTGACAGATAGAATCGTATCTTGCACATCCCGTCTTCCATTTGCGCACATCCGCTTTGCCCGATCCCCGGTTGCGCCGGTCCGCCACTGGCCTAAACTGCGGCCTTCAGATCGACATTCGATTTTGGGAGGCCGGGATGGACGCTGCGATCGATGCCGGCGCAAGCCAGTTCGAACTCACCGAAGACCAGCGCGCGATTCAGGAAATGGCCGGCGCGTTCGCAGCCGACCGGGTCGCGCCGAAGGCGCTCGAGTGGGACAGGACCAAGCATTTCCCGCGGGACATCATAAGCGAGGCCGGACCGCTTGGCTTCGGCGGCATCTATGTGCGGGACGACGTCGGCGGCTCGGGCCTCGGCCGGCTCGACGCGGTGCTCGTCTTCGAGGCGCTGTCGAAAGCCTGCCCGGCCTTCGCCTCCTTCATCTCCATCCACAATATGGGCGCGTGGATGATCGACACCTTCGGCAACGACGAACAGCGCCGACGTTTCCTGCCGAAACTCACCTCGATGGATTGGCTTGCCGGCTATTGCCTCACCGAGCCGGGTTCGGGTTCCGATGCAGCCGCCCTGAAGACGCGCGCGGTGCGTTCCGGCGACGAATACGTGCTGAACGGCACCAAGCAGTTCATTTCGGGCGCAGGCGCCAACGACGTCTATGTCGCCATGGTCAGAACCGGCGACGACGGCCCGAAGGGCATTTCCACGATCGTCGTGCCGAAGGATGCGCCGGGGCTTTCCTTCGGCGCCAACGAATACAAGATGGGCTGGAACATGCAGCCGACGCGGCAGGTCATCTTCGAGGACTGCCGCGTGCCGGCCGGGAATCTGCTCAGCGGCGAAGGCGCCGGCTTCCGGATCGCCATGGCCGGTCTGGACGGCGGTCGCCTCAACATCGCCGCCTGTTCACTCGGCGGCGCGCAGTCGGCCTTCGACAAGGCGCTAGGCTATGCCGGCGAGCGAAAAGCCTTCGGCAAGACCATCGACCAGTTCCAGGCGCTGCAGTTCCGGCTGGCCGACATGGAAACGCAACTGCAGGCTTCCCGCATGCTGCTCTATACGGCCGCCGCGAAACTGGATCGCAAGACGCCCGACGCCTCGAAATGGTCGGCCATGGCGAAACGCTTCGTCACCGACACGTGCTTCGAGGTAGCCAACGACGCGCTGCAACTACACGGCGGCTACGGCTATCTCCACGAATACGGCATCGAGAAACTGGTGCGCGACCTGCGTGTGCACCAGATTCTTGAAGGCACGAACGAAATCATGCGGGTGATCATCGCCCGCCACCTTGTAGGAAGGGCGTAGGGACAGGACGCAGCGACAGAAAGCGCCCTTGTTCTTCGCTCCCTCGTTTCCGGAGGAACCATCATGACAACCATCGCCTTCATCGGCCTCGGCAATATGGGCAACCCGATGGCTGCAAACCTCGTGAAGGCCGGACATCGCGTGCAGGGGTTCGATCTCGTTCCCGAGAATCTGGCGTTGGCGCGCGACAATGGCGTGGCGGCGGTGGAGGATTCGCGGAGCGCGATCGAAGGAGCCGAGGTGATCATCACCATGCTTCCGGCCGGCAAGCATGTGCTGTCGGTCTACGAGGAAATCACCCCTTGGGCAGCCAAAGGCACGCTGATGATCGACTGTTCGACGATCGATGTCGAATCGGCGCGCAAGGCGCATGCCATTGCCGGCAAGAATGGCCTTCTGTCCATCGACGCGCCGGTTTCCGGCGGCACGGGCGGTGCGGCGGCTGGCACGCTTACATTCATGGCTGGCGGCTCGACGGAAGCCTTTGCGAAGGCTGAGCCGGTGCTCAAGCCGATGGCCGGCAGGATCGTGCATTGCGGCGACGCCGGCGCCGGACAGGCGGCGAAAATCTGCAACAACATGATCCTTGGTATCTCGATGATCGGTGTGGGCGAAGCCTTCGTGCTTGCCGAAAAGCTCGGACTCTCGCACCAGGCGCTTTACGACGTGGCCTCAACCTCCTCCGGCCAGTGCTGGTCGCTGACGAGCTACTGTCCCGTGCCGGGACCGGTCCCGAACTCTCCCGCCAATCGCGATTATCGCCCGGGCTTTGCCGCGGCGCTCATGCTCAAGGACCTCAAGCTCGCGCAGGAGGCCGCGCAAGCAGCCGGGGCCGTCACGCCTCTCGGCGCTGAAGCGACGCAACTCTATGCGCTGTTCAACGCGCTCGGCGAAGGCGGAACCGACTTCTCGGGCATCATCCGGATGCTGCGGGGTAACGCAGCGTAAAGCCTTCGTTTTCTACGCTTTTTTCGTGTTGCCGCGCAAAAAAGCCGCAAATTCATCTTTGCTTAATGTCTCGATAACCGCCCGGTAACGATGTTCCTTTAGTACGGATCGCAAGGCGGACATCGCAGCCGCCCCGCGCTCCGGATCAGGTCAAGCGTACCGGAGCCCGTGACTTTCGCAGTGTAGCGTTCGCGAAAGGCCATGCGTTCGAATGGCAAGACCGCGCCCCCTGAAAGGACGCGGTTTTTGCCTTTTCAACCGCGCGAAAGCCGCCGGAAATTTGCCCGCACGCGTCGGTTGATCGGCTTCATGGCAGCGTCCGTCGCGTCTTGCAGGGCTTTGCCGTTCACAAGGGCCGGCACCTTTCCGGAGGCTACCTCCGGCCAGAAGCTCCACATGGATTTTACCAGCGACATCTGGGCCGCAACCATGCCTTCCGCAGCCGCGGCCGCCTTTTCCGCCATCGCTTTCGTCGTCTCGGCCCGCCGGCGCGTGCCGGCGGCCTCCGTTGTCAGGATCGGCAACCGCGCCCCGATGACCGCTGGCACGAGCATAAGAGCGGGAACGGCCGGCACCGGGAGCGCTCCACGCGATCGTTTCGAAGAAGACATGCGCTACCCCATATCTCGGCACGGAACCCGGCGCGAAATCAGTCTCGCGGCTGGAATTGCGGGTCCACCGGCGGACGCAACGCGTTCGCCAGCCGATTGGTTTCATTGGCCTTGCCGACCACGGCGAGCAGTTCCGTGAGCTGCGCATCGGTCATGCCCTTGGCGCGAGCCGATGCGGTATGGGAATAGGTGCAATACTCGCAGCCATTGGTCGCGGAGACGGCAATATAGATCAGTTCCTTCGTCAGCGGGTCGAGCGCGCCCGGCCCCATGATCTCCTTGAGAGACTCCCACATCCGGCGAAGCTGCGCGGGATCATGCGCCAGAACCTTCCAGAAATTGTTGATCCAGTCGGTCTTCCGTGTCGCCATTATGTCGTCATAGACGGCGCGGACTTCAGCGTTCGCCGCCTCGTATTCGATCAGGGGAAGCAGGGATTTGCCGCTCATGAAAGTTCTCTCCGGTCGATGACGGGCGCCTTGGCGCCTGTCTGAATGTCATTTGCGCTTGAGATCCGCGGCGGCAAGGTCGAGGGCCTTGAGAATGCGGTCGCAGGCGAGATCGATCGTCTCCTTCGTCCAGATCAGCGGCGGCGACATGATCATCGTATCGCCGGTCGCGCGCATCATCAGGCCGTTGGAAACGGCATGATCGCGAATGACGACGGCGGCGCTGCCAGCCGGCTCGAACCTGCCGCGAGAGCCCTTCTCCCTGACGATCTCGATCGCTCCGAGGAAGCCGAGCGTACGGACCTCGCCCACCAGATCGTGTCCGGCAACACGCTTCCGCAACTGCTCGGCAAGGTATGGGCCGGTCTCGATGCGGACCCTCTCGATCATGCCTTCCTTTTCGATGATCTCGAGATTCTTCAGGGCCACGGCGCACGCCACCGGATGCCCGGAATAGGTATAGCCGTGATAGAATTCCCCGCCCTTCTCGACGAGCGTTCCGGCGATGCGGTCGCCGACCAGCAGGGCCGACAGCGGCTGATAGCCGGAGGTCAGCGCCTTGGCGGTGGTGATCGTATCCGCCTGGATGCCGAGCATCTGTGCGGCGAACCATTGTCCCGTGCGGCCATAGCCGGTGATGACCTCGTCGAGCATCAGGAGAACGTCATATTTGCGGCAGATACGCTGGATTTCGGGCCAGTAGCTCGCCGGAGGAATCTTGACGCCCCCCGCTCCCTGCACCGGCTCGCCGATGAAGGCCGCCACGTTCTCAGGTCCTGCTTCGAGGATCGCGTCCTCCACGGCCTTCGCAGCGCGCAGCCCGAAATCGTGGTCGCTCTCGCCGGGCCGGGCCAGTTCGAACGCATAGGGCATCATCACATGCACGATGTTGGGCACCGCTCCCCCAAGCTGGTCGTGCATGCCGCTCATGCCGCCGAGCGACGTGCCGGCAACGGTCGAGCCGTGATAGGCCATGTTGCGCGAAATGATGCGGTTCTTCTCGGGCTTGCCTTCCAGCGCCCAATAGTGCCGCACGAGCCTCAGCGCTGTATCGTTGGCCTCCGAGCCGGAGGAGCCGAAGAACACATGGTTGATGTTGGCCGGTGCGATCGAGGCGAGCTTGTCGGCCAGCAGCGTCGCAGTCGGCGTCGTGCAGCGGAAGAAGGAGTTGTAGTAAGGCAGTTCCTTCATCTGCGCATAGGCGGCGTCCGCCAGTTCGTCGCGGCCGTAACCGATATTGACGCACCAGAGGCCCGCCATGGCGTCGAGGATTTCGTTGCCTTCGGTGTCGTAGATGAACGGCCCATCGGCGCGCGAGATGATACGCGTGCCCGCGGCTCGGAGGTCCTTGTGATCCGTGAAGGGATGCAGGTGGTGCGCGGCATCCATCTGCTGAAGCTGCGCCAGCGAAAAATTCTGATAGCTCATGGATTTGGTCCCGTTTCTTGAATCAAGCCGGCTTTCGCCGGGGCGGATTCAGGCGGGGAATGGCGGCGAATAGCCGATACGGGCGCAAAGCCGCAGCAGTTCGGCATGCAGGGTGCGACGCGAAGGCGTCGACGCATGGCTTTCAACGAACTGTTGGCGGCGGACCATTTTGGCAGTCTAGACCGCCGCTCGACCCCGGTTCAAGAGTGCCTTCGCGCGATCGAGCGATAGAGAACGAAGGCCGACGTCAGCATGCTGAGCGTCGCGATCGATCCGGGCAGGCCAAGAGGTCCGACGACGTGCATCAGCGTCCCCGCGACGGGCGGGCCGGCGATGCCGCCCATTCCCCACATCAGGGCGAAGGCGGAATTGCCTGCGACCAGAGTCGCGCCCTTGAAGCGGTTGCCGAGCTCGACCAGCGCCATCGTGTAGACGCCGTAGCCGACACCGCCCATCACCATCAGGACAAGCCATATGAACGGACCGCTGATCAACACGCCAACGAGAACAGCGCAGACCGCCGTCGTCAGCGCGCAACCGACCATCATCATCCGTGCGCCGAAACGTTCGGCCGCAAGCCCTAGCGGCACCTGCAGGAATATGTTGCCGAGCGAAAGCGCCGTGACGAGGCTCGCCTGTGTCGCCTCGCCCAGACCGTAGGCCGCGCCGAACACCGGCGTCAACGCATAGGTGCTCTGCTGCACGGCCGCGGAGACAAGCACCGCGAACAACAGCGCCGGCGCGAGCGGCGCGAAGCTCGTCACGCCGGCGACGGCATTCGTATCGTCCGGGCCAGCCTCGTTGTCGAATCCGGGAAGATCGGCGGTGACGAGGAAAAGGACCAGCCCGCAGCCGAGAAAAGCAGCGATCGCGAACAGAAACGGTGGCCATCCGCCTGCGCCGAGAAGCGCAAGGGCGAGCGGACCGGCTGCGTAGCCTCCGCCCATGATGGCGTTGAAGACGCCCATCACCCGTCCCCGGCGTTTCGGCGGCGCGAGCGCCAGCGCCCAGATCTCGCCAAGGACATAAAGGGGATTGATGATGACGCCGAGCAGGAAACGCACCGCGAACCAGGCCACCCAGTTCTGCAGGGCGCCGATCAGCAGAAAGCAGATCGCCGCCCCAATCGCACAGGCCACGGCCAGATTGCGCGCCCCGAATCGTGAGACGAGTTGCGGGATGAATACCGCGGACGTTATGAGCCCGACAGGCATCATCGCCGCAGACAAGCCGATAAGCACCGGCGACATGTCCTGCCGCTGCATCAGGATGCTGAAGAGCGGATAGCTCAGGCCCTGGCCCGCGCCGAACGCCGCCAGCGCCGCCGTCACACCCAGCAAAGCGCCCCAGCGGGGCGGCAGGTCGTCATCCGCTTCGGACTGCTTTGGTTGCTCGGTGATGCTCATCGCTGCTAGACAGCAAAGAGATATCTCTCGCGCAATGGCACAGGCGGCACCCGAACACGCGGCCATTCGCTTCGCGTGTCATCTGCTCCATGTCGTTTCCCTCGCGCTTCGGGTCGCCGCCTCCGTGCAAGCGCACCGTCTCCGACAGCATTATGTCGGCTCAGAATTGCATATCTTGCCACGGGGATTCGCCATGAACGCAGCGCTGCAACCGGCCGAACCGGTCGTCGCGACCGAGCGCGCCCGTCGTGGCGGCCGCGCCGGCAAGCGTGGCGGCGGTTCGACGGCCTTCGAACAACCTCCATTCCGGCAGCTCAAAATTCCCTTCTCGCCGACGAAGCTGATTTCGGACGACGAACTGGAATCGATCCACCTCGCATCGCTGCGCGTGCTGAAGGAGATCGGCGTCGACGTGCTGCATGACGAGGCGCGACGCATCATGAAAGAGCATGGCGCGGATGTGCGCGAAGACAGCGTACGCGTCCGGTTCGACGGCGACATGCTGCTGGAACTGATCTCTCACGCGCCATCCGAATTCACCATCCATGCCCGCAATCCGGCGCATGACGTGCGCTTCGGCGGCAACAATCTGGTCATCTCGCAGATGGCGTCCGCGCCGAACTGCTCTGACATCGACAATGGCCGCCGCCCCGGCAACCGCAAGGATTATCAGAACTTCCTGCGCCTGGCGCAGATGCACAACATCCTGAATACGACGGGCGGCTATCCGGTGGAGCCGATCGACATCCACCCGTCGATCCGCCATCTCGAATGCATCCGCGATCTCGCCACCCTTACCGACAAGGTGTTCCACATCTATTCGCTCGGTAAGGAACGCAATCTCGACGGCATCGAGATCGCTCGTATCGCGCGCGGCATTTCCCGCGAGCAGCTTCTGGAAGAGCCGTCCGTCTATACCATCATCAACACCAACTCGCCGCTGAAGCTCGACATTCCGATGATGGAGGGCATCATCCAGATGTCCTCGCACGGACAGGTCGTGATCGTCACGCCCTTCACGCTTTCCGGCGCCATGGCGCCGGTCACCGTCGCCGGCGCCCTGGTCCAGCAGAACGCGGAGGCGCTGGCCGGAATCGCCTTCACCCAGATGGTCAGAAAGGGCGCGCCGGTCGGTTACGGCGGATTTACGTCCAACGTCGGCATGAAGTCGGGGGCGCCGGCCTTCGGAACGCCGGAATACATGAAAGCGCAACTCGTCGGCGGCCAGCTTGCGCGCCGCTACAGGATCCCCTACCGCACCTCCAACACCTGCGCGGCCAATACGGTCGATGCCCAGGCAGCCTATGAAAGCGTCTTTTCGCTCTGGGGCGCGATCCAGTCCGGCGGCAATTTCATCCTGCATGGTGCCGGCTGGTTGGAAGGCGGGCTGCGCTGCTCCTACGAGAAGACGATCCTCGACATCGACCTGCTGCAAATGGTGGCGGAGTTCCTGACGCCGCTCGATCTGTCGGAGGACGCGCTTGCCGTGGATGCCATCCGCGACGTCGGTCCGGGCGGACATTTCTTCGGCACGCCGCACACGCAGTCGCGTTACAAGACGGCGTTCTATTCCCCCATCCTCTCGGACTGGCGCAATTTCGAGACCTGGGCCGAGGCGGGTTCTCCGACAGCCATAGAACGCGCCAATCGCATCTGGAAGGAACGCCTCGCCACTTACGAGGAACCGCCCATGGACCCGGCTATCCGCGAGGAACTCGACGCCTTCGTAGAGAAACGCGTTGCCGAGGGCGGCGCTCCGACGGATTTTTGATGATCGTATGTAAGCGAGGCACTTGCCGACCGATCTTGACTCTTTTTCTGAACGGCCGGACTCAATTTTTGGAAGAATGGACGTATCCTGATGAAATCACACTATAAAGCTGTTGTGATCGGCGGTGGCGTCGTCGGCTGCTCCGTACTCTATCATCTGGCCCGTGCCGGCTGGACCGATATCGTGCTGATCGAGCGTTCCGAACTCACCTCCGGTTCATCGTGGCATGCTGCGGGCGGCTTCCATACGCTGAACGGCGATCCAAACGTCGCTAAGCTGCAGGCCTACACCGTGTCGCTCTACAAGGAGCTTGAGGAGCTTTCCGGGCAATCCTGCTCACTCCATCTCACCGGCGGCGTGATGATGGCCGATAGCCCGGAGCGCATGGATTTCCTGCGCCTCGCCCACGCCAAGGGCCGCTACCTCGGCATGGACACGGAGCTCATCACGCCGTCCGAAGCCAAGGCGATGTTCCCCTTCATGGACGAGCGGCATTTCGTCGGCGCCATGTGGGACCCGGTCGAGGGCCACCTCGATCCGTCCGGCACGACGATCGCCTATTCCAAGGCGGCGAAGAAGCTCGGCGCCGACATCGTGCTGCGCAATCCTGTCAGGGAACTGACCCAGCAGCCCGACGGCACGTGGAACGTCGTCACCGAACAGGGAACCGTTCATGCCGAGCATGTCGTCAACTGCGGTGGCCTCGGGGCGGGCGAGGTAGGCCGCTGGTGCGGGGTCGAGCTGCCGGTGCTCGCCGTGGAGCACATGTATCTGCTCACCGAGCCGATGCCGGAGGTCGAGGCGTTCAACAAGGAAACCGGCCGCGAGATGGTCGGCGTGCTCGATTTCAAGGGCGAGATATACACCCGCCAGGAACGCAACGGCATCCTGCTCGGCACCTATGAAAAGGCCTGCAAGCCGTGGTCGCCGGTCAATACGCCCTGGGATTTCGGTCATGAACTGCTTGCCCCCGATCTTGACCGCATCGCGCCGTCGCTGGAGATCGGTTTCCGGCATTTCCCGGGCATCGCCAATGCCGGCATCAAGCAGGTGATCAACGGCCCCTTCACCTTCGCCCCGGACGGCAATCCGCTGGTCGGTCCCGTGCAGGGCCTGACGAACTTCTGGGTCGCCTGCGGCGTCATGGCCGGCTTCAGCCAGGGCGGCGGCGTTGGCCTCGCTCTGTCCAACTGGATGGTCGACGGCGATCCCGGCTTCGACGTCTGGGGCATGGATGTCGCCCGCTGGGGCGAATGGGCGAGCCTGCGCTACACCAACGCCAAGGTTCGGGAAAACTATTCGCGACGCTTCTCGATCCGCTTCCCGAACGAGGAATTGCCGGCTGCGCGCCCAGCGCAGACGACGCCGCTCTACGACACCATGCTCGCGCAGAACGCCGTGATGGGCGATTCGTGGGGCCTGGAGACCCCGCTCTGGTTCGCTCCGAAGGGGAGCGAGCCGAAGGACGTCGTGTCCTTCCACCGCTCCAACGACTTCGAGCATGTCGGTAATGAGGTCAGGGTGACCCGCGAGCGCGTCGGCGTCACCGAGATCGCGAACTTTGCCAAGTATGAGGTTTCCGGCGGGGGCGCCGAGGATTTCCTCAACCGGCTCATGACCAACCGGATGCCGAAAAAGGGGCGCATCGTGCTTACCCCGATGCTCAACGAGCGCGGCAAGCTGCTCGGCGATTTCACAATTGCCAGGACAGACGACGAGAC
>OEIU01002153.1_pt1 | contig 10916 bp, 8 predicted proteins | sample 1539221 | NCBI WGS metagenome assembly OEIU01 (sample SAMN03792071, study PRJEB22550) | activated sludge metagenome | feature: wastewater treatment plant; material: activated sludge; isolation source: Wastewater treatment plant of a petroleum refinery complex | place: Argentina: Zarate | collected... | reverse complement strand
GCCAGAGAGCGGTGCAGCCGCACCGCTGACGAGGAACGCGGCGACCCGGCCGATTTCCTCGATGGCGACGAGGCGACCCGCGGGCGTTCGCTTGCGCACCTCGTCGATGAGCTCGTCGAAGCGGCCGATGCCCGACGCCGCGCGCGTCTTCACGGGCCCTGTCGAAATCGCATGCGCGCGGATCTTCCGGTCTGCAAGATCGGCCGCGATGTAACGTACGCTCGCTTCGAGTGCCGCTTTCACCGGTCCCATCAGGTTGTAGTTCTCGACCACGCGGTCCGCGCCGTAGAAGCTTACCGTCAGAAGGCAGCCGCCCTCCGTCATCAGAGGCGCCGCAAGCCGCGCCATGCGGATGAACGAATGGCACGAGACATCCATGGCGAGCGCGAACCCCTCGGCCGAGCAATTGACGACGCTCGTGTGCAGATCCTCGCGCGGCGCGAAGGCGATCGAATGCAGCAGAAAATCGAGCCGGCCCCATTTCTTGGCGACCGCCTCGAACACCTGCTCGAGTTGGCCCGGAATGCGAACGTCGCACGGCACCACGAGTGCCGCGCCGAGCTCATCCGCCACCGGCCTGACGAACGGCTCGGCCTTCTCGTTGAGATAGGTCACGGCCAGTTCGGCGCCTGCATCGCGAAACGCAGCCGCACAGCCCGCCGCGATGCTCTGTGCGTTGGCAATGCCCACGACGAGGCCACGCTTCCCCGCAAGATCCACAAGAACCGACATCCACCGTCTCCCGCACGTCGCGCGGCAACCCGCGCCCCGATGACTGTGCAGCAAGAAACATGACGGGAGACCGCGCGTGCTTGTGTGACACAAGGCTGCGGCAGGCAAGTCGACCGGTCGTCCGAGGGAGAGTTCGCTTAACCCGCGTTCGGCGTGTTGCGGTCGAAGCCGACGAAGACCTCGAACTCGCCGGGCCGCGCCCCCTCGGGCACGTTGAACGTGACCGTGCGCACGGCGGAGAAATAGCCGATCGGGTTCTCGACCGCGACCGACGCATCGACGCGCAGCTTGTCCTCGGTGATCCGCTCGCGCTTGGCGTCCGTGACGAACACGTTGATCGGCAGCGAGATCGGACCCGAATGGCCGCGCGGCCCAAGCAGGATACGCCCGGAGAAGCCGTACTTCACGGTCACCTGCGAGCCGCTGGTATGGCATTCGCGGGCTGTCTTGGTGATCTCGCCGCGATGCATGATGGCAAGCCCGTCGCCGACGCGGCCCGGTTCGTAGATGGTGACGAAGCTGTCGCGCGGCCACGTGACGAACCGCGGGCATCCCGGCTGGGAATCGCCGCCGGCAAAAGCGGGCGCTCCGTCGCCACCGGCCTTCGCCGCAGCCATCAGATCCTGCTCGCTGACCCCCGTGGGCTCGGCGCCTCCCGACGACCCGCCGAGAATGCTCGTTCCGAGCCCAGACGTGATGGAGCTCATGCCGCACCCCCCGAGGGCGAGCACGGTAAAAAGGGCTGCTGCGGCACTGGCGGCCGATTTCAACCTTGCTATGACGGATTGCGCCATTCCGCTCCGATCCGCATAATCCCCGTTCCCCTGCTCGGCTGTCGCGAGGGTATCCCCTGTCCCACCGCGCCGCTCTGCTGCCAGGACCACCGACTCAAGCTCTAACACCCTTGTCTCGACGCAGAAAGCGATCGCTCTTAAGTGACACACATCATCAGAGCCGCACCGCACAAGGACTCCGTTCCAATGCCCACGTCGAGCGCCGAGCCTGACCCGCACAAGCGACCGGCCCTGAACGTCCTCCTGGCGGCCCCGAGGGGCTTCTGCGCGGGCGTCGACCGGGCCATCCAGATCGTCGAGCTGGCCTTGGCCAAGTTCGGCGCCCCCGTCTACGTTCGCCATGAGATCGTGCATAACCGATATGTGGTCGAGTCTCTGAAGGCCAAAGGTGCCGTTTTTGTGGAGGAGCTGCACGAGATCCCCGAGACGGACCAGCCTGTGATCTTTTCGGCACATGGCGTCCCTAAGTCCGTGCCGCTGGCGGCAAAATCCCGCAACCTCTTCGCCATCGACGCCACCCGCCCGCTGGTCTTCAAGGTACACATGGAGGCAACCCGCCACCATGCCGAAGGACGCAGGATCCAGACCACGGCGGATGCCGAGAGGGTCGCGGCCGAGGACCCCTTGCGCCTCGCCTATGTGACGCAAACCACCCTCTCGGTGGACGACACGGCAGAAATTGTCGCCGTCCTGAAGCGGCGCTTCCCGGCCATTGTCGGCCCGCACAAGGAAGACATCTGCTACGCCACGACCAACCGCCAGAGCGCCGTTAAGGCTATAGCCGGGAAGGTCGGGCTCGTAATTGTCGTCGGCGCGCCGAACTCGTCGAACTCGTTGCGCCTCGTTGAGGTCGCCGAACGCGCGGGCTGCCCAAGGGCGATCCTTATCCAGCGCGCCGCCGACATCCCCTGGGCGGCATTGGACGGCGTCGCCGCCGTCGGCGTGACGGCCGGCGCTTCCGCACCCGAAACGCTGGTCGACGAAGTGCTCGCGGCGTTAAAAGAGCGCTTCGAGATTTCCGTCGAGCAGGTTACGACCGCAAATGAGCGGATTGCCTTCAATGTCCCCCGCGAGTTGCGCGAGCCGGCCGCCTAGCCTGGGCCTCGGCACGCAAGACCTAGAGCCACGTCGCGCCCATCCAGTCCCGAGAAGTAAGGAACCATGGCCGTTTACACGGAAGTGACGGACGACGAATTGGCCCCGCTCATTGCCGACTACGGACTGGGCGAGCTGCTCTCCTACAAGGGGATCGCGGAAGGCGTCGAGAACACGAACTTTCTCGTGCACACGAGCAAGGGCACCTTCATCCTGACGCTCTACGAACGGCGCGTCGAGACGGCCGACCTGCCGTTTTTTCTCGGCCTGATCGAGCACCTCAACCGGCAGGGCATCTCATGCCCGCTTCCCGTGCGCAACCGCGCAGGCGAGGTTCTGACGACAATTGCGGGCCGCACGGCCGCCCTCATGACGTTTCTGGAAGGGGTCTGGCCGCGCCGTCCCCGCGCCGCCCATTGCAATGCCGTCGGCCGTGCGCTGGCGGAGCTGCACCTGGCCGGCAACGGCTTTCCACTCGTCCGCAAGAACGCCCTCGGCCTCGAGGGCTGGCACACGTTGTTCGACAGGTTCTCATCGCGCGCCGATGAGGTTGCCCCTGGCCTCGGAACGCTGATCGCCTATGAGCTGGCCTACCTCGACCGCGCCTGGCCGAAGAGCCTTCCCGCGGGCGTCATTCACGCCGACCTGTTTCCCGACAACGTCTTCTTCATCGGTGAGACGCTCTCCGGTCTGATCGACTTCTATTTCGCCTGCAACGACGCCTGGGCTTACGATCTGGCCATCTGCCTCAATGCCTGGTGCTTCGAGCCGGACTGCGCCTTCAACGTCACCAAGGGCCGGGCACTCCTGAGCGCGTACCAGAGCCTGAGACCTCTGACCGCCGCGGAGTTTCAGGCGTTCCCGGTGCTGACCCGCGGCGCGTCCCTGCGCTTTCTCCTCACCCGCGCCTACGATTGGCTCCACACCGATCGCAACGCCCTCGTGAAACCTCACGACCCGAACGCCTATGTGCGCCGCCTGCGGTTCCACCAGGAGGCGAAGTCGCCGTCCGAATACGGGCTGGAGGCCGTCGCATGAGCGGGCGCGCGGCAAAGGACCTTACGAAGGCCGTCGAGATCTACACGGACGGCGCCTGCTCCGGAAACCCGGGACCGGGAGGCTGGGGAGCCATCCTGATCTGGAACGGACACCGGAAGGAGATCAAGGGCGGCGAAGCGCAGACGACCAACAATCGTATGGAGCTGATGGCGGCCATTTCGGCGCTCGAAGCCCTGAAGACCGGCGTCGAGGCAGACCTTTACACGGACAGCGCCTACGTCCGGAACGGCATCTCGAGCTGGATCCACGGCTGGAAGAAGAACGGCTGGCGCACGGCCGACAGGAAGCCGGTCAAGAACGCGGAGCTGTGGCAGCGGCTGGAGCAGGCCATGTCTGCCCACCGTGTAACCTGGCATTGGGTCAAAGGACACGCCGGCCATCCCGAGAACGAGCGCGCCGACGAGCTGGCCCGCGAGGGAATGTCCGGGTTCAAGGGCCGCTGAGCCCCTGGTCAGGCAAAGAGGCCGGCCGCGTTTGGGGCCGGCCTCTTTTGTTCCTCTCGGTCCTGCGGGCTTAGCCCACGCGGAACACGGCGCCGGCCACCGAGCGGGCACGCGTGCGGACGGCACCGCCGTCGTTGCCGGAGCGGACCAGCCACTGGCCGTTGGGCGCCCGGCCGACGATCTCGCCGACGTGATGACGCCAGACGACCACGGCGCCGACCTGCGGACCGCTCGAACGGCCCCACTTGCTCCAGTTCCAGGCGACGTTGAGGTGCGAGCCGCCCCCGCGTTGCGTGCGCATCCACCAGCCGCACCAGGCGCGCGGACGCGGGCCGACGCCGCCGCGATAGCCGCCCGTGTTGTAGGACTCGGTGGTCGAGGCATAGCGGCGGCGCGTTTCACGCTGGACCGCGCGACGAGCCTCGCGATGGCGCTGCGCATACCGCACGCGCTGGCCACGCTCGCGCTTGGCAACGCGCTGGCGCTTGGCCCGCGGACGCTCGGCGCGCGTATCTTTCGTGACAGACGAATGATGGACGAATGGATTCCAGCTTTCGTCGCGAGACGGACGGGCGTCCGCAGACGTCGCGCCGGCAAACACCAGCAGTGTCGCCGCGACGGCGAAGACGTACTTTCTCATCTCTTGGATCCCCTACGTTATGCTTACTGACTGCTTACTGAACAGAGCGGCCAGTCGCACAAGCAGAGGGCCTAAACAAGGAAACGAAACGCAAGCGCGGCAATATGTCCACCCTGCCGAACTCGGGGTATAGCTCGCTCCGCCAAAGTAATGCGGAAGTATATTTAGCTAGGATATACTTAGAAAGATGCGAGAACTTTCTCGGCCGTAGCCTTGATATGCTCTGGCGGACTGTCTTCCACAGCTAAGTAGCTGACGACCCCATCATCGACCACCATCGCATACCGCTGCGAGCGCGTCCCGAGCCCGAACGGCGACAGATCGATGTTGAGCCCCAGCGCCTTGGCGAAATCTCCGTTGCCGTCCGCGAGCATTGTGATGTCCTGGGCCCCGCGCGCCTTCGCCCAGGCGTCGAGAACGAACACGTCGTTGACGGCGGTGCACGCGATGGTCGTCACGCCCTTGCCCTTGAGCTGATCGGCAAGACCGATGAAGCCCGGCAGGTGCTGCTCGCTGCAGGTCGGCGTGAAGGCGCCCGGCACCGCGAACAGAACGACCTTTTTGCCTTTGAGCAGATCTCCCGACGAGACCTGCTTGGGGCCGCGCTCGCCCATCACCGTGAAATTGACCTCGGGTAGTCTCTCGCCGACTTTGATGCTCATCGATCCTCTCCACTGGTCCTAAGGTTGCCGAAGCCACTCATTGCGCGGCAAACGTGGCGAAGGAGGCTCCGGTTGCGCTGACGAGCGTCACGGTCACCGGCTTTCCCTTGAGACTGGCAACGTCCACGTCTGCCCCGAGGGCAGCCTCGAAAACGACTTTGCCGTCTCCGTCGATATCGCCCACGCGCTCGGGAAGCGGCAGAAATAGCCCGTCGGGTGCCTCGAGAAACGCATCCACGCCGGCGTCGCCCCCGGGAACCCGCGCTTCGATTGTGATTTTGGGCGCCGCCCCGTCCAAAACCGCCGCGGCCCGGATCAACGCGGGATCGCCGGCTTCAAGCTTGTCTTGCGCCCTGGGAAGACGCTCGAGCGCTTGCAGGGCCTCTGCGGGCAGCGCTTCGCTCTCGTTCGCCGGCACGTCGAGCACAAGCTCGGTCTCGACCGGGATGCAGATATCCTTGCAGATGCCGTAATGAATGCCGGCCACCAGCGAAACGGGTGCGTCGGGGTCTTTCGGCGTGAGAAACACGGGGAGCACGACGCTGTCCTTGTAGCCGATCGTGTTTCCCGACTTGTCAGTGAAACGCTCCGGTGCTGGAAATGCCACGACCGCATCGGCGAGGTTGGCGCTTTTCGACCAGTCGAAGCTCGGCGGCAGGCCACCCGCATCCCCGGGCGTGCGCCAATAGGTCTTCCATCCAGGCTCGAGCGCGATCTCCACGAAGGCCACCAGCCCCTGGCCGGATGGCAGGCTGCCGGCAAGCAGCCGCGCTTTGGCCTTTTGGCCCGCCATCCAGGGAGACGCCACGGACGCAACCTGCGCCGCGGCGCTTGAAGCCGCCACAACGAGAGCAAATATGGTGGTGAGAATAGGACGCAGGATGCGTGATTCTTGGATTTTCATAAGGGCTTGAACTCTCCAACGCACCGGGCTGCGCAAGCATTTAGCACATCCATCGCCTTATTTGAGCATCGCCAATCCGTTGAACCTTGAGATTTTCACTGCTTCACAGGCGCCCGTCGCGGAGGCTAGTCTCGGATTATGAGCACGCCGAGGACGAAGCGGAAAAAACGCGGCGACAGCTGTCTCAAGGGACAGCTTCTCGTCGCCATGCCGCTGATGACCGACCGGCGGTTCGCCCGCTCGGTGATTTACATCTGCGCCCACTCCGAGGACGGCGCGATGGGCCTCATCATCAATCACCGCGCCGACCACATAAGCTTTCCCGATCTGCTCGAGCGCCTGGGGATCATTCCTCAAGGTGCCGAGGACGGAATAGCCAACGACATCCTGGAGCGACAGGTGCACGTCGGCGGACCGGTCGAGACGGGGCGCGGTTTCGTGCTGCATTCCTCGGACTACCATTCGAGCGAATCGACGCTGCCGATCGATCGCGACGTCAGCCTCACCGCGTCGATCGAGATCCTGAAGGCCATCGCGCAGGGCGAAGGCCCGGTGCATGCCATGCTGGCCCTTGGATACGCAGGCTGGTCCGCAGGCCAGCTCGAGAACGAGATCCAGGCCAACGGCTGGCTTCACTGCCCGCCGGATCTCAACCTGCTGTTCGCTGACGACGTCGAAGGGAAGTACGCGCGCGCGCTCGCCAAAATCGGTGTCGACCCCTCGCATCTCGTGAGCGACGCCGGCCACGCCTGATCCCGCGTAAACGAGCTGCGGCGGCCGAGCATCAAGGCGACCGAGCACGAAGCACGCCCGCCTGCGCTGTTGCCGGCGGGCTCAGTTCGATTTGCGCGATACGCCGGCAAGACGCGCGAGGCTTTCGGCGATCGCAGGCGGCAGGTTCGAGAAGTCCGGCTCACCCGGCCGGGCAGGCCCAGGTCTGCCGCCCATTGGTGCTCCGGGCTGCGCTGCCTGGCGCGGCTGAGGAGCGTGAGGTGGCGGCGACGAGTTCAGAGGGGGCGGGAACGGTGTCACCGGCTGCCCGGCAGATGCCGCAGCCGCGACGGTCGGTGGCAACGGCGGAGGCGGAGGCGCCGCAGGCTGAACGAGGACCGGGCGCGGCGGCGCATCCGAGATCTGCGGCGGCATCGGCGGCGCACCGATGGGCGAAGCTGGGCCACCCACGGCCGAGGGCACCGGCGGCGGGCGCACCGACGCACAGTGGCGGCGGCGGCGGTGGAGCGACGTCAATAGGACGAAGCGGCGGTGCGCCGGCTCCGGCGACGGGCGCGCGCGCCTTGGTGGATGCGGCAGGCCGCGCGATGGCCGCTTCCGGCCCCACGTCCGGAAGCACATCGGAGAGGCGTGTCATTAAGGGAGGCGGAGGCGGAGCGAGACCCGCGTGCTGCGCACCGGGCGAAGGTTGAAGCGGAACGACCGGCGGCGGCATGCCCGCCTGCTTCGGAGCATCCGACGCACCCCCGTTGGCGGGCTCCTGACGCAAACGTCCCGCGCGCGTACGCCGCTGTGGCGGCGGCGCGCCGGCACCGTTCTCTCCGTGCGCCGGACGCTGCGCCCCGCTGACCCCGTTCATATGCGCCGGCCCGGCGCCGTGCCCGTTGGCTGCGGCCGGAGGGGGAGCTGCAGCGGCACCGTCCTGGGCCCTGGCCGCAGCGCCTTGTCCGCGCGCCACCTTCTTTTTGGGCTTGGGTCGAAACACGCCGACAGGTTTGTGCTTGCTCTCGCTCGTCCTGACCGCGGCCAGCACCTGGGCGACGTCGCCCTCGGCAATGGCGTTGCCGCAATAGGGACCCTGCGCATATTCGCACTCGATCGAGCGCAGGAAGCTCACCTCGGTGGCGTTCTCCACGCCCTTGGCCACGATTTTCTTGCCGAGCTCGTGTCCGAGCGCCACCATAGAGCGCACCAGCACGCTGTCGTTGCCGCCTTTGACGGAGCCTGCCTGCATGAAGGCCTGATCGATCTTGAGCGTGTCGAACGGCAGCCGCTCGAGATAGGACAGTGACGAATAGCCGGTGCCGAACTCGTCGAGGACAATCTCGGCGCCTGCGCCCCTGAGCCATTCGAGGATCTCTGTCGACTGCTCGGGGTTTTCGAGTGCGACCTGCTCCGTCACCTCGATCCTGAGCGAGCCCTTGGGAACGACCGTGCGCCCGAGGATGTGCCGGACCTCCTGAACGATGTCCTGCCGGAAAAGATGCCGGCTCGCCATGTTGATGCTGATGAACAGCGGAGCCTCGCTGCGCGGGAATTCCTTCTGCCAGGCGATGATGCTGCGCGCCGTGCGCTGAAGAAGATAGACGCCGAGCTTGGCCGCAAGATCGCTCTCGTCGGCAAAGGGCATGAAAGCGGCGGGATCCACCGCCCCGAGCTTCGGATGGTCCCACTGCGCGACCGCTTCGAACCCCGCCAGCTCCTCGGTCGGCAAATAGATGATGGGGAGATAGACCACGCGGATCTGGTTCTTCTCCATGGCGTGGCGAAGCTCCGCCTCGAGCGCGCGCCGGTCTTCCTGATCGCCCCGCATCTCCGGCGAGAACACCTCGATCCTGTCCGCGCCCGCGCGCTTGGCGCGGAACATGGCGATCTCGGCCTTCTTGAGAAGATCGGCGTGGCTTGTCTCCTCGCCATCGTAGACGGCAATGCCGATCGAGCCCGTCAGCACGATTTCCTGTCCGGCAATCTTGATCGGCGACCGCAGCGAACGGCGGATCCGCTCGGCGTGCTGCGCCAGCTCCGCGACGGGTTGGTCCTGAAGCATGAGGATCGCAAAGCGGTCGCCGGCAATGCGCCCGAGCGTGTCGTTCGGCCCGAGGTGCCGCTGCAGGCGGCGCGCGATGGTGAGCAGGAGGCTGTCGCCCAGCACAAGCCCGAGCGACGAGTTGAGGTTCGTGAACTTGTCGATGTCGATGATCAGCACGGTCGGGCGGATCTGCGGCTCGGACTTGGCACGTCCCATCGCCACCTGCAGACGGTCGAGCAGAAGCTCCCGATTGGGGAGCCCCGTCAGGCTGTCATAAACAGCGTCGTGCAGAAGCCGCTCGTGTGCGCGCTTGGTATCCGTGACGTCGCGGATGAGCCCCACGCATTTGAAGGAGCGCGGGTCCGAGCCCGGAACGCCGGCCGCCTCGAGCTCGAACCAGCGATAGTTGTTGTCGGCCTGCTTGAGGCGGAAATCGCAGCAGATCTTTCCGTCGCGTCGCTCCTGCACGGTGAACAGCGCCAGACGGAACCGCTCGCGGTCGGACGGATGCACGTGCCGCAGAAACTCGTTGGTCTGTGACGAGAGATCGCCGGGTGAAAGTCCGAGGATGAGCTCCACCACCGGGCTGACCTTGACCTCGTCGCGCCGCGCGTTCCACTCCCACACCGCCGCTCCCGAAGCGTCGAGCGCGATCGAGCGCGCCTGCAGCTCCGAGGGGGCCGCACCGTAGACAGGCTCCGCCGCACGGAAGGCATATTGCGTCACTGTGAAGCCGATTGAGAGCAGGATCAGGACCAGCCCCGAGACGAGGCCGAACACGACGACCTCGCCCGAGAGCTTTCCTGTGAGGATCACGCCGGCGCCGAACAGCCAGACGAGGAACAGGATCCACGTCGGAACGAGCGAGAGGGCGCGGTCCTGGCCGCGCAACGCGAGGAAGGCGATGAGACCGGTGCCCGTAAGCCCGATGAAGACGAACGACAGGCGCGCGAATGTCGCGGCGAGTCTGGGATCGATGATCGCCACGGCGATGAGTGAGAACTGCGCGAACAGCCAGACCGTGATCAGCATCCGGATCAGGCCGTGCCACAGCGCGAGCCTCAGGAACACATGCAGGAACACGACGAGGCTGGCCGCCAGCGCCGCCTCCGTTGCCGCCCGGTAGACGGCGTTCGCCTCGGGCTTGAGCAGGAACAGCTTATGGAAGAAGCCGAAATCGACGCACAGATAGGCGAGCGTGCACCAGGCAACCAGCGCCGCCGCCGGGAACACCAGCTTGTGGTTGGCGGCGAAGATGGCAGTGAGGAAGATGGCGAGCAGGCCCGTGAGGCCGAGCATCACGCCGTTGAAGAGATGGCGGTCGGAGATCTTGATTTCGTAGTCGAGGGGCTTCCAGAGGTAGAGCCGCGTAAAGCGCTCGCTCGAAAGCTCGGCCACGTAGGTGATGGTCTGCCCGGGCTCGAGCGTGATCCGGAACACGTCCGCCCGGTCGCTCTTGATGCGCTCTGGCACGAAACCGATCGACGGCGTCACCGCCTCGATGCGGCGCGCATCGAGATCGGGCCAGACGACGCCGGACCCGATGACGCTGTAACGGTCGGCGGAAAGCCAGCGCTCGACCGGCTTGTCGGTCGGATTTGAAAGCGCAAACACGATCCAGTTCGGATTGGTTCCCGGCGTCGTAGCCTGCACGGACATGCGGCCCGCGAGCCCGTCCTCGCCCGCTGCCGTTTCGACCTGCAGGCTATCGCCGCGTTGCTCGTAGAGATCGCCGAGCGTTGTGATGTCGACGCGCCCTTGGTCCGATCCGATCTCGATCGCCTTGAGGGCGAACGCCTCTCCCGGATGCGCGAGCAGCGCCAAGA
>OEIU01002152.1_pt1 | contig 10916 bp, 12 predicted proteins | sample 1539221 | NCBI WGS metagenome assembly OEIU01 (sample SAMN03792071, study PRJEB22550) | activated sludge metagenome | feature: wastewater treatment plant; material: activated sludge; isolation source: Wastewater treatment plant of a petroleum refinery complex | place: Argentina: Zarate | collected... | reverse complement strand
AGCCGCCACCAATCCAACCTTCGGGATCAGAGCTGCCGCTTCCCAAACCGTTGGGAAACGAGAAGTCGCTCTTACCCCATGCATATCTGCTTCTCGACGAGAGGAGTCAGCACGTAACCTGGACAGATGGCGTTGACAGTGACGCCGAACTCCGCGGTCTCGAGCGCGACGGTCTTCGTAAGACCGGCGATCGCGTGCTTTGCCGCCACATAGGCAGACTTGAACGGAGATGCGACAAGGGCGTGCGCGGAGGCAACATTGATTATTCGACCCCACCCCCGCGACTTCATGCCGGAGACTGCGCGGCCGATGGTGTGAAACGCAGCTGAAAGATTAATCGCAATGATCTGGTCCCACTTTTCCGCAGGAAACGTTTCTATTGCTTCGACGTGCTGAATGCCGGCGTTATTGATCAAAATATCGATAGTGCCGAACTGAGTGATGGTGGCATCGAACATTGCGGCAATCGCGGGCGGTGATGCCATGTCTGCTGGCGAGTACGCCGCGGAAACGCCGTACCGTGCCTCGAAATCGCGCCTAATATCATCGATGGCGGAGAGGTCACCGAAGCCATTGAGAACGACATTGCTGCCCGCATCGGCGAGGACTTCGGCGATCCCAAGCCCAATACCGCTCGTGGATCCGGTTATGAGCGAGGTTTTTCCTGCAAGCGGTCTTGCGCGTGCCGGTTTGCCCTCGGACTGTGCTTTTTGATAAAGCTGCATCGCTCAACTCCGTACGTCCTCTCGAAAAGTCGACCCGGGTGGCGTGGCGGTGGGGGGAGGGATACCACCCGGGTCGGGAGCCGGCGGCGAGGAGGAGGCTGGGATCGCTGGCCGGGAAGCTGATTGCTTCATGCCTCAGGGTTACCTTGCCCGCTTGTATGTTTGAAAAACCGTTTAGGTGCGATAACGATAGCCCTTTGCTATGGCACCTCGTATTATGACCCCGCTGTTTCTACACCTATCACCGGGTGGGAATTGCTGAATGGAAATGCATCAAGTCAGGTATTTTCTGGCTGTCGCGCGCATGCTCAACTTCACGAGAGCCGCCGAAGAGTGTCACGTCGCCCAACCGTCTCTCACGCGCGCCATCAAGCAGCTGGAAGAAGAACTGGGAGGAGATCTGTTCCGCCGCGAGCGCAATTTCACGCATCTCACCGAGTTTGGGCAGCGGATGCGTCCGCTCCTGCAACAGTGTTTTGATAGTGCAACGGCGGCCAAATCGCTCGCGACATCAATCAAATCAGGTGCTTTTGCGCCGTTGCCAATTGGCGTTTCGCACGCCGTTAACCTCGGCATCCTGGTGCCGCATCTGCTTGAGCTCACACGGGTCTTCAAAGGATTGGAGTTGCGATTCGAACGCGGAAGCCCAGCAATGCTCGCAGAGCATCTCAAGATGGGAGAAGTCGAACTGGTCGTCTCCGGGCCTTTTGGAGAAACTTGGGATAGGCTTGAGGGCTGGACGCTCTTCAAGGAACCCTACTGCATTGTGGTCGGTCAGCACCACCGTCTGGCGGAAAAGCCGAAGGTGCGCCCCGATGATCTCTCGAATGAGCGCTTTTTGTGCCGCACATACTGCGAGAGCACGGCCGAGCTTTCGGCTTTTCTCAAAGATAATGGATTGAGCCAAGACGTGAGCCACAAAGTCGTGAGCGAGCCGGATCTTATGGAACTGATCGGCGCCGGCTTCGGCTATGCCATTCCGCCTCGAAGTTCGATCAATGGAAACACCAGTGTGCGAGTCCTGCAGATCGAGGGGCTCGATGTGAAGCGCGCGGTCGGCATTTTCGCCGCCGCTGGCCGGCAGCGCTCCGCCGCGGCAAACTCATTGATCAAGTCATTGCGCGCCGCCGACTGGAGCGCCATGGAGGCTTAGGACCCTTGGCCATGTCAAGCGTGCTTCAGGCAATCGATAATTTGATCCATTTCCATGCGCTTGCGATGGTCTGGATCGACGAAGCGGGCGATGATCCGCCCATCCCTTCCGACAACGAATGTCGCAGGAATCGGGAGAAAAGCAGCGCTGTTCTGCTGATACGTTTCGAGATCGATGCCGTCGGACAGCAGGAGTTCCCGGATGTCATCTCCAAGCCATATGACGAGATCCAGCGCCAAGGCATAGCCGTTGTCGCGATCCGATAAGATATCGTAGGCGCGGCTGACGTCGTTGGCGACTGTGGCAACGTACTCCGGCATTTCCGGCATAATGGCGACAACACTCGCACCGTACAACGAAATGCGCTTTAGTGCCTGCTTCAGCGCGTTGAGCTCCACCACACAGTACGGACACCAATGGCCGCGGTTAAAGCTCAAGACCAACGGACCTTTATTCAAGTAATCTTCAAGCCGATGAACGCGAAGATCTCCGTCTGGCAGAGCGAAAGGTGGCATGACATCGCCAGTGTCGGGCGCACCGCATCCGCTTTTTGCGGATGCCAACCTTTCTATTAGAATTTCGTAGGTGGCCTTGTAGCGGGGATCGGTCTGATGCAGGGCCTCTGAGAAAAGCTTCAGGCGCTCGTTCAAAGGGGCTTCGAGCGAGCAGAGCCTTTTGACGACGTCGTCCAGATTTTCTAGGTTACTCATCTGTTCTGCGCCTTCACGTCTGCAGCGGCTCGCCAAGAATGCCAGACTTTCACAGATCTCTCAAGGTCTTGAGTATCAACTGAGGGTCCATCCGCTTGCGAAAATCTGGGTCGACAAGGCTGGCGGCGATACGTCCCTCGCGGGACACGACGAATGTCGCCGGCAAGGGTACAAACCAGCCGTCGTTGCCTTGATATGTCTCCAGGTGATGTCCCCGGCCGAGCATCAGTTCGTGCAGGCGGTCGCCCAGCCAAAGCGCTAGTCCGAGGGATAGCGAATAGGCATTGTCGATGTCGGAGAGGATAAGAACGCGCGAGCGCAGTTCCTTGTCCAGCCGCGCAGCAAAGGCTTGGCGGTCTGGAATGATTGAGACAGCTGTGACGCCGAGGGCCTCGAACTCTTCGTGATTATCGCTGATTGCGCGCAATTCGATGCGGCAGAAAGGGCACCAATGGCCTCGGTTGAAGCTCAAGACAGCCGGACCGTGCGCCAGTACCTCCTCAAGGCTGACTAGGCGCGCATCAGGTCCAGGCAGCAGGAAAGGTGGCATAATCTCACCGGCTTTAGGCGCGGTCGCCCCGATCTCGCCCTCGATCAGGCGAGAAACGAGATCGTCGTAGGCTTCCGAAAACGGAAAATTCAACTCCCTGAGACGGTCGTTATAAGCAACCAGCCTTTTGCTCAGCGGCCCTTCCATGACGCAGATCTGATCGAATGCTTCGGCTAGGCTTGCTGGCTTGGACACAGTTCGTTCCTTGGGGCTCCGCTCCCGAGCAGCCGGTGCAGGTGGGTCCATTTTAGGGAGTATGACGTGAAGCGTGCATTTCGCCAATCACCGCGCAAACTACCGTAACGATAGCACTCCGCTATGGCCAAGGATTAGCAAATTGGATGCCCGATGGCTTCATTGGGCAGTTGTTCAAGACGCTCGGACGACACATTCCGTCGGCCGCCGGTGGGCACCAATGAATATCCCAAGCGGCCCTCGCCCGGTGTTCTGCCGCTCGCCTATAAACGTGCCGCCACGCCCAGCGCGAGGTGGTCTCGGATCAGGGTTGCAGGGCAGATCCCCTAGACGCACCCACTTCTCTCGCCTGATTTGAATAACTTGCAACAAGCTCGCTAATTCCGTCTCGCCCATAGAGGTCAGACCGGAACTCTACGCGACCATCACTGCCAGCCCAGGCTGTTATATAGACAAAATGTACCGCAACCGGCTTACTCAAAGCTGCCTCGACGGTTTTGCGTGGGGTGTCCTGGACCGGCTGCTCGAAGATGGGCGTCTCGACATTTCCGCTATGAGCGCGACGAGCGCCGGAGCGATGAACGCGGTCGTTCTGGCCTATGGAGTTTCTATAGGTGGCCGCGACGGGGCGCGGGAAAAGCTTGCGGAATTCTGGAAAGAGATCTCGGCCGCCGGCGAACTCTACAGTCCCGTGCGCACGCTGCCTTGGGAGAAATGGCTGCAGATGTTCGGATTTCAGTCGGAGTTCTCTCCAACCTTCATGGCGTTCCAGGCGATGACGCATCTGTTTTCTCCCTATCAGCTCAATCCTTACAATTTCAATCCTCTCAAGGAAGTGCTGCTGAAAGTTGTCGATTTCGAACGGCTTGCAGTATGCAATCGCGCCACGCGCATTTTCATAAGCGCTACCAATGTGCGTACCGGCAAGATCAAGGTATTCGGCAATAACGAATTGTCTATGGAGGCCGTGCTCGCCTCCGCATGCCTGCCTTACATTTTCAAGGCTGTCGAGATTGACGGCGAGGCCTACTGGGATGGTGGCTTCATGGGAAATCCAGCCATCTTTCCCCTTATCTATCAGGGCGTGTCGCACGACGTGATCATCGTGCATATCAACCCTATTGAACGCACAAAAATTCCGGGCACGGCACCTGAGATCTTCGACCGCATCAATGAGATCAGCTTCAATTCCTCCCTGCTGCGGGAGATGCGCGCCATCGAATTCATAACCCGGCTCATCGATAGCGAGGTCCTCGATGCTAAGGAGTACAAGCGCATTTACGTTCACTCGATCCGGGACGATGCGCAGATGACTCAACTCGGCGTTGCGACGAAACTCAATCCGGATTGGGAATTCCTTTGCCGGCTCCGTGATGCGGGCCGCCGGCGTGCGAGTGAATGGCTCGATGAGCATTACGATAGTGTCGGCCGTACCTCGACGCTCGACCTGCAGGACGTATTTCTTTAAGGGGCTGCGATGGTTCGGACAGGTTCTTTTTCAGAACTCTGGCAACCGGTCGGCCCCGCAGCACCAGGAGAGCTGCCGGCGCGCGTACTAGCTCTTGTACGCCGCCGAGACCGTCAAAGCGAATATCTGCTGTGCTGTGCGCAGCTTCTCCTAGCGGGTACACTGAGCCTTCTGTACACCATCGCGCCGCGTCCAGCCGATGCTAGTATGACTCAACTTGCTCCCGTGCCTATAGCCTTGACGCTCTACGTCTGTTTCATTGCAGTCCGCATCTGGCTTGTGGTAAGGCAGCCATTAAAGCGGTGGATTGTTGCCGCTTCGATTGCCGCCGATATGGCCCTTCTCCTTGGCCTGATCTGGTCGTTCCAGTGGACTTACAGCCAGCCGCCAGCCTTCTCTTTGAAGGCCCCAACGTTCGTCTACATATTCGTGTTAATTTCTGTTCGCGCGCTTCGCTTTGATTATCGGTACTTACTGATCGCGGGATGTGCCGCGGCCCTGGGATGGCTATTGCTGAGCGCGGTCGCCATCTATGGCTCACCGCCTGGGACCATCACTCGCAATTTCGCGAGCTACATCCTCTCCAACCACATCCTCATCGGTGCGGAATTCGATAAGATCTTTGCGATCATCTGTGTCACGGGCGTCTTGGGTCTTGCAGCATGGAGATCCGAGAGGACCCTGGTCGAAGCCTTGCGAGAGCAGACTGCGAACCGTGAGGTCGGAAGATTCCTGTCCCATGGTGTGGCCGATCAGATAGCCAGATCGGCATTTGAAATTCAGGCAGGTGACGTCACCGAGCGTGAAGCGGCAATCATGTTTCTCGATATTCGCGGTTTCACGCGCCTCGCCACATCCATGCCGCCGGAAGCACTCGTGTCCCTGCTGACGTCCTTTCATCGTCATGTCGTTCCTATCGTTCGTGCGCGAAATGGGGTGATCGACAAGTTCCTCGGTGATGGTGTCATGGTTACATTCGGTGCCGCGCGTCCTTCGAGCCGTCCGGCGGCTGATGCGCTGCAGGCGCTCGAAGAGATCCTTCTGGCCATGAAGCCGTGGCAAGCAGAGGTATCGCGAAGCGGTTTGTCGGAGCCGCTGCGTGTGAACGGTGCTGTAGCCGCGGGTCGCGTCGTCTTTGCAGCTTTGGGGGACAACAATCGCCTCGAATACACGGTGATCGGTGAAGCGGTGAACCTGGCCGCGAAGCTGGAGAAGCACAACAAGGCCGAAGGCACCGTCGCGCTGACGCCGTTCGCCATATATACGTTAGCAAGCGAGCAAGGCTTTGTACCGACCCTGGTGCCGCATATCAGAAAGAATGTCCGTGTCGGCGGCGTCGATGCAGAAACGGACTTGGTTTGCTGGTTGAAACACGGCGAACTATAGCAAAGCGCTATCGATTGTTTCGCCAACAAGTATTTCAAGGAACCAGAACGACGCGTCACTCTCCTTTGGCGGCAACTAGGCTGCGGCCCGTCGCCCAAGCAACCAAAGGAGATTGAAGCATGTATTTCACATCCAAGCGCGCAGGTCTCGCATTCGCTTTTGCATCCCTGCTACTCACCGCGGCATCGGGCGCTGCCTCTGCCGGCGAATGCCCCGCTGGCAAGGTCACGAATGATGGCCAGAAGCCGGGCGCCACCGCACACAAAGCGGTTGAAGAGAAGCTATTGGGGTCGATCAATCTTGCTAAAGAGAAGATCCACATCGACGGCCGGCTACTGCGGCTCCGCCGTCTCGTGGTGCAGCCGGGCGGCGAGGTTGCCTGGCACAGCCACGAAGACCGCCCGGCACTTATTTATGTGACGGACGGTGCGATCACGGAATACTCTAGCCACTGCGCCGCGCCGATTGAGCACAAGGCGGGCGATCTTTCCGTCGAAAGCGGAGGACTTTCACACTGGTGGAAGAACAACTCCAAGAAACCGGTGACGTTACTGTCTGCCGACGTCGCCGCCGCTCCAGAAGATCACAACATGTAAGCCTTGGCCTCGAGTGGGCGGCAAGCCTAGGTCGCCTGCTTCCGCCACAAATCCGGTTGCACCAATGCAAACATCTACGCAAGCCACGGCGGCCGATGGTGCGTGCAAATCCCAGACGGGACTTCCGCTGAGCGTAATTGGCACCCTGGCCTTCCTGACTGTGGTGGATCTGTTCGCCGCTCAGGCCATCCTGCCCGCGCTCACCAGTCATTATAGTGTCTTGCCATCGCAAATGGCCGTTGCGGTGAATGCCTCCACGGTAGGAATGGCAACATCGAGCGTCCTCGTCGCGCTCTTCAACCGCTCCATTCCCCGGCGGACAGGCATCATATGGTCGCTGCTGATCTTGACGCTGCCGACGGCCGCTTTGGCGCATGCTGCAAATCTCGTCGAGTTCACAGCGTTGCGTATCATCCAGGGACTTTTAATGGCCTGTGCCTTCAGTCTGACGCTGGCGTACCTGGGTGAAAGAACACCCGCGCGCACTATGACCACTGCATTCGCCGCCTACATTGCAGGAAACGTGGCGAGTAATCTCATTGGCCGCTTCGTTGCGGCTTCTGTGACCGACCACTTCGGACTAGCGGACACCTTCTACACTCTGGCAGCGTTGAACTTAGCAGGCGCCGTGCTGGCCTGTGTCAGTCTTTCCGGCATGGCTTTGGAAAATGAGAGCACGGCTACAATGCCGCGAGCACGGTTGGCCTCGCATATCACCAATCCCCCGTTGCTTCTCGCATTCGCCATCGGTTTTCTCATCCTCTTTGTCTTCATTGGCACATTCAGTTTCATAAACTTCAAGCTCGCCAGTCCTCCGCTGAGTGCCAGCATGGCTGGCATAGGTTACACCTACGCGGTCTTCGCGCCCTCGATCCTCACCACGCTCGCAGCCGGCTTAGCGGTGCAACGATGGGGCACGCGCCGTGCGCTGTGGCTCGGTTTCGCCACGGCGGCTATCGGACTTCCGCTGATCCTGGCGCAAAATATCACAGCAATTCTCGTTGGCATGAGCCTCGTCGCGGCTGGGACATTTTTTGCGCAAGGCACGGTGACAGGTTTCGTGAGCCGCACGGCAACGTCCGATCGCGGTGCCGCAAGCGGCCTCTACCTCGCGTCCTACTTTCTCGGCGGCATCACTGGCGCCGCCGTCTTAGGTCGCGTGTTCGATACCTTCGGTTGGACCGCAACGGTCGCCGGAATCGCCATCGCGGTCACACTGGCCATTCTGCTCACTTTCAAACTCACCGAAGCCACCGACAAGCCCCACCATCCATGAACGAGGATATCCATCCGCTCAACAAAATCAGACCATCCGCCCCAAGCCTGCATACGCTTCATAACGTTTGCCGCGCATAGCCGGACGAATGCCGATGCGAGCGGCGACGAGTACATATCTGGAAGCCCCTTCGAGAATCCAATCCGCGCGCTCATGCGCGACGCTGACGGCAATACTGCCGCATCCAAGCAAGAGTGCGCGCTCTTGAGAGCCGCCTATCGCCAAACCTACAGCGACAGCTTTTGAGTTGCGTCTATTCCCGGGGGGCCGCGCCCCAGTGGTGGCGCGGCCATTTCTGCGCCCGACTGTTTAGTACGTCTGTCCGCCCGTTACATAGCCGGCAGCTATAGAAATAGAGCCCAAACGGCATTTCAGATCGCTTCTTGCGGTGGGTAACGTCTCCTTGTCAGAACGGCGCACGCCCCAGTCAAGCGCATGCGCCACATCGATCATCAGCAACTCAATCGCTTCAGGAGATCTGAAATGAAGAAGCTTCCTCTCGCCACCATTGCTCTCGCCATCGCTGCGGTTTCGAGCCCGGCGCTCGCGGCTAAGCCTGACTGCTACGGCGGCTACAAATCCTTCCTCGGCAAGGTAAACCCGTACATCGGCCAGATCGAGGACGTAGATCTGCCAACCCTCATGCGGCGCGGTCTGAGCGTCTACGACGCGTGCTTGGCGGGCGACAACTTCGTGCCCGAAGGGGCCTGGAATCATGTGATCTTCGATATGGAAAATGCCTCGAAGAAGAAGTGATCGCCGCATTGGCATTTACAGGACTGTGCAGGCGAAGGGGCCTGCACGTGCTCATTCGATGAAATCAAACACCACGGAGACAGCAAATGACGACAAAGACGACGGGTGCTGCATGTACTCTGGCAGCTTCGTTCGCAACGGCACTTGCCTTTGCGAACGCTCCAGCCAATGCCGCGGACAGTCCCGACATGGAGAAATGCTACGGCATCGCAAAGGCCGGCAGCACCGACTGCGCATCAGAAGGTTCGAACTCTTGTGCGGGCACATCCAAAGTCGACTACCACGCCAAGGCTTGGAAACTCGTGAAGAAGGGTATGTGCACGACGACAACGGTGACGTTACCCGATGGCGCATTGCGAACCGGTTCCCTTGAGCCGAGCAAGGGCTGAGCCATGCTGACAGCATCTCCACAGCACCGCGCGAAGGCTTTGGAGTTCGATCCGATCCCGGCGGTTGCCGGGATCGGACTGAAGCCGCAACATTATGTCGAGATCGTCACCGGGATGCCAGCGCATGGCTGGTTTGAAGTGCACCCAGAAAACTACATGGGTGCCGGCGGCGCGCCTCACCACTACCTTTCCCGCATCCGCCAGGACTATGCGCTCTCGATGCACGGCGTTGGGTTGTCCATCGGAGTGGCAGGACCGCTCGACCGCACGCACCTGTTGCGACTCAAAATGCTCAACGAGCGGTATCAACCCGGGCTCTTTTCAGAGCATCTTGCGTGGTCTACGCACGGCGAAACGTTTCTGAATGATCTTCTGCCACTACCCTATACGAACGAGACGCTCGATATCGTCTGCAATCACGTCGATGACATGCAAGACACACTGCGCCGCCGCGTCCTCATCGAAAATCCTTCGACCTATCTCACCTACAATGTGGAAGCCATGAGTGAGACCGGCTTTCTTTCGGAACTCTGCCGCCGCACGGGATGTGGGCTGCTGCTCGACGTCAATAATGTTTTCGTCTCGGCGCAAAACAATCACTTCGATCCCTATTCCTATCTTGCGGACTTTCCCCTGCATCGCGTCGAGGAGATCCACCTGGCGGGCCACGCGGACACCAACGATGAAGCAGGTGCGCGCCTCCTGATCGATACTCATGACCGCAGCGTTTGCAGCGAAGTCTGGGAGATGTATGCGAGCGTGATTTCCCGTCGCGGCCGCATCCCGACTTTGATCGAATGGGATAGCGATGTCCCCGAGCTAGCAACGCTGCTGGCAGAGGCCGCTGCTGCAAACAGAATTCTTGCGCGGGAGCGGGTGTAATGGCTGGCTTATTAGCCATGCAGCGGCAGTTCACCGCCAGCCTCGCGGTCTCGGGCATGCCGGTCCCGGAATTCCTGAAGTGCGCGAGCGCGGACGTAGCGCAGCGCCTGTGTGTCTACCGCAACAACGCCGTCATCGGGCTCGCGCACGTTCTCAGCTCGCGCTTTCCTGCGGTTGAAACCATCGTGGGCGATGAGTTCTTTGGGGGCTTGGAACGGCAATTCATAGAGCAGCATCCACCTTGCTCGCCGGCGCTCATAGAATACGGTGCGAACTTCCCTGCTTATATCCGCACCTTGTTGGAGTGCGCGGATGTTCCCTATCTGGCTGACGTCGCCGACATCGAGTGGCAATTGCACCGGTGCGCCCACGCTGCTGACGAACCTCCGCTCCGTCTAGATGATCTCGCGGACCTCAAGGCCTCACCAGATGCGCTGACATTCCAGTTTATGCCCTTCGTCTACCCAAACGCATTCGATACGCACGGCGTGTGGGCGGTGTCGCTTTTGTACCTGATCAAGTTCGGTCCGGGCACCTATTCGTTCGATCGAATTTTCTTTTCTCAGGACACCGGCGCTGCCCTCATGGCCGGTTCGGCAGCGACGGCGCGGTGATGGGAATAGAGGAATTCTGTCATGAACGCACGCATCTACATGTTCCTGCTGTTGCTGGCCGCCTCAACGGCGCCAGCGTGCGCATCACCTGACAAGTGCGCGGCCGGGTATAAAAATTTCCTCGGGAAGCTTTCACCGTTCGTAGAAACGGGCGGAGAGGACGAATTGCCCCGCCTCATGCGCCGGGGGTTGGACATTCTCGACGCCTGTGCTTCA
>OEIU01002151.1_pt1 | contig 10918 bp, 9 predicted proteins | sample 1539221 | NCBI WGS metagenome assembly OEIU01 (sample SAMN03792071, study PRJEB22550) | activated sludge metagenome | feature: wastewater treatment plant; material: activated sludge; isolation source: Wastewater treatment plant of a petroleum refinery complex | place: Argentina: Zarate | collected... | reverse complement strand
ACCAGCGCGACGATCAGCTCGGGTGCCGAACGCATCAGGCTGATCGTGCCGCGCGCCAGCGTGTAGGTCGCCCGGTAGGGGGTGTAGTTGCGCGCCGCGAAGTAGGCCAGCGGCACCGACAGCAGCACCGACAGGATGGTGCCCCACAGCGCGATCTCCAGCGTCTCCAGCATCTTCACCGTGACGGTCCACAGGTAGCCGATCGGCTTGACCAGGGTCTCGATGCGCTCGACGCTGACCTCCATCTGCAGGGACTGCGGATTCAGGCGCTGCTCCTTGCGCTCCTGCACCTCGATGTAGGCGAAGGGCGGCAAGCGGTCGCGGTCCAGCCCGGGCAGGCGGGCTACGTCTTCCTGTTCGCCGATGGCGGGTGGCCACATCGAGCTGCCGACCCGTGACAGGCCGCGCACGACCTGCGAGTCGTCGGCCAGACCGACGATCTTGGCTACGGCCTGCACGCTCATCGCGACCATGCGGTCCATCTCAGTGCGGTGGCCGGTCCACAGCAGCACGGCCAGCATGGCGATCACGATGAGCAGGTGCTTGGCGCTGTACGGCGGGTCGAGCCGCCATTCGAGTTGTGTGCCCTGGGGCGGCACGGGGATGGGTTTGGCAAGCATGGTGTTCACTCCGTAGGGCGTCGGCTCATGCAGCCAGCGGCTGGCGGCCGTCGGCCGTCAGCGACGACGTGACCGGTGTGCCGGTGTCCTCGTCGGTCGGCTGGTCGTCCCAGTGCGCGCCGGCATAGAGCTGCTGCACACGCTCGTCGGTGAACTCCGCCGGCGTGCCGTCGAAGACGACGCGGCCGTCGCGCATGCCGACGATGCGGTCACCGAATTCGCGCGCCAGGTCCACCTGGTGCAGGCTGCACAGCACGGTGGTGTTGCGTTCGCGGGCCGCCTCGCGCACGAGGGTGAGGATGTCGCGCGAGATCTTGGGGTCGAGGCTGGCCACCGGTTCGTCGGCGAGCACGACCTCGGGGTCGAGCATGAAGGCGCGCGCGATGCCCACGCGCTGCTGCTGGCCACCGGAGAGTTCGCCAGCACGGCGTCGCAGGTGCCGCGGGTCGAGGCCGACCCGTTCCAGCAGCGCACAGGCCTTGGCACGGTGTTCGGGCGTGAACCAGCCGAGCAGTGCACGACCGGTGGACACCACGGGCAGCAGCCCGGCCAGCACGTTGCCAGCCACGCTCATGCGCAGCGTCAGGTTGAAGTGCTGGTGGATCATCGCCACGCGCTGGCGCAGGGCGCGCTCGGTGTCGGCGTTGAACTCGATGCCGTCGATCATCAACCGGCCTTCGGTCGGCCGCATCAGCCCGTTCACCGCGCGCAGCAGTGTCGACTTGCCGGCACCTGAGGGCCCGAGCACGACGCAGAACTGGCCACGCGGCACTTGCAAGCTGACTTCGGACAGCGCCCGCGTGCCGTCGGGCCAAGTCTTGCCGAGATGGTGGAATTCGATCATGGATGGCTCCGCGTGGCTGGAGCACCTGGCGGGGCTAGCCCGCGCAGGTGACTCGGTGGTGGGGTTTGCTCTCGAAGCCGGGCTCAGCGCGCGCTGGCCTTCTTCATGATGTCGGTCTTCACCGTGTCGGTGACCAGCTCGAACATCTTCCCGGCGGCGGCCATGTCGGCTTCGCTGACACGGGCGGTGTAGCCGTCGACCTTGCCACCGCCGTAGCCGCGGATCTGGTCCTTGGTGATGCCGGGCAGCTTGTCGATGTTGTTGAAGGCGTCGCGCAGCTTGGCCTTGACGCCGTCGTTCACCTTCGGGTGGATCGCCAGCGGCGGGTATGGGATCGGCGTGCTCTTGGCGATGACCTTGACCTTGCTCGGGTCCAGGGCCTTGGCGTTCACGGCCTTCTCGAACGAGTCGAACGAGGCACCACCGGCGTCGACCAGGCCTTCGGCCAATGCCTTCAGCACGTTGGCGTGGCTGCCGGCCATGTTGATCGCGCCTGCCTGGCGGGACGGGTCCACGCCGCCGGCAATCATCATCGCCACCGGAACGTTGAAGCTCGAAGTCGAGTTCACGTCGCCGAGCGCGATGCGCTTGCCCTTGAGATCGGCGACACCATTGATGCCCGCATCGGTGCGCGCAAAGATGCCTGAGTAGTAGACCGACTCGCCGTGGCGAACGGCCAGCGCCAGCAGTTCCGAGCAACCGCGGGCCTTGGCCTGCAGGTAGCTGGCGGGGCCGTACCAGGCGATATCGGCGGCGCCGTTGCACATGGCTTCGACCACGGCCGAGTAGCTCTGGCCGACCTTGATGTCGAAGGTCAGGCCGGTGGCCTGGCCAATGGCGCCGAAGATGGGCTGGAAGTCCTTCTTCGTGCCGTCTTCGGTGCCGCCGTCGGCGGGCACGAGGATCACGCGCAGGGGCTTGCCGGCACTGCCGTCATGCTGGGCCTGGGCGAAGGCGTTGGTGGTGGAAACAACGCCGGCCAGGCCGATGGCCAGGGCGAGCGCCGTGCGTAGGAAGGCTTTGCGATACATTGATGACGCTCCTGTAAGGTCGATGGATTCAGTCGGGAACTGGCAAGGTTCAAGGGGTGATACGCAGTTGCATGCGGTCTGCGCGGAACCGAGTCAGGGCGTACTCGACCGGGGCTCCATCCCGGTCGCGCACGTTGACGCTCTTGACGCGAAGCACAGGCACATGTGCCGGCATCGCCAACAGGCTGGCGTCATCGCCTTGCGGGAGCGCCCCCGAGACCAGACTCTCGGTGCGCTTCAGGCGCCAGCCATGCTGTGTTTCGATGAACTCGTGAAGTGACCCGCCGGTGTAGTCGTCCAGCACACCCGGCAGCAGCGCCAGCGGCAGGTAGTGCGAGATGACGCAGAACGGGGCACCGTCGACGCTGCGCAGCGTCTCGATCCAGGCCACCGGTTCGCCCTCGTCGAGCTGCAGGCGCTGGGCCACACCACCCTGGGCGGGGATGTGCAGCTTGCGCAGCACCTTGCTCTCCGTGGTCCGGCCCTGGGCTTCCAGGGTCTCGGTGAAGCGGGTTGGCTGGCCGATGTCGTAGTCCAGCGGCTTGTGCAGCACGAAGCTGCCCATGCCGTGCCGGCGCTCGACCCAGCCCTCGGCGATCAGCCCTTCCAGGGCCCGGCGCAAGGTGTGCCGGTTGACGCCGAAGCGTTCGGCCAGCGCCGCCTCCGGCGGCAGCGCATCGCCCGGGCGGTGCAGCGATCGGATCTCGGCTTCGAGCTGTCGCTGGACTTGTCGATAGACGGTCTCGCCGGTGCCACGTTGAATCACTTCGTCTCCAGATGTCTAGATATCTGGGGATGGAGTCTCGGCAGGCTTCATGACACGGATGTGTCGACTCCATGAATTCCGCCCTTTTGGGAGCGATGCGGCAGCGCGGCGCCATGCAGCTTTGCAGCAAATGAACGGCAACCATGACCCGCGAGAAGGCCTCGAGCCCCAATCAGCGTCTGCGGTCGGGTTCTTGGGCAAGGCCTGCGCGCCAGACGCGTCGATAGGCGATGCGCTGGCCTCCGATTCAAGTCCAGACGAAAGCTTTGGATCTCGATCCGAAACGCCTCGCCTTCCAGCACACCGAGCCGTCTGGCATGCGCTTGACGCCAATTGATCGATTGTCGTAGTATGCTCATACTATGAGTCAACGCGCACAGCAAAAGGCCGAGAGCCGAGACCGCATCCTGGGCGCGGCAGCGCAGTTGCTCCGCGACAAGGGCGCCGGTGGCACCAGCGTCGACGCCGCGATGCGTGGTGCTGCCCTGACGGTCGGAGCGTTCTACGCACACTTCGACAGCAAGGAAGAGCTCCTCGCTCAGGCCTTTGCACGAGCGATGGACGAGATGGGCGAACTGGTCCGCGTTGCGGCCGCCGATCAGGCGGGTCTCGCCGGACTGTCCGGAGTCGTCGGCACCTATCTGAGCCAAGAGCACCTGCGGCAAGCCAGGCACGGTTGTCCGCTGCCGGCGGGTACGGCTGAGGCGTCGGTGGCGCATGACGAACGCCTGCACGAACTGGCTGCGCAGGGGCTGACGACGATGCACGCACGTCTGCTGGGCATCGCCTCGGGCGAGGTCGATGCCGATGACGCACTCGCGCTGGTCAGCGTGCTCGTCGGCAGCCAGATGTTGGCCAGGGCCACGCGCGGAACGCCCATGTCCGACAAGCTGCTGGAAGCCGGCCGGCGGGCGGCGGAAGCGCTGCTCAGCAAGGAAACGCGATGAGTCTGGTTGAAGGCCTGACGCGCGGCGTCATCGAGCACGTCTCACCCGTGCGGCTCGGCGACGCCGTCGGGCAGGTGCGACTGGTCTACGAACAAGCCGAGCGTGAGTTCGCCCTCGCCCCACCGCTGACCGTGCACTCCGTCGACTCGCAGTTGCTTGCCGCCGTGTGGGCGGCGACTCGGGAAGCCCTCATCGTCGGGCCGCACCGTCCGGTCAAGGAAGCGATCGCGGCGTCCGTCTCGGTGATCAATGCCTGTCCGTTCTGCGTCGACATCCATTCGATGATGATCCGGGAGGACGCAACCACCGTCGCCATACAGGCACGCGCGCCCGAGCGGATCGAGGATGCGCGGACTGCGGGTGCCGTCCGCTTCGCGCTCGGCACGATGGAGCCGGCGAAGGCAGCGGACCTCGCGAAGACGATCGATGCGGCCGACCTGGCCGCGTTCGCGGGAACGGCCGTGTTGTTTCACTACCTGAATCGGGTCGTGAACGTGTTCATGCGCGACAGCTCACCGCTCGCCGCAGCGGGGTTCCTGCGCAGGCCGGTCAGGGCCTTGGCGGCGGCCACGGTCGGTCGCTCGGTCACCGGTGTGGCGGCATCGCCCGGAGCCTCACTGGCGCTTCTGGAGTCGCAATCGCCGAACGGCATTCCGTGGCTGGACGCACACCCGGCGATCGGTCCGGCGCTTGCTGCGCTCTTCCGTGCCGCTCAGCACTCGCTGAAAGGCCTCGCGTCGCCAGGCACCGTCACGCAGCTCACACAGCACTTCTCAGACTGGCACGGTGAGCCAGCGCCGATGGGGCGCTCCTGGCTGGCCGAAGCGACACGCGGAATTCCTGGCGACGAACTTCCCGTGGCGCGCCTCGCGCTTCTGGCCGGCCGGTCAGCCTATGCGGTGACGGAAGAGGACATCGCGTCGGCCCGCTCCATCCATGGACGTGATGTCGAGCTTGTCCGCATGGTCGCGTGGGGAGCCGGCGCGGCATCACGTCGCGTGGCCGACTGGATCGGCGGTACCCCGTGAGCGGCGTCGATCTGCTTCTGGGGGCGCTGGTCGCCGGCCTGGTCACGGCGTTGGCGCTCGGCGCAAGGGCGGCCGCGGCGGCTCGTGGCCAGCCAGTGGCGCCGATCCGGGCGGCGGCGCTGGCTGCCGTCGCTTGGCTGGGCTTGACGGCCGCGCTCGCGCAGAGCGGGCTGCTGGCGGACTGGGGGGCCAAGCCACCCCGAGTGGGCTGGCTGCCCTTGGGGGCGATGGTCTTGCTGATGGGCAGTTCGCTCACCCCGTATGCGCGACGGCTCATCGTCCACACGCCGGCCTCCTGGCCCCTCGCGTTGCAGTCCTTCCGCATCGTCGTCGAGATGATCCTGTTCTGGCTGTGGCAGGAAGGCCGAGCACCGATTCAGGTGACCTTCGAAGGGCGCAACTTCGACATGCTGGCCGGCCTGAGCGCACCGATCGTCGCGGCGATCGTGGCCGCACACGGCCTGCGTTCCTGGGCCATCCCGCTGGTGCTTGCCTGGAACCTGCTCGGCCTGGGTCTGCTGGCCAACATCATGTTCACCGCCGCAACCTCGGTCCCCGGGACGATGCAGATCGCCTGGCCGGGCGGCGCCTTCGAGGCACTCGCCAGCTGGCCGGTGGTATGGATTCCCGCCTTTCTGGCGCCCGTGGCCGTCTTTCTGCACGTGGTGTCGATTCGCCAAGCACTGGCTGCGCGTGAGCGCGGATTGAAGGAGAACCTTGCATGAACAAGCCACTGATTCTTGTCACAGGGGCGACCGGCAAGACCGGCGGCTCGGTGGTTCGCCAGTTGGGCGAACACGGTGTCCGCGTGCGCGCCATGGTTCGCTGCCGCGACAGCCGATCGACCGCGCTCGAAACTCTGGGCGCGGAGATCGTCGTCGCCGACGCCTTCGACCCCGAAGCTGTGGACGCAGCCATGCAGGGTGTGCAGCGGGTCTACTTCTGCCCGCCCTGGCATCCCCACATGCTGGACACCGCGGCCGTGCTCGCGATCGCAGCGCGAAATCATCGGGTCGAAGCCATCGTCGGCCTGAGCCAGTGGTTGGCTACGCCCGCCCACCCCTCCCTGGCCACGCGCCAGAACTGGCTCGTCGATCGGCTCTTCCAGCTGGTGCCGAACGCGGCCCGCGTGACGGTGGCGCCCGGCTTTTTTGCCGACAACTACCTGGTCCTCATCGGCTTCGCTGCACAACTCGGCCTGTTCCCCATGCCGATGGGCCGCGGGCGCAACGCACCGCCCTCGAACGAGGACATCGCCAGGGTTGCCGTCGCGGCATTGCTCGACCCAGGCAGGCACGACGGGCGGACCTATCGCCCGACCGGGCCGACCCTGCTGTCGGCCGCCGACATGGCGCGCACGCTGGGCGACGTGCTCGGCCGGTCCGTGCGGCACTTCGAGATGCCGATGTGGATGTTCTTGAAGGCACTGCGCGTGCTGGGGCCTCGCCTTGGAATCGATGCGTTCCAGCAGACCGCACTGCGCCACTACATCGAAGAGCACAAGCTCGGCGCGTTCGAACGCGGTGCGCCCACCGACCACGTGAAGCTCACCACCGGGCGCGAGCCAGAGGACTTCGCGACGATCGCGCGCAGGTACGCCGCGCGGCCCGAGGCCCAGCAGGGCGCGAAGAACCTGCTGCTGGCCGTCGTCGATTTCATGAGGATCGGGCTCACCCCGGCGCTGGACCTGAAGAAGGTCGAACTGGACCAACAGCATCCGAGGTTTCCGCGGACGGAGCTCGCTGCACGAAACGCGGCTTGGGCAACCGAACGCGAAGAGATCGAACGCTCCGCTCGGGGTTCGCAACGCGCTCTCGCGACGCTGAAGCCCTTTTGAGGCACGACGGAGCGCCTCCGCCTGAGCAGTCGCTCACGCAAGAGAAGTTGTAACTCACAGGTTGAACCATCCTCCTGGGCAGCGCTGACAGCGACGATGGGTTACTCAGGGCGCGTGCGACAAGAGAAGTTGTAACGCAGGGTGCGATTCAACTATTCTTGCGGAGCCGCCGACGGCGGCTTGAGCGGGAGGCACACATGCCCAGACACGCTCGCATTGGTACGGCGGCCTGGCCCGGCCAAGCCGCCGTGCCCGATCAGGTTCGGCCGGATCTCTGGACTCAGGTCGATGCAGACGCCTTGCCGGAAGGCCGGCGAGAGTTGTTCTTGCGTCGCAAGACGGGCATCCAGCTCTACTTCGACGGCGCGACCGAGGCCGCCATTCGGGAGGCTTGCGGCTTTGGCCGCGCACACATCTATCGCCTCATCACGGAGCGCTGCCTGGCGCAGAACCCGGACGGCAATTTGAACGGCTGGCGCGGTGCGCTCCCGCATCGCCGGGTGAAGGAATGGTCTCGAACGACACCGCTCGAGGTCAGCGATGCGGGGGCCGGGGCCGCTGGGGCTCTCCAGTGGCTGTTCGAGTCGCCAGGCGGCTCCGACTTCGAGGCCAAGTTCCGCAAACAAATCGTCGGCAAGGTGCCGAAGCTCGCCGCGGCGAAGCGCCCCAAGCAGGAGCTCTTCACCTGGTTCATCAAGGAGTTGCGCGCAGCCGGCCTCGAGGCGCGAGGCGAGTGGCCCTTCAACGTCGAGAGGTTGGGCTACGTCAGCATCTGCAAGTTCATCGACAAGGTGATGGACGAGAACCCACGGCGCCAGCGGCAACTGCTCGGCGGCCGGGAGGCCGAACGCAAGGCGCGCGCCGGCGACGGTGCCGACCGGCCGCGCCTGCGTGTATTCCAACGGGTCGAGTGCGACGCCCACAAGCTCGACTCGCGCATGGTCGTCGCCATCCCGTCGCCGTACGGCGGCTACGAGACCCGCAAGATTCGTCGTCTGTGGGTCGTCGCCATCATCGAGGTCGAGTCTCGTGCCGTGCTCGGCTACCACCTGAGTCTGCACCCGGAGTGCAACGCCGAGGACGTGCTTCGCACCGTGAAGCGAGCCTTGACGCGCTGGGCGCCACGCGAGCTGCTGTGGAGCGGCAATGCCTACGTCGAGGGCGCGGGCCTACCGTCGGCGCACCACGAGCGCTACCTGGGCGCCTGCTGGGACGAGTTCAGCGTCGATGGCGCAATGGCCAACATCTGCGCCCGGGTTGAGCGGCAGCTTCGGGAGGTGGTCGGCTCGATGATCCTCAAACCGCAGGATCCCACCAGCTACACCAGCCGGCGCAGCAAGGACGACCGCCCGTTCATCGAGTCCTTCTTCGGCCAGCTCGCCAGGGGAGGCTTTCATCGGCTGTCGACCACAACCGGCAGCAAGCCGGCCGACAAGCGCGGCGCGAAACCTGAGGAGACGGCGGCGGAGACTCAGTTCCAGCTCGAGTATGCCGAGGAATTGCTGGACACACTGATCGCCAACTACAACGCCAGGCCGCACTCCGGCCTGGGCTGGCGCAGCCCGCTGGCCCAGCTCGACTTCCTGACCGGCCGTGAACCAGAACGCATCCGCCAGGCCGATGCCGGTGAGGTCCAGCGCATGGTCAGCATCCGCAAGCTGTGCACGCTGAAGGGAGGCGTCAGCACAGGCCGCCGGCCGTACGTCCAGTTCGCAAACGCCCGCTACTCGGCAGAGTGGCTCACCCTGCGCACGGATCTCCTCGGCAAGCTGCTGTGGCTGCAACTGGAGGACGAGGACGACGCCCGCTTTGCAAGCGTGTCGAACGAGCGCGGCGAGTTCCTGGGCGTTGTCCGAGCCGCGCCGCCCTGGAACCGGTCGCCGCACACGCTGTACATGCGCCAAGCCATCCGCGCGCTCGAGAAGCGGCGCATGCTGCACCTCACCGGGCAGTGCGACGCCGTGGAAGAGCTCATCCGCTATGCCGAGGGCTCGAAGGACAAGAAGTTGCCGCCCCACCCTGCCTACCTGGAAGCCAGACGGGTGCTGCAGCAGCATGCCCAGGCGCTGGCAGGCCAACCTGTGCCTGCGCCGCCGGCGCCGCACGGCGAAGGATCGGACTATCCACCCGGCGTGACGACGGAGCCTCGACGTCCGCTGCCGCCCATGCAAATGGCCAAGACCTGGTGACCCAGTGATGGAGGCCGTTTCGTCCAGCCCGCTGGTCGCGGAGCACCTGCCCAGGGACCACCCGGTGGTCACGCGCGACTACTCGCTCTTCACCCCGGCCATCTCCGACATGGTGGACACAGTGGGGCGCTGGATCGACGACCAGGTCGACGGCGCGACCATCTTCGGTCCCTCGCGCTTCGGCAAGTCCAGCGCCGTGGACCACTGGCTGCAGTCGCTGTTGTCGCAACGCTGCGGCGGCCACGTCCCCATGGTCGTCTGGAGCCACACCGATTCTGGCGGCGCCGCCTCGGTCGGGCGCTTCCACTCCCACCTGCTGCACGCCAGCCGGCACCCCCTGGCCAAGGCAGCGCGCAACCCTCTCGACCGCCAGCACATGTTGATCGAACGCTGGGCAGAGCTTGCGTCGCAGGGCGGCGGTCGATTCCTGGTCCTCGTCATCGACGAGGCGCAGGGCATGACGCAGCGGGAATGGCTGTGGCTGGTCGAGCTGCACAGCCTGCTCGAGAAGGAGCGCATCCGCCTGTGCGTCTTCTCGGTCGCCTCACTTCAGGTTTTCGACGAACCGGTGAGCATGGCGATGTCCGGCGGCGCCCACGTCGCCGCCCGGTTCATGCTGGCCTCGGCGCCGTTCCACGGCATCCGGGATATCGACGAGCTGCGCTTTGTGCTGTCGGGCTACGACGTGGGCACCGAGTGGCCAAGGAACTCCGGCATCTCGTTCACGGCGGGCCTGGCGCCCGAAGCCTGGGCCGGTGGGTTCAGGATGGCCCACCATGCCGAAGGTCTGATGCAGGCGATGGTGCTCGAACTGCCGGCCAGGTACGAGGGCCCCATCGAGTTCCCGATGAAGACGGTGGCACAGGCCGCCCGGCACGCGCTGCTGCGCGTCGCCGGCGGTGCCGATCCACGGGACGTCATGACCAACGAATCATGGCGGCACATCGTCGCCGGCTGCGGCCATCAGGCACTGATGGCCATCGTGACGGCGTTGTCGCCACGCTTGAAGCGCAGTGGGTCGCGTGCATGACGACCGCCCCAGCCTGCCGGCTGACCTGGCACCGGGGCAGCGTCCTGCCCTACTCTTCCCTGTGGCACACCGTTCAGCGGGCCATGTGGCTGAACTCGCTGCGGCCCAGCGAGCTGTCGTTCTGCACCAGCGCGCTTGATCAAGGCGGCTTCCCGCGTCGGGTCAACCTGCTCTTCAACGAGACCAGTGGCGGCCGGCGCAGCGCCATCGACGCGCTGTCGATGCAGTCCTTGGCCCAGGCGTTGGGCGAGCCCGAGACCGCGTTCACCTGGGCACACCTGGGCCGCGTGCCGAGGTCGGTTCGCTCGCTGATCTCCCCGAGTGTTCGCGTTTGCAGGGCGTGCCTGGCTGCGGGCTACCACAGCGCGCTGCACTCGTTGTGGCTGTTGCAGACCTGCCCGATTCACGGCTGCGAGCTCGAAGACCGGTGCAACTGCGGAGAGCGCTTCAACGGCGAACTCGTCGCCCTGAACGGGATGAACCCCGGCTTCTGCCGATGCGGCCGGATGGCGTTCGTCACTCGACAGACATGCCGGCGTCCGGCGATGCGACACGAAGAGACCGCACCGATGTCGGTGATCGCGGCATGGCTGGAACGCCTGGCTGGTGTTGTTCGCCCGCTGCCG
>OEIU01002150.1_pt1 | contig 10921 bp, 7 predicted proteins | sample 1539221 | NCBI WGS metagenome assembly OEIU01 (sample SAMN03792071, study PRJEB22550) | activated sludge metagenome | feature: wastewater treatment plant; material: activated sludge; isolation source: Wastewater treatment plant of a petroleum refinery complex | place: Argentina: Zarate | collected... | reverse complement strand
GACGCGTAGGCCTTGCCGTTGCAGCGCTCGATCAGGTCGTAATAGGTGCGGTCGAGGAACTCCTTCATCGCGCCGGTCAGGCTGGCGAGGTTCTCCGGCGCGGCGAACAGCACGGTATCGGCCGCGAGGACGTCGGCTGCGAAGGCTTCCCCGGCAGCCAGCACGACGGTGGAGACTCCGCTCGCCGGGCGTGCCGCGCCAGCCGCCGCCTCGACCATCTGCGCGGTGGCGCCGGTGCGGCTGTGCCAGACAATCAGAAGTGTCTTGGTCGAGTCCATGGATCCGAAATCACCTTGGCTGGCCGACACGCATGAGCTCTGCGGAAAGGGCAGCGCCAGCATGTGGCCCGAATGATGACCGATTTGCGTGGATGAAGTTGATCCGGCGTTTGCGTTCGCCTGCTTCCATCCCCCAGACCTGGCCTGACCGCTAATGAGTCCCCCCGCTTCGCGGCCCGCACGATGTGAATCGACCGTCTCCCTTTCGTGCCGGAAAAAATCCGCGACAGTGGGCGAACGCGGGGATATTCTCGCCCCAGTGGCTGTTCATTCGGGCCGCCACGGATGTTGCTGGCGATTCCGACTGGTCCCCTGCCGGGACCGGCCAGCGGGGAGAAGCCGCGAACGGGGGCGTAGCGTGACGGAGATTACCGAACTCATCGGCAAGGCCCGGAACGGCGATCAGCAGGCTTCCGAGCGTCTGTTCGGAGTGTTGTACGACGAGTTGCGTCGCCTCGCGGCCGGGCAATTGCGCGGCAACAATGCGATGCGGGCGACCTCGCTCGTTCATGAAACCTACCTCAAGCTGGCCAACCACGGCGCCATCGAAGTCAACGACCGCGGCCACTATTTCGCGGTCGCGGCACGGGTCATGCGCCAGATCGTGATCGACCATGTGCGTTCGCGTGCCGCCCTGCGGCGCGGCGGTGAATTCCAGTTCAAGCCGCTGGACACCACGGCCATGCAGGCCGCAGCGGAGGGTCGAGGCGAGGAGTTGCTCGCCCTGGATGAGGCACTGGCCCGACTCGAAGCCATCGATCCGCCGCTTGCCGCGCTCGTCGAGATGCGCTTCTACGCCGGACTGGAACTCACCGAGATCGCCGGCGCGATCGATCGTTCGGAGCGATCACTGAAGCGTGACTGGCGGCGCGCCCGAGCCTTCCTGCAGCGCGAAATGACGGCGGCATGACGAATGGCAAGTTCCCCAGAGCGCTGGAAGCAGATTTCCGACCTCTTCGACGAGCTGGTTGAGCTGCCTGTCGCGGATCGGGTCGAGCGCCTGGGCGCGATCGCTGCCGCTGATCGCGACCTTGCCGGGGAAGTGGCGGCCCTGCTCAAAGCGGACGATGAGGCCAGCGACCTCCTCGACAGCGACGCGATCTCCGCCGTGCCGGAGGTCTTGAGCCACGATTCCGACGATGCGCCCGTCGATGGCATGGCGGGTCACTATCGCCTGCTGTCCCGGCTGGGCGAGGGGGGCATGGGCGTGGTCTGGCTGGCAGAACGGACCGATGGTGCCTACGAACAGAAGGTCGCCGTCAAGGTGCTCAAGCGCGGCATGGACACGCACGCGATCCTGCGTCGGTTCCTGCAGGAGCGCCGCATCCTTGCCCGGCTGCATCACAGGCACATCGTCCGCCTGATCGATGGCGGAATGACGGCAGATGGTCGCCCGTTCTATGTCATGGATCATGTCGACGGCGTGCCGATCACGGAATTCGTCGTCCAGCAACGCCTCGATCTTCGCGCGCGCGTGCGCATGCTGGCCCGCATTGCCGCTGCGGTGGCCTACGCGCATACGCAGTTGATCGTCCATCGCGATCTGAAACCTTCGAACGTGCTGGTCGATGCTGACGGCGAGCCGCGCGTGCTCGATTTCGGCATCGCCAAGCTGATCGAGGAAAGTGGCGAGCACACGCAGACGGGAACCGGCCATCGCGTGATGTCGCCCGCCTATGCCGCGCCCGAGCAGATTCTCGGCGAGCCCATCGGCACGCCCACCGATGTCCATGCCCTGGGCCTCATGCTCTGCGAAGTCCTGCTTGGCCAGGTCCCGCTGCATCGTCGCGGCGCCACGCAAGCCCAGTTGGCGGTCGAGGCGGACCGTCAGTCCATCGAGCGCGCGAGCACGCTGGCCGGACGCCTGTCGAATGAACGCATCGCCGAACTGTATGGAGGGGGTGTCGAATCGCGCCAGCTCGTGCGCACGCTGTCCGGCGATCTTGACCTGATCATCGCGACGGCATTGCAACGCGAGCCCGCGCGTCGCTATGCGACCGCTGCAGCACTTGCCGACGACCTGCAGCGCTGGCTGGAAGGCCGGCCGATTGCTGCCCGCGCCGATTCCGCGTCGTATCGACTGGGCAAGTTCGTGCGTCGCCATCGGCTCGGCGTGGCCGCAACGGTGCTTGTGGTGCTGTCCCTGCTCGGCGGCCTCGGTGCAGCGCTCTGGCAGGCGCAGCTCGCACGCAATGAAGCATTGCGGGCCGATCTCGAACGCGGCAAGGCCGAACGCGAGCTTGCCCGCAGCGAGCGGGTCAAGGATTTCATCCTGACCCTGTTCCGTGAACAGGACCCGGTCAGCCGGGCCAGTGCCCAGGCACGGACTCCGATTGCGTTGATCCGTAACGGCATCGCCCAGGTCGATGCCAGCCTCGCCGCCGAACCCGAGCTGCAGGCGCAACTTCTCAAGGACCTTGGTGAAATCCAGATCAGCCTCGATGATCGCGCAGCAGCCCGGGCGACCCTCAAGCGCGCGTGGGAACTGCAATCGAGCCTCAGCGGGCCCGACAGCATCGCCAGCGCCGAGGCGCTGGCCGGCTACGGCGACGCCGTTTACGCGTTTGGAGACATTCCGAAATCCGAAGCGCTGCTGCGCGATGCGTTGGCGAAGCTGCGCCAGGCCGGGGCCGGGGAACTTCCGCGTGCTGCCCTGGCCGAATCATCGCTGGCCAATATCGAACTGGTGGCGGGCCGCAACAAGGAGGCAGAGAAGCTGGCGCGCCATGGCGTCGATGTATTCCGCGCCACTTACGGCGCTGACGATATCCGGATAGCTTCGCGCCTCGGCGTGCTCGGCAAGGTTCAGCAGGAAAGCGGAGACTATCCGGGCGCCCTGGTAAGCTACCGGGAAGCCCTGGCGATCATTGCGCGCAGCAACGGCGAGGACCACGTGCGTACGGCGATGCTGCGCACCAACGTCGGCGACGTCCTCCGCGTCCAGCGCAAGTACGATGAGGCACTTGCCGAGTATGAGACAGCCTTGAGGGTCCAGCGCGCATCGTTGCCGGCCGATCATGTGTATCTGGGGGGCACGCTTTTGCGGCTCGGTGACCTGCAGCGGCGCGTCGGCAATCTGGATGCCGCCGACCGCTTGTTCGTTGAGGCGATCGCCATACTCGGCAAGACACCGTCCGGACAATATGCCCAGGCCCTGCAAACCTACGGTAGCCTCGCCCGTGCCCGGGGCCAGTTCGAACTCGCCGCGCAGCGCTACCGGAAATCCTTCGAGGCATTCCGCGCGTCGACCGGCGACAGCGTCTATACGTGGCTGACGGCGATGGTCGAGGTCAGCGCCCTGACCGATGCGGAAAAATTCGCCGAGGCCGATGCGCGGGGTGTCGAGGCCACCGCCGCGCTGGCGCGCATCGCACCCGACGATGCCTACAACAATACCTACGCCGCCTCCGTCATGGGCGCGCTGCGCCAGGCTGAAGGGCGCCATGAAGAGGCGATTCCGCTGCTACGCCGCTCCCTCGAGGGTGCTCAGCAGATCTATGACAGGGACCATGCCGAAATTGCCCAGGCCCGCGTTGCACTTGCCGCCAGCCTGATCGCCAGGCACGATGCGGCGCTGCGCGAAGAAGCCGCTGGACTGATCGAAACGGCGATCGAAACGCTGACTCGCGCAGGCGACGCCGGCAGCGAACCGGCGCTCGGCGCCGCATACCTCGAGCGCAGTCGGCTGCACCTGGAAAACGGTGACCGCACGGCGGCGCAGGCCGACATCGCGCAAGCCCTGCCACGCCTGCGCTCGCCGGAATTCGGGCCGCGACTGCGCCAGGCCCAGGCGCTGGCTCGAAGGCTGGGCATGCCGCGCGACGCGTGATGCCCCCTATCGACCCTCCCGATTGGCGAGGCTCGCGAGCCGGCCAGCGGACAGCCACGCAGACTCAGCCGTCGAATCCGTCGACGAACAACAGGTCGCTCTGGTAGAGCACCTGCACCGCGCCAGCGTCGGTTTCTCCAGCGTCATCGTACAGATAGACGCCGATCGCGAGGTCGGCTCGCCCATCGTCGTTGAAGTCGCCGCTGGCCAGGCCGTTGCCGAACTGGTCGTTGCTGTGCGGGCCACCGATTTTCAACGGTGCAAGCGGAAAGATCGGCCGCGCGTTGCTCGTGTCCAGCCGGCCGTTGCTGCCCGCATCGAAGATCCATACCGCACCGGCTTTATCGACACCATTGATGATGGCAAGCGGTGCTCCTACGGCAAGGCTGTCGCCAGCGCAGGTCAATCCGGCGCAAGCGCGCGCGAGCTTGCCGGCGGCCAGGTTATTGCCAAACCAGCTTCTTCCGCTGGTGAAGCCAGCGGTTGCCGGCGCCACGATGCGCTGGTTGTTGGCGACATCCAGGCCGGTACTCGTCCCGTAGATCACGTGTACCGACCCGTCGTTGCTGGTCGCCACGGCGGGAGCGCCGATTGCAAGATCGTAGTAGGGCGAAGCACCAAAGCCCGTCGAAGAAAAATGGGCTGCAGCTAGCGCTCCTCCAAAGCCTGCCCCTGCAGCGCAGGTTCCGGCAATGCCTTGGACGCCGGGCCGCCAGATCCGCGAACCGGCATTGCTGATGCCGTCGCTGGCCGATCCGTTGAGGACGACGACTGCGCCTGCACGATCGGTTCCATTCGGACACGTGCCGTTGAGTATGCCCACGGCGAGATCGTCGTCGGCATCGCCGTCGAAATCGCCGGCAGCGAGGGCCCAACCGAAATAGTCGTTCTCCTTCGGCGAGAAGCTGAGGCCATCGCTGTTGCGGTTGATGATGCGGGCCTGGCTGGCCGTGATGCCGGACAAGCCGCCATAGGTAATCATGATCGCGCCGGCATTGTCGAAACCGCCGACGATCTGCCCGCGAATGCCGATGGCGAGATCCGTGTAGCCATCGTTGTTAAAATCCCGGGCGGCAAGGCCGTTGCCGAAATTGGCATTGGCCTGTGCCGCCCCAGGATAGGCGCCACCCGCCTGGATCGTCGATTGCAGGGTCCAGGTCCCATCAGGGCGAAGATTCATCACATACACCAGCCCCGCCCCGCTTGCGCCACCCGCACTGGAGTTCGGCGCGCCAACGGCGATTTCGTCGCGGCCGTCGCCGTCGAAGTCTGCGCTGACCATGGTGTAGCCATGGATGGGCATCGTCACGGTTTCCGGGAAGAACGTGAACACGTGGGGCGTACCGACGGTAAAGGCTGCGCCGCGAAGGATTCGCAGGCGCGTGCCGCCGGGCTCGGAAATCGCCAGGTCGCTGATGCCATCGTCGTCAAAATCCCCCGCGACCACGCCACGGCCGAAGCTGCCGCCTGCCGGAGTGGCGTAGGGATTTTTCAGCAGCACGTTGTCGATCGGCCCGAGGTGTTCCTGGGCGAATGCGGAAATGGTCGAGCTGCCCAGTACGAGCAGCAATGCCGAGCGGCTGAGCAGTGCTTGGGAAGCGGGCATGGCGCGTCTCCGTGAGGTTGGATGGGCCGTTGACCCGATCCACGGAAAGCGGTGGATCCGGGGGCCACGCCGGGTCTCGCGAATCGGTTCACGGATCCGGCGGGCAAGAGGCACGCATGGCGCCGATCCGGGACGCCATGACAACCCCCAGGCAAGACGGATCGGCGTGCATGGGACGTCCACGCAAGGGCGGTACATGACAGACCTGGCGCACAGGCAGAACGAGGCTGTTGGTGGCCGGGGTCCCCGGGGAACTGCCGGGTGCGCCCGTCAATCGGTGTGGCTCAGACCGCGCAGAAAGCGATAAAGGTCATCGAGTTCTGCATCGGTGAAATGCGGCGTGCGCTTGCGTGTGATGGTCAGCATCGGCTCGCCGACTTCGCGACCGCCGAGTGCGGTTCCGGTGCGCATGAGTCGCGTGAAATCCTCGGGCGAGTACGCGGCGACTATCGCCAATGCCGGCGAGTAGCCGGGCTCGCCAGTCAGATCCTGGGCATGGCACTCCGTACAGGTGCTCATGGCCAGATAGCGTCCGTTGGCCAGGGCATCGCGATGATCCTCGCGGGCTGGATGCGGGATGTCCTGGTCGATCCCGGCCGTGATTGCCGCAGCAACCGGATCGCCGGCGATCAACTCCCACCGCCACAGCAGTCCGAACGAGGTGGACGCAAGCGGGTCGTCGCTGCGGGGCTCGGAACGCAGGAACGCGATGATGGCGCCGAGGTCATGATCGTCGAGGTGCGCAAACATGTCGGAAGGCATCTCGAATAGGCCACGGCCGTCGCGCCGCACTCCGTGCCGGATGGCGCGCTCGAGCTCCGCGTTGCTGTAGCGGCGCACGACTTCGGTCAGGTTCGGGGCGACCATGCGACCGATCCACGGCTCCTCCCAGAGCACTCTCCCGGTGATGCCCTGTTGGCCATGGCAGCCCTCGTTGCAGCCGCGAATGCGGGCCAGGCGAGCGCCTTCTGCAATGGAGGCCGCATCGGTGGGTACGACCAACTGATGCGTCGGGGCCGGGAAGGTCCTGCGTACGATGCGTTCGGACGCTGCGTAGAAAAAGGCACAGGTCAACGCGGCCATGGCGAGGATCGCCAATCCCGCCGTGCGTAGCCGACGCGGCCAGGAGCCCGGCTTCATGGGCCGGGTGCCCGCTGGATGCGCGATGTGCAGGGGGCGTCAGTCGTCGACACGATCATGCTGCGCGGGGCGCTCAATGCTCGCCCGGGTAGGCGACGGTCATCTTGCCCGCGAGTTCCCAACTGTCCCCTTCCTGTGCCAGCACGATCGGGCCGCGGACATTCCAGCCGATGCCATCGCGCGCCTCGATCATCAGCACGGCGGTTTCGCCGAGCCGGTAGCCGCCCTCGACCTTGACGTCGCGCAACATGCGTAGCGACTGCACGTACAGCTTGCGCTGACGATCGGCCAGTGGAATCGGCTTGCCCTCGAAATCCTTGTCGCGAAAGATGATCGCGGCCATCTGTCCGCCGGCGCGCATTGCCGCATCCGGATCCTTCGCATCGACGGCTGCGGCCATCGCGGTGGTTTGCGCGACATATGCCTTGCCGATCTCGCCGCCGTCGCCGGGCAGGCGGATGGCTGCTGTCGCCCAGTCGGTCCGCGGTTCGCTGTTGCCACTATCGCGGATGCCCTGGGCAAAGAGCTCCTGCACCAGCGTCTCGCTGGTTTTCGCACGCAAGGCCGAAATCACGTCGGTCGAATACTGGATCGACACCAGCTTGTAGACATCACCGCGCTTGGCGTACGGCATTTCCATCGTTCCGGAGCCCGAGCCATCCCTGGACTTGAGCGCGACGGCCAGCAATCCATCGATCCGTGGTGCCTGTGCATTGATCTGATCGGCCTCGTCCTTCAGATGCTGGCGGAATTCGTCATTGGCGGGTGTTGCCGCAACCGTGCATGTCGCCTCGCTGGAGCACTCGCGCACGGTGTCGAAGTAGAAGAAATGCAGCTCGGCTGGCGCGGCGTCGATGTCGGCGAGCTTGCGCGCAGCTTCGAAGTCGCCGCTGTCGAGAGCGGCCTGCAACGCCTTGGCCAGGGCCTCCGGCGTCGAGGTGGCCTGGCTGCAGGAACTCACCATCAGGGTGGAGAGCAGGGCGAACGCGGAAATAAGGGGCTTCATGGGTGTCGGTACTCCGGATGTCGGATTGCGGGAGGCAACGATTCAGTGCCGCTCCAGGGAAGTAACGGTTTGCCGCGACAGCAGGGGCCAGACGGCACGCAATGCCCGAATCCGGTGCCTGTCGCGCCATTTCGCGCTAGGCTCGGCAGCGGCCGCAACGGGCGGCTGGATCCGGGGAGGGATCATGGCTCGCACTGCCTTGGTGGACCTGTTGCGCCGTGCTGCGGCGATCGCGGCGGTCAGTCGCGCGACCGGGGAATCGTTCGATGAGGCCCGCGCCCGCGAGCGCGAAGGCCGACTGCTGTCGCGGCGTCGATTCCTGCAGCAGTCGGCAGGCGCCTCGGCGGCGCTGATGCTGGCTGCCTGCGCGCGCGTGCCGCTGCAGCGCACTTCCGATGCCGATGACGTGATCATCGTGGGTGCCGGCATCGCCGGACTCACGGCCGCGTGGCGCCTGCGCCAGGCCGGTGTTGGCGCGCGCATCTACGAGGCGCAGGAGCGCATCGGCGGGCGCATGTTCAGCCTGCGCAACCACTTCGCCGACGGCCAGGTGTGCGAGCTCGGCGGCGAGTTGATCGATACCGGGCATGCGCGGATCCGGGCACTCGCGGCCGAACTGGGCCTCGTGCTCGATGACCTCGCAGAGGATCCGACGCACGCATTTGGCGATGTCTGGTATGCCGAGGGTCGCCGCTACGGCGAGGAGGACATCCTGCGCGAATTCGCGCCGCTCGCGGCGGCGATCAGCCACGATGCCGAATCCCTGCCCGACGCCGAGATCACCTATGCGACGCCGGGCGGTGTCGAGGCGCTGGACCGGCAGTCGATGAGCCAGTGGCTCGATCGCAACGGCGCCTCGGGCTGGCTGCGCAAGCTGATCGAGGTTGCCTACACCTGCGAAATGGGCCTCGAATGCGAGCAGCAATCGGCGCTCAATTTCCTCACCTTCATCGATCCCGGGACCGAAGCCTTCCGCATCTTCGCCGACAGCGACGAGCGCTATCACGTGCGCGGCGGCAACGATTCGATCGTCAAGGCGCTCGGCGCCAGGCTTGAGGGCGCGATCACCACCGGCGCGGTGCTGGAATCCATCGCGCAATCCGCTGATGGCAGCTACACGCTCAGCTTCAAGCGCGGCGCCGGCGCCTTCGAAGCACGCGCGCGCAAGGTCATCCTGGCCCTGCCGTTCACGACGCTGCGCCAGGTGCGCGTCGACGTCGAATTGCCGGCCGCCAAGCGCCGCGCCATCGACGAACTCGGCTACGGTACCAACGCCAAGCTGATGATCGGCTTCAACGAACGCGTCTGGCGCACGCGCCATGCCAGCGCCGGAGCGACCTACAGCGACCTGCCCTATCAGACGAGCTGGGAAACCAGCCGCATGCAGGCCGGTGCGGCCGGCATCCTGACCAACTTCGTGGGTGGCGACCATGGCGTCGAAATAGGCAGTGGTTCGCCAAGGGAACAGGCCGACCGTGCAGCCGACCAGCTCGATGCGATCTTCCCCGGTATTTCATCGGCGCGAACGGGCATGCGCGAGGCCCGCATGCACTGGCCGACGCATCCCTGGACGCTCGGCAGCTACGCCTGCTTCCGCCCCGGCCAGTGGACGACACTGCGCGGCGCGATCGGCGAGCCGGTCGGCAACCTGCATTTCGCCGGAGAGCACTGTGCGTTCGACAACCAGGGTTTCATGGAAGGCGGTGTCGAAACCGGTGAATGGGCGGCGCAGGCGATCCTCGGCAAGTCGGTCGCGGAGGCTGCCTGGGAAACGGGTCACGGCTGGTCCCGGGCCTCGAAACCATCCGCGAAGATTGCCTCCCGATAGACCACGTGCACGCCATCGACATTGCCGGTCAGCAGGCCGCCGGCGGCATCCTTCTCGATGCCGAGGCCGATGTCGAGATAGTTGAACGGGGCGATGATCGTGATCGTCAAGGCCGCGTGCTGCCAGCTGCCGTTGCTGTTGAGGAAGGCGCCGGCCGCGGGATTGTTGCCGCCGCTGCAGTCGGCCTGCGCGCGCCCGCTGATGCTGAGCACAAGGCGTCCGCCGGGATGATCCTGCGGCAGCCAGCCATCGGCTTCGATCCGGTAGCTGCCGGGGTTCGCAAGATGCACGCATTGGCGGACCGGATAGAGCCGCACGCCGCCTTCGGCACTGTCGTTGGCCAGCACGGCCGAGCCCGATGCACCATTGCCCTGGTAGTCGAGCATGGACCAGGCCGGGAACGGCGGTCCCGATTGCGTCCAGCCGTCCAGGTCGGTGTCGAATTCCCCGTTCACCAGGCCGGCCGTTCCCGCCATGGCGATTGCCGGAATCGAAGCGCCGATCAGGCCGGCCCGGAGGAGGGCGCGACGAATGCGCCGGGTTGAACGCGCCATGGCGATGTTTCCGCAGACGGTCAGGGGAACGGATCAGGGCGATTCGAAGCCGTTGCAGAAAATCGTGTCGGCAGCGCCGCAACTGCGCTGGCGTTCGTACGCACCGAGATCCCGCACGCCGTAGAGGTTGCCGACCTCGGGCAGGTCCTGGTCGTGCGGCTGGTTGTCGAGATCGCGATCGTCGCCGGCGACCGGCGGTGCAAAGTCCACGCCGAGCGAATTCAGCGCGAGTCGGTAGTTGCCCGCCGCTGCGTTGACGTACGTCGGCCGGCCCAGTGCGACCCCTTCGATGGGTGGAAGCGTGCTGACATCGCTCGAAAGGACGTAATTCACAGTCAGCTCGGACGAATTGCCGGCATAGGCCAGCGCAAGATTGCCCGGCTGGTCGATGATGGAATCGGATAGCGTCAATGAGCCGCCGGAGTAGATTGTGTCGGTCGAGAGGATCGAGTTGTTGGCGATCGTGCAATTCTCGATATCGACGTGCCCCGAATCGGCGCTGAGCAAACGTCGGATGACTTCATTTTCCGCCAGTAGACAATTTCCGACGTAGTGGTCGCCGGACGAATAGCGGGATGCGGTCCGTATCGCGTAGCCGCCGCGATTGCCGCGCATCGTAAACCGGTCGGCACTGAGCGCTCCTTCGGTCTTGATGAAGATGGTGGCTCCCGGCGTGGCAG
>OEIU01002149.1_pt1 | contig 10922 bp, 8 predicted proteins | sample 1539221 | NCBI WGS metagenome assembly OEIU01 (sample SAMN03792071, study PRJEB22550) | activated sludge metagenome | feature: wastewater treatment plant; material: activated sludge; isolation source: Wastewater treatment plant of a petroleum refinery complex | place: Argentina: Zarate | collected... | reverse complement strand
CGCTGGAAGCTGGTGGGCGGCACAGGGTTCGAACCTGTGACCCCTGCCGTGTGAACGGCTCGAGCAGCTGGAACCCAAGCGAAAGGTGCTTGTGATTCAGAACGTTAGCAGAACGGGGAGGCAAGTCAACGGGTCGTGAGGGGTCGGCGACGAACCTGGGCGAACGGGCGCGAACACTCACCTGCACTTCCGAATAGATGGTAGGCCCGCCGCACAAGAACTCGTCGACCGACGAAGCAGGGCCCCTCGAAAGAGTCTGCCTTCGTGCAGCGACGGAGGGCTAAGCATCGCGCACCAAGGCTGAATCGCCGGCGATCCGTTGGCCAGGCTGAACACCAGGCATCTGCATTTCCATGATCTTGCCGGACGGTATGACGCGGTGCCAGGCAAGCGCATCCCCGCGGCGAATAGACTCCGGGAGCCATGCACTGTCGGCGCCAGCCTATGTCGCGCCGTCTGCGCCTGCCAGGACGGCTGCGCCGGCGAGCGCAATCACGGGAGCGGCGCTACGCGTGAAGAATCCGCTGGACACGGCCTCTTGGTACGAGGTGGGTTCCCGGGTGGTTTGAACTGGTCAGAGTACCCGTGTCCGGCAAGCGATAGAGCTTTCGTGGACGGTGCGAATGGCAAGGTCGTGCAGGGAATCGACGAGGCCGGCAGCGGCCCATTCTGACGACTTTCGACCTTCACTTGTTCAGTCTTTCGGGTTTACCGGTCTGAACGGTTCGGAGATGCTTCGTCACGAGTGACGAGGTGGTGGCGCATTCAGGCGGACTGTAGCGATCGAGATTCTGCGATCGAGCGAACCGGGACCGCCGACGTTGGGCGCAAGCGAGAGCGCGGCGGCGCAAGCGAGAGGCTTCCATCGAGCGTCGAGATACAACGTGATGTCCAGTGACCGAGACGGAGGAGACAGTGATGGTGAATCGATATGGCCAGGGTGTTCGCGGCGGAATGAGGCGGATGGCGATCACCGTCGGTCTCCCATTGATGACGGCGCTCTTGGGAATCCTCGCACCGAGCGCCGAGGCGCAGGGGCAGACGGTGCTCAAGGCGGCCTTCTACCAGCCGGCCGGGCATCCGATCGTCGAACTGGCCAAGGAATCGTTGGCGAACATCGAAAAGGCCACCGACGGGCGGGTGAAGTTCGCGATCTACCCCAGTTCGACGCTCGTGCCGACCGCCGAAATGGCAAGTGGAGTGGACGACGGAACGGCATTCATGGCGATCTGGTACATGCCATACATGTCGAAGACGATACCGCTGTTCGACATCGAGACGATACCCGTCTGGACCGCCGGCACCTGCAAGGCGATCATCGACGCATATGACGCCGGCCTGAACGATGTCTATACCGAGGCGCTGAAGCGGCAGGGTTTGGTGAACGTGAAAGTGGCAGGCGTAAGCGAATGCCTGCCCAGGGTGCTGGCCGCCAGGAAGGAGGTGCGGGTTCCAGCCGACGCGAAGGGCCTGAAGGTCAGGAGTGTGGGCGCCGAGGCCGAGATGTTCAAGTTCATCGGGGCGAGTCCGGTCAACATGACGATGGACCAAGCCTACGAGGCGTTGTCGCGCGGTATCGTCGACGGGATTACAAATGGTTTCATGATGCTCTACGAGCGGAGCCATCTCGAACCGCTGAAGCACGTCACGAACATGAACCTGACCTCGGTGCTGATGCATGTGATCTACAACTCGGCCACGCTGGCCAAACTCGATCCACGCGATCGGCCGACGGTCGAGAAGGGCATGAAAGAGGTCGCCGAGCATGTCCGCGCGGGCCTGGACAAGCGTAACGCGGAGACGATTACCAGTTCCGGCAGCAAGTTCGGTACGCGCATCTATCAGCCGACGGAAGCCGAGCGCAAGGAATGGGTCGAGGCTGCGCAGGCGTCCAGGAAGACCTTCGAAGCGCGCGCGGCCAACGATCCGCTGATCAAGAAGGGTCTCGGCTACGTCTATCAGTTCAATCCGAGGGACTGAGCGTCGCTTCGAAGCAATCTGCGCACTGGAGATCGTTCGATGATCGGTTCCATGAGCTCATCGCGCAGTGTCTTCCGTCTGGCGATCGATCGCATCACCACCGTCTTCGGCTTCGTCGCGCTGCTCGCGCTTGGCGTCATGGCCATCTTGCTGGTTTACGACGTGGTGATGCGCTATGTCGTCGGACGCCCAGCGGATTGGGTGCTCGATGTGGTCCAGTTGGTGCAGGTCACGCTGGCCTTCACGGCGGCCGCGCCGGTGCTGAGGGCGGGCGGGCACATCAACATGGAATTGCTTCCGACTCTCGTCGGGCCGCGGTACCAGAGGCGGCTCGAAATTCTCTCGAATGGCATCTGTTCGGTGGGCTGTCTCTGGATGTCCATCCTGTCCTGGAAGACGTTCAGCCGCAGCTACCAGATTACAGAGGCGGCCTATGGAATCGCGTTGCCGCTGTACCCGTGGAAGTTCCTTTTGCCCCTGTGCTTCTTCGTGTTGGCATTGGAGTTCTTTGCGTCGTTCCTCGAGCATCTCCGAAATTCCGAGCGGTCGTAGCGGCCGCGTCCTGATTAGCGGCCATCGAAGATGCGAGACAAAGGGAGTCAAGGCACGATGATTTTCGGCGAAAGAGTCGGCGTCGTGACCGGTGCGGGTGGAGGCATCGGACGCGCGATTGCCATGAAGCTGGCTCGGGAAGGTGCGCGACTGGTGCTCGTGGACATCGCGTCGGACGCCATCGAGACACTAGCCCGGGAGATAGAACGGTCGGGGGGCAAGGCCCTCGCGTGCCGTGCGGACGTGGGCAATGAAGCGGACGTCGGCATCTGCCTCGAACGGAGCATTGCTGAGTACGGCCGGGTTGACCTGCTGGTCAACAATGCCGGCATATCCCCGAAGAAGGTCGACGGGACGAAGGCGATTCTGACCGAGATCTCCCTCTTCGAATGGGAGCAGGTTCTGAGGGTCAATCTGACGTCGGCATTCCTGATGTGCAAGGCCTGCATTCCGCACATGGTGCGCCAGCGGCAGGGCGCCATCGTCAGCATTTCATCCTCCGCCGCGCTTGACGGTGGCATGCTCGCCGCGACGCACTACTCGGCGTCGAAGGGCGCGGTTTCAGCCATGACCCGGACGCTGGCGAAGGAGGTCGCGCCGCATGGAATCCGGGTCAACGCAGTAGCGCCGGGAAGGGTCGCAACGGCGATGGCCAAGCTGTCGTCGGATGAGCGAAACCGGGCGGCGCTCGGCCGCATTCCGCTCGGGCGATTCGCGGAGCCGGACGAAATCGCGGACTCGGTGGCGTATCTGCTTTCGGAGCAGGCGAGCTACATCACCGGAGTCACGCTGAACGTAAGTGGCGGCTACGTAGTCGGCTGAATGCGCTGCGCCAACACGGCGCTGACATCGGCGACGTTTCGGTTCAATTCGAGGGCGCTTGTTGGCGCGATCCCCTCGCACTCTTGTGAACGGTACACAAATGAATCTTCAACTGTCCGGGAAGGTCGTCATCGTAACCGGCGGCGGCCGGGGGCACGGCGAGGCGATGGCGCTTGCCTTAGCGAGCGAGGGCGCGACCGTCGTCGTCGTCGACATCAACGGCGAGAACGCGCGCAACGTGGAGGCAGAGATCCTGCGCCGCGGTGGCGTCGGCGCGGCGCACCAGGCGGACATCACGCGAATGGCGGACGTCGAGGCCATGGCGGGGGCGGTCAGACAGCGATTCGGGCGCATCGACGTTCTGGTCAACAATGCGTGCGCCGCGATCCGCAGGATTCCATTCCTCGAGATGGAGGCCGCCGAGTGGGATCAGGTCATCGCTGTCAACCTGCGCGGCGCGTTCAACTGCTCCCAGGTCGTCGGCCGGGTGATGAAGGAGCAGGGCGCTGGACGAATGATCAACATTTCGTCCTTCGCCGCCGAGCTGCCGGCGGCCGGTTTCGCTGCCTATAGCGCGAGCAAGGCAGGGCTCGAGGCACTCTCTAAAACCGTCGCCGGCGAACTCGGAGCGTTCGGGGTGACCGCTGTATACGTGAGGCCTGGCGTCGTCGAGACGGAGTTCACGAAGGCGGGTCATGCCGGGGAGGTCGGGGAAAAGATGCGCTCGGTGATTGCGCTGCGTAGATTCGGGACGACCGAGGAGCTTGCGACGGTCATCTGCTTCCTTGCATCGCCTCTTGCCGAGTACATCAACGGTGGCCCGGTCACGATCGATGGCGGCAAGTATGTCTGTCAGTTCTGATCGATAAGAACGGAGCTGCAATGGCCGTCTGAGGAGTCGAGATGACACACGAAGCGATGGGGCTGGTGATCTGCCTCGGACTACTGGCGACGTTCCTGATCATCGGCATGCCGATCTTCATGGGACTGCTTCTGGCCGGGCTGGCGGCGATGCAGTACCTGGAGGGTTTCGATGCGTTGGCCAACGTCGCGGGAAAGATCGCCTTCAACCAACCCCTCGGCTACCCGCTTCTCGCAATCCCGATGTTCATATTGATGGGGAATCTGCTCACGACCCACCGCATTGGGGATGATCTGTTCAATGGCCTGTACAAGTGGTTCGGAGCGTTGCCCGGCGGGCTCGCGATCGCCAGCACCGTGGTGTGCGCGATCTTCGGGTTCATGAGCGGGTCGAACACCGCGGCGGCCGCGACGATCGGATCGGTCGCGATCCCGGCGATGGAGCAGAAGAAGTACTACAGGCCGCTGAGCCTCGGAACGCTGGCGGTCGCTGGGACGCTCGCGGCGCTTATCCCTCCCAGCACCATCATGATCATCTATGGTGGTGCCGCAACGGACGTTTCGATCGGCCGGGTGTTCATTGGGGGAATTCTGCCCGGCATCCTTCTGACCGCACTGATGAGCGTGTACATCTACAGCTATGCGCGTGTCTTCCCGACCCGGGCTCCGAAAGGGGAGCGGGCGCCGATGAGTGAGAAGATCCTAGGGCTCAAGGAGCTGGCGCCGGCGGGCGTCCTGTTCGTCTCGATCGTCGGGGGTATGTACGCCGGGATCTTCACGGCAATCGAGGCAAGCGCCGTGAGCGTGTTCGTCACGCTGGTTCTGTTGATCGCCTATCGCAGACTCAACACCGCCGGTGTCCTCCAGGCGGCGCGGACGACCATCCGCGTATCCGGGATGATCTACATGATCATCGTCGGGGCGACGATTCTCGGCCACGTGTTTTTCATCACCGGATTCCGGGATACGGTCAGCAACCTCTTGCTCGGCCTGAACCTGCCGGGCTGGGGCACGATGATCGTGATCCTGGCCATCCTGACCGTGCTCGGCACCTTCCTGGACGTCATTGCGCTGATCATGATCTCGGTGCCGATCTTTCTCCCGGTCGCGATTCAGTCGGGTTACGACGCTGTCTGGTTCGGCGTCATTATGGTGATCGCCTCCGAGATGGCGCTCTGCACGCCGCCAGTCGGTGTCAATCTCTTCGTGATCCAGGGAATCGCTCCCCGAGGAACTTCGCTGATGACGGTCGCGCGGGGCGCGGCACCCTTCATCGGCGTGATCTGGGTACTGCTGCTGCTGCTCATATTCTTCCCGGAGATCGTGACCTGGCTGCCGAGCAGGATGGAGTTCTAGTCTCGCACGGTGGTCATGGGGCGGCCGGCATCGGACCGGCGTCCCGGCAGCGACGCACGTCACGGCCCGGCTGGAAGTGGGAGCGACTGAGCGGCGACGGTTCCAGCAACAGACGATTTCGGAGATCCTGATGGTTCTGCCCCCTTTGAAAGTCGACGACCCGGACAGGGTCGCTTGGGACGACACGGCCGATGTGGTGGTCGTGGGGTTCGGTGCGGCCGGGGCGTGCGCCGCGCTCGAGGCTCAGGCGTCTGGTGCCAGTGTGATCATCATCGACAAGTTCGAGGGCGGTGGCACGAGCGCCCTGAGCGGAGGAGTGTTGTACGCGGGAGGCACCCGCTTCCAGCGCGAGGCCGGCTTCGACGACACCACCGACGAGATGTTCAAGTACCTCAGCATGGAAGTCGGTGACATCGTTGGGAGCGATACGCTGCGGCGCTTCTGCGAGGAGAGCGCGGCAAACCTGGACTGGCTGATTGGACATGGGGCGACATACGCGGGCCGCCTCGCAAAGCCGGACGAGGCGTACGACGCGGCCCTGTCGGCTGGCGCGTCGCTTTACTTCAGTGGAAACGAGTGCGTGCAGCGCTACGCGGCGGTTGCAAAGCCCGCACCTCGAGGACATATCACGGTGGGGCCCGGGTTTGGCTCGAAGGGAGTACACCTGTTCGCGGCACTTCGCAAGGCCGTGGGTCGCGTCGGCGCGAGGCTGCAGCTCCGGTCCCCGGCGACGAGGTTGATCGTGGACGCGAGCGAACGCGTGGTCGGCATCGAAGTGGCGGCAATCGTGCCGGGCAGTCTCGCCTGGTCGTTGCATCGTCTCTGCGAGCGTCTGTATCACAAAGGCAAGGGCAACCTCTACGGGCCGCCCGCCAGGTTATTGCATCGTGGCATTGCGTGGGCCGAACGTCGCGGCGTGGCTCGTCGGATCCGCGCCAAGCGCGGCGTGATCCTTGCGACCGGTGGCTTCATCACCAATCGCGAGATGATGGCCGAGTATCTTCCACAACATCTGAACGCAATTCCCATGGGATCGGCCGGATGCCGGGGCGATGGCATCCGGTTGGGGCAATCCGTAGGAGCGCACACGCGGATGGATTGTGGCGAGTCCGGGCGCTCGCTGTTGGTGCCAAAGCCGTTCAAGTTTGGGGTTCTCGTCAACGCCGACGGCGAGCGCTTCATCGCTGAAGATGCCTACGGGGCGACGATTGGTCACGAAGTGTTCAAGCAGCCCGATCACGTTGCGTGGCTGATCCTCGACTCGGCGCAGTTCAGGGCAGCATGGCGCCAGGTGATGCCATGGCGCCCGATGATCCTGCGCTATCGGGCCCGCGCCCTGATGCCGCTGATGTTTGCCTGGCGGCGATCACGGACGCTCGAGAAACTGGCGAGCAAGTGTGGAATCCGCCCGGACGGGTTGCGGAACACCGTCGATCGGTACAACGAGTGCGTGCTTCGCAAGCGGGAGGACTGGCTCGGAAAGCTTGCGCCGAATACCTTGCCCTTGGGCACGGGGCCGTACTACGCGATCAACTGCTCGCCCCACAGCAAGGCCTTTCCGCCGCTTTCGCTGACCCTTGGGGGTCTGATGATCGACGAGCGTACCGGGCAGGTCCGTGGCGTCGGACGACCTCTGATCGACGGACTCTACGCGGCGGGGCGCGTCGCGATTGGCATGCCATCGAACTTTCTCGTGAGCGGCTTGTCGCTGGCTGACTGTGTCTTCTCGGGGCGAAGGGCGGGGCGATCGGCGTCGCGTGCGACTTTCCGCGCCGGCGAAGAGACCGCGCAGGCCTGCGATCGCTGAATGACGCCGAACGACCGGGCTTCTCCAATTTCGGGTATCACTTGCGCGTGCGCGTACCCGCGCGCTCCTGCGGCGCGGGTGCGCCGTACTCAGTCAGCGCGGTGAGTTTCTCGCTCAGGAAATCTACCAGCACCCGGGTCCGATAGAGGAGCCGCCGGTTGGGATAGAGGATCCATACGCTGGGGAGTTCACCGGAGGGGTAGACGCAAGCGTAGTCGGGCAGGATCTGCACAAGTCGTCCGGCCTCGAGGTCGGTCCTGACAATATTCCGGCCGAGCCTCGCGATGCCCAGACCGTGCCGTGCGAACTCGAGCAGCACGTTGTGACTGTCCGCCTCGATCCGGGAACGCACCGGTATGCCGACGGTCTTGTCCCCGTGGCGGAAGAACCAGTTCACGGGTTCGTTGGAGGGGTGCACGAGACATTCGTGCATCTCCAGTTCGTCGAGGGATTTCGGCGTGCCTGCGCGCTCGAGATACTCCGGTGAGGCACACAGAACCCTATGAACATCGCGCACTCGGACACCGACCATGCTGCTGTCCGGGATGCGACCGGAATGGACCGCTACGTCGATGCCATCGGCGACGAGATCGACCAACTCGTCGGTCGTGACCACCGAGAGTTTGACATCGGGATACTTGGCGCTGAATTCGGAGAGCACCAGTGGAAGATAGCTTCCCGCGGCGTAGTGATTGACGGCGATCCGCACGACACCGCGCGGGGCCTGCGTCATCGTCGTCACGGAGTCGTCCAGCTCGGTAAAGCCTTCCAGTGTCTGACGTGCCCAGTCGAGTACGCGCTCGCCGGCCTCGGTAAGACGGATGCTGCGCGTCGTACGCTGGAACAGCCGTACGCCAAGCGCGCGCTCCAGCGAAGCAATCTGGCGCGCAGCCAGCGAGCCGGACATCCCGAGTTCCCGGCCCGCAGCGGTAATGTTCTGCATTGTGGCGACATGCTGCATCAGTTCGAGCTGCATCAGCGTCACCCGCGATCGCCCCCGCGGAGCCGGCCGGGCCTGGTGCGTCGAAATCGTCGCCTTGCGTTCTTCACTGTGCCTCATCGTCTGACCTCGATTGATACCCGAGCCTGGCGCAAGGGGATCCACCCCGGATGCGTGAGCTACAGGCACACGTCATCCCCAAGGAGGCAGCCGGGGTGTCCTCGGCATGACGGGGCCGGCCGGGGCCCCTCCCCTGCGTTGCGAATCTTACGCAAGGACTCCGGAATCCAGAAACCAGTTGCGAATCCGGCAGCAACTCGCCCGACTTGTGCGGCGGTCGATTGTGACCTCCGATGCGATTGTTCAAGTACTTCTTTGACGGTTCTGTTGGGCGTTCCACGACGCCATAATCTCCGCCAACATCAACCAAGGATCCACGATGACGGAGCGCAGCTACCTGATCGCCGCAGACACGGGCGGAACGTTCACGGACGTCGCCGCGTTCGATTCATCGAGCGGAAAGGTCTGGTACGGCAAGGCGCTCACGAACTACACCAACCTCGCTGATGGTGCGCTCGAGGGACTGGAAGGCGCCGACGTCGATCTGGCGCAAGGGCTTCTATTCAAGCACGGCACGACGCACGTCATCAATGCGTTCATTCAGCGGAGCGGCGCGAAGACCGCGCTGGTGACGACGCGAGGCTTCTCCGATCTGCTCGAGATCGGCCGCGGCAACCGACCGGTCCCGTTCTCACAGCGGTATCGCCGGGATCCGGTACTGGTCCCGCGCGATCTGCGCTTCGATGTGGACGAGCGCATCGATGCGAGGGGGCAGGTCGTCGTCGCTTTGAATGAAAGCGAACTTGAGGAGGTCGCGGAACGGCTGCGCGCAATGGGAGTCGAAGCCGTTGCCGTGGCATTCCTGAACGCCTACATCAATTCTACCCACGAGGAGCGCGCAGTCGAGGTGCTTCGGAAACGTCTCCCGTCGGCCTACATCACCGCCGGCACCGCATTGAGCAGGGAATGGTACGAGTACGAGCGAACTTCGACCGCGGCTGCGAATGCCTACGTCGGACCGAAGATGCGCCATTACGTGGACGCATTCGATGCGCGTCTGAGGCAGCGGGACTTCGAGGGGACGTTCTACATGATGGGCTCGGGCGGCGGGGTCCTGTCGACTGACAGATCCGTCTCGGAGCCGGTTGCACTCGTCGAGTCAGGACCTGTCGGTGGGTGCATCGGCGCGGCCCGGTACGCGGCCGAGCTTGGTTGCGAGAAGTTGATTGCGTTCGATATGGGTGGAACGACCGCCAAATGCGCGCTCGTGATGGATGCCCAGTTCGACGTGCAGCCGCTCTACTACGTCGGCGGCTACGACCACGGATTTCCGCTGCGCACGCCGGTCATCGACATCGTCGAAGTCGGCGCGGGCGGCGGATCCATCGCCCAGGTCGATTCGGGCGGAGACCTCATGGTGGGACCCCGCAGCGCGGGCTCCGAGCCCGGGCCGGTGGCGTTTGGAAGGGGCGGTGTCGAACCGACGGTCACCGATGCGAACCTTGCGCTCGGGCGCATCGGAACAGGCGCGTTCATGGGCGGACGTCTGCGCCTCGATATCGAGAAAGCCAGGCAGGCGATCGAGACGCGGGTCGCTGATCCCCTGGGATATGGCGGTGCCGACAGCGTGGACCTCGCCGCCCAGGGGATTCTCGACCTTGCCAACATTGCCATGACGAATGCGATCAAGGAAATATCGATCGAGCGCGGGCACGACGTCCGCGAGTTCACGTTGTTTGTCTTCGGTGGTAGCGGTCCGCTGTTCGGCTCCCAGCTCGCGCGTGCATTGAGGATCCCGCGCGTGCTCGTTCCGCCGCATCCCGGGAACTTCAGTTGCCTGGGAATGCTTCTGGCTCCAATTCGTGTCGACCTCGCCCGGACGGTCGTTGGCGATGTATCGCCGGCCATGCTGCGCGAGACGGAAGCGGTCTTCGCGGATCTCGAGAACGCCGCGCGTTCCACGCTGGAGCGCGAATGCGGTTCGGGGGCGATTCGCAGCGAGCGATCGTTCGAGATGCGCTACCGCGGGCAGAAGCACAGCGTACGGGTGCGGGTGGATCGGGGATCGACAGTCGACTCGATCTTGCAGAAGTTCGAGGCGACGTACGGCGCACGCTATGGCCATGTCAATGGCAGTTGTGCGGTCGAGATCGTCGGCGCCCGGCTATTCATGGAGGGCGATGTGGCGCGTCCGACGCTGGAAGTCCTTGGGTCGGCAAGCAAGTCCACGACACCGAAACCGTCGTCCAGGCGTTCCGTGTATTTTCCGCAGCCCTTCAACCGAATCGAGACCGACGTCTGGGATCGGGCGTCGCTTCCGGTGGGATTCAGGATATCGGGTCCCGCGATCATCGAGGAGTACAGCGCAACGACAGTGGTCCTGCCAGGCGATTGCGCCCAGATCGGGCGATTGGGTGAGATCTCTATCTCTTGCGACCTGTCATGAAGCGGAGCGACGTGATGCATGCTGAAGTGGCCCATGCGGTGAAGGACAAGGAAACCCGGTCGGCTGTCGAAGATCCGATCACACTTCAGATCATTCGG
>OEIU01002148.1_pt1 | contig 10922 bp, 5 predicted proteins | sample 1539221 | NCBI WGS metagenome assembly OEIU01 (sample SAMN03792071, study PRJEB22550) | activated sludge metagenome | feature: wastewater treatment plant; material: activated sludge; isolation source: Wastewater treatment plant of a petroleum refinery complex | place: Argentina: Zarate | collected... | reverse complement strand
CTACCCCCCCCCGCCGGTCTGCCACCCGTGCAGGGCCTTCTCCGCCCCCGGGGACATGGGGCCCTCCCCTGACCGCCTCCCGCCGCAGTCCGTGCATGCCCCGCTGACGGACCTGCCCGATGCGCCGACGTTCAACGAGATCTTCGACCAGCTCCAGTCGCTCAAGCTCGCGGTCTACGCGCCGCTCGCCTACGTCTTCCCCAGCCGTGCAGAGAAGTACGAGCTGCTCTACGGGAACGTCGGGGGTGGGCGCAACCTCGCCGGAGGCGCGGTGGCGAATCTCGGCGCGGCCAGCCGCGAAAAGGGCATCCAGAAGCTGATGACCGTGAACCTCCTGAAGCGGCTGGAGAGCAGCGTGGAGGCGTTCCGGCTCACGCTCCAGCGGCTGGAGGGCACGGTCGCGGAGGCACTGGAGGCGATTGACGACCATGCGAGCGCGGTGACCGATGTGGCCTCCAGCCTTACCGATCTGGACGCCGATGACGACGACTTCGACTTCCCGACCAGCGGCACGGTCGGCAAGAAGGTGCAGATCGACCTCGCCGACATGAATGTCGAGTCGTGGAACCGCGACCTGTCCCACGACGGCCTGGTCATCTCGCGCCTGCTCGCGTCCATCGAGGCGATCACCCCGGAGCACGATCTGAAGCTCCACCAGCTCAAGCGGCTGATCGAGGCGAAGTTCGCCGAACCGATCAACCCCGGCAACAGGAAGGTGCTGATCTTCTCGGCGTTCGCCGACACCGCGGGATACCTCTATCGGGAGTTGAGCCCGGTGCTGAAGCAGCATGGATACGACTCGGCGCTCGTGACGGGGCAGGGCAACCCAAGCACCACGCTCGGCAAGGGGTATGGCTTCCAGCAGACCCTCACGCTGTTCTCCCCGCGCTCGAAGCAGCGGCATCTGGTGCTGCCGCGGGAGGCCGCCGAGCTGGACGTGCTCATCGGCACGGACTGCATCAGCGAGGGCCAGAACCTCCAGGACTGCGACTACCTCGTCAACTACGACATCCACTGGAACCCGGTGCGGATCATCCAGCGATTCGGCCGTATCGACCGCATCGGCTCGACCAACGAGCGCATCCAGCTCGTCAACTTCTGGCCCGACATCTCCCTGGACGAGTACATCAACCTGAAGGAGCGGGTCGAGAACCGCATGGTCATCGCCGACCTCGCGGCGACCGCCGACGACAACGTGCTCACCCAGGAGGCCAGCGACACTGCGTTCCGCAAAGAGCAGCTCCGCAAACTCCAGGAGGAGGTCATCGAGCTGGAGGACGTGCGCACCGGCATCTCCATCACCGATCTCGGGCTCAACGATTTCCGTATGGACCTGCTCGGGTACATCAAGGAGTACGGCGACCTGGCAAACACCCCCAAAGGGCCCGCACGCGGTCGTCCCCGCGCCGCCGGAAAAGGGCCTGAAGCCGGGCGCGCTCTTCGCGCGGCGGAACACCAACGCCGACGAGATGCTCCACCGGGGCAACCGCCTGCACCCGCACTACCTCGTCTACCTCGACGACGAGGGCAAGGTCATCGCAGACCACACCGAGGTGAAGTACCTGCTCGACCTGATCCGCGCCGGGTGCCGCAACCGCGACGAACCCGCCTGGGAGGTCTGTCGAGTCTTCAACGCGGCCACCCGCGACGGCGCAGAGATGAGCAAGTACAGCGACCTGCTCACCGAGGCGATCCGCTCCATGATCGACGTCACGGAGGAACGCGACGTCGAGAGCCTCTTCAGCCCCGGCCACACCACCGCGCTCGTGCAGACCATCGCCGGGCTCGACGACTTCGAGCTGATCGCCTTCCTCGCCATCGTGGAGGAGCCCGCCGATGACTGACGAGCCGCCGCCTACCCTCTACCGCTGGCCACCGACCGCAAGGTTCGGCCGCGTGGTGCCGAAGACGAAGTTCTACGAACACGGCAACGTGCGCACCGCGCTGCGCGAGAAGTTCGTCGAGGACATCCAGCGGGTCACCTGGTCCTACAAGCTCGCCGAATCGACGATCCGGCTGAAAGGCACCGAGTCGGTGCCGGAGATCCAGATCTTCACCGTCGAGACGAAGGGCGGCGACGTCGGCGACGACGTGCTGACCGCCATCGATAAGTCGGTCCACTTCCCGACCATCTTCGAAGTTTCAAGAGGCGATGAGGTGCGCACGGTCGCGGCGCACAAGACGCTCAGTGGCACGACCCCGAAGGTCAGTGCGTACTTCACGACCGCGTGGCTTCCGCTCGATGCGGCCCGCACACCGCTGCCGACGGCTATCGACCTGTCTGCGCTCTACGAGGCGCTGCTGGCTTCGCTGCTCCCCGTGGCGTCGCGCCGCGGCGAGTCCGTGTCGGATGCCACCGAGAGAATGGAACGGGCGAAGAAGCTTGAACGCGAGATCACCGCACTGGAGCGGAAGCTCCGCACCGAGCCGCAGCTCAACCGCAAGGTCGAGCTGCGCCGAGAGCTGAAGGATCGCCAGGCCGCGCTCGCGGCCCTGGCGTGAGAGGGAGAGATGACGAAGCCGGACAAGCTGGAGTTGCAGTCAGCCGACGTGACGCGCAAGAACGTCGAGGCACTGGCCGCGCTGTTCCCGCACATCGTCACTGAGGCGTTGGACGACGACGGCCAACTCATTCACCAGGTCGACTTCGAGGCGCTCCGGCAGGAGCTGAGCGACTACGTCATCGAGGGCAAGGAGGTCTACCAGATCGACTGGCCGGGCAAACTCGCCGCCGAGTTCGCCTCCAATGCACCCATCGCCAAGACCCTGCGGCCCAACCTCGCAGACTCCGTTGACTTCGACACGACGAAGAACCTCTTCATCGAAGGCGACAATCTCGAAGCGATGAAGCTCCTCCAGGAGTCGTACCTTGGCAAGGTCCGCTTGATCTACATAGACCCGCCGTACAACACGGGCGGCGACCTCGTCTACCGGGACGATTTCTCGTCCTCTACGCAGGAGTTCCTCTGGAAGTCGCGCCAGGTGAACCAGGCTGGCGAGAAGCTCGTGTCGAATACCGAGGCGAACGGGCGCTTCCACTCCGACTGGCTGAGCATGATCTACCCGCGGCTCAGACTGGCCAAGCGATTCCTCGCCCAAGACGGGGTGATCCTAGTGAGCATCGACGATGCCGAGCAGGCATCGTTGCGCCGTCTCATGGACGAGGTCTTCGGGGAGCAGAACTTCATCGCGCAGCTCGTGTGGGAGAAGGGACGCAAGAACGATGCGAAGTTCTTCTCGAACGGGCACGAGTACGTCATGGTCTACGCGAAGTCAAAGTCGACCCTTCGCGAGCGAAAGACCGCTTGGCGCGAGGAGAAGCCGGGTGCGCGAGAGATCTGGGATGAGTATATGAGGCTCCGTGAAGTGCATGGCGGGGATGACGTGGCTATCGAGAAAGACCTGTCGGCGTGGTTCGCCGCACTTCCAAGAACTGACCCGTCTAAGAAGTGGGCGCGATACAAGCGAATCGACGCTAACGGCCCGTGGCGAGACCGCGACATCTCGTGGCCAGGAGGCAACGGCCCGACGTATACCGTGATCAACCCCGCCACGGGAAAGCCAGTCAAGATCCCCGAAGCAGGGTGGCGCTACAGCGATCCCGAGGAGATGAAGCGCCAGATCAAGCTTGGGCTGGTCGTCTTCCGAGAAGACGACCCGGCAGCGACTCCATTCCGTAAGGCGCATCTTCGCCCCGTCGAAGGTGAGGGCTCCGACGTCAGCGACGATGAGGCGGAAGAGACCGAGGGTGAAGCAGAACTCGCCACACAGGTTCGCGGCACCTACTTCTACAAGCAGTCGCAGGTGTCCGTGAAGCACCTCCGGGAGCTTATGGGGGCGAAGGTCTTCAACAACCCCAAGGACCACGAGGTCTTGTCCCGGCTGTTCGAGTACGTCCTCGGGGGCAAGGGTGGCATCGTCATGGACTTCTTCGCCGGGTCGGGCACGACCGCCGAAGCCGTCTTCGACCTCAGCGCCCGCGCGGGCCTCAACTGCCCGGTGATCCTGGTGCAGCTCCCCGAGCTGCTGGAGGACAACCTCAAGTCGGCGACGGGCTCGGCGAAGACGACCATCCAGAACGCGATCAAGATCCTCCAGAAGCTCGACAAGCCCCTGACCATCGCCGAGCTGACCAAGATCCGCATCCAGAAAGCCGGTGAGCAGATTCTGGCGAACCGCACGCCGTCGGACTGGAATGGCGACGTCGGCTTCCGAGCGTTCACCGTCGACACGAGCAACTTCACGGAGATCACGACAACCCCGGATGCCGCCGACCAGGAGGCGCTGCTCGACCTCGTTGAGAGCGTCAAGGGCGACCGCGGCGGCCTGGACGTGCTGATCGAAGTGCTCATCGCCTGGGGGCTCGACCTCTCGGCGCCGATCAACGTCGAGACCATCGAGGGGCATCAGGTCTACTCCGTTGAAGACGGGGCACTGCTCGCCTGTTTCGACGACCATCTCGACGAGGCATTGATCCATGCGCTCGCGCTGCGCGCTGCTGCCGACACCACGCAGAAGGTCGTCTTCAAGGACACCGGCTTCGCCTCGGATGACGCCGCGATCAACGCATACCAGGTCTTCGAGCAGCTCGCGCCCGAAACTGCGGTGAAGGTGATCTGACCCGGTGAAGCTGCAATTCAAGGTCCAGGAGTACCAGACGGCCGCCGTCGACGCGGTTGTGGAGTGCTTCCGCGCTGTGCATCGGCAGCCGTTCGCCGACAACGTCACCTACAAGATCGACCCCGGCCGCACGACAGGCCGACGCGGCCAGCCCGAGCTGGATCACGGCGTCGATGACGCCGCGGCGCAGACGGGCTACGGCAACAGCGCCCTGCTGCTAAACCCAGCCCAACTCCTCGATAACATCCAAGCCGTCCAGCGGCGCACCAGCGGGCTCCCGCTGTCGGGAGAACTGATTGCCAGCCCGGCGGCAGGGCTGAACCTGGACGTCGAGATGGAGACCGGCACCGGCAAGACCTACGTCTACATCAAGACGATCATGGAGCTTCACCGGCAGTTCGGCTGGTCGAAGTTCGTGGTCGTCGTTCCCAGCGTCGCGATCCGCGAAGGCGTGAAGAAGTCCTTCGAGATCACCGCCGACCACTTCCTCTCCGAGTACAGGACTCAGGCCAGGGCCTTCGTCTATGACTCCGAGCATCTCGAAGACGTTGAGACCTTCTCGTCGGACACCGGCATCCAGGTCATGATCATCAATGCGCAGAACTTCAACCGCGACGCCAAGAAGGCCGACCAGGATGCCGCCGAGACTGGCAAGTCCTCGGGCCTGAAGATGTTCAAGACACTCGACGGCTTCAAGTCCCGTCGCCCCATCGACGTGATCGCCGCGAACCGCCCGATCCTTATCATCGACGAGCCGCAGCGCCTCGGCGGCAACCCGTCGAAGCCCAGCGAAACCCTGAAGGCCCTCGGGCGATTCAACGCCCTCTTCGCTCTGCGCTACTCGGCGACCCACGCCATCGAGCACAACAAGGTCCACAGACTGGACGCCCTCGATGCCTACAACAAGAAGCTCGTCAAGAAGATCGCCGCGCGCGGCATCAGCGTCAAAGGGCTCGCAGGGAGCAGCGCGTACCTCTACGTCGACGGGCTCGAACTCGGCAAAGGTGCCGACTTCCCGAAGGCACGCGTCGAAATCCAGCACCAGCCGAAGAACGGGAGCATCTCGCTCAAGACCGTCAAGGTCAAGCAGGGCGACCGGCTCCACGACATCTCCGGCGGCATCGAAGCCTACAAGGGGCTCGTCATCGATGACATCGACGCGATCGCGAACACCGTCACACTCCTGGACGGGCAAGTGCTCCAGGGCGGGCAGGTCACGAACGATGTGACCGACGAGCAGAAGCGACGGCTCCAGATCCGGGAGGTCATCCGCGCGCACCTCGACAAGGAGCGGCAGCTCTTCGGACACGGCATCAAGGTGCTCTCGCTCTTCTTCATCGACGAGGTGCTGAAGTACCGCGACTACGACCAGCCCGACCGACTCGGCGAGTACGCCCGCGTCTTCGAGCAGGAGTACGAGGCGCTCAAGATCGAGCGGCTCAGCGAACTCGACTTCGACGAATCTGGCGAGGAGTATCGGACGTTCCTGGAGCGCGACGCGGTTCGCGACATCCACAACGGCTACTTCTCCGTCGACAAGAAGACCGGGCGCTGGGTCGACAGCGATGCCTCTGATGCGTCCGACGAAAAGGGGAAGGGCCTGTCCAAGGATGCCGAGGCATACGATGCCATCCTGCGTGACAAGGAGAAGCTTCTCGACCGCGACTACGCGCTCCGGTTCATCTTCAGCCACTCCGCGCTGCGGGAGGGCTGGGACAACCCGAACGTGTTCACGCTCGGATTCCTCAAGAAGGCGACCGCCGGGGATTCGCGTCGCCAGGAGGTCGGGCGCGGCCTTCGCCTCGCCGTCGACCACAACGGCGACCGGGCAGACAATCCCGTAACCGTCCACGACATCAACGTTCTCACCGTCGTCACCGAGGAGTCCTACGTCGACTTCGTCGCGGGGTTCCAGAAGGAAACGCTGGGCCTGCTCAGCGCGCGGCCACGGAAGGCTACGCCCGAGTTCTTCGTCGGGGCAGTCCTGCGCGACGTGATCGCTGGAGCCGAGCACAAGGTCACGCTCGACGAGGCGAAGCAGCTCCAGCACTGGCTCATCAAGCACGACTTCATCGACTACGACCAGCACCTCACCGACAAGTGGCTCGGACGCGGCGACCTCCCCGAGATTCCGGCCATGCCACCGGCGCTCCAGCCGTACTTCTACCAGGTCGCCGAGCTGATCGACTCGCTCCACATCCAGGCGCCGAAGGTCGACGACGGCCGCAAGGCGAAGATCGTGCCGATGAACAAGGCGAACTTCAACAAGAAGGATTTCCAGGAGCTCTGGGCGCGCATCAACCACCGCGTCGTGTACCAGGTGGAGTTCGACTCGCAGGAACTCATCGACAACTGCACGCGCATCCTCGACACCTCTCTCGAAGTAGCAAGGCTCCAGTACGTCGTGACCGAAGGCGTCCAACGTGACGTCATCGAGGCGGAGCACCTCGAGTCTGGGGAGAGCTTCAAGGTGACCCGAACCAAGTCGTCGGAGTCGACACTGAGCGCAAGCTCCACGGTTCCCTACGACCTGATCGGCGAGATCGCTGAGAAGACCAAGCTCACCCGCCGCACCGTTGCGACGATCCTTCGCGGCGTCAGGCCCGACACGTTTACGAAGTTCAAGCAGAATCCGGAGCAGTTCATCACGGAGGCTGCCCGACTCATCCGCGAGCAAGCCGCCGCAACGATGGTCGAGCACATCGAGTACGACATCCTCGAAGACCGCTACGACACCTCGATCTTCACCGAGAATCAGACCGCACAGGATCTCTCGAAGGCCGTGCATACTCCGAACAAGAACGTCTACGAGTACGTCCTCGACGACTCGCAGGTCGAGCGTGAGTTCGGTGCGGCACTCGATATCAGCGAAGAGGTATCCGTCTTCACGAAGCTCCCGCGCGGCTTCAAGATTCCGACTCCGCTCGATGATTACAACCCTGATTGGGCAATCGCCTTCCAGGAAGGGGCAGTCAAGCACGTCTACTTCGTCGCCGAAACGAAGTTCTCCCTTTCATCGCTCGAACTGCGCGGCGCTGAGAAGGCGAAGATCGACTGCGCCAACAAGCTCTTCGAGAAGCTCGACCAGGTAGCCGGTACGCCGGGCGTCAGGTACCACGGCGTGACGAGTTACGACCATCTGCTGCAACTCGTTGGAGCGTGAGCCGGATGGTCATCGAGCTGTACTTCTCCCAGCACTTCGGGGTATCGCCTAAGGTGCTGGAGGACTACGGCGCGTTCGATGTCAGCCTCGCCTCCGACCTACCACTCTTCGTCGACCCCTTCCTGCTCTTCAACAGCAAGAAGCAGGAGTACCGCGATCTCCACGACGGAATGATCCGCTACCTCGTATTCCTCCGCGACCGGGCCATCCCCGATCTCGATCCGGGGCTCATCAAGGCCTGGTACATGTTCCAGGAGGTGAAGCAGAACTGGCTCGGATTCACCGTCCTCGGCAACTCGGGGAGTGGACTCGGCAAGGACTTCGCCCGCGCACTGCACAGCTCTCTCGGCTCGATCCTGAAAGGGTTCGGGTCGGAGTCGATCACCAAGGGTGCCCACCTGGAGAAGCTCGCGCTCACCAAAGAAGGCGTCGGGCGCGACAACATCAGCGACTTCACCACGAACCTCATCAAGGGTTACCTGCTGGAGTACACGCAGGCGTTCGCTCAGGCGCATCTGTCGGCCGACCGGCGCGGCACATTCTCGGTCGCCCGCGCGGTCTTCAACTACGAGACCGAGATCTGGGAATCGCGCCAATACGAACTGCCCGCGCTCCGCGGGGACTACGTTCTGCTCACCCCGGCCGACATGCTCACCAAGGACGACACCTGGATCAGTCGTTCCGACCTGGTGCGCGAATTCAGCAGCATCCCCGACGCCATCGAAGATGACCAGCTTCGCGCGCAGGTCAACAACTACCTCTTCAAGAAGCTGAGCGACAAGCCCACCAAGAAGGAGTACTCGGACCTGGCGGCTGCGGCGATCCTCCAGTTTCCCGAGGTCATCGACTACTACATCCGCCAGAAGGAGGAAACCGGGGAGCAGGCAGTCGGCCTCAGCGCAAGACGGCGGCAGGAGGTCTTCGAGATCCTCGTGCAGATGGTGCAGAAAGTCGTCGAAGACATCCGCACCAACACCTCGCTGTACCTGACGCCGGTCACCAGCTACGACGAGGCGCTGACCCGCGCCAACGGATTCAAGAAGTACGTCGAGAACCAGGACGGCCACCGGCTCCTCAACAAGCCCGGCCAGGAACGCCCCCTCGCCACGGAGAAGGAGGTCCAGCTCTTCTTCGGCCTCATTTTCTTCGGCAGCGAGTTCGACGTGAACCGCGAGGTCAACAACGGGCGCGGTCCCGTGGACTTCAAAGTGAGCAAAGGAGCCGTCGACAAGTCGCTGATCGAGATCAAGCCCCGACGAAGAACCGAAGTGAATCCTCGACAGCGTAGAGACTCTTGGGGAAAGGGAACTGACGTCCAGGAAGGAAACGAGATAGTAGGGCTGTCCCGTGTGCGCTGGCGTCGTGGGACGGCATTAGCCACATGGTTTTCGCTTTTCTTGTCGCGATAGACGTCGGCAGAACGTTCAGCTTCCCTTCCGCGTCACGACCATCCACTTTGAAGGCGCCGGAGCGAACCGCGTTGAGGTCGCCGCCTTTGAGGTAGACGATAGAAGCCGCGCCCACCTGGAAATCTGCGCTGCGAAGGGCCGCGGTCCCTTCAGCGAGCTGCTCGCGCAACCGCTCGGGAGAAATCTGCCACCGGCCTTCGGCGCCACGTGGATCAAGGGGCCATGCGGCCCAGGCTCCACTAGGCGGGGACACAGCCTGTCGGTCGGTCGAGAGCGGAATTGGCTCACCGACGGAGTGGACGCTTCCATCCACGATGTTGACGAAGATCGGGTAGAAGCCATTGGGCCGATGCTCACGCTTCCAGTCCGTGCTCCCTCTTCGACGAAGGCCCTGCCAGGTGACCTTCGCTAGCTGCGCGCCACCCTCGGCATCCCGCAACATGTCGGTCGTGCTAGTCGCGGGGTGAGCGTCACCCAGCATCACAAAATAGACGAACTCCTCCACACGAGAGAACTCATCGCCCCGCTGGGACCCCGACGGCTTTATTGAAGAAGTCACCATCTGTATGTTCGCCTCGGGGAAGGTCTGCTCCAGCAACAGCCCCAGCCGCAGATACTCTTTCTCATCGATCGTCACAATGAGAACTGAGTCCTCCGGGTTCAAGAGCCGCTTCGCAATCTTGAGCCGGCGTTCCATGAATGCCAGCCACTTCGAATGTCTGTAAAGATCGTCGCCCTCGACGTAATCGTTGTTGTACTTCCAATCACGAGCACCCGTGTTGTAGGGAGGATCGATGTAGATCGCGTCCACGACCCCTGCGTGCGTGAAAGTCAGTTGCTCGAGAACATGGAAGTTCTCACCGTTGATCACGGTGTGAAAGGGCTTATCTCCCCCTCGACGCACATCTCCATCTGGCCGCAAGCCCGGATAGATTCGGTCCCTGAACTCCGCGACCAGCAACAGATCGTCGACCGCGACTGTGTCGGTTTCGGTGTCATCACCGTTCGGCGTCACGATGACCGCTTCGCCAGCGGTAAGAGACTCGACTCGCCAGAGTCGTCGGTCGCCACGAGCAGTATCACCGCGCGGAGGTAGAACGCGGACCTTGCTCCCCTTACGAATCTTGTGGCCGGCAAGCTCCACTGCCTCGGGAGCATGGCGTTCAAAATTCAGGCCAAATCGGAGCCTCTTCTGCAGCGGCTGAATCTCTTCCTCTAGATCCTTGGCGAGTTGCGGATCGAGCTGACTTGCAGCACGCAACAGGTCCGATAGCCGCGACATCTCAACCTTTCGTGATCAATGAGAAGAGCCCACGACCGCTCTTGCGCGCGGCGCGGACTCGTCCTCAGCCTAGTGGCCGCGCTGCTCGGTCACCCCGGCAGAGAAGGGCTACCCTGGGCAGCTTTGCGGGGTCATCAAACGGTCTGGGATCACCTCGAGTTCAATGCTCTCCGCACACTGGTCGCGCCAACTCCGAGCACTCGACCGATGCGCTCCCAGCCCTGCGTTTCGGCGCGCATGCGCTCCGCCGTCGCGATCCGCTCAGGGGTCATCACGCTTGGGCGGCCGCCGACGCGACCCTGACTGCGTGCGTAGTCGAGGCCGCGCTGCGTGTTGTCTCGAATGGTGTCCACGCGCAGCTGCGCGAACACGGCCACGATGCCATAGAGGGCTCGGCCCATCGGGGTTGTGGTGTCGATCATCGGCTCGGTCAGGCTCACGATGTTCA
>OEIU01002147.1_pt1 | contig 10935 bp, 9 predicted proteins | sample 1539221 | NCBI WGS metagenome assembly OEIU01 (sample SAMN03792071, study PRJEB22550) | activated sludge metagenome | feature: wastewater treatment plant; material: activated sludge; isolation source: Wastewater treatment plant of a petroleum refinery complex | place: Argentina: Zarate | collected... | reverse complement strand
GACATGGCCTTGCGCCTACAATACGACGAAGTCCCAATCAAAAATGTCGTCCAACCTAGATTATCCAAGGCTCTAAAGTCTTTCTTGCAAGCAAGTACTAATCAACCAAAACGAATTTATTGCACTTACACCGCTATGCTTACTCTTCGCAAAGAGTTATCAAAAATGACTAATGTCGAGGTAATTAAATGAGTCAAAAATTAATTACAATCTTGCAACTATACCCGCGCGACATGAACATTTACGGCGACCATGGAAACATGTTGGTCTTAAAAAAGCGTCTCGAATGGTCAGGTTATGATGTTAAAGTAATCGAATATAACCAAGGTGACGAATTTCCAAAAGACATCGATTTAATAGTAGGTGGCGGTGGCCAGGACAGCGGACAAACCAAGATTCAAGCTGATTTAATCAAAATCGGACCTAAATTACGTAAACTGGCCGATGCCAAAATGCCAATGCTAATGGTGTGTGGACTGTATCAACTGTTCGGTAGGTTCTTTCAAACAATCAATAATGAAACAATTGAAGGAATCGGACTATTTGATATTGAAACATACGGCAAAGCCGAGCGACTAATTGGCAATATCGTCACAGAAAGCGATAAATTTGGTTACATAATTGGATATGAAAACCATAGTGGTCAAACTTTCCTTGGCCAAAGTGTCAAGCCGCTAGGTGTGGTTCGAATGGGCGCTGGCAACAACACGACTGATGCACACGAAGGGGCTATTTATAAAAATGTAATTGGTAGTTACCTACATGGGTCACTGCTGCCAAAAAACCCAAAAATAGCCGATTTCCTAATCGAACAAGCTGTTATTAATAAATACGGTGAATTCGAACCGCCGATAATCGACGATCGCTTTGCAGATTCTGCCCGAGCAATCGCCCAGAGGCGTCCACGCTAAGATGTCAATCATACCAAACGAAACATAGTATACTAACATTAAGGAAAATGACTAAATTTAAACAACCACTAAATAAGCTTTGGCAAGCAATATCTAACCTACCAACAAAATGGTATCTGACTATCACTGTTGTTATTGCAGCTGCTGTCCGTTTGATTAGTTTAACTAAGTCTAATATTTGGCACGACGAAGGATTCACAATGATGCTAATTAAGCACGACATCGTCGACATAATCGCCAGGACCGCTCGTGATGTTCACCCGCCACTTTATTACATACTCACCCACTGGTGGAGTTCGCTGCTGGGCGACAGTGAGTTTGCGATTCGAAGCTTTAGTTTATTATGTGGAATTGGCATAGTTATCTTATCCTACTTTATTGTAAAGCGGCTTAATTTTAGTGAAACGACAGCTCGGCTGGCTACCTTATTCGTTGCCATCGGTCCATTCTTGATTAGATACAGCCAAGAAGCACGTATGTACAGTGTGGCGGCCCTACTGGTAGTTCTGGCAACTCTAGTTCTGCTCATCGCTTTTGATAAAAAACACACTGCTAAAAAACGAATGCTATGGTGGTTATTTTATGGGCTATTTATGGCACTTGCGCTCTACACTCATTACTATGTGGCATTTATAGTCCCCGTTCATATTGGCCTAGCTGTTTGGAAATTTGGCGGCATAATGCCATTAATCAAAGATAGAAACTGGTGGGCTGGTAACCTAATAGCCGCGGTTCTTTTCATACCATGGATTCCAACCGTATTATCACAATTTAATAGAGTCCAGTCAGGTTTTTGGATTCCGCCAGTTGATGCCGAGACTTTACCAAACACCTTGATACAGTTTTTGACTTTTGGCAGCAACATATTACCGTCTGTTATCGAAATGCTAATATTAATTGCTTTTGTGTGTGTGCTAACCGTCGCAATCTATTCAACCAAGAAGAAGTCGGGATTAGTATTTTTGACAGCCTGGATGTCCGTGCCGCTTTTGATAGTACTAATAATTAGCCTAAAACAACCAGTTTACTATGATCGTTATTTTGTATACTCATCGGTTGCGTTTTATATCATATTAGCTGCCATAGCTATGCATAAACGCCTGCGACCATGGATTCGCAATAGTTTAATTGCCCTAGTGTGTATTACGTCAACTATCGGTATATATAATGTGTTTGACCAAGCCAATCACCAAATGGGCACAATCGGCAACTACGTTAGCGCAAACTACCAACCAGGTGACGTTCTCGTCTCGGGAGAATTATATACTTATTTTGACTTTAGCTATTACAACAAGACGAATCAACCCGTAAAGCTACTGTCAGATAAACCACTAAGCGGTTATGGCGAAACTAGTCTGCTTTATGACAAGCAAAATGAAATCGTCGTTAATAAACTTAGCGACATCAAGCCACAAACTGACCAAAAACGCGTCTGGGTAATCGGCAAAACAGGTCAACACGATTATTACAATCAAGACATTCCACTTACCTGGAAGCTACTGGACCAGAGGCAAGCTGGCGATTCGGCAGTTAGACTTTACTCGTTTGAATAAACTATCTAGGAATAACCCTCATCAGGACTTTATAGTGAATACACAACCTGATTGCTAATATTACCGACGCTACAACTATAAAATTCCACCAAAGCTTCCCGCCGGTTAAATAAAGATCGACGAAATATACCGCCACAGCATGCAGTGTATATACGTATAGCGAGTTCATACCGAACGGTATAATTAACCAGCCAATAACTTTGACGATCGGTTTTTCAAACTTTTTAAATATATAAAATCCCGCCCAGAACCAAGTCAACGCCAGTAAAATTCGCGCTAGAGGCATCCGTTCTTTATCAAAGAAATTAACGTATAGGTCATGTTGCAGCTGAGGGTTTATGCCGATTGCATTAAAATTGAAGCCCATAGTAGATAACATTATAAGAATATTAATAAACATAGTGACTACAGCAAGGCTTAATAAACTTATCACGGCAAATCGCTTGATGGGTTGCTTGAAATTATTCCAGATCTTTACAATTCTTGGCCAGTAAAATCCAATCATCACACCGCCAAAGAACAGCACCTGCCAAGATAAAGGCTGAAGGTATTCTTGAACCCCAGGAGCAACAGATGGATCATTTGGAAACGTTAACCATACCAAAAAGCTCATTAGTGCAACAATATACCACTTGCCCTTTCTAAGTAGCCAAAATATAAGCGGACTAATGAACAAGAATATGGCATAAAGTCGCAAATAATCAGCCCAACCATAGAAATATTGGAACGAGAACGTCTGCCAAAGCAGAACCCAAATATTCGTATCTGACGGCAAAATTCCAGGTTTGATACCCGGATTGTTCATATAAAACAACCAGCCAATGAACGTAAACAGAAGTATCATTACAACTGCTGTTACATACAACTGAAAGCCACGTTTTAACAGTAATTTAGTGACTTTACGCATAGGTTCGTTGATTAGCTTTGAGCCACGCACAATACCAAGGACTATTCCGGATATCAAAAAGAAGCCTTCTGCGGCAGTAACAAACAATCCTCCGCGCATTGACCACCAATCCAGTCCGTTTGGAAAGAAATTAAGGTGGTCAATAATAATCGCCACCAGAAAATAACCTCTCATCAAATCGAAGGTTAATATTCTAGAAGATGGTTTTTTGGTATCACTCAATTCGTCCATTATACCAAGTTTCGCTCTTTGAGGTTTAGACATATAGCCATTAATTATACTTAGCTACTAGAAAAAGCTCTATAACTGAGGTATAATTCCTCAGGTAACACACCATATCGGGGTGTGGCGCAGTTGATAGCGCGCTCGGTTTGGGACCGAGAGGTCGAAGGTTTGAGTCCTTTCACCCCGACCATAGAAATAACCCGGCATATAATGCCGGGTTATTTCTATGGTCGGCATAAGATTCAAACACTTCGACCCAAATTTTGTATACAAAATTTGTAGGTCAAAGTTTGGCTAAGTGAGCGAAGCAAAAGAAAGCGCGTCAGCATTTTCTTTTGCGAGCGGAGGAGGCTTTAGCCGATCCTTTCACTAGTCGTGAACTCGCGGGGTCGCCGGAGGTGGCTGAGTCCTTTCACCCCGACCAATCCTTACTTATTATTTAGCAAACTCTATCGCCCTAGTCTCACGAATAACGTTCACTTTAATCGTACCTGGATACTGCATAGTGCTTTCAATCTTGGTGGCAATGTCGCGAGCTAATTTAATCGCACTCAAATCATCAATCGCTTTCGGGCTAACGATAATTCGAACTTCACGCCCGGCGCTTATTGCGTACGCCTTTTCAATACCATTAAAGCTTAGTGCAATGTTTTCTAAGTCACGCATACGTTCGACAAAGTTCTCGGCACTAATGTTTCGTGCACCTGGTCTAGCGGCTGACAGTGCGTCACATACCCTGACAACCAATGCCTCTACAGTTGTAGCTTCTACATCATCATGATGTGCTTCAATTGCGTGTACAATTTCGTCACTCATGCCGTATTTACGAGCTAGCTCTGCTCCGATATGGTGGTGTTTACCCTCCATCTTGTGCGTGACTGCCTTGCCTACATCATGTAGTAACGTGGCGGTTTTGGGAATGCGCAAGTCAGCACCAATCTCTTCGGCAATTAATCCAGACAGGTGTGCCATCTCGGTGCTATGCATCAATACGTTTTGACCATAGCTTGTTCGGAATTTTAATTCACCAAGCAGTCGGATCATTTCCTTGGGAATACCAACCACGCCAACTTCGCGTGCGGCATCCTCGCCTGCTCGATTGATTTCTTTATCTAACTCTTTCTCAGCCTTCTCAACTACTTCTTCGATACGTCCCGGGTGAATGCGTCCGTCTTTCATTAGCATCTCTAAGGTCATCCTGGCGACTTGCCTACGAATAGGATCAAACGAACTAAGGATGATCATACCCGGCGTATCATCAACCAAAATATCAACACCTGTGGCGCGTTGCAGGGCCTGGATATTACGACCTTCTTTGCCGATAATTCGCCCCTTCATTTCTTCATCAGCCAGTTTAATTGCCGTGACCGTACGTTCGGCAGTAACCTCTGACGACATGCGTTCCATTGCCGTAACTAGAATTGTTTGAGCTGTTTCTTCGGCTGTTTCTTTGGCGTCATTTTGTAATTTGTTAACTAGGCCTAACATGTCTTGTTTTATGTCGCGTTCAGTCATTTGCATTAACTTATCGGCTGCATCAGACTTAGTTAGTTTTGCAATCTTTTCTAGTTTTTCTTGCTGTTTGCTGCGAATTTCACGAATTTCATCTTTGAGCGATTCTACTTCAACTTCTGACTCGCGTAGTTTTTCGTTACGTTTATCAATTTCATCCAATTTTCGATCTAAATTAGTTTCGCGATCAGCTAGGCGTGACTCGGTTTTTTGCCATTCTTTGCGACGATTTGACTCTTCTTTTTTAGCTTCGTCAACCAGTGCTAAGGCTTCGTCTTTGGCTTTAAGTACTATCTCGCTGGCTTTAGTTTTTGCATTTGCTACTTCTTTGTCCAGCTTACTTTTGCTAACTGCATGACGTTGACGAACATAAACTGTTGTTCCACCTACGCCAATAAAAGCCCCAACGATAGCGGCTATAATACCCTCTAACATATTTGTTCCTCCCTCGCACTGGCCTCTGAAATCTATACAGAGTTACGCAGAAATTCTTTGTATCAAAAGCTCGTAAGGCCCCTGCGGTGTTTTCAAAATTATTTAAGAGTCCAAATGGACTACTTATATAGTAGCCCTTTTGTTGCCATACGTGCAAGCTATTTCTTAGGACTTGTGATGCGAGCACCGGCTCCATAAAAAGGCAGGACGATTTTATCATCCTGACCAGCCTGTAACTTGGCCAAAGCTTCCCCTTCCCAAGCCTCGCCTTTGCCGCCAACAATTGGGATGTTTTCAGAATCAGCAATCGTATTTAAAACAGTCAAACCGATTCGTAGTCCCGTAAAGCTACCTGGTCCCATAAATACGCCAAGTCCCGTTAGATCAGATATTTTAGAGTTATTCGCGTCTAGAAATGCTATTAGCCGCTTTAATAAATCACGTGCCAACGTTCTGTCGGCTTGCCAATCTTCTGAACTCTTGTTATCACCGTCAACCAATGTAAACTTACAAATCGGTGTACTGGTATCAAGTAATAAAATCATAGCTTGCTCTCTCTAACTGGCGACCCAGTAATAGTTAGAGTTCTGATGTTTTCAGATGGACTAGACAGGTTTATCGAAACTCTGTTTTCAGGTAAAACACCAGACACAACGTCGGCCCACTCAATCACCGTAATTACATCAGGATCAGCCATAGTTTCGCTCAGCTCATCTAGCATTATGCCTGCATCATTCAAACGATAAAAGTCATAATGAGCAAGTTTTCTATTATCTGATAGTCCATAAACTCGACTGATTGTAAAACTTGGACTCTGGACGTCTTCATCGACACCTAGACCCTTAGCGATTCCTCTGGTAAGTGTGGTTTTACCCGCACCAACATCGCCAATCAACTCAACCACATCGCCACCACGAAGAGACGTGGCGAACCGTTCACCAAACAACTTCATTTCATCTTCGCTATGGACCTCTATTATCATCGATGTAATTATAACAGGATTAGAGAGATAATTTTCAGTTTTCAGTTTTCAATTTTCAGATAATTTACAATTATCAATTAACAAAATGGTACTGAATGATACTTGAAAACTGATGATTGAAAATTAATTCGTGAATTGTGAATTGTGAATTGAAAATTACGTAAGGGTGAACCCTACGGCGTGGCACTTATGCTATAATTAACCCAAAATCAAGGAGGAATATGGCAAGTTTAGACTCTTACGTAAGCAAAGCGCGCGAAAAAGGGATCTCGGACAAACGCATCAAACAAACTCTGCAGGATGAGGGTTGGGATGACAATGAAATTAACCAAGCTATGGCAGATTTGTCGGTTCCAAAACCTCCATCAAAAACTGCCGCGATACATTCAACTGGACACCTCCAGTCAGCTCTGCATCATGTTTTACTTTGGTTCTTTTTGGGATCATCGTCGATATCAATCTCTCTAGTCACCGCATCGTTATTTGGTGCCAACGTTTCAACTTCTGCCCTGGCATCACTGATTGCCGTAACATTAGTTACATTTACTCCATACGTAGTTTTCTTTGTGCTTTTTCTTCGTCAAGTACGCCGTAACCCCAAAACCATTCCAAATAAAGTCTGGTCAATTATCACAATCTGCCTAGCAAGTATTGGGGCAATGATTTCTGCAATTACCCTAGTGGTTAGCGCTGTTACCAGTGCTCATGTTAGCGCAATCGTAGCATCAACCTTAACACTTGTTCTGTTTACGGTGACATTAGTAGTTTATGGTTTTGCAACTTTTGCAGCTCCAAATATGGCCAAAGTCCGCAAAGTAGTTCTACTGGTTGCGCTACCGGCATTCGCAGTTTTAATGGGCACACTATTTGTTTTGTCGCTACTACAATTGGGACCTGCTAAACATGATGAGACAGTTAGGGCTGAATTAGTCAAAACTGCACACGCCATCAAAAGTGAAGTCGCTAAAACTGGCGTCCTGCCATCGGCGGCCGATGCAAAAACACTTTTTACCAAAGACACTATTACCTATACGCTAAAGTCGTCGTCAACTTACGAATTATGTGCATTTTTTGAAACCGCCAGTGATGAAAGTCAGTTTTATCCAACCTATTATGCCGAAGATGTCGACAAGCAACCACTAAACGATAGCTACTTAGGTGAATACAACTTTTACGCCCCATCAGGTCTTCATTGTTTTGTGATTCAATCAGACCAATTAGCCACACCGACCAAAGACAAGCCTTAACGTCTAGCGCTTTTGCCTAAGGTCATTTACAATGGACCATAAGCAGTATGCGTATTTCAGATGTCACGATGGAAAAGTTGCTCGTACGCAGTGGTGTGGCTACTGCCGAGCAGGTTAATGCCCTAAAAGAAGAAGGTGTTCGTTCAAGACGCCCTTTGCAAGATTTGGCTATCCAAGACGAAATCGTGGACGAAAAGACCTTAACCAAAGCTTTTGCCGACTATGCCCAAATTCCCTACATTGAACTTGATCCGCGCGACATCCCTAGTGACGTACTAAACAAAATCCCCGAACGCATCGCTAGACAATATAACGCAATCCTATTCAAAGTCGATGAAAACGGTGTTCAACACCTTGCAATGGACGACCCCGACGATGTTTTGGCTGTTAACTTCATCGAAAAACAACTCGGTGCAAACACTAAAATATATATTGCGCCTCATGAAAATATCTTATCTACACTCGAAAGCTATCGTGGCGATGTTAACCAAGAGCTTAACGAAGTTATCGATATTCAGCGAGCCGATAATACCGAAAATGAAACTGTTTCCGATGAGGATGTTGCCGAAGACTCACCTATTGCCCAAACTGTAAACTTACTACTTGAGTATGCAATTAGGTCACATGCCAGCGATATTCATATCGAACCACGCGAAGAATTCGTTCAGGTACGATACCGCATCGACGGCGTATTAAAGGAAGTTAACCGTTTGCCGCGTAACGTACTCGGCGCCTTGATCAGTCGTATCAAAATTCTTAGTAACCTAAAGATCGATGAAAGGCGTGTACCACAAGACGGGCGATTCAAAATCAAAGTGGGCGGTCGTCAATACGCGCTCCGTGTAAGTACCCTGCCCGTATCTGATGGCGAAAAGGTAGTCCTTCGTATTTTAGACGAATCAAACCAGGCTGTGTCACTTGAATCACTCGGGTATTGGGGTAAGTCTTTGCGAAGCATGCAACAATCGCTAACTGAACCGAATGGTATGATTTTGGTGACCGGCCCGACAGGTAGCGGTAAATCAACTAGTTTATTTAGTGCCTTATCGATTCTCAATACACCCGACGTAAATATTTCAACAGTCGAAGACCCGGTCGAGTATAAAATTCCTGGCGTTAATCAGACCCAGACCAACTCCAAAGCCGGTATGACATTCGCTAACGGTCTAAGAGCTCTGCTACGCCAAGACCCTAATATCATAATGATTGGTGAGATCCGTGACAGCGAGACAGCAGATCTGGGCGTTCAGGCCGCGTTAACCGGGCATTTGGTGTTTAGCACTCTACATACCAACAACGCCGCTACGTGTCTACCGCGGCTTCTTGACATGGGAATAGAGCCATTTTTAATCGCCAGTACAGTTAAGGCCGTGGTTGGCCAGCGACTCGTCCGACGATTGCGACACGAAACTAGAGTCAGCTACACCCCAACTGAGGAAGAAAAGCAGATAGTTATCAAGATGTTCAATTTAAAACCCGGACAGGACTTCAAATATATTCATGAACTTGAAAAACAAGCGGCAGCTGATGGTGTTGGTGGCGATACCCCACTCAGTACAGACGAAAACGGCATTAAAACTTTGTGGCGTGCAAATCCAGACGATGATGCCGACGGTGCCCTTGATGGATATAAGGGCCGAATTGGTATCTATGAAGTACTAAATAATACTGTTGAAATGCAAAAATTAATTGTGGCTCGAGCAACCAGTACGCAGTTGCAAGATCAGGCAATCTTAGACGGAATGATTACTATTCAAACCGACGGATTAATAAAGGCTTTACGTGGCGAGACAACAATCGAAGAAGTGTTCAGGGTATCCAAAGAATAATCATGACTAATTTTTCTTATATAGCAACCGATGGAAAAGGTGGTTCAGTCAACGGAACTATTGACCAGCCCGATAGATCAGCTGCAATTGCAGCATTAGTTAAACAAGGCCTACGCCCAGTTAGCCTAAAAGAAGCTAAATCAGGGTCAGGGTCAAAACTAAAATTTGATTTCTCTAATATATTAGGCAGTAACCGTGTTAAACCCGACCAACTAGTTATCTTTACTAGACAGCTTAGTACTATGGTTGGCGCTGGCGTACCACTACTTAGGGCCTTAACTTCACTAACTGGACACCTGGACGAAAGCCCTGCCCTAAAGAAAATATTACTACTTGCAATTGCCGATATTGAGGCTGGAGCAACACTTGGTGATGCCCTGGCAAAATACCCAAACACATTCAATGATGTTTATGTAAACATGGTCCGAGCTGGTGAAGCGGCAGGAATTTTGGATGATATCTTGAAGCGTCTTGCTATGCAGCAAGAAAAGAACACGACGATTCGTAAGAAAGTACGAAGCGCCATGACCTATCCAACTGTTTTGATATGTATAACCATCCTTGCCTTCTTTGGCTTAATGTTCTTTGTTATACCTCAAATCGGCAATATATTGACTGATCTTGGTGGACCAGACGCAAAACTGCCCGGCATTACATTGATGATGTTAGCAATTAGCCATTTTATTTCAACATTTTGGTATATCGTACTAATCGTAATTGGTGGAGGTATTTATGCAATAATTCGCTATATAAAAACACCAAAAGGCCGCCGACAATTTCATTATTTTGTACTGAAAGTGCCAGCTGTAAAAACCATCGTTATAAAAGTCGCCGTTGCTAGGTTCGCACGTACTTTTTCAGCACTTATGGGGGCTGGTGTTGCAGTGTTAGAGGCTTTGAACGTAACGGCACGGTCACTTGGTAATGCAATCTTTGAAGAAGCCTTGGTTGAAGCCGCCAAAGAGGTGAAAAACGGCAAATCACTGTCGAAAGTTATCGCTACCAACCCACTCTTTCCGCCAATTGTGTCTCAGATGCTACTTGTCGGTGAAGAAACTGGACAAACTGACACTGTACTCGTGAAAGTTGCCGAATTTTATGAGGAAGAAGTTGACGTTGCAATTGAAAGTGTAAGCTCTATCATCGAGCCAGTCATGATTGTTATCATGGGTAGTATGGTAGGGCTAATTGCGGCCAGTGTTATGGTGCCAATCGCTGGACTAGCTCAAAGTATTAAATAATTACCACAACCAATTATGCTCATGCTATAATAATCTGTAGTATCACCAGTGGGCATCATGGCAAAATTATTTTATCCCGACAAACCGATTATT
>OEIU01002146.1_pt1 | contig 10935 bp, 8 predicted proteins | sample 1539221 | NCBI WGS metagenome assembly OEIU01 (sample SAMN03792071, study PRJEB22550) | activated sludge metagenome | feature: wastewater treatment plant; material: activated sludge; isolation source: Wastewater treatment plant of a petroleum refinery complex | place: Argentina: Zarate | collected... | reverse complement strand
ACGTGCTGGCTCATCAGCACCTCGCCGGTGGCCAGGTCGGTGATGTTGGCCGTGCCGTCCTCGGGGATCTCGAAGGTCTTGTCGTGGCTGCCGTATTCCTCGGCCTGCTGGGCCATCAGGCCGACGTTGGGCACGGTGCCCATGGTCTTGGGGTCGAACGCGCCGTGCCACTTGCAGAAGTTGATCATCTCCTGGTAGATGCGGGCAAAGGTCGATTCGGGCATCACGGCCTTGACGTCCTTCAGGCGGCCGTCGGCGCCGTACATCTTGCCGCCGTTGCGGATCATGGCCGGCATCGAGGCATCGACGATGACGTCGTTGGGCGAATGGAAGTTGGTGATGCCCTTGCTGGAATCGACCATCGCCAGCTCGGGGCGGTGCTCGTGGCAGGCGTGGATGTCGGCCTTGATCTCGTCCTGCACGCTCTTGGGAAGGGCGGCGATCTTGTTGTAGAGGTCGACCATGCCGTTGTTGACGTTGACGCCCAGCTCGTCGAACAGCTTGGCGTGCTTGGCGAACGCCTCCTTGTAGAAGATGCGCACGCAGTGGCCGAACACGATGGGGTGCGAGACCTTCATCATGGTGGCCTTGACGTGCAGCGAGAACATCACGCCGGTCTTGCGCGCGTCCTCGATCTGCTGCTCATAAAAGGCCAGCAGCTTCTTCTTGCTCATGAACATGCTGTCGATCACCTCGCGGTCCTGCAGGGCGACCTTGGGCTTGAGCACGATGGTCTTGCCGCTCTGGGTGATGAGCTCCATCTTGACGTCGCGCGCCTTGTCCAGCGTCATCGACTTTTCGCCGCTGTAGAAGTCGCCGTCGAACATGTGCGAGACGTGCGAGCGCGAGGCCGGGCTCCACTCGGCCATGCTGTGCGGGTGCTTGCGCGCGTATTCCTTGACGGCGCGCGGCGCGCGGCGATCCGAGTTGCCCTCGCGCAGCACCGGGTTGACGGCCGAGCCGATGCACTTGTTGTAGCGCGCGCGGATGTCCTTTTCTTCGTCGGTGGCGGGGCTTTCGGGAAAGTCGGGCACCGCGTAGCCGTGCTCCTGCAGCTCCTTGATGGCGGCCTTGAGCTGCGCCACCGAGGCGCTGATGTTGGGCAGCTTGATGATGTTGGCCTCGGGCTTGAGCGTCAGCTTGCCCAGCTCGGCCAGGTTGTCGGGCACGCGCTGCTCGGGCTTCAGGCGCTCGGGAAACTGCCCCAGGATGCGCGCGGCCACCGAGATGTCGCTGGTTTGCACGTCGATGCCGGCCGCCCGTGCGAAGGTGCGCACGATGGGCAGGAAGGAGGCCGTGGCCAGCGCGGGCGCCTCGTCGGTCAGGGTGTAGATGATGGTGGACGGCGTGCTCATGCGCGAAAACTCCTGTGGGCTCGGATCGGGATGGGGTCGAGTGGGGGCCGGCCGGCTCGTGGCGGGCGGCGCGCGCGATCGCGCGTGCCGCCGCCGGCCCAAGGAGCGATGTTACGCGGTGTGCGGCAACCCCGCGGGGCCTATTGTTTTGATAGCTGTTGACGCAGGTCAGACAAGGGCCAAAGCCTCATTTTGTTGTAAAAATTGATGTCTGACGCTCCGGGGCCGCGGTTCACGCCGCGTCGGACGGCGGAACGCCCGGCCGGCCGATGCTGACGTAGCCCAGCCCGTGGCCGGCGACGACCGCCGGGTCGTACAGGTTGCGGCCATCGAAGATCATGCGGTCGCGCAGGTGTTGCGCGATCTGCTCGAAGTCCGGCACGCGGAAGATCTTCCACTCGGTGACGATGGCCAGCGCGTGCGCGCCCTGCAGGGCATCGGCGGGGCTCTCGCACAGGGCCAGGTCGGCTCGCTCGCCGAAGATGCGGCGGGCCTCGCCCATGGCGGCCGGGTCGTGCGCGCGCACCTGGGCACCCGCGGCCCACAGGGCCTGCAGCAGGTAGCGGCTGGGCGCCTCGCGCATGTCGTCGGTCTCGGGCTTGAAGGCCAGGCCCCAGACGGCGATGGTCTTGTCTCGCAGGCTGCCGCCATAGTGGGCGACGATGCGCTCGCCCAGCGTCTGGCGCTGGGCGTCGTTGCGCCGCTCCACGGCCAGCAGCAGTTCCGGCGCGAAACCGGTGGATTGCGCCGTGTGGATGAGGGCCTTCACATCCTTGGGAAAGCAGCTGCCGCCATAGCCGGCGCCGGGGTAGATGAAGCTGTAGCCGATGCGCGGATCGCTGCCGATGCCGCGGCGCACGGCCTCGATGTCGGCGCCCAGGCGTTCGGCCAGGCCGGCGATTTCGTTGATGAAGCTGATCTTGGTGGCCAGCATGGCGTTGGCGGCGTACTTGGTCAGCTCGGCGCTCCTCACGTCCATCATCACGATGCGGTCGTGGTTGCGGTTGAAGGGTGCGTAGAGTTCGCGCAGCTGGCGCTCGGCCTCGGCGCTGCGGGTGCCGATGACGATGCGGTCGGGCCGCTTGCAGTCGGCCACGGCCGCGCCTTCCTTGAGGAATTCGGGGTTGGAGACGACCTCGAAGGCGATCTGCGCGCCGCGCCCGGCCAGCACCGTGCGCACCGTGTCGGCCACCTGGTCCGCGGTGCCCACCGGCACGGTGGATTTGTTGACGATGGTCTTGGGCGCGGCCATGTGTGTGGCGATGGTGCGCGCCACGGCCAGCACATGCTGCAGGTCGGCGCTGCCGTCCTCGTCCGGCGGCGTGCCCACGGCCAAAAAGAGCAGCCGGCCATGCGTGACGCCCTCCCCGGCGTCGGTGGTGAAGCGCAGGCGCCCCGCGGCCTGGTTGGCCTGCACCATGGGCTGCAGGCCGGGCTCGTGGATGGGGATTCGGCCCGCCTGCAGCGCGGCGACCTTGGCCGCATCCACGTCCACGCACAGCACGTCGTGGCCCACGTCGGCCAGCACCGCGCCCTGAACCAGGCCGACGTAGCCGGTGCCGAAGATGGTGACTTTCATGTCAATTGAACTGTGGAAGGTTTGAAAACGAACAGCCGAACGCAGAGGACGCAAAGATTACGCAGAGGGCGCAGAAGAACAGCCAAAAAGAATTGGTTTTTTCTGCGCCCTCTGCGAGTCCTTTGCGTCCTCTGCGTTCGGCTGTTCGGATTGGGGGCTTTGGCTTGATCACGGCCCTTCATAAAACCCCCGGTACCAATCGACGAAGCGCGCCACGCCCTCGCGCACCGGCGTGGCGGGCGCAAAGCCGACCCAGGCCGCCAGCGCCGACGTATCGGCGGCCGTGCTGTGCATGTCGCCGGGCTGGATCGGCAGCATGCGCTTGCGCGCCGTGATGCCCAGGGCCGACTCCAGCGCGCCGATGTAGTCCATCAGCAGCGTGGGCGCGCCGCCGCCGATGTTGAAGATGCGATACGGCGCCGTGCCGGTGCCGGGGTTGGGCGCCTGCGGGTCGTAGCCGGCATCGGGCGTGGCGGGTTTGTCCAGCACGCGCAGCACGCCCTGCACGATGTCGTCGATGTAGGTGAAGTCGCGCACCAGCTGGCCGTTGCCGTAGACGTCGATGGCCTCGCCCGCCAGCATGGCGCGCGTGAACTTGAACAGCGCCATGTCGGGCCGGCCCCAGGGGCCGTAGACGGTGAAAAAGCGCAGGCCGGTGGTGGGCAGGCGGTACAGGTGGGCGTAGCTGTGCGCCATCACCTCGCCCGCCTTCTTGGTGGCGGCGTAGTAGCTGATGGGGTGGTCCACCGCATCGCGCTCGCTGTAGGGCAGCTTGGCGTTGCCGCCGTACACGCTGGAGCTGCTGGCGAACACCAGGTGCGCCACCTGCTGCGTGCGGCAGCCCTGCAGGACGTTGGCAAAGCCCAGCAGATTGGCGTCGGTGTAGTCGTCGGGCGCGTCGATGGAATAGCGCACGCCCGCCTGCGCCGCCAGGTGCAGCACGCGCGTGGGGCGCACGCGCGCGAACAGCTCGGTCATGCCGGCGCGGTCGGCCACGTCCAGGCGCTCGAAAGCGAAGTCCGGGTGCGGCAGCAGCCGCTGCAGGCGCACCTGCTTCAGGGCCACGTCGTAGTAGGCGTTGAGGTTGTCGATGCCGACCACGCGCTCGCCGCGCGCCAGCAGGGCCTGCGCGCAGTGCATGCCGATGAAGCCGGCGCAGCCGGTGACCAGGATCATGGCGCTTTCCCCTGCGGCGGGTGCCAGACGAAGCGATAGTGCTCCGGCGCGCTGCCGGCGGGCACGTAGCGCCAGGGCAGCGCCAGCACACGCGGCGTGGCGCCGGCCGGCAGCACGGTCTGCGCCTCGTCCCACCAGTCGTCGGGCAGGCGGTCGTCGCGCGAGATCAGCAGCCAGCCCTGGCCGGCGGCGCGCGCATCGGCCGTTTCCTCGGCCACGCAAGCGGCCACCGGCTGCTCGTTGCCGTCGCAGTCGGTGGCCGGCGCGGCGGGAAAGCGCGTGCGCAGCGCGCCGGCCAGCATGTGGTCGGCGGCGATGATCGGGCTGCGGCCGTCGTAGCCCGCGGCGCGCAGGTCCTGGGTGAGCGCCCGGATCGGCTGGTTCAGCTCGCCCGGCCGGCCACGCAGCCCGGCCACCCAGGGGTAGGCGGCGGTGGCCAGAAAAAACAGCAGTGCCACGCCCAGCACGGCGCCGGTGAAGCGCCCGCCGCCGGGCGCCCCTTCCAGCTGCGGCCGCCACACGAAGGCGGCCAGCGGCAGCACGCAGAACACCGGCTGCATCCAGTGCTCCTTGAACTCGGTCACGCCGCCCAGCACCACCATGGCGACGAACGCCGCCAGCACCAGCGCCAGGTAGCGCGCCAGCAGCGGCGGCGCCCAGGGCGCCACCGGGGTCGGTGCCACCGCGCCGGCCGGCGGCCGCCGCAGCCAGGCGCCGCGAAACGCCCAGGCCGCCAGCAGGGCCCACAGCAGCAGGGTCTCCAGCAGGGTCAGCGCCAGCTCGCCCAGGCCATCGAGCAGGCCGCCCTGGGACTGCAGCTCCATCTTGTCGGTGATGGCGCTCGCCGTCTCGTGCCAGTGGCCGTATTGCCACAGCGCGTGCGGCGCCACCAGCACCGCCGCCACCACCACCGTGATCCACAGCCCGCGTGCCAGCAGCACCCGGCGCGTCGCCGGCACGCTGAGCGACGCCGCACCCAGCGCGGCGACCACCAGCGCGTAGTTGTACTTGGACAGCAGGCCCAGCGCCAGCGTCAGCCCCAGCAGCGCGTAGCGCGCCGGGCGCGGCGACTGCACCAGCCGGACCGCCACCCACCAGGTGGCGGCGGTGACGGCCGTGACCAGCACCGTGTGCGTCTGGTCGTGCAGCGAGGACCAGCCCAGCGGCGGCAGCATCACCATGCTGGCGGCGGCCCACCAGGCCGCGCGCGGCGGCAACAGGGCGCGCGCGGCCAGGCCCATGAACAGGTAGGTCAGCGCCAGCAGCCCGTGCTTGAGCACCGCCAGCGACAGCAGGCTGGGCCCCAGCACGGCGTTGAGCCCCCACTGCAGCCAGGTGTAGAGCGGCGGCTGCATGCCGTAGCCCCAGGCCAGCTGCTGCGACCACAGCGTCTGCTCGGCCTCGTCCCAGCGCAGCGCGGGCGACAGCGCCAGCCGCAGCGCCACATGCGCCGCCGCCCAGGCCAGCAGCCAGGGCAGCGGCCGGCGCATGACGGCCGGCAGCGCGCCGGCGGCAGGTGCCGGAAGCGGGGGCGAGGCGGTGGGCAGGGACGACATGCGGGGCGCGGCACTGCGCGGCAGGCACAATGGCCGCTCGATTATCCGTGCACCCTCGCGCCCCATGCCCCAGCCCCCCGCGCCCCCGCCCGACGTCTCCATCGTGGTGCCGATCTACAACGAGGTCGACAACCTGCCCGAGCTGGTGGAGCGCATCGCGCAGGCCATGGCCGGCCAGCCGCAGACCTTCGAGCTGCTGGCGGTGGACGACGGCTCCAGCGACGGCAGCCGCGCCCGGCTGCGCGAGCTGGCCGCCACGCGTCCCTGGTTGCGCCCGGTGTTCCTGGCGCGCAACTACGGCCAGTCGAGCGCGCTGCAGGCCGGCTTCGACCGCGTGCGCGGCCGCTACGTGGTGACGCTGGACGCCGACCTGCAGAACGAGCCGGGCGACATCCCGCTGCTGTTGCAGCGCCTGGAGACCGACCCCGACGTCGACATGGTGAGCGGCTGGCGCAAGGACCGGCAGGACGCCGAGCTCTCGCGCAAGCTGCCGTCCCGCATCGCCAACCGGCTGATCTCCGGCGCCACCGGCGTGCACCTGCACGACTACGGCTGCGCGCTCAAGGCCTACCGGCGGCCCATCATCGACCGCATCCGCCTGTACGGCGAGCTGCACCGCTTCATCCCCTCGCTGGCGCGCGAGGCCGGCGCACGCATCACCGAGGTGGCGGTGCGCCACCACGCGCGCACGCGCGGCGTGTCCAAGTACGGCATCGACCGCACCTTCCGCGTCATCCTCGACCTGATCCTGGTGGTGTTCTTCATGCGCTACCGCCAGCGCCCGCTGCACGCGTTTGGCGGGCTGGGGCTGTGGCTGGCCACGCCGGGCGTGCTGATCCTGCTGTGGCTGCTGGTGGACAAGCTGATGGGCCACCCCATCGGCGGGCGCCCGCTGCTGCTGGCCGGCGTGATGCTGGTGCTGATGGGCGTGCAGCTGATCGCGGCGGGGCTGATCGGCGAGCTGCTGATGCGCATCTACCACGAGGCCGGCGGCGCGCCGCAGTTCCATGCCGAGGAATATGTGCCGAATCAGGCTGCATCGCCCGCCCAACAAGCGCCGGCAGCTTCTGAATCGATAGCGTGACACGCGCACGCCGGGCCCTTCTGCGCGGCCTGTTGGGCCTGGCGCTGCTGGGCGCCGTGCTGGCCCTGGCCGACCCCGCGCGCGTGCTGGCGCAGCTGCGCCAGGCGCAGCCCGGCTGGCTGGCGGCCGGGCTGGCGGCGGCCGTGGCGTCCAACCTCGTGTCGGCCCTGCGCTGGCGCGCGCTGGCGCGCTGGCTGGGCGCCGAGTTGGGCGCGGGCGATGCCTGCCGCTGGTACTTTCAGGCCATGGGGCTGAACGCGCTGCTGCCGGGCGCCGTGGTGGGCGGCGACGTCTACCGCGCCGTGGTGCTGCGCCGCGCCGGGCACGACACCGCCGCCTCCAGTTGGTCGGTGGTGCTGGACCGCGTGAGCGGCCTGTGGATGCTGTGCGCCATCGGCGGCCTGGGGGCCGCGGCCTGCGCCGAGGTGCTGGCGCCCTGGCTGCGGCTGCCGGCCGGCAGCTTTGCCGCGCTGGCGTTGGCGGGCACGGCGCTGTGGCTGGCCCTGCCCTGGGGCCTGCCGCCGCTGCTGCGGCGCAGCCGGGCGGCGGGCGGCTGGCTGGCGCCGCTGCGCGCGGCGGCGCTGCGGCCCGACTTTGCGCGCCAATGGGCCTGGCAGGCGGCGGTCTCGGCCGTGGTGCAGGCGCTGTCGGCGGCGGCGCTGGCCGGCGGCGGGCTGGCGCTGGGCGTGACGCAGCCGGCCGCGGTGTGGGCCTGGGCCGTCGCGCCGGTGTTTTTGATGGCGGCGCTGCCGGTGAGCGTGGGCGGCTGGGGCACGCGCGAGGCCGCCGCCGTGGCCGCGCTGGCGCCCTTTGGCGTGGCGGCGCCGGCGGCCGTCGGCGTGGGCGTGATCTACGGCCTGTACGGCCTGGCGCAGGGCGCGCTGGGAGCGCTGGCGTTCGGGCTGCCGCGGCGGGAACCGGTGTCGGGAAACTGAGCTTCAAACAGCCGAACGCAGAGGACGCAAAGATTTCGCAGAGGGCGCAGAAGAATACAAAAAATTTGATTGAATCGCTCCATAGCCCTTGCGTGGCAAGCGCCAAAAGCTATCAAATTCATAGTTTCAATCTGATTTCTGTTCTGCGTCCTCTGCGATTCCTTTGCGTCCTCTGCGTTCGGTATTCGTGGTATTCAGGAGCTCGTTTTCAGCGTGCCGCGGCGAATCTGGTCGAGCTCCATGGTCTCGAACAAGGCCTTGAAGTTGCCCTCGCCGAAACCCTCGTTGCCCTTGCGCTGGATGAACTCGAAGAAGATGGGGCCCAGCTGGTTCTCGCTGAAGATCTGCAGCAGCAGCTCGCCCTGCCGGCCGTCGACCAGGATGTTGCGCGACTGCAGCTCGCCGATGGGCTCCTTCAGGCCGGGGATGCGCTTGGGCAGCAGCTCGTAATAGGTGTCGCTGGTGTCCAGCAGCTTGACGCCGGCCATGCCCAGCTGGTCGACCGCGTGGTAGATGTCCTTGCTGGCCAGCGCGATGTGCTGCACGCCCTCGCCGTGGTACATGTCCAGGTATTCCTGGATCTGGCCCTTCTGGTCGTTGCCCTCTTCGTTGATGGGGATGCGGATCTTGCCGCAGGGGCTGGTCATGGCCTTGCTCTTGACGCCGGTGGCCTGGCCCTCGATGTCGAAGTAGCGCACCTCGCGGAAGTTGAACAGGCGCTCGTAAAAGCCCGCCCACTCGTCCATGCGGCCCTTGTGCACGTTGTGCGTCAGGTGGTCGATGACCGTCAGGCCGTAGCCCTCGGGGTGGATGGCGGCGGCGCCGTGCACGCCGGGCAGCGGCTCGAAGTCGACGTCGTAGAAGCCGATGTTGCCGATCTCGCCATCCTTCGCCCCGTCCTTGCCGCGCCAGCGGTCGATGAAATAAATGATGGAGTCGCCGATGCCCTTGATGGCCGGGATGTTCAGCTCGCCCGGGTTGGCGTGGCCGGCGTAGCCCCAGGCGCCCAGGCCGATGGCGCGCTCGTAGGCGGCCTTGGCGTCGCGCACGCGAAAGGCGATGGCGCAGATGCTGGGCCCGTGCAGGCGCGCGAAGCGCTGGGCGAAGCTGTCGGGCTCGGCGTTGATGATGAAGTTGATCTCGCCCTGGCGGTACAGGGTGACGTTCTTGCGGCGGTGTTTGGCCACCGCCGTGAAGCCCATGCGCTCGAACAGCTCGCCCATGGCCTTGGGGTCGGGCGCGGCGAATTCGATGAACTCGAGGCCGTCGGTGCCCATGGGGTTGTCCCAGGCGGTGGGGGCGGGGGTGGATTGTTGCGCTGCGGTCATGGGGCTGTCTCCGGGGGGGATGCGGGCCAAGGCGGCCCATCCCTCACTGTAGGCCGGACGGAGGGCGGATTTCCAGCGTTTGATGCGCCTCAAGAACGCCCCGATGCACAGAACGGGATTCGATCGGCCGTGCGATGCACGTTTTTTGCATGACATCGAAATTCAAGCCTGATATGGGATGACTGATGGGTCAATCAAGCCGTAAAATTGCGTCATCATGACGTCCAACGCACTCGACAAGCTCGACCGGGCCATTTTGCTGCGCCTGCAGGCCGACGGGCGCGCGCCCTGCGAGGCCATCGGCGAGCAGGTGGGCCTGTCGGCCAGCGCCGTGCTGCGGCGCGTGAAACGGCTGGAAGACAGCGGCGTGATCGAGCGCACCGTGGCCCTGCTGCGCCCCGAGGCCGTGGGCCTGGGCCTGGTGGCCTACGTCAACGTGCGGCTGGAAAAGCGCCAGGACCACGGCAAGCGCAACCCGATGGACGAGTTTCGCGCCAGCGTGCAGAACTGGCCCGAGGTGGTCGAATGCGCGGCGCTCACGGGCGAGATGGACTTTCTGCTGCGCCTGGTGGTGCAGGACATGGGGGCCTATTCGCGCTTCATGATGGACACCCTGCTGCGCCACCCCGCCGTGCAGGACTGCAAGACCAGTTTCGTGATGGATCGGGTCAAATCCACCACGGCGCTGCCGATATAGGCCCACCCCCAGGCTCCACACGCTGCGCGTTGTTGCGCCTCCCCCCTTGAAGGGGGCGCACCCAGTGGCCAGGGAAACCCCGGCCACGGGTGCCGCTGGCCCGGCCTGCTCCGCGGCCTTTTGACCACAGACTTCACGGATCAACGGGTTCCGCTGCCTTTGGAGTGGCAACTCTAGGCCCGGGCCCTAACATGGGGTGCATGGAAACCACCGACCTCTCCCGCCCCGCAGACCCTGCGCTGGCCGCGAGCCCGACGGTCCATCCCGCCAAGCCCGCTTCGCCCTACGCCCAGGCCAGCACCATCGTGCCGATCCGCGAGATCGGCGTGCGCTACCGCGCGCGCATCACGCGCCACCTGCTCGAGCTGGACGAGCACGACCGCTACCTGCGCTTCGGCTACCCGGCCACCGACGAGCAGATCCGCAAGTACGTGGACGGCCTGAACTTCGAGCGCGACCAGGTGTTCGGCATCTTCAACCGCCGCCTGCAGATGATCGCGATGGCGCACCTGGCCTATCCCGACGACATGGCGCAGGCCGGCTTTGCCGAGTTCGGCGTCTCGGTCGCCAAGCACACGCGCGGCCGCGGCTACGGCCGCCTGCTGTTCGAGCGCGCCGCCATCCACGCCGTCAACCACGGGGTGGACACGCTGTACATCCACGCGCTGAGCGAAAACACCGCCATGCTCAAGATCGCGCGCAACGCCGGCGCCGTGATCGAGCGCGCCGGCAGCGAGAGCGAGGCCTACCTGCGCCTGCCCGAAGCCACCTTCAAGACCCGCCTGGACCAGCTGCTGGCCGACCAGGTGGGCGAGGTGGACTACTGGATCAAGAGCGAAGCCGCCGCCCTGCGCGGCCTGCTGGCCACCGTGCAGGAAGTGCGCGACGGCGTGCGCGAGGGGCGGCACAAGAGCGGCAGCTGACGGCGGATGGCGCCCGCGCCTGCTTGACCGTGGCGCGGTATTCCTCCCTCGCCCCCTTTGGGGAGAGGGCTGGGGTGAGGGGCTTTCTGGCGTTGGATGGGTCGGCTGTCGTTCGATGTGCAGCGGACTCTGCTTTCTTCCGCTGGCCGGGATGTGCGCCCGGCCAGCCGACGCTTGCAGCGTCAACTGAACATCGAACGACAGCCGACCCATCCAACGCCCCGACAACACCCCGGGTGACCCACCCCCGCGCATCCGCTATCCTTGACGTCCCCCAAACCACCCCACGTCCTGCGCCCCGT
>OEIU01002144.1_pt1 | contig 10939 bp, 12 predicted proteins | sample 1539221 | NCBI WGS metagenome assembly OEIU01 (sample SAMN03792071, study PRJEB22550) | activated sludge metagenome | feature: wastewater treatment plant; material: activated sludge; isolation source: Wastewater treatment plant of a petroleum refinery complex | place: Argentina: Zarate | collected... | reverse complement strand
TGCGGTTGTTCTGCGCCGACACGCCCATCTGCTCGCTGCCGCGCCAGGCGATCGGGCGAACATAGGCGTCCTGAAAGCCCTGCTTCTCAAGCAGCGTGCGGCAGGCTTCGTCGAGCTCGTCGACGCTGTAGGGAATGGTGAAGCCCAGGATCTTCGCCGAATCATGCAGACGCTGGGTATGCTCGGTCAGCTTGAAGATCTCGCCGCCATAGGCGCGCTCGCCTTCGAAGACGGCGCTTGCATAGTGCAGTCCGTGAGTGAGAACGTGAATCTTTGCGTCCGCCCATTTGACGAACGCGCCATTCATCCAGATGAAGCCCTCGAGCTGATCGAAGGGAACCGATGCCATGTCTAACCTCCCAAGGCTTCCAGCCTTAAAGCAATGCTACGGTGCCGGCCAAACACCTGATTTTTTCTAAGGTCAGGGTAGGTCGATTGTGACGATATGGCAAATCCGCCGAAAATTGCGGTAAATGCCGGAATCGCTTGCCTTTTCGTTCGCAATTGTCCGAAAAGCTTGCCAAAAATTACCATCGGCTCCAAAATATGTCAATAGTGCTGACATATTTCTGTGCGGGAACCCTATGCCGGATCGCTCCATGCCTTCTCCCAAACCCATCCGCACCGCCCTGTCGCGTGCCGACGGCATCGACCTGCCGCTGATCGAGCTGCTGTTTTTCGCGTATCGCGACTTCACCTCCGACCCCGATCAGATACTGGAGGAGTACGGGTTCGGCCGGGCGCATCACCGTGTGCTGCACTTCGTGAACCGCATGCCGGGGCTGACGGTCGCGGAACTTCTGGATGTGCTGAAGATCACCAAGCAGAGCCTGGCGCGCGTGCTGAAGCAGCTGATCGACACCGGCTACATCGTGCAGGTACAAGGTCCCAGGGACCGGCGGCAGCGCGAGCTCTATCCCACGGCCAAGGGCAGGGCGCTGGCGCTCGATCTGGCTCGGCCACAGTCCAGCCGCATCGCCAAGGCATTGCAGGACATAGTGCCGGCCGACCGCAACGTCGTCGAGCGTTTCCTGAAGGCTATGGTAAACCCCGAGCTCAGGACCCAGGTCGACGGGTTGCCGGGCAACGGAGGAGGGGGGAGCGATGGAACCGAGTGAATTCGCCGATCGCTCAGGCGTTCCGGGCGATGACGCGCCGCACCTGCTCGTCGTGGACGACGACACGCGCATCCGCAATCTCCTGAAGCAGTATCTCACCGAGAACGGCTTTCGCGTCACGGTCGCGGCGACGGCTGCGGAGGCGCGGCGGAAGCTCGGCGGACTGGACTTCGACCTTCTCATCCTCGACGTGATGATGCCGGGAGAAAGCGGTGTCGAGCTGACGAGCGCGCTGCGGACGGAAAAGAACGTGCCCATCCTGATGCTCACCGCGCTGTCGGAAACCGACAGCCGCGTCGCGGGACTGGAGGCGGGCGCGGACGACTGCCTGCCGAAGCGGTTCGATCCGCGCGAACTTATCCTCCGCATCAACAACATCCTGCGCCGTGGCGGGCAGCAGCAGACGCCGAAGGTCGAGCAACTGGTGTTCGGGCCGTATACGTTCCAGATCGCGCGGCGCGAGCTGAAAAGGGGCGGCGAGGTGGTGAAGCTGACCGATCGCGAGCAGGATATCCTCGCTATTTTCGCGCTCCGCGCGGGTGAGACGATCGCGCGCCACGAACTCGTCGCCGGCGAGGCCGAGGTCGGCGAGCGCACCATCGATGTCCAGATCAACCGGCTTCGGCGCAAGATAGAGCGTGACCCCGCCAATCCTGTCTGGCTGCAGACCGTGCGCGGTGTCGGATATCGGCTGAACGTGGAATAAACCCTCGACCGTGGCCACATAGAAGGCCGGAAGAGACGCATGACGATAACGGATACCGCCCGCCGGCAGATGGAGAGCGCGCGCGAGCGCCTCAGCGGCGGGTTGCGGCCGGGGCGTCGCGCCTGGCACCGCTTCTGGCGTCTCGTCTCCTACTACATGCCGAAGCGGCTCTATGCCCGCTCGCTGATCATTGTCATCGCGCCGATGATCCTGTTGCAGTCCGTGATCGCCTTCGTCTTCATGGAGCGCCACTGGCAGACGGTGACGCAGCGCCTCTCGGAAGCGGTGACGCGCGACATCGCGGCGATCATCGACATGATCGACACGTCGCCGGGCGGCGACTATTCCAACGTCATCCGGATCGCCGGCGACCGGCTGTCGCTGAAGATCGACATATTGCCGGCGGACCCTCTGCCTCCGCCCGGGCCGAAGCCGTTCTTCTCGATCCTGGATCGCGCGCTCTCGGCGGAAATCACCAAGCAGATCAACCGTCCCTTCTGGATCGATACGGTCGGGAACTCGAACATCATCGAGATCCGCATCCAGATGGAAAACAAGGTGTTGCGCGTCTTCGCGCGCCGCAGCCATGCCTACGCGCCGAACACCTACATCTTCCTCACCTGGATGGTCGGCACGTCGCTGGTTCTGCTGATGATCGCGGTGCCGTTCCTGCGCAACCAGATCAAGCCGATCCTGCAGCTCGCCGAAGCGGCGGAGAGTTTCGGCAAGGGCCGCCCGCCGCCGCCGGACTTCAAGCCGCGCGGCGCGGAGGAAGTCAGGCGCGCGGGTCTTGCCTTCATCCAGATGCGCGAGCGCATCGAGCGCCAGATCGAACAGCGCACCGCGATGCTGACTGGCGTCAGCCACGATCTGCGCACGATCCTCACGCGGTTCAGGCTGCAGCTCGCCCTCTCGGGCAAGAAGGTGGACGTCGCGGCGCTCAACCAGGACATCGGCGACATGGAGTCGATGCTGGAAGGTTATCTCGCCTTCGCGCGGGGCGAGGCGCAGGAGGATGCGGGACGTTTCGACCTCGACGCCTATTTCAGCCGCCTTGCGGGCGACGCGGAATTGCGCGGAAGGCAACTTTCCACGCGGATTGTCGGCACGCCGGAGGTGCATGTCAGGCCGCATGCCTTCGGCCGCCTTCTGTTCAATGTGACGGGCAATGCCTTCCGCTATGCGAAGACCGTGCGCGTGGCCGCGGTTCACAGGGGCGGCTGGCTAACCGTCACCATCGATGACGATGGCCCCGGTATTCCGCCCGAGATGCGGGAGGAAGTCTTCAAGCCTTTCGTGAGGCTCGACGAGGCGCGCAATCAGGACGAGGGCGGCACCGGCCTCGGCCTCGCCATCGCGCGCGACATCGCACGCAGCCATGGCGGCGACATTTCCCTCGACACGAGCCCCATGGGTGGTTTGAGGGCAGTGATCCGCATTCCGGCATAGGACCGGCGCCTTCATCCGGGCGTCATGAAACTCTGTTCAAAGGCCGCCATCTGCTGGATGGCGTCGATTCCCTCGCGACGCGGCTGGACGGAGTTGCCGCTTGCGCATTCTGATGGTGACGGATGCCTGGAAACCCCAGGTCAACGGGGTCGTCCACACCCTCGAACGGCTCGCAGAGGCGCTTGCGGACCGGGGCGTCGAAGCGCGGTTTTTGACGCCGCTGGATTTCAGGAAGACGTTTCCGCTGCCGACCTATCCCGATATCCGGATCGCCCTGACGACACCCGGCCATGTCGCGCGGCTGATCGACGAGGCGGAGGCCGATCACATTCATCTGGTCACGGAAGGACCGTTGGGCTGGATGGCGCGCCGCCACTGCCGCAAAAGTAGACGGCCCTTCACGACGAGCTATCATACGAAGTTTCCGGAATATCTCAGCGCCCGGCTGCCGGTGCCCGAAAGCGTGGCCTATGGCTGGCTGCGCTCCTTCCACAATTCCGGCTCGGGGACGCTGGTCGCGACGCAGTCGCTCGCCGACGATCTTGCATCCCGTGGCTTCACGAAGCTGCGGCCGTGGACGCGCGGCGTGGACACGGAACTGTTCCGGCCGCAGCGCCGCCGCGATCTCGGCTTGCCCGGACCCGTCTTCCTCTCCGCGGGCCGGGTCGCCGTGGAGAAGAACCTGCCGGCGTTTCTGGATCTGGATCTGCCCGGCACGAAGATCGTCATCGGCGACGGGCCCGAACTGGCGAGGCTGAAGGCGAAATATCCGGGCGTCAGGTTTCTCGGACATTTGCCGATCGGGCAACTTGCGGACTATTACGCATCCTCTGACGTCTTCGTGTTCCCGAGCGTGACGGACACGTTCGGCAATGTCATCGTCGAGGCGCTGGCGAGCGGCACGCCGGTTGCCGCCTTTCCCGTCACCGGGCCGGTCGACATCGTCCGCAACGGCGTCGATGGCGCGCTTTCGACGGATCTGCGCGAGGCGGCGCTTGCCGCGCTCAAGGCCGATCGTTCAGCGGCCCGCCAACGTTCGCTCGCCTATAGCTGGAGCGCCTGCGCTGAGATGTTCCTCGACGCGGTCGATGATGCGCTTGCCGGCCGGAGCGGAAAAGTTTTTCGCGCGGCCTTCGTTCAAGCCTGACCGGCCATCGGCATGCTTGCTTCGGTGTCGCCGGCGCGAGCCTTATCCGCCCGCATATTGCTCGTCGGTCACCTTTTCCAGCCAGTCGACAATCTTGCCGTCCAGCGCCTCGTGCATGGCGAGATGCGTCATGGCCGTCTTCGGTCCCGCGCCGTGCCAGTGCTTCTCGCCGGGTGCGAAATGGACCACGTCTCCGGCTCTCACCTCTTGTATCGGCCCGCCCCAGCACTGGACGAGCCCGGCGCCCGAAGTGATGTGCAGCGTCTGCCCGAGCGGATGCGTATGCCAGGCGGTGCGGGCGCCCGGCTCGAAACTCACCATGCTTGCCCGCAGACGCGCAGGCTCCGGCGTCTCGATCACCGGCGTCTGCATCACCCGGCCCGTGAAATAGCTTTCGGGGGCGGGTATCGTGGCGGTGCTGCCGCAGGCGATGATTTTCATGGAAGACCTCCTGTGCCATCCATCATGTTATCAGCCCGGCACCGTGCCGCGAAGGCCGGGTGAAATGCAAAGCACCCGGCGGTTGCCCGCCGGGTGCAGATCAAAAGCGCTACGATGGCTGCGATCAGTCCTTGGCGTGAAGGTCCGTGCCGAGCGTGTCGCGCACGAAGATCAGGCCGATGACGAGCGACATGGCCGAGATCGCGATCGGGTACCAGAGACCGTAGTAGATGTCGCCGGCCGCCGCGCTCATGGCGAAGACGGTCGCCGGAAGCAGGCCGCCGAACCAGCCGTTGCCGATATGGTAGGGCAGCGACATGCCGGTATAGCGGATGCGGGTCGGGAACATCTCGACCAGGATCGCCGCGATCGGTCCGTACACCATGGTGACATAGATGATCAGGATGAACAGGATGCCGATGACCAGCGGCCAGTTCACCGCGGCGGGGTCCGCCACCATGGTGAAAGCGCCGGCGGCAGGGATCGAGTAGGCGGTGATCTCGGCCGCGCCGGCTGCCTCTTCGGCCGTCACCAGCTTGTCCTTGATCGCCTGTTCGGTCGGAACAGCCTTCTTCTCGCCGCCGCGGATTGCTGCGACGTCCAGGTTGAGTTCCGGATTCGCCGCCGCGAACGCGTCGAGCTTCTGGTCGGCCACGGTCGCCGCGGCTCGGTTGAGCGGATAGCCGCCATTGTGAAGCGCGATGTTGACCGCCTTGTTGAAGGCCGCCGTCTTGGCGGTCGCGTCCGCTCCGGCTGCGATCGCATCGAAGGATTCGATCGTGGTGTCGCCGATCTTGACTGTTGCCGGGGTGCCTGCGGCGCCGGTCGTCACGACGTCGTAAGGCACCGAGTTGCGGGTCAGGAAGGCGGTAGCGATGTCGCACGAGGTCGTGAACTTCGCGGTGCCGACCGGGTTGAACTGGAACTTGCAGTCGCCCGGAGCCGCGGTCACCGTCGCCCGCGTATTCTGCTGGGCGGTGGCGAGAGCCGGATTGGCGGCCCAGGTCAGCGCCTTGAACAGCGGGAAGTAGGTGACGATGGCCAGTGCGAGGCCGGCCATGATGATCGGCTTGCGGCCGATCTTGTCGGACAGCCAGCCGAAGACGACGAAGAAGATCGTGCCCAGTGCGAGCGCGATGGCGATCATGATGTTGACCGAAACCGCATCGACCTTCAGCACGTTCTGCAGGAAGAACAGCGCGTAGAACTGACCGGAGTACCACACGACTGCCTGGCCGGCGGTCAGGCCGAGCAGCGCCAGCAGCGCGATACGGGCATTCTTCCACTGGCCGAAGGCTTCCGAAAGCGGAGCCTTGGAGCCCTTGCCTTCTTCCTTCATGCGCTTGAAGGTCGGCGATTCGTTGAGCGAAAGCCGGATCCAGACGGAAATGCCGAGCAGGATGAAGGACAAAAGGAACGGAATGCGCCAGCCCCAGGCCGCGAAGGCTTCCTTGGTCATCGCCGTCTGGATGGCGAGAATGATCAGCAGGGACAGGAAAAGGCCGAGCGTCGCGGTGGTCTGGATCCACGAGGTGTAGAAGCCGCGGCGGTCATCCGGCGCATGTTCCGCGACATAGGTCGCGGCGCCGCCATATTCGCCGCCGAGCGCCAGACCCTGAAGCATGCGCAGGGCGATCAGGATGATCGGCGCCGCGATGCCCCATGACGCCGAACCCGGCAGCACGCCGACCAGGAAGGTCGAGAAGCCCATGATGAGGATGGTGACGAGGAAGGTGTATTTGCGGCCGACGAGATCGCCGATGCGACCGAAAACCAGCGCGCCGAACGGGCGGACGAGGAAGCCCGCCGCAAAGGCCAGCAGTGCGAAGATGTTGCGGGTCGCTTCCGGATATTCACTGAAGAAGGCCGCGCCGATGAAGGCGGCCAGTGATCCGTAGAGATAGAAGTCGTACCATTCGAAGACGGTACCAAGCGACGAAGCGAAGATGACCTTCTTTTCTTCGCGGGTCATTTTGCGGCTGGTCCCTCCAGCCGCTGTCGCGATTGCCATTGTTGTCCTCCCGAGAATGACACACACCGGACATGCGGATACGGCCAGTGCTTGAGCCTACCCGCGCAGGCTAGCGATTCTCGGGAGAGACAAACATAGATGCTTTCGGATTATGACCTTAGTCTAATGGCGTCCGCAGGCACCGTTACGCGGCCTTGTCGGTCAGGTCGTGCAGATAGCCGCGCTCGCGCAGCCAGCGCGCCAGCACGAGTTCCACCAGCGAGGATACGGAGCGGTGATCTTCCTTGGCGGCCTTGACGAGCGCTTCCTTGATGTCGCGTTCGATGCGGAAACCGAGCGGATGCGTCTTGGACATTGTGAACTCCAATGTTGAATGCCACCCCCGGGCTTGGCCAGAGGAGTGGTCGGTGCTGAATTTTGTTCGAATGCACTGCGAAGATGTTGCCGCCCCGCAGCGGAAGCAGGGCTAGGCGGCCAGGGGCGGAGCGCGCGAGTGGAAGGCAGCGAATGGCTGGCCGTCGAGGCACCCGCCGCCGAGCGCTTCGGCGCCGAGGGCGGTGGCTCCCGGTGCCGGCAGGTGGGTCGCGGGAATGCCGTCATCCGCATCGACCACGGGGTCCGGCTTCGGCAGTTCGAGCTCGGACAGGGGATCGCAACCCGTCGCGACGATGGCCACGGCCTGCGTCACCGCCGGTGCGAACAGGGGACGAGTGTCGGCCGCCTCGCGCGTCAGCCCGGATTTCACCGCGCGCAGCGGATCGGCCACGGCGGGCGCGAAATCGGCGAAGGCGAAGGCTGCAAAGAGCCACAGCAGGAAGCGTACCGCCCGTGCGGTGCATCTCATGCTTGTGCTGGTCGGCTGCGCGTTCATCTCACCTTCGGCTGCTCGCGTCGCTGGCCGAATTTTAGTCTGCATTCCCCCGCAAAATCAATACGTGGAAGCTAATTGTCAGGGTCACGGCTCCCCCGCCGCACCGCGCAGCGCGGCATGATGACCGCCGGCGGGCGGGGTTTTAGAAAAGCCGCGAACCGTTCGGCACCGGTCTTTCTATCGCGCCAAGCACGACGTCCCCCGCATCGTCGGGGAACCCCAGCGTAAGGACCTCGGAGAGAAACTTGCCGATCTGGCGTGGCGGAAAGTTGACCACGGCCATGACCTGTCGACCGACCAGCGCGTCGGGTTCGTAGTGCCTGGTTATCTGCGCCGAGGAGCGCTTGATGCCGATTTCCGGGCCGAAGTCGATGCGCAGCTTATAGGCCGGCTTGCGCGCTTCCGGGTAGGGCTCGGCCTCGACGATGATGCCGGCGCGGATGTCGACCTTGTCGAAATCCGCGTAGCCGATCTCGGCCTTGCGCTCGCCGGAAGACATCGTCAGGCGTTGCCGCGTGTCTCGAAGAGCACGCTCGCAAGCGCGTCCCTGGCCGACGTGCCGGACCAGACGACGAACTGGAAGGCCTGGAAATAGCATTCGCAGGCCTCGAGCGCATTGGAAAGCAGGCCCTCGCCCTGCTTCCCCGTCGGCGCGGCGCCGCCCGCCAGCAGCAGCGACTGCCGGAACATGATCGCGCCTTCCTGTTCCCACAGGTCGAAATGACCGAACAGCATCTGCTCGTTGATCATCGACAGCAGGCGCATCACCTCGATGGTGCGGTTTTCGCCGACCTTCAGGTCGAAGGCGCAGGCGAGGTGGAGCGCCTCGAAATCCTCCATCCAGGAGAAGGAGACCTGATATTCCGTCCACAGTCCGGTGACCGTGATCGAGATTTCGTCGTCGGTGCTGCGCTCGAACGACCATTCGTTGGTGTGAGCCACCTGCTCGATCACGTCGACCGGATGGATTTCGCGTGACGCTTCGAGTTCCAGAAGTTCCATTGTCCGATCCCTGTCGCTGCAGAGCCGACGCGGCTCCAAGGCGTACGCCTGCAACGCACAACCCCATCCCAAGCGGTCGACAATGGCTCGCATACAACGTCCCAAGCCAGACGCATCGTCCCGGCAGCCCGATCCGTGTCCCCGAATCATGCAGCAAATTCAGTGTATTGATGCAGAGTCTGCTGAACAGTCCCTTTTTCCGGGAAGCCGGCCGGACATGTGGAAACCTGCCGCCGGCCAAGAATCAGGACAAGCTGTAAGCGATTCAGCCGACAGGCTTTTCAGCCGCCGGGCGCCTGTGGAAAAATCGCCGAATTATTTCTTTGGATTTGTCCTCGAAGCGCGTTTCGGCGCCGTCGAGCTACCTTCCAGCGGGTCTTCGCCCGGCAGTTTCGCGGCGCCGCCCTCCAAGGCATCGATCCGGGCGGCCAATGCTTCGACCTGTCTGGCGAGCTTCTGGTTCTCGCTGCGCGCCTTCGTCGCCATGTCGCGCACCGCTTCGAATTCCTCGCGCTGGACCACATCCATCGTATTGAGGATACGTTCTGCCTGCGAGCGGAACGCGCCTTCCACCTCGCGGCGCACGCCTTGCGCGGCGCCTGCCGCGTCGGTCATCAGCTTGGCGAGTTCGTCCAGAATGCGGTTGGGTCCGGTCGACATGGCGCGTGCTCCACTGGTCTTCTTCGAGGTAGGCAGCGGGCCGTGCAAATGCAAGCGGAAAGCTGGGGCTGCGGCGCTTTCGAAAGGCCGGCCATCGCTACCCCGGCCGCTCCGGTCACCTTCGATCCAGCTTGGTTGGGGATTGCTTTTGCCAAGGGAATCGCGAGGATCAAGATGTCGCGAGAACTCGCAGGAGGTGGCCATGTCGTTCCCGTCATGGATGAAGGTTTGCGCGGGGGGCGTCGCCCTTTTTCTGGTCGCAATTCTCGCGGCCTGTACCGTGGTGGTCGAGGATAGTCCCGGTCGTCCGGGGCCTGGTCCTGTCACCTGCACCGCTCAGTACGATCCCGTTTGCGCCCGCAGAGGAAATGACAGGCAGACATTCTCCAATGCCTGCGTTGCCGAGTCCTCCGGCTATCGGGTCGTGCGCCGTGGCGAATGTGGACGCGGCGACAGCGGTGGCCAGAATTATTGTCCGCAACGCTACGATCCCGTCTGCGCCCGTCGCGGCGGCGACCGGCGGACTTTCTCCAATTCCTGCCTTGCGGATCAGGCCGGCTATCGCGTCATCGCCGAGGGCGAGTGCCGCCGCATGGACGACACGCCGCGCTTCTGCACGCGCGAATACGCACCGGTCTGCGCACGTCGCGGCAGTCAGGTCCGGACTTTCCCGAATAGCTGCGAGGCGGATGTCGCCGGCTTTCGTATCATCAGTTCGGGGCCCTGCTGATACGCTTCAAAGACGGACCGGCCTCCTGACAGCCTCCTGTCAGGATGATGTCGAGTGACGGGGCCTCGGATCGCACCGGTCTTTCCAATCGGCGTCGCTGCGCCCATATTCGGCTCATGGCCGACTCCAATGACAAGATTTCTGCGCCGAAGGGCGCGCGTGGTGCGTATCGCAAGCGCGGCAGTCCGCTGACCGATTACATGGACGCTTCCGAGCCGCTGGAGCCCGGCGGCTTCGGCGAGGCGCCGCAGCCGGAATTGTCCGGCGTCCCGCTGAGCGGTTCCGTATCGGACTGGGCCGAGCAGATCGCGCGCGAGGCAGAGAGGGTTGCCTCAGAAGGCGCCTCCGGGACGTCCGCAGCGACCCCACCCGGCCGGACTGCGTCCGGCCACCCTCCCCGCAAGGGGGAGGGAGGGGCGCCGCGCAAGAAGATTCCCGAGCGCTCCTCCGCGCCGACGAAGACGGCGCGCGGCACGTCCATGGGCGGCGCGGCCACAGCCAAGGAGCGCGCGGCGGCGGGCCTCAATCCGGTCGCGGGCCTCGATATCTCGCTGGAAGACGCCGAGACGCTGAGCAATTCCGGCGTCACCGCCACTGTCGCTGCGCTGTCGGCCCTGATCGAATCCGGCAATCCGCTGCACAAGAACGGCAAGCTCTGGGTGCCGCACCGGCCAGAGCGCCCGGAAAAGTCCGAGGGCGGCATCGCCATCCAGATGAAATCCGAGTTCCAGCCGGCCGGCGATCAGCCGACGGCGATCAAGGATCTGGTCGAAGGCGTCGACAACAGGGACCGCACGCAGGTGCTGCTCGGCGTCACCGGTTCGGGCAAGACCTACACCATGG
>OEIU01002143.1_pt1 | contig 10940 bp, 10 predicted proteins | sample 1539221 | NCBI WGS metagenome assembly OEIU01 (sample SAMN03792071, study PRJEB22550) | activated sludge metagenome | feature: wastewater treatment plant; material: activated sludge; isolation source: Wastewater treatment plant of a petroleum refinery complex | place: Argentina: Zarate | collected... | reverse complement strand
CTGCCGCGGTGGAGCGGCTGGGCATTCCCGTCTACCTGTCGGGGATGGCGCGCGGCCTGCTGGGCCGCGATCACCCGCTGCAGATGCGCCACCAGCGCCGACAGGCGCTGCGCGAAGCCGACTGCGTGCTGCTGGCTGGCGTGCCCTGCGACTTCCGGCTCGACTACGGCAGGCACGTGCGCCGCAGTGCGACGCTCATCGCTGCCAACCGCAGCGCGCGCGACGCGAAGCTGAACCGCCGGCCGGACGTGCTGGCGCTGGGCGATGCGGGCGGGTTCCTGCAGGCGCTGGCGGGCAGGGTGGCCGAGGGCGAAGCCGCGCGCCGCGCCGAGTGGCTGGCTGCACTGCGCGCGCGCGACGGCACGCGCGAAATCGAAATCGACCGGCAGGCGGCCGAACGCGGCGAGCACGTGAATCCGATCGCGCTGTTTCGCGCGATCGAGCGCGAAGCGGGCGAAAACGCGTTGTTCGTCGCCGATGGCGGAGATTTCGTCGCCACCGCCAGCTACGTGCTGCACCCGCGCGGACCCCTGACCTGGCTCGATCCGGGCGCCTTCGGCACGCTGGGCGTGGGCGCGGGCTTTGCGATCGGTGCATCCACCGTCCGGCCCGATCGCGAAGTCTGGATCGTCTTCGGCGACGGTGCATGCGGCTTCGGGCTGGCCGAGTTCGACACCTTCGTGCGCCACGGCATCCCGGTGATCGCGGTCGTCGGCAACGACGCGGGCTGGACGCAGATCGCGCGCGAGCAGGTCAAGATGCTCAAGGACGACGTGGCGACCGTGCTGGCGCGCACCGCGTATCACGACGTGGCACGCGGGTTCGGCGCCGAAGGACTGCTGGTGACGCGGATGGAAGAAGTCGACGGCGCATTGAGGCAGGCGCGCGAAATGTCACGACAGGGCAAGAGCGTACTGGTCAACATATGGCTCGACAGGACCGATTTCCGGGAGGGGTCGCTGTCGATGTGAGCGGTCCGCCGCCCGGAGGCGCGAACGCCGCGCCGAGGCGACCCGTTCGAGAAACGAACCCGACGATGCCATTCAACCTCTTCGCTGCTGCGCGCCGCATCGCGGCCGTGATGGCACTGTTGTGCGTCGCGGGATGGGTTGCACTGACGGCGATCCACGAGCCCGAGGTGACCGCGGTAGTGCGCATCGACGGCCCCGGCGCGGCACCGGTTCCGGTCGACGACTGCGACGAGGCCGACGTCCGGGAGTTCGTTCGCTCGGACGATCGACTGTCGATCACGGTGTGCTTCAGGACGCTGCAGGGAAGGACGCACAAGCGTGAAATTGCCTACGCGATCGACGAGAAGGGCGAGCCGTCGGTTGCCGAACTCGACTCGAAGGAGGCCTATCAGTACACGAAGCGCGTGGCCGCGGAATTCGTCGAGAAGCTCGACGCGGAGGCGATGGCGCGACAGCACCGGTCTGCCGCGCTCTTCGCGCATTGGGCGCGATCGATGACGCTGATGGCGCTCGGCCTGCTGGTCGGCTGGGGCCTGGTCTTCGGCATCGGCCGGATCGTCAGGCGCTACCTGCGGATTCCGAAGGGATCGGACGTGGTGCCGGAACTGGAGCCGGACGAGTGGGAAGGGCCTGCCAGTGGCAATGCCGGCCGCGGAGATGCCCGGTAGCGCCTGGACTGCGCAGCGACGTTCGCGGCATGACGGCGTCTCAGCCCACCTCGACGACCAGGTCGGGATCGAAGAGCGGGTTCTCGTTGACGCCGTTCTTCGCGTAGCCGCGCGGATTGCACAGCACCCTCGTGCCGTTCACCGGATAGTCGAAGCTGTCGTGCACGTGGCCGTGGATCCATAGCTGCGCGCGATCGGCGCCGATCAGCTGTTCGGCGTCGGAAACGAAGCCTGCGTTGAGCAACGAGTCGGCGAAGCGGGGATGGATGCTCCCGCGCGACGGTGCGTGGTGCGTGACGACCACCGTCGGCCCGTCATGCGCTGCGGACAACCTGGCGTGCAGCCACCCGGCGTGGCGATCGAACAGCGCCGTCGAGTCGTCGGGGGTGAAGATGCGGCCGGCCTCGCCTGCAAGCGTGATGCGACTGAAGTCGCGCATCAGGCGCTGCGCCTCGGCCTTCGACGCGGCCCTGCGTTCGTCGTCGTCGAACAGGCGGAAATCGGTCCACAGCGTGCTGCCCAGGAAACGCACGCCGTCGATGACGATCTCGGTGTCGTCGAGCACGTGAACGTGAGTGCCGGCGCACAGCCGCTTCAGTTCGGCAATCGTGCCCTCGAGGCTGCCGCCGTAGAACTCATGGTTGCCGGGCACGTAGAGCACCGGCTTGTCGAAGCCCAGCGCCCAGGCCGCGGCCTCGCGGGGTCGCGTGATGTCGCCGGCCAGGATGACCACGTCGGCGTCGTTGCGCGGATGGTCGAGCCCGCCGACGCCCAGGTGCAGGTCGGACAGGATGTTGAGCTTCATGCGCTCTGCCTCGCTCGCATCGTCAGATGATCGCGCAATGGCAGCGTCTTCGGGCGCAAGACCCCGCGCGCAACGGTGGGCCGCGCATCGATCACGCCGGTTCGGAGGGCTCGCCGCAGGATGCGCGCCAGCAGCGCCGGCAAGCCGGGCCGATCGGCCACCGTCGACGAAGGTGGCACCACGTCTGGCGCCCCCGGCACGAATCGAACGTGCGACCCTCCCCTTAGGAGGGGGATGCTCTATCCACTGAGCTACGGGGGCGTCCGGCCGCATTCTACCGAAGCCCATCGGCGTGACGCCCGGGCGGCGCGCGGCCAGCCGCCTCGTACGAGTCACGGGCCGTCACATTCCGGAGCGCCATCCCGGGTAAGCTGGCCGTCTCGTCGCCAGCCATCGAGCCGGACCCCTTTCCATGCCCGAATCGACCGTCGAGTTCGAGTTGAAGTTCCTCGTGCCGGTCGACGCGCGCCGGGCGCTGCGGGCGGCGCTCGGCGAACGCGGCGCGCGAACCGAGGCCCGGCACCTCGTCGCGCGCTATTTCGACACTGGCGATCGCCGGCTGGCGAGCGCCGGCATGGCACTGCGGCTGCGTCGCGAAGGGCGCAGCTGGGTGCAGACGCTGAAGGCCGGAGGCGAGGCGGCGCTGGCGCGCTTCGAGCACGAGGTGCTGCGCCCCGGGGCCGACCTCGATCCGGCAGTTCACGCCGGCACGCAGGCCGGCGACACGATGGCTGCGTTGCTCGCCGACGGGGAGTCGCTACGGCAGCGCTACGAGACCGACATCCGGCGAACGACGCGCACGCTGCGAACGCGAGGCGCCGTCGTCGAGCTCGCGTTCGACGAAGGGCGCATCGCGACGCACGACGGCGAGCTGCGCGTCTGCGAGCTCGAGTTCGAGCTGCTGTCGGGTTCGCCCGCCGCGCTCTTTGCGCTGGCCGAGCGCTGGCGCGCGAGGTTCGGACTGATCGTCGATCCGCGCAGCAAGGCCGAGCGCGGCGACGCGTTGGCCGAAGGGCGTGCGCCGGCGAGTCCTCGGCGCGCGACGCCGGTCAGGCTGCGGCGCAAGGTGGGCGTCGGCGAGGCGTGGCGCTCGGTCCTCGACGAGTGCATCGCGCAGATCGTCGTCAACGCGATCGCGTTGGGCATTGCCGTCGGTGTCGAGGGCCGGGCGGGCCGGTCGACGGCGTCGTCGCCGCCGGTGGACGACGTCGAGGTCGTGCATCAGTTGCGGATCGGGCTGCGCCGCTTGCGCAGTGCGATCCGGCTGTTCCGGGGCTGGGTGCCGCCGGTCGACGAATCGATCGCTTCGGGTGCGCGTGACCTGTTCCGCGCGCTCGGCGCATCGCGCGACCGGGACGTGCTCGCGCAGGACATCGAACCGGCGCTGCAGCGCGCCGGCGCGCCGGGAGCCCCGACGGCGGACGGGCGCGCCGGGCCGACGGACGCGAACGACGTCGCCGCCGTGGTTGCCGACGATGCGACCCAGCGCTGGCTGCTGGCGCTGCTCGCCTGGCGCCACGGGCTCGACGCGGCGGCGGCGCCGGAAGCGGGGATCGTCGAAGCGGCGGCCGGTTCGTCCGCCGGGTCGGGGGCGGGATCCTCCGACGACTCGGCCTCGGGCTCGACGGCCGCGTCAGCCGTCGGTTCGGGCTCCATACCGTCCGCGTCCGCCACGCTCGCGCCGCTCGCGCGCCGCCGGCTCGCGCGCTGGCAGCGCGCGATCGCCAGCGAAGCGCCCCGTTTCGCGCAGCTCGACGACACGGCGCGCCATCTGCTGCGCCGGCGGGCGAAGCGGCTGCGCTACGCGAGCGAATTCGTCGAGTCGCTGTTCGGCGGCAAGGAGATGCGTCGCTTCGTCGAAAGCCTGCGAGCGGCCCAGCAGGCGCTCGGCGAACTCGGCGACCTCGTGTTGGCCGGCCAGCGTTACGGGCGCGAATCGGCGGTCGAACCGCGCGACTGGTTCGTGCAGGGCTGGCTGGCGGCGCGGCGCGACGCGCTGGTCGCGCAGGCGGCTGCGGCGCTCGCCGAACTCGACGGGCGCCGACCGTTCGGCAAGCGCTGAGCGTCAGGCCCTGCGGTAGTCGACGATCGTGTAGCGCAGCCCGCTGCTCGACTGGCGCTCGCTGCGCGACGCCACGCGCCACTGCGCGCGGTCGAGCTCCGGGAAATGCGCGTCGCCGGCGACGTCGAGTTCGATCTCGGTCACGATCGCGCGCTGCGCGATGGCGATCGCGTCGCGGTAGAGCTGCGCGCCGCCGACGACGAAGACTTCGTCGGTCGCGATCGACGGATCCGGGCCCGGTTGCCCGGCGAGAGCGATCGCGTCGCGCAGCGTCGTCGCGCTCTCGCAGCCGGGGTGCGACCAGCGCGGATCGCGGCTGACGACGATCGTGCGGCGGCCTGGCAGCGCCTTGCCGATCGACTCGAAGGTCTTGCGGCCCATGACGATCGCGTGGCCCATCGTCGTCGTGCGGAAGTGCGCGAGGTCTTCGGGCAGGCGCCAGGGCAGCGCGTTGCCGGCGCCGATGACGCCGGCGCGCGCACGCGCGACGACGATCGTCACGCGCGGCGTCGCCTCGAGCCGTTTCGCTTCGCCGCTGGTATCGTGTGCCGGGTGGCTCATTCGGTGTCGCCCTGCGCGGCGCAGCCGCGTGAGCGTCGATTGTATCTTTCGCCTCGGATGGACTTCTACGAACGGCTGATCCTGCCGCGCCTGGTCGACCTGGCCTGCGGCTCCCCGTCGCTGGCGCGCACGCGCGCGCTGGTCGTCCCGCTCGCGCGCGGACGCGTGCTCGAGGTCGGCTTCGGCTCGGGCCTGAACCTGCCGTTCTACGATCCGGGCAAGGTCGAGCGGGTGCTCGCGCTCGAGCCGGGCGAGGGCATTCGCGCGCTCGCGCAGCGCCGCGTAGCGGCGAGCCGGGTGCCGGTGGAGTTCCTCGGCGCGCCCGGCGAATCGATTCCGCTCGCCGACGCGTCGGTCGACAGCGTCGTGATCACGTTCACGCTGTGCACGATCCCGGACGTCGCGCGGGCGGCGCGCGAAATGCGCCGCGTGCTGCGCCGCGGCGGCGAACTGCTGTTCGCCGAGCACGGCACCGCGCGCTCGGTGCGCGCGCAGCGCTGGCAACACCGCATCGAGCCGGTGTGGACGCCTCTGGCCGGCGGCTGCCACCTGACGCGCGATCCGCCGAGGATCCTGCGCGAGGCCGGCTTCACGGTCGAATGGACCGAGGGGCTGCTCGATCCGCGGCCGCTCGCGGCGCGCACGATCGGGCCGCTGACCTACGGCTACTGGGGGGTGGCGCGGTAGCGCGGCGCCGCGTTCGACGCCGCCTTCGCCGATACGCCTACTTCGGCACGACCGCCGTCGCCTCGAGCTCGATCTTGCCCGGGTTGTCGAGCAGGTCGGAGACGAAGATCATGCTCATCGCAGGGTAGTGCGAGCCCATGTGCTTGCGCCAGATCTTGCCCAGATCCTTGCGCGCGGCCATGTAGGCCGGCTTGTCGCAGCAGTAGGCCGTCATGCGGCAGACGTGTTCGGGCTTCGCACCCGCCTTCGCCAGGATCGCCACGATGTTCTGCAGCGCCTGGTCGAACTGCGGGGCGATCTCTTCGGAGTGGAACTTCTGTTGCGCGTCCCAGCCGACCTGGCCGGCGACGAAGACGATGCGGCCGGCGTCGACCGCGATGCCGTTGGCGTAGCCGATCGGCGGCGCCCAGCCGTCGGGGAGCAGGGTTTCCATGGGCGGATCCTGGTGGAGGTGAATCGAAGGGCGGGTCGAAGCGGGGGCTTCAGTCGGTGTAGCGCGGCGGATCGGGGTCGTCGGCCCAGTTGCGGTCGGGCTTCGGCACCTTCTGCAGCCAGGCCTTGATCAGCTCGACGTGCTCCTGCTCCTCGGCCTGCAGCTCGAGCGCTGCGGTGCGCACCGAGTCGACGGTTGCCGCCTCGGCGATGCGCGCGAAGAACCGCTCGGCGCGCTCTTCGCTGGCCAGCGCGAGCATCAGCGCGTGGTAGGGCTGCATCAGGTAGTGGACTTCGTCCATCGCGATGGTCTCGGGCCCTTCGAAGCTCTCCCAGACGACCTTTCCAGGCGGCGGCGGCGACTTCCAGCCCATCTCGGCCATGATCTGCGTGGCGTGCTTGCCCTCGATCTCGGACATCTTGCGGAACAGTTCGGCGACCTCGCGATTGTTGTGCGTCTCCATCGCGTCGGCGAACTCGGCGTATCGCTCCGAGGCCTCGATCTCCATCTCGTAGGCCTTGACCATGAACTCGTCGAGCGTGCGCGGGGCCTTCGTCCTCTTGGCATTCATAGTTCGAACTCCGCCTCGATCTCGGCAAGGCTGCGCTTGGCTGCGCGCGGCCCCAGCGGGTACGGCGCGCGATTGCCGGCGTACAGCACGCCGATGTTGAAACCGTCGTCGGTCATGATCCGGCGGGCGGCCCGGGCCGGGTCGTCGGTCGGGCCGACCGGCGCCGGGTGGGCCTGCTCCTTCCAGGTGCGCTGCTCGGGACGGAAGGTCACGCACGGGCTGAGGATCTCGATAAACGAGAAGCCCGGGTGACGGATCGCCTGCGCGATGATCTCGGCGGTGCCGTTCGGGTCGCCCGAGAACGCGCGTGCGACGAAGTTGGCACCCGAGGCCAGCGCGATCACCAGCGGGTGGAACGAGCGCACGCCGGTGCCGCCGGGCGAGAGCTTGGAGTCCCAGTCGGGCTCGGTGGTCGGCGAGGGCTGGCCTTTGGTCATGCCGTACACGTGGTTGTCCATCACGATGTAGGTGAGGTCCACGTTGCGCCGGCAGGCGTGCAGGAAGTGGTTGCCGCCGATCGAGTAGCCGTCGCCGTCGCCGCCGGCGACCAGCACCGTGAGGTCCGGGCGCGCGACCTTCAGGCCGGTGGCCGCGGCGAGCGAGCGCCCGTGCACGCCGTGGAAGCCATAGCACGAGGTATACGCGGGGATGCGCGACGAGCAGCCGATGCCGGAGACCACCGCGACGTTCTCCGGCCGCACCTGCACCATCGCCAGCGCCTTGGTGACCGACCCGAGCACCGAGTAGTCGCCGCATCCGGGGCACCAGATCGGCTTGTACGACGACTTGTAGCTCTGCGCCGTGAGTGGCGCGGGAGCCGTGACCGCCTCGTTCATTGCTGTCTCCAATCGAGAATGACTTTCGCGAGCTCGGCCGGGCGCATCGGCAGCGGGCCGGGGCGGTGGAAGCTGGCCGGCTTGCCGGGCAGGTCGTACATCGCGCGCAGGTAGCGGAACAGCTGCGCCGAGTGGTTCTGCTCGACCACCAGCACGCGGCGCACGCCCTCGAGCGCCTGCTCGAGCCGTTCCGGCAGCGCGGGTGCCAGCAGGCGCAGCGCGATCAGCCGCGCCTTCACGCCCTGGGCGGCGAGGCGGGCGAGCGCCTCGCGCGCGACGTCGGTCACCGAACCGAAGGTGATCACCGCGACGTCGCCTTCGCCTTCGAGGTCGGCCCACCAGGGGCCGTAGTCGTACTGGATCAGCTTGCGCTCGCGCTTGTCGAGCTGCGTGTAGTGGTCGCGCGCCTGGCTGCTCGGAATGCCGCCTTCGTTCTTCTCGAGGCCGTCGGCGGTGTAGACGATGCCCGGCGTGCCGGGGATCGCCATCGGCGAGACGCCGGATTCGGTATTGCGGTAGCGCTTGAAGTCGGGGGTGTCGGCCTCGGCGACGAGGCGCTTCGCGACGAAGCCGGGGTCGGCCGGGCGGTCGACGATCGCGCGCGACTGGCCCATGAACTGGTCGGACAGGACGATCGCCGGCGCCTGCATCGCCTCGGCGAGCTCGACTGCCCACTGCGTCGTGGCCACGCAGTCGGCGATCGACGTGGGCGCGAGCACGAGGCGCGGGGCGTCGCCGTGAAGCCCGCTCACCGCGAAGGAGAGGTCGCTCTGCTCGCTCTTGGCCGGAATGCCGGTGGACGGGCCGCCGCGCATGACGTCGACGATCACGACCGGCACCTCGGCACTGACGGCCAGCCCGATGCCCTCGGTCATCAGCGCCAGGCCGGGCCCCGCGGTGGCGGTCAGCGAGGGCACGCCGCCGAACGACGCGCCGACGATCATGTTGATCGACGCGAGCTCGTCCTCGGCCTGCAGCAGCGTACCGCCCACCTTGGTCAGCGCGGGTGCCATCCACTCGAGCAGCTCGGTGGCCGGCGTGATCGGGTAGGCGGCCACGAAGCGGATGCCGCCGCGCAGCGCACCGAAGCCGGCGCCTTCGTTGCCGCTCAGCAGCCAGCGCTTCTCCGTCGAGGCTTCGCCGGCGGCGATGCGCGGCATGCCGTCGATGCCGGCGGCCGCGTCGACGCCGGCGCGCAGCGCCTGAAGGTTCGCCTGCAACGCCGTGTCGGCGCGCTTCCAGGAGGCGCGCAGCGCGTCTTCGAGGGCATCGGTCGGGACGCCGGCGAGCGCGCCGGCGACTCCCAGCGCGACCATGTTGGTCCAGCTGCCGGGAATGGCCTTGGCCATCTTCTTCAACGGCAGCGACACGAAGCGCGCCCCGCCCGCCAGGAACACCGCGGGCGGCTCGCCCTCGTCGGAGTCGCCCACCAGCACGCCGGAGGCGCGCATCGGGATCTCGTCGGCGAAGCGGTTGATGTTCTGCCAGTCGATCGCCAGCAGCAGGTCGAAGCCGTCGTCGAGCGACTCGGTCTGCGTGCGCGCCAGGCGCAGCAGCGCGGCCGCCTCGCCGCCGCGGATCTGCGGCCCGCTGGTGCGCACCATCAGGCCGTAGAGGCCGGCCTTCGCCGCGGCGTCGAGCAGCAGGTTGCCGGCCGTCATGACGCCGCTGCCGCCGCTTCCCGCCATGGCGATGGAGATGCTCGATGCAGCGGCGCGCTGCTGCGATGTGTCGTTGGGTTCGGGCTTCAAGGTGGGCTCGCTCGCGTGGGGTTCGATTGTCCGTCGAGGGCGTGGAATGTCGGGTTTGATGCAGATCAAGGCACCCGAAACGGGCCTGCTACAACATCCTGACCAGATAACAGTATTTCGGTACCACAATACAAGAATAAACGGCGACAACAGGCCGGTCAACCCCGAAAAGCAGGCGCGATGCGGGGCGCGAAGAAGGAACAGGGTACGGCACAGGAGGCCGCGAAACAATGAGCATCGAAGCGCATCGCTGGCTGATGAATGCGGTCAATACGCCGCTCGAGCGTGCCACTTTTTCGGCGACGGCCGGCGACGGCGAGGTCGTGGTGGCGGTGGCCGGTTGCGGCGTCTGCCACACCGACCTCGGCTACTTCTACGACGGCGTGCGCACCAACCACCCGCTGCCGCTGGCGCTCGGCCACGAGATCAGCGGGCGCGTCGTGGCGGCGGGCGCCGGCGCCGAGCAGTGGCTCGGCAAGTCGGTGATCGTGCCCGCCGTGCTGCCCTGCGGCGAATGCGACCTGTGCCGCCGCGGGCTGGGCACGATTTGCCGCAACCAGAAGATGCCCGGCAACGACATCCAGGGCGGCTTCTCATCCCACATCGTGGTTCCCGGCCGTGGCCTGTGCGAGGTCGACGAGGCGCGGCTCGCCAAGGCGGGGCTGACGCTGTCCGAAGTGTCGATCGTCGCCGACGCGCTCACCACGCCGTACCAGGCGGTGCGGCGCGCCGGCGTGCGCCCCGGCAGCCTGGCGGTCGTGATCGGGGCCGGCGGCGTCGGCGGCTACTGCGTGCAGATCGCCCACGCCAGCGGCGCAAAGGTCGTCGCGATCGACGTCGACGACGCGAAGCTCGAGGCGATCGCCGGGCACGGCGCCGCCCTCACGCTGAACAGCCGGCAACTCGACGCCCGCGCGATCAAGGCGGCGATCGTCGACTTCGCAAGGAAGAACGGCCTCCCGTCGACCGAGTGGTTCATCTTCGAGTGTTCGGGCACCGCGCCCGGCCAGCTCACCGCGTTCGGGCTGCTGGTGCACGGCGCCACGCTGTCGGTGGTCGGCTTCACGATGGACAAGGTCGAGATCAGGCTGTCGAACCTGATGGCCTTCGACGCCCGGGCGATCGGCAACTGGGGCTGCCCGCCCGAGTTCTATCCGGCTGCGCTCGACCTGGTGCTCGACGGGAAGGTGCAGATCAAGCCGTTCGTCGAGTCGCATCCGCTCGACGACATCAACCGCGTGTTCGACGCGGTCCACCATCGCGAGATCCGCAGGCGCGCGGTGCTCGTTCCCTGACGCAGGAGTCCAAAGTGCGCGAATTCAAGAACCACGATCTCGTCGACGACATCTCGAAACCCGGGGTGCGCTACGAGAAGCGCCCGGCGAAGCTGCCCGACGGTACGGTGGTCGCGGGCCTGTACAACGCCTGGATCACGCTCGACAACCCCGGCCAGTTCAACTCGTACACGACCGACATGGTCAAGGGCGTCATCCTCGCGTTCCGCGCCGCGTCGAACGCCCGCGACGTCAACTGCGTGGTGTTCACCGGCGCCGGCGACAAGGCGTTCTGCACCGGCGGCAACACGAAGGAGTACG
>OEIU01002142.1_pt1 | contig 10954 bp, 10 predicted proteins | sample 1539221 | NCBI WGS metagenome assembly OEIU01 (sample SAMN03792071, study PRJEB22550) | activated sludge metagenome | feature: wastewater treatment plant; material: activated sludge; isolation source: Wastewater treatment plant of a petroleum refinery complex | place: Argentina: Zarate | collected... | reverse complement strand
CCCCGCCGGGTTAGGGGGGGGGTGCCCCGAACGGCAGGCACTCACGTCGCGCCCGTCGGGCCCCGGGTTTAGCGAGATTGCCTTGCCGATGCCGCGGGAGCCGCCGGTCACCAGCGCGACGCGCTTGCTCATGGGGATTCCTCGCCTGTTTGATTGGCGCACCGCAAGACATTGTGCGGCGCAGCAAGCGCGCGATGGTAGGCGGCGATGGCGACGCTGTCAAACGCCGCGAGAATCAGGTTTTGCCGGACTTGCCCGGCGCCGGATTGATCTGGCCCTTGCTGGCCGCGCTGAGAAAACCTTCCTGCACGGATTTCCACAGATCCAGGTTGCGCTCGGTCATGTCATTGAGCATCGACCACGGCGTCTGACCCAGGATGTTGTTGAGCTGGCTGCGGAACTTGCCTTGCTGGTCGAGGAAGATTTGCAGGCTTTTTTCCAGATACGAACCCATGAAGCCCTGCATGGAGTCGCCGTAGAAGCGGATGATTTGCGACAACAGTTGCGTCGTAAACATCGGCTGGCCGGTTTCTTCGTGCTCGGCGATGATCTGCAGGAGTACGGAGCGGGTCAGGTCGTCGCCGGTCTTGGCGTCGCGTACCTCGAATTCCTCGCCATCGATGACGAGTTGCCGGACTTCCTCGAGCGTGATGTAGCTCGAAATCTCGGTGTCGTACAGACGGCGATTCGGATATTTCTTGATGACGCGGACTTGTGCCATGCGGCAAAGTTAGCAGAATTTGCGGCGGCGCGGTAGGGTTTTTGCTGCGCAGCAATTTTGAGGCGCGTCTTTGCGAACCTTCCCTGGTGCGTTGCCGTTCGCCATCCATGGCTCACCACATTTTCGCTGCGCGCAATGCCATTCAAGGCATTGCGCTAGCGCAGCGAAAATCTACCAGCCCATATATTGGCCACCGTTGATGGCCAGGTTCGCGCCCGTGATCCAGCGCGCTTCGTCATTGACGAAAAACGCCACCGCATAGGCGATTTCGTCCGGTTCGCCAAGGCGCCCGACCGGGATTTGCGCTGCGATCTTGTTGCGCACGTCCTCGGGCACGGCCATCACCATTTCCGTGGCGACATAACCGGGCGAAACGGTATTCACGGTGATGCCGAACTTGGCGTTTTCCTGTGCCAGCGAAATCGTGAATCCGTGCATGCCGGCCTTGGACGCGGCGTAGTTGGCCTGACCGTACTGGCCCTTCTGGCCATTGATCGAGCTGATCTGGATGATGCGGCCCCATTTGCGGTTGCGCATGCCGTCGATGACCGGACGCGTGACGTTGAAGCAGGAATTCAGGTTCGTGTTGATCACTTCCTGCCACTGCAACGCGCTCATCTTGTGGAACGTGGTGTCGCGCGTGATGCCGGCGTTGTTGACGAGGATGTCGATCGGCCCGAGCTGCTGCTCGACGCCGCGCACGAGTTTTTCCGCAGCCTCTGGCGTGGACACGTCGCCCGGTACGATCGCGGCATCCACGCCATGCGATTTCATGTTGGCCTGCCATGCCTTCGCCTTGGTTTCGTCGCGATAGTTGGTCGCGACCTTGTGGCCGAGGCTGGCCAGGCGTTTGACGATGGCGCTGCCGATGCCGCCGGTGCCGCCGGTGACGAGTGCAATGCGTGCTGTCATTTCCCTCTCCTTTGCTTATGCGGAATCCGGACCGATTGTACACGCGCCGGTTTTCGTCACCGTTTGCAGCGCAGCAAGATCGAACCCGGTGACGGCATTCGACAACAGCGTGGCGACATCGTTCGCGCCCACGACGTGTTGGCCGAGGAAGCGCAGTGCCGCGCGCAGCGCCGGAGCGGGATCAGCACGATCGACCGGACGCGCGCGATCCTGCTTGGACAATTTGCGACCCTCAGGATCCAGCGCCAGCGGCAGGTGCAGATAGGCAGGAGTCGGCAGTCCCAACAATTGCTGCAAGCGAATCTGACGCGGTGTGGAATCGAGCAAGTCGGCGCCACGCACGACTTCGGTGATGCCTTGATCGGCGTCGTCCACGACCACGGCGAGATGGTAGGCGTACCAGCCTTCGACGCGGCGGATGACGAAATCACCGGCGTCGTCGCGCAGCCGCCACGCGGGTGCACGCGTGGCGGCAGGCGGCGCGACGCAGGTGCGATGGATGCCACCGAACGGTTCAAGATCGACCCTGCTGCACCAGCACGGGAAAACGTGTCCGGCTGCATCCAGACGCGCGAATGCGGTCGCATACGCATTCGCGCGGCGACTCTGGAACATGACCGGTTCGTCCGATTCCATGCCGAACGCGGCGAGTGTTGCGAGGATTTCCGCGGCTGCGCCGGGAACCTCGCGTGGCGGATCGAGGTCTTCCATACGCACGATCCAGGCGCCGTTTTGCGAACGCGCCCGCAGCCAGCTTCCGACTGCGGCAACCAGTGAACCAAAATGCAGTTGTCCGCTGGGAGAGGGCGCGAAGCGGCCGCGGTAAGTCATACTCGACACTGCTTGAATTTCATGCAGTTTACCCAAAGTTATTCCCCGTTCCGCCAACCTTGAGGAATCCCATGCTGCGCATCCTGCTGTTTCTCGGCACCAACCTCGCCATCATGCTGGTGCTCGGCATCGTCTGCTCGATCTTCGGCATTGACCGCTGGGCTTACGGCCAGGCCGGCATCAACCTGCAAGGCCTGCTCGTCATGTGCGCGGTGTTCGGCATGGGCGGCGCGTTCATTTCGCTGGCGATGTCCAAGACCATCGCCAAGTGGACGACGCACGCGCAGGTGATCACCGATCCGAAAGGGGCCAACGAAATATGGCTGCTGAACACGGTGCGCCAGCACGCCGACAACGCCGGCATCGGCATGCCGGAAGTGGCGCTCTACGATTCGCCGGACATGAACGCGTTCGCCACCGGCATGAGCCGTAATCACGCGTTGGTCGCGGTGAGCACCGGACTCTTGCAGAATATGGATCGCGAGCAGATTTCCGCGGTGCTCGGCCACGAGATCACGCACGTTGCCAACGGCGACATGGTCACGCTGACCCTGATCCAGGGCGTGCTCAACACGTTCGTGATGTTCCTCGCGCGCATCCTCGGCACCCTGATCGAAAGTGCGCTCGGCGGTAGCCGCGACAACAATCGCGGGGGCGGCTGGGCGTATTTCCTGATCGTGATGATCCTGCAGACCGTGCTCGGTTTTCTCGCCACCATCGTCGTGATGTGGTTCTCGCGCTGGCGTGAGTTCCGTGCCGATGCGGGTGGTGCAAGGCTCGGCAGCCGTGGCGGCATGATCTCGGCATTGCAGACGCTTTCCGGCGCGCATGAATCCGGCTTGCCCAAGGCCGTGGCGGCGTTCGGCATTTCCGGCGACAGCAGCGTGGCGCGGCTGTTCATGAGCCACCCGCCGATTGCAGAACGCATCGCGGCGTTGCGCAACGCGGCGGCGTGAGCACCAAAAAAAGCCGCGATCGCTCGCGGCTTTTTTATTGGAAGTGCGGTCATGGATGACCGCTTTTTGAACTTGCGAACAGGGATGATCGCAAAAATTACGTTCAGCCGCCCATCGCCTTCTTCACCTCGGCGACGTAGTCTTCCTGCACTTTCTCGATGCCTTCGCCGACGACCAGGCGCTGGAAGCCGATCACGTCGGCGCCGGCGGCCTTGGCTGCGGCTTCGACGGTCTGTTCGGTGTTGAGCACATAGGGCTGGCCGTACAACGTGTTCTCGTTGACGATCTTGGCGATCTTGCCGCCGATGATCTTCTCGAGGATGTTCGCCGGCTTGGCCTTGTCCTTGTCGCTCATCTTGGCGAGCTCGATTTCCTTTTCCTTCTCGATGAAGGCGGCGGGAACGTCGCCGGCCTTGTTGTACGGCGGATTCATCGCCGCCACATGCATGGCTACGCCGCGCGCGAACTCGGCATTGCCGCCTTTCGTTTCCACCAGCACGCCGATGCGGCCGCCGTGCAGGTAGGCCGCGACATTGTTCGCGCTGTCTATGCGTACCATGCGACGTACCTGCACATTCTCGCCGACCTTGGCAACGAGCCACGCGCGCGCTTCCTCGACCGTCGGGCCGTAAGACGTCTTGGCCGCCTTGAGCGCCTCGACATCGGCAGCGCCGCTGGCGAGCGCGGTCTTCGCCACTTCGTCGGCGAACTTGAGGAAGTTCTCGTCCTTGGCGACGAAATCGGTTTCCGAGTTGATCTCGACCAGCACGGCCTTGCCACCGTCTTGCGCGAGCGCGATGCGACCTTCCGCGGCGACGCGGCTGGCTTTCTTGTCGGCCTTGGCCAGGCCCTGCTTGCGCAGCCACTCGATGGAAGCGTCGATGTCGCCGTTGTTTTCGGTGAGCGCCTTCTTGCACTCCATCATGCCGGCGCCGGAGCGCTCGCGCAGCTCCTTGACCATGCTTGCGGTGATTTCCATGGTGAACCTCGTGCGTTGTGACGCGCCGATATGCGGGCGCGTCGAGTGGATTTCAAATGATCGTGCCATCATGCGGCATGCGCATGACGGCAGTGATGCGACGTAGCCGGATCAGACTGCCGCGTCCTTGTCGGTCGCTTCGTTCTCGGCAACTTCGGCTTCGGCGCGGGCCAGGCCGGCCTCATCGCCAGCCTCCTTCTTCGGCGCGGGTCTGCGCGGAGCAGCCTTCTTCGCGACCGGCTTGCGCGGCGCCGGCTTGTTGCGGCGGTCGTCGCGCTCGCGTGCGGCGGGCTTGGCGATCGGGTTGCCCTCGGCATCGAGTTCGACGAACTCGTCCTTGGCCGTGGCGGCGGTGATCGGTGCGGCGGCCTTGCCCTCGAGCACGGAGTCGGCGATCGCGCGCGTGTACAATTGCACGGCGCGGATCGCGTCGTCGTTGCCGGGGATCGCGTAATCGACCAGCGACGGATCGTAGTTGGTGTCGACCACGGCCACGACCGGAATGCCGAGCTTCTTGGCTTCCTTCACGGCGATGTCCTCATGACCGATGTCGATGACGAACAGCGCGTCCGGCAGGGCGTTCATGTTCTTGATGCCGCCGAGGGACTTTTCCAGCTTTTCCTTCTCGCGCAGCAGACCCATCACTTCGTGCTTGACCAGCTTGTCGAAGCTGCCGTCGGTGGCCATCGCCTCGATTTCCTTCAGGCGCGAAACCGACTGCTTGACGGTGCGGAAGTTGGTCAGCATGCCGCCGAGCCAGCGCTGGCTGACGTAGGGCATGCCGCAACGCACGGCTTCATCCTTGATCGCGTCGCGCGCCGAGCGCTTGGTGCCGACGAACAGGACGGTGCCGCGCTTTTGCGCCAGACCCGACACGAAATTGGTCGCGTCGGTGAACAGGGGCAGGGTCTTTTCCAGGTTGATGATGTGGATCCTGCCGCGCGCGCCGAAAATGTACGGCGCCATGCGCGGGTTCCAGTAGCGGGTCTGATGGCCGAAATGCACGCCGGCTTCCAGCATCTGGCGCATGGTGACTTGAGTCATGGGATGTACTCCAAAAAGGGACGCCACCGCTGTGACGAGCGGCGAGTCCGGGGTTAGAACCTCCACGTCCCCAACTTTGGCGACTTCGTGTCCAGGCGGCGTAGCGCCTGTCCGAAGCACCCCGACAAAGGTATCGAGACGTGTGCGGATTTGCTCCCGGGATGGGAGCGGCCGCGAATTCTACAGGGTTTTCAGGTCGTTGCAAAGCAAAGCCCGGCCCATAGGCCGGGTTTGCACGGAGATCACTTTATCAGCAGGCGCTGCGACGACGCGAGATGAACGCTCCGATTGCCAGTGCCAGCAAGCCGGCCAACAGCAACAGGCGGCCGAGGGTGGAGAGTCCCGGCGTCGGGATGATTGGCGCGATTCCCGACTGCAGGCTGAAATTGCGCGCTTCCATGGTGGCGACCGCACCCCCGGTTGCTGCCGACAAGCCGAAATTCACATTGGCGGGCAGGCCACTTACGACGACGCCGTTGAGAATCGTGTTCGTCGTTGTGCCCGCTTGCATCGTGACCGTCAACGAAAGTTCTCCAGCGTTGGCGGTCGGATTCATCAGGATGTGCAGGTGGCGGTAATTCGGATCCGATGGAGCAAGGCCCCGTGCGCCTGCATAGGGAGTCGGGTTGAGCCCGCTGCTGCCGGCAATGAACGCGTAATTGGGCTGCGGGCCGGCAATCGCAATGCTGCTGGCGACGCCGTTCACGAATTGACTTGGATAGCCCGCGCTGATGCCGACGGCCAATGCACCGCCGGCCAGGCCGGGACAGCACATGTAGCCGAATGTGCCTCCGCCCGCGCCGCCGGAGAACGTCACCGTGCTGTCGTAGAGAAAGAAGGTCAGGCCGTCGGCCGGCGGTGAGCTTCCGGAGGACATCGCGAAGTCGAAGTCGACGCTGATCGGTTGGTTCGTGGGAATCGACTGGGTGTAGTAGGCGTAGCCGGTGCCGCCATTGGCGGCGTCGGTCAGGCGCAGCCAGCCGTTGCCGGCGGTATCGAGCGACGGGGCGGTAAGCTGCGCCGTCCCGGACAGCGTCCAATTCGGCGCACTGGTGCCGCCGAATGACTCGGCTACCGTGGTATTGGCGCAGACGTTGCCGTTGGCGAGGAGCGCGCCGGCGACCAGCATGGCTTTAAAGTACCGCATGATTTCCCCCTGGGAATGTACAGGCATGCGCATCCTAGTTGCAGCCGGGTTCGGCACGCAATAGCCCGGCGCGTCACGCATCGCTCCGCTACAATAGGCGGATGCCCGTCACCATAAAAACTCCCGCCGAAATCGAACAGATGCGCATTGCCGGACGCCTCGCCGCCGAGGTGCTGGAACTGCTCGTGCCGCACGTCAAGGCCGGCGCGACAACCGAAGAAATCGACGCCGTCGCCTACGAGCACATCGTCAACGTGCAGAAGGCAGTGCCAGCGAACGTCGGCTACAAGGGCTTTCCGAAGACCGTCTGCACCTCGGTCAACAATGTCATCTGCCACGGCATCCCGAGCCCTGGAAAAATCCTCAAGGACGGCGACATCGTCAACATCGACGTCACCGTGATCAAGGATGGCTGGCACGGCGACACCAGCCGCATGTATTTCGTCGGCGAGCCGTCGGTGCTGGCCAGGCGCCTGTGCCAGGTCACGTTCGAGGCGATGATGAAGGGCATCGAGCAGGTGCGTCCGGGCGCGACGCTCGGCGACATCGGCCATGCCGTCCAGCAACACGCCGAGAGTCATCGATTTTCCGTGGTGCGCGAATACTGCGGCCACGGCATCGGCCGCATCTACCACGAAGATCCGCAGGTGCTGCATTACGGCCAGCGCGGGCAGGGCATGCGTCTGGAAAAGGGCATGGTCTTCACCGTCGAGCCGATGATCAATGCGGGAAAACCCGGCACGCGCCTGTTGCCGGATGGCTGGACCGTGGTGACACGCGATCATTCCTTGTCGGCGCAGTGGGAACACACCGTCGCAGTCACGGATGATGGTTTTGAAATCCTGACGCCGTGGCCCAAGGCGGCCTGATTTTTCCGATGAACGCAGCCGCTGCCGCGTTCGAAATCAAACCGCCGCGCCTCCCTGCTGCGATTCCGCGCAGCGGCGTGTCGCGCGAGGCGCGCATGGCGTTGCGGCAATTGCTCGACGACAACGATCGGCAACTCGCCGAGGCATTTCGTGATGGCGCGAACGTGGATGAACTCACGCATGCACGCGCCGAGGCGGTCGAGCGCATCGTTGCGCACGCGTGGATGGCGTGCATCGGCGATGCCGATGCGACGGCGCTGCTTGCGGTCGGCGGTTTCGGGCGCGCCGAATTGTTCCCGCATTCCGACGTCGATTTGCTGGTGCTGTGCGATCAGCCGCCAACGGGCCCGCTGTCGCGCGCGCTCGAAGCTTTTTTCGCCTGCCTGTGGGACATTGGCCTGAAACCCGGACATGCCGTGCGCACGCAGGCCGAATGCCGCGTACACGCTGCCGCGGACGCAAGCGTCTACACCAGCCTGTTCGATGCACGCCGGATCGCAGGAAGCGCTGAACTCGACGCGGCGCTCGTGGCCTTGCTCGATGACGACGAGGTCTGGTCGAAGCCGCGCTATCTCGCGGCGCGTCGCGCCGACCGCGATGCGCGCCACGCGCGCTTCAACGACACGGCCTATAACCTGGAACCCAACCTCAAGGACGGCCCGGGCGGCCTGCGCGCGGCGCAGACGATCCTGTGGCTGGGCCGGCGCCTGTTCGCCGCGACGAGTTTGTCCACATTGGGAAAATGCGGCATGTTGGCGCCGGCCGAGGCATCCGCGCTGGATGCCGCGCGGCACCTGCTTGCGCGCATCCGTTTCACCCTGCACCTCGTGGCTGGTCGCGCCGAGGAGCGCCTGCTGTTCGACTACCAGCGCACGCTGGCTGCGCAACTCGGTTTCGCCGACGAGCACCGCGAGAACCTCGCCGTCGAACAGTTCATGCAAGGCTATTACCGCGCCGCGATGACGATCGAGCGCCTGAGCACGCGTTTCATCGATGCCTGCGAAGAAGCATTGGAGCCGCCGGCGCTGCCGCAGCGCGTGAGCCTGGATTTCGTTGCTGTCAACGCGCGTCTGGACAGCGACACGCCGGATCTGTTCGAGCGCCGGCCCGCTGCACTGATCGACCTGTTTCGCATCTGGACCGAGCACGCGCAGATCCTCGCGTTGCGCACGAGTCTGGTGCGGCGCATCGAAGCAAAGCTGACTCAATCCGGTGATCGACTTGGCGATGACGACGATGTGAACGCCGCTTTCCTGCGCCTGCTGCGACGCGGCGCGCCCGCCGTCGAAGCGCTGGCGCGGATGAACCGGTTTGGCGTGCTCGCGCAGTATCTGCCAGCTTTTGGACGCATCGTCGGACGCATGCAGTACGACCTGTTCCACGTCTACACCGTGGACGAGCACACGATTCGCGTGCTGCGCAATATCGAACGCTTCGCCAGCGCCGATGCGAGCCGCGAATTCGTGCAGGCACATGAGCTGTGGATGCGCCTGCCGAAGCCGGAATTGCTGCTGCTCGCTGCGCTTTTTCACGACATTGCCAAGGGCCGCGGCGGCGATCATTCCGAACTCGGCGAGACCGAGTCGCGTGGATTCTGCGAACGCTTGAAATTGCCGCCCGCGGATATCGAACTCGTCGCCTGGCTGGTGCGCCGACATCTGCTGATGAGTGTGACCGCGCAGCGCCAGGACATCACCGATCCGGACGTCGTGCACCGCTTCGCCGCCGAAGTCGCCGACTGGGAGCGTCTGGATTACCTGTACCTGCTCACCTGCGCCGACATTGCCGGCACCAGCGCGAAGCTGTGGAATTCGTGGAAGGACAAGCTGCTTTCCGACCTGTACGTAAGCACGCGCTATGCGTTGCGCGCAGGTCCCGAACAGGCGCCGCACGCGGACGAACGCGGAGCTGAATGCCGGCGCGCGGCGTTGGAATTGTTACGCGACGACGGAATGGATGCGGCGGTCATCGAGCGAGTCTGGACGGATTTTCCCGACGAGAGTTTCCTGCGCTTTTCGCCCGCGCAGATCGCCTGGCAGACGCGCGGTATCGCGAACTCCTCTGCTGATGGTCCGCATGTGCTGGTCGAGGCGACCGGGCCGCGCGGCGGCACCGAGGTGTTCGTGCATGCCGCCGATCGCGACGGCCTGTTCGCAGCGATCACCGCCGTGTTCGACCGCCTGCGCCTGTCCGTGCTTGATGCGCGTGTCGTCACCTCACGCCGCGGCATGAGCCTGGACAGCTTCGTCGTGCTCGATGGCGAAGGCCGCGCCTTGCGTGACGACGCGCAGGCGATGCGATTGCGCAATGCACTGGTCGAGGCATTGGCGCAGACCCCGTATCGCGCCGAAGCGACGGCGCGCGCGCCGAGCCGTGTGCAGCGTTTGTTTGCGATTGCGCCGCGCATCGAATTCGGCGCGCAGCCGGTGCGCGGCCATACCCAGCTCGCCATCGTTTGCGCCGATCGCCCCGGCTTGCTCGCGACCATCGCGCGCGTTTTCCGCGCACACGGTATTCGCGTCCACGATGCGCGCATCGCCACGTTCGGCGAACGCGTCGAGGATTTTTTCTTGATCGGCGGCGAGCATGACGCAATACTCGGCGATGCCGCGCGCGAGTCCTTGCGCGCCGCGCTTGCGAATGCCCTGGACACTTCCATCGACAAGGTGCGGCATGCCTGACCTGCGTCACATCATCGAATCGGCGTGGCAAGATCGCGCCGCGCTTTCGCCGGATAGCACCGATGCGCCGGTTCGTGCTGCCGTCGATGCCGCGCTGGATGCGCTGGAGTCCGGTGCCATGCGCGTCGCCGAGCCGGACGGATCCGGTGGTTGGCGCGTCAACGAGTGGCTGAAAAAAGCGGTGTTGCTCTCGTTTCGTATTCATCCAAATGCAGTCATGAGCGCCGATCCGGCGCCGTATTTTGACAAGGTGCCACTACGGTTCGCTGGCTATGACGCGGCGCGTTTCCGTGAGCTCGGCGCCCGTGTGGTGCCCGGCGCGATCGTGAGGCGCGGCGCGCATGTCGCGCGCGACGTCGTACTGATGCCGAGCTTCGTCAACATCGGCGCGTACGTCGGCGCCGGAACCATGGTCGATACCTGGGCCACGGTCGGGTCATGTGCGCAAATTGGCAAGAATGTACATTTGTCCGGTGGCGTCGGTATCGGCGGCGTGCTCGAACCACTACAGGCCGCGCCGACCATCATCGAGGACGATTGCTTCATCGGCGCGCGATCCGAAGTCGTCGAAGGCGTGATCGTCGAGCGTGGCAGCGTGATCGGCATGGGCGTGTTCCTTGGCCAGTCCACGCGCATCTACGATCGCGCCACCAAGATCGTCAGCTATGGCCGGGTACCGGCAGGCAGCGTCGTCGTTGCCGGTTCCCTGCCGGCGGCGGATGCGTCGCACAGTCTCTATGCGGCGGGCATCGTCAAGCGCGTCGACGAGAAGACGCGGAGCAAGACCTCGGCCAACGAAATGCTGCCGGAATGA
>OEIU01002141.1_pt1 | contig 10963 bp, 10 predicted proteins | sample 1539221 | NCBI WGS metagenome assembly OEIU01 (sample SAMN03792071, study PRJEB22550) | activated sludge metagenome | feature: wastewater treatment plant; material: activated sludge; isolation source: Wastewater treatment plant of a petroleum refinery complex | place: Argentina: Zarate | collected... | reverse complement strand
CGTGATGGCCTGTTGCGGCGACGTGCCGACCCTGGAAACGCTCGCGGCCGCTTCGATCCTTCGCGAACACCTGCCGGAACTGAAGATCCGCGTGGTCAATGTCGTCGACCTCATGCGCCTGCAGCCGGAGATCGAGCATCCGCATGGACTGAGCGATGCCGACTTCGACGCCCTGTTCACCAGCGACAAGCCGGTCATTTTCGCTTTCCATGCCTATCCGTGGTCGATCCACCGGCTGACCTACCGGCGCACCAACCACGACAACATCCATGTGCGTGGCTACAAGGAGGAGGGTACGATCACCACGCCCTTCGACATGACCGTGCGCAATGATCTCGACCGCTTTCACCTGGCCATGGACACCATCGACCGCCTGCCGCAGACCGGCGAAAGGGGCTTGCAGCTGAAACGGAACCTTGCCGAAAAGCTCGTCGCGCATCGCCGGTACATCAACCTGCACGGTCGCGACATGCCCGAAATCCGCGACTGGAAATGGACGCCATGCGCGGCGTGACCGACGCATCGCGCCGGCAGGCCGCGATGGAATCCGGTGCAGGCCGCAGCGGAGCGCCCGCCGCATCCGCCACGCCGGCAGCGCAGGCGGCGAATTCGGGCGTGGTGGTATCGGTGCGCGGCAGCGTGGTCGACATCCGTTTCGAGGCGCGGCTGCCGACCATCCATTCGATGCTGCGGGCCGGGACCGATGGCGAGATCGCCATCGAAGTGCTGGCCCATCGCGATGCCAGCCACGTGCGCGGCATCGCCATGACGCCCACCCAGGGGCTGGCCCGCGGCAGCCTCGTGGTGGATACGCAACGTCCGCTCGAAGTACCGGTCGGCATGGGCACGCTCTCGCGCATGTTCGATGTATTCGGCGAGGTCATCGACCGCGGTCCCGCGCTGTCCGGCGTGGAGCGGCGTTCGGTCCATCGCGACCCGCCTGCGCTGGCGCGGCGCTCGACCCGATCGGAGATCTTCGAGACCGGAATCAAGGTCATCGACGTGCTGGTTCCGCTCGAACGCGGCGGCAAGGCCGGCCTGTTCGGCGGAGCGGGCGTCGGCAAGACGGTGTTGTTGACGGAAATGATCCACAACATGATCGGCCACCATGCCGGCGTAAGCATCTTTTGCGGCATCGGCGAACGCTGTCGCGAAGGCGAGGAACTCTACAGCGACATGAAGGCCGCCGGGGTCCTGCCGAACATGGCGATGGTCTTCGGCCAGATGAACGAGCCGCCCGGCAGTCGCTTTCGCGTCGGCCATGCGGCCTTGACGATGGCCGAGTATTTCCGCGACGACGAACATCGCGATGTCCTGCTGCTGATCGACAACATCTTCCGCTTCATCCAGGCAGGCATGGAGGTTTCCGGATTGATGGGACAGATGCCTGCGCGCCTCGGCTACCAGCCGACCATGGGCACCGAGCTGTCAGGTCTGGAGGAGCGCATCGCCAATACCGACAGCGGCGCAATCACCTCGATCCAGGCGGTCTACGTGCCGGCGGACGACTTTACCGATCCCGCGGCGGTCCATGTGTTTTCACATCTGTCCGCGTCGATCGTGCTCTCGCGCAAGCGTGCGGGCGAGGGCCTGTATCCGGCCATCGATCCGCTGCAATCGAGTTCGAAGATGGCCACCCCCGGCATCGCCGGCGAGCGCCATTACCGCCTGGCTCAGGCCGTCAGGCGCACGCTGGCCCAGTACGCCGATCTCAAGGACATCATCGCCATGCTCGGACTCGAACAGCTTTCGCCGGACGACCGCAAGGTCGTCGCGCGCGCGCGCAGGCTGGAGCGGTTCCTGACCCAGCCATTCTTCACCACGGGACAGTACACGGGACTGCAGGGAAGGCTGGTCAGCCTGGCGGATGCGCTGGATGGCTGCGAGCGCATCCTGGCCGACGAGTTCCGGGATCTGCCGGAGAGCGCGTTCTACATGATCGGCGCCGTCGACGAAGCAAGGGCGAAGCCGGCAGCGGCGCGCAGCCAGGACGCCGCGAACCCGAAGGCAACTGCGCATGAAACTTGAGGTGTTGCTGCCGTGGCGGGTATTCCTCGACAACATCGAGGTCTCGCGCATCGTCGCCGAGACCAGCGAGGGTTCCTTTGGCGTGCTGCCGCGTCGCCTCGACTGTGTCGCCGCACTGGTTCCGGGAATCCTGATCTACGAGACAGAATCGGAGGGTGAAGTCTTCCTCGCCGTGGACGAAGGCATCCTGATCAAGACGGGCGCGCACGTCCGTGTATCGGTGCGCCGAGCCCTGGCCGGAAAGAATCTCGAATCGCTGCAGAAAACGGTGCGACAGGAGTTCCTGAGGCACGATGAGCAGGAGCAGGACATGCGCTCGGTCATGGCCGGACTCGAGATCGGCTTCATGCGTCGCCTCGGGCAGTTCCGCCATGAATAGCGATCCCGCCGGCAAGCGCGCGAAAGACGAATCGGCCTTCGTCGCGCTGGTCAATGCCAAGGCGGCGCGCAAGCAGAAGGCACGCGACAATCCCGCGCCGGGCGTCTGGTTTGGACTCGGCATGATGGGCCTGATCGGCTGGTCGGTGGTCGTGCCGACCCTGCTCGGCGCGATGCTCGGCCTGTGGCTGGACCGCAACTATCCGGGGTCGCATTCGTGGACCCTGGCCCTGCTCGTCGGCGGACTCGTGCTCGGTTGCGCGAACGCCTGGCACTGGGTCTCCCGCCAGGACCAGGCGACCCGCGAGGAATCGCGCGATGACCATGAATGAGGTGCTGCCCCTGCTGCTCGTCGCGTCCGCCGGTTTCGCGCTTGGCCTGGTCTTCTTTGGCGGCCTGTGGTGGACGATCCGGCGCATGCTGCACTCGGCGCGACCGGTGCTCTGGATGCTCGGCAGTCTCATCCTGCGCACGGGAATCACCCTGGCCGGGTTCTGGCTGGTTGCCGGCCACGACTGGAAGCGCCTGCTGGCCTGCCTTGCTGGATTCTTCATCGCGCGCCTCACGCTGACCTGGCCAACCCGGTTCGGACCCAGCCAACCAACGGATGTCACCGCGGAGGATCGTCGTGGATCTCAGCCCTGACGCCATCGTCTACTGGCAGTCCGGGCCGTTCAAGCTCAATGCCACGATCGTCTTCACCTGGGCCATCATGGTCGTTCTGGTGGTGGGCTCGCGACTGGTCACGCGCCATCTGTCGATGGGTCTTGAGCGCGCGCGCTGGCAGAACCTGCTCGAAATCGTCGTCACCGGCATGACGCGCCAGATCGCGGACATCGGCTTGCTGCAAGCGCGCACCTACCTGCCGTTCCTCGGCACGCTGTTCCTGTTTCTCGCCACGATCAGCCTGGCGACGATCATCCCCGGATTCGAGCCGCCGACAGGATCACTCTCGACGACCGTCGCGCTGGCCCTATGCGTGCTTGCGGCAGTTCCGTTCTTCGGCATCCGCAAACAGGGCCTGGGAGGCTATCTGAAATCCTACATCGAGCCGACGATCATCATGCTGCCGTTCAACATCATCAGCGAGGCCTCGCGCACGCTGGCCCTGGCCGTGCGTCTGTTCGGCAACATGATGAGCGGTACGATGATCATCGCGATCCTGCTGACCATCACGCCGTTTCTCTTTCCGGTCGTCATGACTGCGCTCGGGCTGCTCACCGGGATGGTCCAGGCGTATATTTTCAGCATTCTTGCCGCGGTCTATGTCGCCGCCGCCACGCAACCTTCGAAATCGAAGACCACGGCCGCAGCTCAGGGCTCGGCATAGCCAAGGGAAACACCATGGACAGCATGACGATCATCGCGGTGGCCTCCATTGTCATCGCAGGCATCACCACCGGATTCGGCACGATGGGGCCGGCACTCGCCGAAGGGCGTGCCCTGGCCACCGCCCTCACCGCCCTCGCGCAGCAGCCGGATGCATCGGCGACGATCAGCCGGACGCTGTTCGTCGGCCTGGCCATGATCGAGTCGACCGCCATCTACTGCTTTGTCATCTCGATGATCCTGATCTTCGCAAATCCGTTCTGGAACTACGGCGTCGCCCTCGCCACGGGCAAGTAAGCCATGCTCATCGACTGGTTCACGGTAGCTGCGCAGGCGCTGAATTTCCTCATCCTCCTGTGGCTGATGAAACGGTTTCTGTATGGTCCCATCCTGCGCGCCATCGATGCGCGCGAGCAGCGCATCGCGGCACAGCTCGAGGATGCCGAAGCGAGCAAATCGGAAGCGAGCAGGGAGCGCGACGAATTCGAGCGCAAGAACGAAGCCTTCGACCGGCAGCGTGCCGAGCTCCTCGGCAAGGCCACGGAAGAGGTTGCAGCGAAGCGCCAGGCCATGCTCGACCAGGCGCGCGAGTCCGCCGACCAATGGACGGCAAGGCGGCAGGAAGCCTTGCGGGCACAAGCCGATGGGCTGAGCCGTGCGATCGAAGACAGCGCGCGCGGTGAAGTCCTCGCGATCGCGCGCAGGGCCTTGCAGGATCTCGCCGGGTCCGACCTCGAATCGAGCATGGCCGAGGTCCTCATGCAGCGCTTGCGGGCCCTGGACGGACAGGCGAAGACGGACTTTGTCGCCGCCCTGGGGACGGCGAAGACGCCGCCGACCGTGCGCAGCGCGTTCGCACTGCCGGACGGATCGCAAGGCGCCATCCGGGAGTTGCTGCGCGCCTCGTTTTCCTTCGATGCGCCGCTGCGTTTCGAGGTCCGGCCCGACCTCGTCTGCGGCATCGAGCTCGGTGCCAACGGACAAACCGTGGCCTGGAATGTCGATGCGTACCTGCAATCGCTGAGGAAGGAGATCGGACGGGTTGCCGGCGAGCGCGAGGCGCAGGCGAATACTGCGCCGTCGGCTCCGCTGGCGCAGGGCGAGCCGGCGGGGAACGACACGCACGCGGCCGTGTCCAGCACTGGCGAGGACCCGAACACAGGCGCGGCTTCGCCAGGGAAGTCCAGCCTCGAATGATCCCCGGACCGCCAGACCTGCGGCAAACCGTCGAACGCGCGATTCGCGATATCGGCGAGGCCAGGGAAGCTCTTGCAGCGCAACTGCAGGTGCAGGAAGTCGGCACGATCACGCGCATTTCCACCGGTATCGCCCGCGTCTCCGGCCTGCCGCACGTGGGCTCCGACGAATTGCTTGCGTTTTCCGGCGACGTATTCGGCATCGCCTTCAACCTCGACGAGGACGACATCGGCGTCGTCCTGCTCGGCGACTACGCGAACCTGCGTGCCGGCGATCGCGTCGAGCGCACCGGACGCGTCATGGACGTGCCGGTCGGCGAAGGATTGCTCGGCCGGGTCATCGATCCGCTGGGGCGGCCGCTGGATGGCAACGGCCTGGTCGCCTCCAGCGCCCGGCTGCCGATCGAACGCCCGGCCGCGGCGATCATGGACCGGGCGCCGGTCAGCGTGCCGCTGCAGACCGGCCTGAAGGTCATCGATGCGCTGATTCCGGTCGGTCGTGGCCAGCGCGAACTGATCCTCGGCGACCGGCGTACCGGCAAGTCGGCGATTGCGATCGATGCCATTCTCAACCAGCACGGACGCGACGTGGTCTGCGTCTACTGCGCGATCGGCCAGCGTGCCTCGGCGGTAGCCAAGGCAGTGGCCAACCTGCGTGCAAAAGGGGCCATGGAATACACGATCGTGGTCGTCGCCGAGGGCAACGAGGCTCCGGGGCTGGCCTATGTCGCGCCCTATGCCGCGACCAGCATCGCCGAGCATTTCATGGAAGCGGGCCGCGACGTGCTGATCGTCTACGACGACCTGACCCACCATGCCCGCGCCTATCGCGAGCTGTCCCTGCTGTTGCGCCGGCCACCCGGCCGCGAAGCGTTTCCGGGCGACATCTTCTACCTGCATTCGCGCCTGCTCGAGCGTGCAACCCACCTGAGCGAGGCGCGTGGCGGCGGCTCGCTCACGGCGCTGCCGATCATCGAGACCGAAGCGCAGAACATTTCGGCGTATATCCCGACCAACGTGATCTCGATCACGGACGGCCAGATCTACCTGTCGCCTGCGATGTTCGAACTGGGCGTGCTGCCTGCCGTCGATGTCGGCAAGTCCGTATCGAGGGTTGGCGGCAAGGCGCAATGGGCCGCTTTTCGCGCGGTCGCCGGCGATCTCAAGCTGGCCTATGCGCAGTTCGAAGAGCGCGAGACCTTTTCGCGCTTCGGCGCCCAGCTCGATGCGGACGCACGCGCCATCATCGAGCATGGCAAGCGCATCCGCGCGTGCCTGGGCCAGGCGGAGTCTTCGCCGGTATCCGTTGCCGCGCAGATCATGATCCTGCTCGCGCTGTCCGAAAGGCTGTTCGACAACGTACCGCTCGAGCGCATGCGCGAAGCCCAGCAGGCCCTGCAGGACGCCGCCGCAAAACTTCCGGCGGCCGTTTGTGCGCGATTCGAAAGCGCTGAAAAGCTCGGCGAGGAGAACCATGCAATGATAGTCGACCTCGCCGGCGAGGTGCTCGCCCCTTTTGCGTCCACAGCCCTGCCCGGCGCGCAGGCGAACCGGCACCTCGCCGAGCCGGAACAACCGCCGGCAACGGCCGCAGGCGCGACCGCCCTGAAACTCCCGGCACATCAAGGCGACAGCGCAGCGGTGCCGGCACCTGGCGCGAAGGCCGGTACGCATGCGCCCGGCAAACAGCCCAACCACCCCAGACGGAGAAGCCCATGAAGATCCAGATCAATACCGACCACACCATCCAGGGTCGCGAAGCACTGGCCGAACGCTACAGTGATGATGTCGCCGGCGCACTGGCCAACGTCAGCAGGCACGTGACCCGCGTGGAGGTCCACCTCAGCGACGAGAACGGCGAAAAAGGCGGGCAGGGCGACAAGCGTTGCACGATGGAGGCCCGTCTCGAAGGGCGTCAGCCGATTGCGGTGACCGAACACGCCTCGACGCTGGACCTGGCCTTGCACGGCGCCTGCGACAAGCTGGCCAGGAGGATCGGCGACATCGTCGACGCGCAACGCGACAGCAAGCGCCAACCCGTGGACATGCCGGTCGACGGGTCCATCCCTGCGGAGGATTGATGAGCGTCACGGCTGCAAGCCTGGGCAGGAAGATCGCCAGCGCCGGCGATCTGCAGTCCGTCGTGCGCACGATGAAGGCCGTGGCGGCCGCAAACCTCGCCCAGTACGGGCAATCGGTGGGCGCGCTGGCCAGCTATGTGCAGACCGTGGAACTCGGCCTCGGCGTCTGCTTCAGGCAGGTCGGGACGCCGGCAACGGCGGCCGAGGATATCGATTCCGGGGGCCACGGATCGCCCAGCGCCATCGTGCTCGGTTCCGAACAGGGACTCGTCGGTCGCTTCAATGATGAAATCGCGGACTTTGCCTCGACCTCCCTTGCCGGACTTCCAGGCGAGCCGCGCGTCTGGGCCATCGGCGAGCGCGTCCATTCCCGTTTGCTCGAGGCTGGCCTGCGACCCGTGGGATTGCTCCCTGTTCCGGGCTCGATCCACGACGTGGCAGCGCGGGTCGGGGAAATCCTCGTGCGCTGCGTCTCGCCGCAAGCGCAGGGCGCCGAACTTCATCTGTTCCATCAACGGCCGACCGCATCGGGGAGTTGCGTGCCGACCAGCCTGCGCCTGCTTCCGCTCGACCGGGAATGGCGCGGCGAAATGGCCCGCAAGGCATGGCCGGGACGCAGCCTGCCCGACGTGATCGGTGGCGTTTCCGCGACCTTGCGCGCGCTCATCCGTGAATACCTGTATGTCTCGCTTTTTCGGGCCTGCGCGGAATCGCTGGCCAGCGAAAACGCGAGTCGTCTCGCCGCGATGCGACGCGCCGACCGGAATATCGACGAATTGCTCGAGAACCTCAGCATGACATTCCACACCGTGCGCCAGAACGGAATCGACGAGGAGCTGTTCGACGTAATCTCGGGTTTCGAAGCGCTGAATACGACCTGATGGGTGCGCAGAATGCCGACAGGTGCCCTCGTATCCTCGCCCCGCTGAATTCCCCGCCCGGCGATTTCGCACCTGCCGCTGCACGTTGTGGCGCACACTGCCTCGCGTGCCGAAGACATCCGCGTCCCGGCACATGCGCTCATGGCAAGGACAAGACATTGATGCGCAATCCAGAGAACGGCGTCCTCGCATGGTGAGGCCCGCATGAACCTGAAATCGGTCAGTGACTACCTGCGCCGGGCGCGCCATGGCGTCTCCGCACCCGCGCAAGATACCGAGGACGAATCGCCGCTGCGGGCGCGGCTGCTCAGCGCGGAGCAGATGGAGCGCCATGGCAAGCACCTGGCGCGAGGCCACCGGATCGGCCCTTCGTCTTCGCCCGACCTGTTGCTCGTCCGGCTCAGCGAAAACCGGGACCTGATCGAAAAGGCCTGCAGCCTGCTCGGAGCAGCGTCACAGTCCAGCAGCCGGCTCACGCCGGCAGACGAGTGGATGCTGGACAACATCTACCTGATCGAGGAGCAGATCCGCATCTCGCGGCGCCATCTGCCGAAAGGCTACAGTCGCCAGCTTCCGCGGCTGACCGGCGCCGGCGCCGAGATTCCGCGGGTATACGACATCGCGCTTGAAGCCATCTCGCATGGCGATGGCCGCGTCGATGCCGAGGGCCTGATCCGTTTCGTCGCCGCCTACCAGACGGTCACTCCGCTGAACCTCGGCGAATTGTGGGCGATCCCGATCATGCTGCGCCTGGCCCTGATCGAGAACCTGCGCAGGGCGGCCGCGCGCATCATCGTCAAGCGCACCGATCGCAACCTGGCCGATTTCTGGGCCGACCGCTTCACCGCGATGGCAGCCACCGATCCGAAGAACCTCGTGCTGGTCGTTGCCGACATGGCGCGCTCCCATCCGCCCGTGGCCACGACGTTCGTCGCCGAACTGGCGCGCCGGCTGCAAGGACAGGGACCGGTGCTCGCCTTGCCACTGACCTGGATCGAGCAATGGCTGGCCCAGGCCGGCCAGACCATCGAGGGGATGATCCATTCGGAAAGCCAGCAGCAGGCGGCGGACCGCGTCTCGATCGCCAACAGCATCGGCAGCCTGCGCTTCCTGCAAGTGCTCGACTGGCGCGAGTTCGTGGAATCGCTGAGCGCGGTGGAGGCCATCCTGCGCAAGGATCCGGACGGCACCTACCTCGCCATGGATTTCGCCACGCGCGACAACTATCGGGGCGTCGTCGAACGTCTCGCCCGTCGCGGCCGGCTGGCCGAAAGCGATGTCGCCGCCAGGGTGCTCGATCTGGCCCGGCAGCAGGCTGCCGCGGGGACGAAGGATTCGCCCGGCGCGCATGTCGGCTACCACCTGATCGATGAGGGCCTGGCCGGCCTGGAAACGGCACTGGCGCTTCCCGTTGGATTGCGTGGCCGCCTGCTGCGCCTGCTCAAGCGGGTGCCCTTGCTCGCCTACATCGCACCCACCGCGATCGTCGTGTCCCTCTTTACCTACGGCATGGTCGCCGAAGCACATGCGCAACTCAGCGCATACGGCCTGGTCTGGCTGGCTGCCATCCTGTCCGTGATCGCCTACAGCGAACTCGGCGTCGCACTGGTGAACCGGCTTGCGACCGGACTCGTGCGTCCCAGTCCGTTGCCGCGACTGGACTTCTCGAAAGGGATTCCCGACGACGCACGCACCGTCGTGGTGGTGCCGACCATGCTTGGCAACGTGCAGGCCGCGCAAAGCCTCTGCGAAGCGCTGGAGGTGCGCTACCTCGCCAATCGCGACCGCAACCTGCAGTTTGCCCTGCTGACGGATTTCCTCGACGCGGACCAGGCTGAATTGCCGGCTGATGCCGCCATCCTCGACGCGGCGCAGCACGAGATCGAAACCCTCAACGCGCGCTATGCCGAAAACGGCAGGGACGTGTTCTTCCTGCTGCATCGGCCGCGCCTGTGGAATCCCGCCGAGCGCAAGTGGATGGGCTACGAGCGCAAGCGCGGAAAGCTGGCCGCACTGAATGCCCTGCTTCGCGATGGCGACGCGGCAAAGTCCTTCCTGCGCGTGGTCGGCGATCCCCGCTCGCTCGATCGTATCCGCTACGTGATCACGCTGGATACCGACACCCGCCTGCCGCGCGACGCCGCGCGCAAGCTGGTCGGGACCCTGGCCCATCCGCTCAATCGTCCGCGCTTCGATGCGCGCAGGCGGGTGGTGACGCGCGGTTACACGATCCTGCAGCCGAGGATCGACATCTACGTCGGCGCTTTCCGGCGTTCCTGGTATGCACGCCTGGATGGCAGCGAACCAGGCATCGATCCGTACACGCGGATGGTTTCGGATGTCTACCAGGACGTGTTCGGCGAAGGGTCCTTCATCGGCAAGGGCATCTACGATGTCGATGCGTTCGAGCTCGCCTTGAACGGACGGTTCCCGTCAGGCCGCATCCTCAGCCACGACCTGCTGGAGGGTTGCTATGCCCGCGCCGGCCTGGTCAGCGACGTCACCTTCTACGAGGATTCGCCGAGCCGCTATGCGGTCGACGTCAAGCGCCGCCAACGCTGGATTCGCGGCGACTGGCAGTTGCTGCCCTGGCTGCTGCCGTGGACGCCGTTGCCCGGTGGATCGCATGAGCGCAATCCCCTCTCGATCCTCTCGCGCAGCAAGCTGCTCGACAACCTGCGCCGCAGCCTGGTGCCGGCGGCGATCCTCGGCATGTTCCTGCTCGGCTGGCTGGTGTCGCCGGAGCCGGGTATCTGGACGCTCTGGGTCCTCTCGATCCTGATCGTGCCGGTCATCGTCATCGCCCTGCACGACATTTCGGGCCGGCCGCCGGAAATGCCGCTGTCGGCGCGACGACGCCATGTCCTGGTGGGCACCGGACGCACGCTATCGCCGGTCCCGCTGATGCTTGCGTGCCTGCCGTTCGAGGTGCTGTTCAGCCTCGGCGCGATCGTGCGGACCCTCTGGCGGATGCTCGTATCGAAGCGCCACCTGCTGCAATGGAATCCGTCCAGCGAGGTCGAGCGAACCCTCGGCGACAGCTTGCCGGCATCGCTGAGGCTGATGTGGA
>OEIU01002140.1_pt1 | contig 10964 bp, 10 predicted proteins | sample 1539221 | NCBI WGS metagenome assembly OEIU01 (sample SAMN03792071, study PRJEB22550) | activated sludge metagenome | feature: wastewater treatment plant; material: activated sludge; isolation source: Wastewater treatment plant of a petroleum refinery complex | place: Argentina: Zarate | collected... | reverse complement strand
TCATCGCATACATGTCGTAGGTTTCGCCGGTCGCCGTCGGGCGGCCGTGGAACTTGCGGCCGTACCACGACGCGACGCCGCGCTGACGGAACGGCGCGAGCCGCGTCATCGGCACGTAGCGCCGGCCGAACACGTTGTACGGCTGGTTCGCGCTGACCGACACCGCCTCGCGGCGCGGCACCGCGTCGGGCACGCCGACGAGCTGCGCGGCCGGCCGGTCGCCCGGTCCGTCGTCGCGGAAGAACTTGCCCGACCCGCGGCGGTTCAGCGGTCTGATCGGCGGGGGGTTGGGCGCCGGTGCCTCGGCCTTCGGCGGCGGCGGTGGCGGCGGCTCGGCGGCCGGCGGAGGCGGCAGCACGACCGGCGGCGACTGCACGATCGGCGCCGGCGGGGAGCAGGCGGCCAGCAGCACCGAGAACGCGGCGCCGGCGAGCCAGGCACCCGGCGCCGGCCGGGGGCGGCCAGCTTCCACCCGTCCGCGTCCGAGCGGCCGGTCCCGCCGATCCCCCCGATCGCAAGGCGCTACCGACGAAGCCGCTGCCGACGAAGCCGCTGATGCGCTGATACCCACTGGATTCCGCGTGTCCCGTGACGATGCAACCATTGCAAGCGCCGATCGCATACCGGGCAATCCGCCGAGCGTGAGCGGCGGGCCGCGACCGATGAACGGAGCGAGGGCGGACCGAGCGGGCCGACCGAGAGGCCGGCGGGCCGGCAGGCGGCGCGATTCGCGCGCGCCTCGTGCACCTCAGCCGCGCGACCGGAACCAGCGGTCGGTGGCCTCGTCGACCGGAAAGAAGCATTCGACCCGCAGTTCCTGCAGGGTCACGTCGTGCGGGGTGCCCAGCGTCGTGATCGTCGTGAACAGGTCCAGCGATACCTCCTCGCGCACGAGCCGCAGCGCGAGGAACGGCGCATGCCGGGGATCGCCGGCCGGCACCTGCCAGTCGCCCGGCACGCCGTCGATCGCCAGCAGCCGCTCCAGCAGCTCGCGCGCCGCGCCGCCGGCGCCTTCGTTCATCGCCTCGCGATGGATCCAGTGCATCACGTCGGCGGCGACGTCGCGCCAGTTCGCGACGAACGGCTTGGCCCCGTCGGGCTCGAGCATCAGGCGGATCAGGTTGCGTTCGTGCGCGAGGTGCGGCGGCCGGCTGTCGGGCGGGCCGAGCAGCCAGCCGATCAGCGCGTGCGCCGGTTCGTTCATCGACGCGACGTTCCACAGCCGGTCGACGACGACCGCCGGATAGGGCTGCTGCTGCCGCAGCATCAGCTCCAGCGCCCGCTGCACCGGCTGCAGGTCGGGGTCGACCAGCGTGCGCTCGCGGTACAGCGGCGCGAAGCCGGCGGCGGTCAGCAGCAGGTTGCGCTGGCGCAGCGGCACCTGCAGCACCGATCCCAGCCGCAGCACCATCTCGCGGCTGGGTTGGGCGCGGCCGGATTCCAGGAAGCTCAGATGGCGCTGCGACAGGCCGCCGTCGATCGACAGCTCGAGCTGGCTCAGGCCGCGCTTGTGACGCCAGTAGCGCAGCGACGAGCCGAAGTCGGGCGGCGGCACCAGCGTCGGCGGCCGGCCGGTGGCGCCGTCACCGCCGGCCCGGGCGGCGGCGCGGCTGCCGTGCCGGGCAGGTCGGCCGGGGGCGGGCGGATGATCCATCGCCATGACTATATCGGCCGGCCGCGGCGCCGGCGATTACCTTTCAGGTCATCAGCAGCGTCGTCCCAGCACCCTCCCGCCGTCCGCCCCCGATGCCGTCGTGGTAATTTCGGTCGATGGACCAGCTCCACAGTTTCCTCGGCGTGGCGGCGATCTGTCTGCTGGCCTGGCTGCTGTCGGAGCAGCGGCGGGCGGTGCCCTGGCGCACGGTGGCCGGCGGGCTGCTGCTGCAGGCCGCGCTGGCGGTGCTGCTGCTGAAGCTGCCGGGCATGAAGGCGGTGTTCGCATCGGTCAACGATGCGGTCGGCGTGCTCGACACGGCGGCCCGTTCGGGCACCCGCTTCGTGTTCGGCTTTCTCGGCGGCGGGCCGCCGCCGTTCGCCGAGACCCAGCCGGGCGCGAGCTACGTGCTGGCGTTCCAGGCGCTGCCGCTGGTGCTGGTGGTGGGCGCGCTGACGGCGCTGCTGTATCACTGGCGGGTGCTGCCGGTGGTCGTGCAGGGCTTCTCGTGGCTGCTGCGCCGGACCATGGGCGTCGGTGGCGCCGTCGGCCTGTCCAGCGCCGCCAACGTGTTCGTCGGCATGGTCGAGGCGCCGATGGTCGTGCGGCCCTACCTGGCGACGATGGCGCGCGGCGAGCTGTTCATCGTGATGACCGCCGGCATGGCGTCCATCGCCGGCACCGTGTTCGCGCTCTATGCGGTGTTTCTCGGCCCGGTGGTGCCCGATGCGGCCGGCCACCTGCTGGTCGCATCGATCATCAGCGCGCCGGCGGCGATCACGGTGTCGGCGCTGATGGTGCCGGCCGGGTTGCGCGGTGCCGATGCCGGCGGTCCGGGCGCCGGCGACACGCCGCTGATCTCCGGCGCCAGCAGCAGCATGGATGCGCTGGTGCAGGGCACCGCTGACGCGGTGAACCTGCTGATCAACATCGTCGCGATGCTGCTGGTGCTGGTGGCGCTGGTCAGCCTGCTCAACCTGATCGTCGAGGCCTGGCTGCCGGCGGTGGCCGGCGCGCCGCTGACCCTGCAGCGGCTGCTGGGCTGGGTGATGGCGCCGCTCGCCTGGCTGATCGGCATTCCGTGGGCGGAGGCGCCGGCCGCCGGCGCGCTGCTCGGCACCAAGACCGTGCTGAACGAATTCCTCGCCTATCTCGACCTGTCGAGGATGCCTTCCGGCGTCCTGAGCGAGCGCAGTCGTATCATGATGACGTATGCGCTGTGCGGGTTCGCGAACCTGGGCAGCCTGGGCATCATGGTCGGCGGCCTGAATGCGATGTGTCCGCAGCGGCGCGCCGAGATCGTCGAGCTGGGCAGCCGCTCGCTGATATCGGGCACGCTGGCCGCCTGCATGACCGCCGCCTGGGTCGGCGTGCTTTTGGGTTGATGAGTCGGATTCAAGATCTGGGTTGGTGGGCTGGGCTGATGAACATGGGAATTCCGGTCGGATCGATCGCAGCGCTGGTGCCGGCGGTGATGCTGGCGGTGATGGCCGTGTCCGCGCAGGCGCAGACCTCCGGCCAGGCACCGGGCTCGGGCCAGGGCCAGGGCGCAACGCAAGCGCCGGCGCACGGCCTCGGGCCGGTGCCGGGCGGCTGCCAGTCGCCTGACCTGTCGAAGCTGGCCAGCGACGACGAGCGCCATGCGGCCGTCCGCGTCTACCTGCTGTGCCTGAACGAGCAGAACCGTTCCAGCGAGGCGATGGCCGGTTCGCTGTCGCGGCCGCTGCCGCCGGGGTTCGATTCGCGCGAACCGATGGTGCGGCCCTACGACCCGCGTTCCAGCGGCAGCCACCGCTACCCCGACGATCGCGGCCGCGGCTCGCGGTGATGCACAATTGCTGAACACTTTCCGGAGCAATCGAAGATGAGCAGAGAAGTCGTGATCGTCAGCGCGGCGCGTACCGCCGTGGGTACCTTCGGCGGGTCGCTGAAGGACATGGCGCCGACCGCCACCGGTGCGCTGGTGGTTCGCGAGGTGCTGGCGCGTGCCGGCGTCGACGGCAACGATGTCGGCCACGTGGCGTTCGGCCATGTGATCAACACCGAGCCGACCGACATGTACCTGTCGCGGGTCGCCGCGGTCAACGGCGGCGTGTCGAAGGAAACCCCGGCCTTCAACGTGAACCGGCTGTGCGGCTCCGGGCTGCAGGCGATCGTGTCGGCGGCGCAGACGATCCTGCTGGGCGATGCCGACATTGCGATCGGCGGCGGCGCCGAGAGCATGAGCCGGGCGCCGTACCTGCTGCCGATGGCGCGCTGGGGACAGCGGATGGGCGACGGCAAGGTGCTCGACATGATGCTCGGCGCGCTGCACGATCCGTTCAAGACGATCCACATGGGCGTGACCGCCGAGAACGTCGCGGCGAAATACGGCATCACCCGCGAGGACCAGGACCGGCTGGCCTACGAATCGCACCGGCGTGCCGCCGCGGCGATCGATGCCGGCTACTTCAAGAGCCAGATCGTCCCGGTGACCGTCAAGGGCAAGAAGGGCGACGTCGCCTTCGACACCGACGAGCATGTGCGGCGCGACGTCAAGCTCGAGGACATGGCCAGGCTGCGGCCGGTGTTCAAGAAGGAGAACGGCACCGTCACCGCCGGCAACGCGTCGGGCCTGAACGACGTCGCCGCCGCGGTGCTGCTGATGGAGGCCAAGGTCGCGAAGGCGCGCGGCCTCACGCCGCTGGCGCGGCTGGTCACCTATGCGCACGCCGGCGTGGACCCCGACTACATGGGCATCGGCCCGGTGCCGTCGTCGCAGAAGGCGCTGGCCAGGGCCGGCCTGAAGGCCGCCGACATCGACCTCGTCGAGGCCAACGAGGCCTTCGCCGCCCAGGCCTGCGCGGTGACCCGCCAGCTCGACCTCGATCCGGCCAGGGTCAATCCGAACGGCAGCGGCATCTCGATCGGCCACCCGATCGGCGCCACCGGTGCGGTCATCACCGTCAAGGCGCTCTACGAGTTGCAGCGCACGCAGAAGCGCCATGCGCTGGTGACGATGTGCATCGGCGGCGGGCAGGGCATCGCGGCGATCTTCGAGCGGGTGTGACCGCGCACCCCGGCCGCCCTTGAAACACCGGGGGCCATCGCCATCTGCTGTCTCGAAAGGAGAGCATGATGTCGACCGCTACCCGGCCCACCGTTGATCGTTACCAGTTGAGCGTCATCGCGACGCTCGCCAGCCTGCTCGACAAGCTGGAGAACAGCCGTACGCCGGTCGACCCGGACCAGTACCGGGCGATCGTCACCCGGCTCGGCGAGCAACTGAACGCGGTGGCCGTCGACGATGCGGTGCGGGCGGTGCTGGCGGCCAGTCCCGCGGCGGCCGAGCTCTACGAGAACCTGCAGTATGCCCATGCGGGGCTGTGCCTGCGGCCGCTCGAGCGGGCGCTGACCGCCGAGATGCGGGCGCGCGCGTGGATAGACAAGGCGAAGGCGTGACCATCGAGGGCCGGGGCCGGCAGATCGTCGCAGCTTCCGCGCCCGCCGCTCAGGGCAGCAGCCGGGTGTATTCGGTCGCGTTGCTCGGATTGCGGGTCTGCACCAGCCGGAAGCCATCGGGCTGACGCTGCACCATCACCTCGCTGCCGTGCGACCACAGCACCCGGTCGTTGCCGATGTACTGGCCGGTGGCGAGGATGCCCGACACCTTGCCGGTCAGCCGACCGGTGGCATCGACCTCCAGCGTGATGTCCTGGATCGGCATCGTCAGGTGCCGCCCGGTGTACTTGCCGATCATCCATGGCGGCGCGGGGCGCGCCGAAGTGCGCTGCCGTTCGACGACTGCCGGGTCGGCGCCGTCGGCAGGCGCCGCCGGCCCGCCGGCCGACGGCGGCGTCGTGCCGGGGGGCTGGGTGCCCGGCCCTGCGGCCGTCTGGCAACCGACCAGAGCGGCGAGCATCAGCCCCGGCAGCGTGAGTCGGACGGTTCGGTGGGCTTTGCGGATCATCGGTGTGGGTCTCGGTCGTGGACAGCAGCCGATCGCGGGCGGCGTCGGCTCTCGGGAGCGGGGAACCGCGGGCCGTCGAGGTCGCGGCGCGCCTGACGAGAGTACGTGCAACCCTGCTTAACTTATCATGGCGGCCTCCGAAGCAGTGGGCGGACGCGGGTGGCCGCTTGCGCCGCAGCCGTTCAGCGCTTCCCGATCGAGAGGAGACCATGGCCGATTCGTTCACCATCCGGGCCGACGCGCTGACGCGGGCCATCGAGGACATCGCGCTGGCCGGCGGCAGCACGCCGTACGAGGCCGGGCAGGTGGCGCAGAGTCTGGTCGAGGCCAATCTGCGCGGCCACGATTCGCACGGCGTCGGCATGATGCCGCGCTACGTGTCGTCGATGCAGGAGGGCGGGCTGACGATCAACCAGCATCCGGTGATCCGCTTCGACGGCGGGGCCATGGTCGCGATCGACGGCGGCCGGGGGTATGGCCAGGTCATCGGCCGGGAGTCGATGGCGATCGCGATCGAACGCGCGCGCACCCACGGCTGCTGCATCATGGCGCTGGCCAATGCCCATCATCTCGGCCGGATCGGCCAATGGGCGGAGCAGGCGGTCGCCGAGGGGCTGGTGTCGCTGCACTTCGTCAACGTGCTGTCGCGCCCGACGGTGGCGGCCTGGGGCGGCGGTGACGGCCGCATGGGCACGAACCCGTGCTGCATCGGCATCCCGGTGGAGGGCGAACCGCCGTTCGTGCTGGACTTCGCGACCAGCGTCGTGGCCCAGGGCAAGATGCGGGTCGCCTACAACAAGGGCGAGCAGGTGCCGCCGGGGCGGCTGATCGACGATCAGGGGCGGCCGACCACCGATCCGCGCTACGTCGTCGTCGAACCGCTCGGCGCGCTGATGCCGTTCGGCGAGCACAAGGGCTACGGCCTGTCGCTGGTCTGCGAGCTGCTGGGCGGCGCGCTGACCGGCGGCGGCACCTGGCACCGGCCGTGGCGGGGCGAATCGCAGGTCAGGAACGGCATGCTGACGATCTTCATCGATCCGGCGCGGCTGGGCACCGCGGACGCGTTCTTCGGCGAGACGCGGGCATTCCTCGACTGGCTGCGGCAGACGCCGGTCGCACCGGGCTTCGACCGGGTGCGGACCGCCGGCGAGCCGGAGCGCGAGTCGCGCGAGCAGCGGCTGCGCGACGGCATTCCGGTCGATGCGACCACCTGGGCGCAGATCGTCGAGGCCGGCGAGAAGGTCGGCCTGCCGGCGGCGCGGACGAACTCGGCTGCCGGTCTGGGCTGAGGAGGGCGGGGGATACGCAGCGGCGTAGAGCCGCGCCGGATCCCGCGACTGCCCGGCCGCTGCGCGGCGCTGACGGGCCGCGACGTGCAGTCGGGCCGCGTCAGCGCGTCAGGAACACCCCGATCCGTTCGTTCATCATCTCGGTCGTGCCGTCGGCATAGGCGAGCGCGCGGGCCGCGCTCAGGTGGGGCGGCAGGCCGTCGTCGGCGCTGAGGCCGCGGGCGCCGAGCGCCTGCACGCAGCGGTTGACCGCCGCGGCGCAGTGGTCGCCGGCGAACTTCTTGGCCAGCGCCGCCGACAACTGCGCGTCCTCGCCCCGTTCGACCTGCGCGGTGGCGCGGTAGACCAGCAGCCGCAGCGCCTCCAGCGTGGTGGCGACGTCGGCCAGCGCCCAGCGCCAGCCCTGGTGGCCGTGCAGCGGCCGGCCGAACGCCTGCCGTTCGCCGCCCCAGGCGAGCGCATGCCGCAGGCTGGACTCGATCAGCCCGGCGGCCATCGCGGCGACGTAGATGCGTGCCTTGTTGACGCTGCGCATCGCGCCCTTGAAGGCTTCGCCCGCCGCCTGCAGCAGCCGGTCGTCGGCGACCGGATGCTGCTCCAGCCGGAAGCCGCCGATGCCGGCCGCCCAGATGCCCGGCAGCGCCTGCGGCACCTCGCGGACGAACCCCGGCCGGGCGGCATCGACGATGAAGCCGGCGACGCCGTTGCCGCGCGATCCCGGCGCGGTCTGCGCATAGGTGACGAACACCTCGGCCACCGCGGCGCCGGTGATCCAGCGCTTGTGGCCGTCGAGCAGCCAGTGCCCGTCGGCGCGGCGCGCCTGCGTGACGATCTCGGCGAAATCGCTGCCGGCACCCGGCTCCGACAGCGCGGTGGCGCCGATCCGCTCGCCGCGCAGCATCGCCGGCCCCAGCTCGCCGGCCGCCTGCGCCGACAGCCCGTCGGCGATCCGCACGATCGCGTTGTGATGGTTGACCAGCGCGAAGGCGAACGCGAAGTCGTGCCGGGCGATCTCCTCGCACATCCGCATCTTGGCCGAGAACCGCAGCCCCAGTCCGCCGAACGCCGGCGACAGCTCCACGCCGGCCAGCCCGCGGCTGCAGGCTTCACGGATCGCCGCCAGCGGGTACTGGCGCGCGGCGTCCCAGCCGGCCGCATCCGGCGCCACCGACTCGGCCGCGAAATCACGTGCGCGGCCGATCAGCTCCCGCTCGGCGGCATCGAGCCGGCTGTCGAACTCTTCCGTTGCGTCCATCGTCTCAGGTTCTCCTGGGCTCCCGGGAAGTCGGGAATGTTGACTCCGGGGCTGCCGATTGCACCGGAACCGGAAAAAGTTCCGTTCCCCGATTGTCGGTGAAGGCTACGCTTTCCGGGGTAGACGGAGCGGGTAACAGATGGGCTTCATCCTCGATCAGAGCGTGTTCGGCCAAGGAGCCGGCGTCAAGGAAGCGGCAGCCGGCGGCGTGTCGGCGGACAGCGTGGCGACGCAGCTCGCGCCCACGCAACCGGTGGCCGCCGGATCCGGCGCGGCCGTCGTCAACGAAGCGTTCATGAATCCGGCCGCGCAGCGTGAGCGGCGCGAGCGCGATCTGGTCCGGTTCGTGTTGAGCCACAGCCGCGCCGAGCTCGAGATCGCCTGCCTGGCGCTCGGCGCAGCGATCGAAGGAAAGACCGACGAGGCGTTGCGCGAGGTGCTGTTCCGTCACCACCGCGGCGCGCCGCAGCCGTCGCGGCTGCCGCTCTGACGCCCGCACCGGCGCTCGTCGGCCGACGTCGCGACGCACCTGCCGGTCAGCCCGCCCGCGCCAGCATCGTCTCGATCCGGCGCTGCACCCGTTCGGCCGACATCGTCTCGATGATGTCCCACAGGTCCGGCGACTCCAGCGTGCCGGTGACGATCATCCGCAACGCGTGATAGAGATCCGACATCATGCCGTGGAAGCGGTCGGGCGCGGCCTGCAGTTCCTTCTTGTTGCGGGCGAAGCCGCGGGCGGCCGCCGCCGCCTGCACATGCGCCTGCCAGTCGGCGCGGGTGCGCACCGCGGCGAGCTTCGCGACGTCGGCCACCGCGGCGCGTAACGGCGCGCTCGCGGCGGCCAGCCAGGCGGCCGCCGCCGGCTCGGACTGCCGGGCATACAGCTCGTCGAACAGGAAGCCGAGCGCACGCTCCACGTCGGGCCAGGTCGCGATGTCCTTGCGGATCCGCGCCGGGTCGCGCCGGGGCAGCTCGAACACGGCGCGGGTGTAGGCCGGCGATCCGGTCAGGCAGGCATGAAGCTGCGGCGCATGCCGGGCGGCCCAGCCGGTGGCCTCGGCGATCACCGTATCGACCGGCTGGCGGGCGACATGATCGCGGGCGATGCTGTCCAGCTTGGCCAGATCGAGCAGCGCGCCGCTGACGTTCAGGTTCGACAGCGCCAGCTCGAAGTCGAGCGCGTCGGCCTGCGGATGCTGCGCGCGCCAGCCCTCGAACGACGAATCGGCCAGGTTCAGCAGATACTCGATGACGGCGCCGCGCGGATAGCCGCGGTCCAGGTAGAACCGGACGTTGGCCTCCGGGTCCTTGCGCTTGCTGAGCTTGCGCCGCGATTCGCCGTCCATCGTCTGGATCGGCGCGATGTGGGCATAGCGCGGCGGGGTCCAGCCCAGCGCGTCGAACAGTTCCAGGTGCAGCGGGATCGACGAGATCCATTCGTCGCCGCGCACCACGTGGGTGGTGCGCATCAGCGTGTCGTCGACGACGTGCGCGAAGTGGTAGGTCGGCAGGCCGTCGGACTTCAGCACCACCGAATCCAGATGGTTGGCCGGAAGCTGCAGGCTGCCGCGGATCAGGTCGTCGCAGGTCACGGTGCCGGCGCCCGGCGCGCCTTCCGAGCGCAGCCGGATCACGAAGCGGCGGCCCTCGGCGAGCGCCTGCTGCACGTCGGCCAGCGGCCGGTCGCGCCAGATTGCCGATTCGCCGTAGTAGCCGGTGGTCTGATTGCGTTCGCGCTGCGCCGCGACCAGCGCGTCCAGCTCCTCGGGCGTCGCGAAGCACGGATAGGCGCGGCCGCTGTCCAGCAGCTCGCGGGCGAACACCTGGTACAGCGCCGCCCGGGCGCTCTGCCGGTACGGACCGTAGTGGCCGATCTCGCGGCCCGGTTCGATCTCGCCTTCGCCCGGTGGCACCCCGAATTCGCGCATCGAGTCGACGATCAGCTCGACCGCGCCCTCCAGCTCGCGCACCTTGTCGGTGTCCTCGATGCGCAGGAAGAACACGCCGCCGCTGTGGCGGGCCAGCATGAACGAGATCAGCGCCGCGTACAGCCCGCCGATATGCATGAAGCCGGTGGGGCTGGGCGCGAAGCGCGTGACCATCGCGCCGGGCGCCAGCGGCCGTGGCGGGTAGCGTTCGAATAGCTGAGGGGCGCTGTCGCGCGCCGGCCCGAACAGAATCTCTGAAAGTCGCATCCGTTATTGCCTGGCCTGTTGTGCCCGGGCCTCGCCATCGTGGTCCAACGCCTGATCGTCGTCCATCGTCACGGTGACCTTGCGCAGCAGCCCGGTGAAGACAAAGGGCGCATCGTATAGCGAAACCGGACTGCCGCGATCCAGGCCGATGTCCAGGCCGGACCAGGAGATCAGGTTGTTGAAGCCGATCTCGGTGCTCAGCGTGCCGGCCGGCCGGCCGTCGATCAGCAGGGTGCCGATGCGCCGGGCGCCGTCGCGGCGCATCCGGAACCCCAGCAGGCAGTCGCCGTGCGGCACCTCGCGATCGGACTCCAGCAGATGATGGCGGCCACCGATGTTCAGATCGTGCACGAGGCGGCCGTCGCGGACGTAGAGACTGTAGCCGGAGGTCGCATCGCCGTGGGCGATCAGCACGCCCCCGGTGTCGCGGCCGGTGATCGTCACGTCGGCCTCGATCCGGTAGCTGCGGCTGCGCACGTCGGGCGCCACGTCGGTCGGCACGTGGCCCATGCCCTTGTGGAACACGAAGCGCTTGCGCGCTCCCTGGTAGCGGGCCGCGTTGTCGGCGAAGCCCGGGCCGAAGCGGTCGTCGAGCGGCAGCACCTTATGCGCCGCCGCCAGT
>OEIU01002139.1_pt1 | contig 10964 bp, 10 predicted proteins | sample 1539221 | NCBI WGS metagenome assembly OEIU01 (sample SAMN03792071, study PRJEB22550) | activated sludge metagenome | feature: wastewater treatment plant; material: activated sludge; isolation source: Wastewater treatment plant of a petroleum refinery complex | place: Argentina: Zarate | collected... | reverse complement strand
GTCCAATGTGGAGAGCTGACCCTGTATGTCCTGCAATCGCGCGAGATTGCGGTCGGTCGCATCCTCCGCCAGAGCGGCTTCCGCGGCGACCAATTCCCTATGTAACGCCTTGGTCCTGCGATGCAAGGCCAGAGCCTGATTGAGGGCGTGCCGGGCGTCGGACACATCGGCCGAGGGACGAACCGACCACAGGGTCGAGATGGCCGCCATGGCGTCCAGCCGGTCGAGGACGGGCCTCAGCCCGCCGTGCTCGATCTCGGCGCGCAGGTCCGCCGCCGCCTCGCCCGCGCTGGCCGCGGACAAGACGAAATCCCGGAGCCGCGCGAGGTCGGGATTGCCGATCTCGAGCGCCGCCAGCTCTTCGGGCTGCTCGACAGCAAGATCGGGGTGATTGCAAATCAGCAATAGAATCAAAGCTTCGCGCGGGGCGATGGCTTTCGGTCCGCCGGCGAACAGGCTGGAGCGGGCGAGCGCCGGGCTGACGATGAGGGGCGCCGCCTCCCGCCGCCAGCCGCCGTTCTGGCCGCCGAACGAGCCGCCGCGCTGGCGGGGTTCCCACCGCCGGCGGTCGCCGCGGGTCCGGTCGCGGCCGAACAGGGCGGAGACGCGGCCCGAGAATTCCTCGCGATAATGGCGGCGCAGGTTTTCGTCGCCGATCGCCTGCAGGGACTGGAAGGCGCGGGACTCGAAGGAGGCGCGGCGCTCGGGCGTGTCGAGCGGCTGGGCCTCCAGCTCCCGCTGCCAGAGCACGTCGACCAGGGGCTTGGCCTCGGAAATTACGTCCTCGACGGCGGCGGGGCCGGCCGAGCGGACGAGATCGTCGGGGTCCTGCCCGTCGGGCAGGAAGGCGAAGCGCAGCGAGCGGCCGGGGCCGATCAGGGGCAGGGCGGTCTCGATCGCCCGGAACGCCGCCTTGCGGCCGGCCCGATCGCCGTCGAAGCAGAGAATGGGTTCTTCCGCCATGGCCCAGAGCAACTGGACCTGCTCGGGCGTCAGCGCCGTGCCGAGCGGCGCGACCGTGTCGGGAAAGCCCGCCGTGTGCATGGCGATGACGTCGACATAGCCCTCGACCGCGATAACGCGGCTGGACTTGTGGGCGGCGGCCCGCGCGCGATGATGGTTGTAGAGGCACTGGCCCTTGTGGAAGAGCGGCGTCTCCGGGGAATTCAGGTATTTGGCCTGCGCTTCCTTGTCCAAGGCGCGTCCGCCGAAAGCGATGACGCGGCCGGAGCGGTCGCAGATCGGAAACATCACGCGATCGCGGAAGCGGTCGTAGGGGACGGCGATGTCCTCGCCGTGCACCAGCAGGCCCGCCTCGATCATGGTGGGGCCGTCGACATCCTTGCTCGCCAGGAAATCGCGCATCGCGAATTTTTCGCGCGGCGCGTAGCCGAGGCGGAACTCCTTCTGCAGCGCCGGGCCAAGGCCGCGGTCGGCGAGATAGCCGCGGGCGCGGGCGCCTTCGGGCGCCTGCAACCGCGTCTCGAACCAGCGGGCGGCGAGTTCCAGCGCCTCGTGCGTCGAGGCGCGGCGGGCCTCGCGGGCTTCCTCCTCCGCCGTCATTTTCGGCAGGGCGAGGCCGGCGTCGGCGGCGAGGCGCTCGACCGCCTCGGGGAAGCTCACGCCCTCCGTCTCCATGACGAAGTCGAAGATGTTGCCGTTCTTGCCGGCGGAAAAATCGAAGAAACGCGCCTTCTGGTCGTTGACGTAGAAAGAGGGGGTTTTTTCCGCCGTGAAGGGCGAAAGCCCGCGCCATTCGCGGCCTTCCTTCTTCAGGCGCACGCGCCGGCCGGCCACCTGCGACATGGGCAGGCGGGCCTTGATCTCCTCCAGAAAGCTCGGCGGAAAGCGCATGGAACCTTTTCGCGCAACGATTGCGCCATCCCTATATAACAGCCGCGAAGCACGAGGCGGGTTCCGTCCCCGCTTTCAACAGGTCGAGGGATGAGAAATATGCGCAGCGCCGCCCGGTTTTTCGAAATGAAGCGCAAGGGCGAAAAGATCGCCATGCTGACGGCCTACGACGCGCCGACCGCCCGCGCGCAGGCGGCGGCCGGGGTCGACCTCATCCTGGTCGGCGACAGCGTCGGCACCAACATGCTGGGCTATGCGAGCGAGCGCGAGGTCCAGCTTTCCGACATCGCCCACCATACCCGCGCCGTGCGGCGCGGCGCGCCGGACATGTTCGTCGTTTCCGACCTGCCGTTTGCGACCTACCAGGGTCCGGAGCAGGCGGTCGCCAATGCGAAAATCCTGGTGGAGGCCGGCGCCGACATGGTCAAGTTCGAGGGGCCGCTGCCGGAGATCGTGCGCGCCATCAAGGGCGCCGGGATCGCGGTGTGCTGCCACCTCGGCCTCGAGCCGCAGAACCACGAGGAAAAGCGGCTGAAGGGCAAGACGGCGGACGAGGCGCGCAAGCTGGTCGAGGATTCCAGGGCGCTCGACGAAGCCGGCATGGACATGCTGGTGCTGGAAGTGATTCCAGAGGATGTCGGCGAGGCCGTGACCCAGGCGATCAAGGCGCCGACGATCGGCATCGGCGGCGGCCGCAAGACCGATGGACAGGTGCTGGTGATCGTCGACGTGCTCGGCTTCACCGACGCCAATTTCAAGCACAACAGGCGCTACGCCGAGGTTGGCGCGGCGATGCGGCAGGCGGCGGCGGCCTATGTGGCGGACGTGAAGTCCGGCGCGTTTCCGGCGGAGGCCAACGCCTTCAAAATGCCGGCGTCGGAGCGGGAGGCGTTTCTGGGGTAGCGCCCAGATCGGGCGTTCCGAGGCCGGTCGAATTTATTTTGTAACTACAATATAGTTGACGCAGGCTCGTATTTCGGGCACAGACATGATCATCACATGGGACGAGGCCAAGCGGCTCGCCAATTTAGATAAACACGGCCTCGATTTTTCCATGCTGACGCTCGAATTTTTCGAGCGGTCTCTGGTTATTCCGGCGCGCTCGTCACGTTTCAAGGCTGTCGGTCGGCTTGCCGATCAAGTCCTTGTCGTGGTGTTCGCGCCGCTGGGGACCGAGGCGATCGCCGTTATTTCGATGCGCGCAGCCAGCAGAAACGAGAGGGTTCTGTTCGATGAGCGGCAAGCGAACCGTTAGTGGAGGCGAGAAGCCGGCCGCGCGTGACTACGCCCGCGCCGATCTCGACGACGTTTCGGATAACGGCGAGATTTCTCCGGAGGAAATGGCGTCGGCCCGGCCGTTTGCCGAGGCGTTCCCAGGGCTCGCCGACAGCATCAGGCGAGGGCGGGGCAGGCAAAAGGCGCCGACCAAGCAACTGATCAGCATCCGTCTCGACAAGGCGGTGGTGGACGCCTTCAAATCGACCGGCGAAGGCTGGCAAAGCCGGATCAACGAGGCGTTGCGCAAGGTCGCGCCGAAATAGCGGCGTCATCCATCGCATTTGCCACCCGTCGCCCTTTCCCCTATAAGCCGCGCGCGCCCGTTTCCGACACCCCTGGAGGCGTGGGCGCGTTTTCTGCGCATGGGCTTGTCCGAAAAGTTTGCAACTTTTGCGGGCCTATGCGTGCAACCGAAGGACTGAACGATGGCCGAGACGAAGATTCTCGCGGCCTCGGTCCGCAGCGGGACAGGCAAGGGGGCCGCCCGCAGCGTACGCCGAGAAGGCCGCATTCCCGCAGTGATCTACGGCGGCGGCGACGCGCCCCAGCCGATTTCGCTGGACCGCAAGACCGCCACCCAGCTCATTTACGCCGGTCACTTCCTCACGACGATCTTCGAGATCGACGTCGACGGCAAGAAGGAGCGCGCCATTCCGCGCGACTACCAGCTCGATCCCGTCAAGGACACGGTGCAGCACGTCGACTTCCTGCGCCTGAAGGCCGGCTCCCGCCTGCGCGTCGAAGTGCCGGTGCACTTCATCAACGTCGAAACGGCGCCCGGCATCAAGCGCGGCGGCTCGGTCAACATCGTGCGCCACACGGTCGAGATGTTCGTGCCGGCCGACAACATCCCGGAATTCCTCACCGCCGATCTCGCCGGTTTCGACTTCAACGATTCGCTGCACATTTCGGCGATCAAGCTGCCGGAAGGCTGCAAGCCGACGATCATCGACCGCGACTTCACCATCGCGACGATCGCTCCGCCGGCGGTCGAGAAGGAAGTCGCCCCGGCCGCCGCGCCCGCCGCTGCTGCGCCCGCCGCCAAGGCCGCTCCGGCCAAGGACGAGAAGAAGAAGTAAGCCTCAAGGCTTGCCTCGTTTCAGGCCCGGCGCGATCGCGACAGCGGTTTCGCCGGGCTTTCTTTTACGGACGCCGGGTTGAACGCCCGAGCGGGGACGCTTCCCATGCTGCTCTTCGTCGGGCTCGGCAATCCCGGCCGGCAATACGCCCGCAACCGCCACAACATCGGCTTCATGGCGATCGAGGCCATCGCGCGCGAGCACCGTTTCGCGCCGTTCCGCGCCCGCTGCCAGGGCCGTGTGAGCGAAGGCCAGATCGGCGGCGCGCGCGTCATCCTGCTTGAGCCCGAAACCTACATGAACGAATCCGGCCGCGCGGTCGGCGAAGCCGCGCGCTTCTACAAGATCGGGCTCGAAGACATCGTCGTCTTTCATGACGAACTCGATCTCGCGCCCGGCAAGTGTCGCGTGAAGATCGGCGGCGGGGCGGCGGGCCACAACGGGTTGCGCTCGATCGACGCGCATCTCGGCAAGGACTACAAGCGGATCCGGCTCGGCATCGGGCATCCCGGCGACAAGAACCTCGTCCATTCCTATGTGCTGAACGATTTCGCCAGGTCAGAGGAAGGCTGGGTCGAGACGCTGTGCGACGCGGTCGCGCGCAATGCGGCGCTGATCGTCAAGGGCGACGACGCCACCTTTCAGAACCGTGTGCATCTGGCGATGGAAGCCGCGGGCTTCGCGGAGGTGAAGCGGGTCGGGGAGAAGTAGCGGCGAAAGAGCTGCGTCCGCGTGATTCGGCGATGGAAGATAACGATGCGTTTTTTCGGGCGATTGTTTTCCCACCCTGCGCTCTGTGCAGCGCTGTTCCTTATGGGAACGCTGTCGCTGGGCCTTCACGTTTATTTTTTCGCTGCAGGATTTCCCTCTGGCATGAATGGCTGGATTTTAAGTCTGTTCGTCTTGATCGTCTTATATGCTCCGTTGATCGTTTCAATTGTCGTCGGACTCCGTTTTTTCACGGCTTTCAATGCGATTGTGTGCATCGCTTTCATCGCGCTCCACATCCAAGGATTGCGGAAAGGCGATGAAATCCTAGTGGCCATGCTCTACATGCCCTACTTTTACATGTGCCTCGCAGTGCTGGTATTCGGAATTATCGCGCGATTCTATCAGCGACGAGCTACCATATAGTCAGGATGGACCCATTGTCGGCAAACCGCGCTTGTGGACACCTCGCCGCAAACGGGACCGATGTGTTGGATCACAGCCCTCTCCCTTTTGAAAAGCGGCTTCGCATCCGCCTCACGAAAAATTCAGCTTAAGCCCCGGCCGCGGCCATTCGAACGACACGAGCCGGCCGGACGACGACAGCGTGACATAGGCGGTGCGCAAGTCCGGGCCGCCGAAGCAGATGTTGGTGGTCATGTAGTCGGGCAGGGCGACATGCTCGACCGACTTGCCGTCCGGCGACATCACCGTAATGCCGCCGTTCATCAGCGTGGCGACGCAGACGTTGCCGGCGCCGTCGACCGCGAGCGAATCGAAGAGCTGGAAACCCGGCACGCCCGCGAGCAATTCGCCGCCGGCCGCCGCATGGCCGGTCTTTTTCGGCACGAGTTTGCCGGGGCCTTCGAGGTCCCATTTCCACACGCGTCCCGTCTGGGTCTCGGCGGCGTAGAGCGTCTTTTCGTCCGGCGAGAGGCCGACGCCGTTCGGCGTCATCATCGGATAGATGGCTTCGGTGATGAAGGAGCCGTCGGCCTTGGCGTAATAGAGCCCGCCACGATCCATGTCGCGCGCGCGGCCCTTGCCGAGATCGGTGAACCAGAAGCCGCCGGTGCGGTCGAACACGATATCGTTGGGGCCGCGCAGCTTGCCGTTCTCGGCGCCGTCGTAGACGCGCTCGACCTTGCCGGTCGAAAGGTCGACGCGCTCGATGCGGCCGCCGGAATAATCCTTCGCCTGCGCGACAGGGCGCAGGCCGGTCTCGGCCGTCTCGCGCCATTCGAATCCGCCGTTGTTGCAGACATACATCTTGCCGTCCGGCCCGAGCGCCGCGCCGTTCGGACCGCCGCCGGGTTCGGCGATCACTTGAATCTTGCCGTCGGGCGTGACGCGCGAGAGCGTCCCGCGCGCGATCTCGACCAGAATTATCGAGCCGTCGGGCATGGCGACCGGGCCTTCGGGAAAGCGAAGCCCCGTGGCGATTTCCTTGATCTTGACCTGCATGAATGCGTTTCCTCGATGTTTTCTCTTGTCGCGCCGATTGTGCCGCCGTTGCGTGAAAAGGGAAACTGCGTGCGGGGCGGCGCAGGCATGTCGCGCGCGAGGGAAATCGCAGCGATGGACCGCGAGCCTTCAGGCTCGCCCTTCTTTGGCATGCGAGCCTGAAGGCTCGCGGTCCATTTATCCGATCGGCTTCACATCCACGCTGACCTTCAGCGTCTGCTTGCCGGAGATGAGGATGACGCCGTCGAGCGGCGCGACGTCGGCATAGTCGCGACCAAAGGCGATCTCGACGAAATCGTCGTTGACCTGCAGCGCATTGGTCGGATCGAGACCGAGCCAGCCGGCGGCCGCGCCGCACCACACGTTGACCCAGGCGTGCGAGGCGTCGGCGCCTTCGAGCCGCGGCTTGCCTTCCGGCGGAATGGTGCGGATGTAGCCGCTGACATAGGCGGCCGGCAGGCCGAGGCCGCGCAGGCCGGCGATCATGATGTGCGCGAAATCCTGGCAGACGCCGCCGCGCGCCTCGAAGGCTTCCGACAGGGGCGTCGAGATCAGCGTTGCTTCCTGGTCGTAGCGGAAGTCCGCGCGGATACGCCGCATCAGGTCGATCGCGCCGGCAAGGATCGGCCGGCCGGGCGGAAAGCTCTCGGCGGCGTAGTCGGTCGCCGGCTCGTAGAGGGGCACGAGCTTCGTCGGAAACAGGAAATGCGCGGGCGAGCGGGCGTCGAGCGTCGGGACGCCGGCGACCTGACGCTGCACGTCCTCCCAGGCCGGCGTGAGCTCCGCATGCGGTTGCGGATCGCGCCGGACCTCGATGCTGGCGAGCGAGGTGACGCGCAATTCGCGATGCGCCTCCTCGATGCGCACGGTGGTGACGAGATTGCCGAAGAAATCCGGGCGCGCCGTGCGGGACACCGGGACCGGCGCGATCTCGATGCCGCTGTCGAGCACGCGCTGGCCGCGCCCGTCGCGCGGCGAAAGACGCAAGGTGCAGAGGGAGGAGGCGACCGGGGATTCGTAGGAATAGGTCGTGACGTGGCGGATGTCGTAGATCACGCGAGCCCCTTGAGCGTTTCCGCGCGGACGGCGTTGGAGCCCTGCAGGAAGTAGCGCTGCTCGACGGCGACGGCGAGCGACATGAGGCTCTGCTCGAAATTCGTGATCCTGGAATTGTCGAGTTTCGCGGCCTCGGCGACGGACAGGTCGGCGTCGAGCATGCGCGCGATGCGTTGGGGCGCCTCGAGCATGCCGTCCTGCCGCAGCGTCGGCAGGCCGATGAGATGCTCGTTGATCCGCTGGACCTGGAAAGCGACCGAGCGCGGATTATTGGGATCGAGCAGCGCCATGTCGCGCACGGGCGCCAGCGCGACGCCGACGAGATAGCGCGAGCGATAGGTGATCTGCGAGTCGATGAGGTCGAGAAGCACGTCGAGGTTTTCGGCCGTGGCGTCGCGGTCGGCGAACATGCGCGCGAGGCCGCAGGTCGAAATGCCGCGCTCGACGCGCCGGCCGATGTCGAGGAAGGACCAGCCGGCGACGCGGTTGAAATTTTCCTGGATGAGGCCGGATAGCGCCGAGAGCGCGTGCAGCGCGCCCTCGGCGCGGTCGATGAGCTCGGCTTCCGGCAGGGGCGTCGCCGGAAGCGGGACGCAGAGACGATGCTCGAGATCGCCGAGGATCTGCCAGATGTCCTGCGACAGGCGTTCGCGGATGATCGAGGCCGCGCCCCGCGCGGCGCGCGCGAGCGCCGCGCCCGAGGAGACATAGCGTGGGTCGTGCAGCGCGGCGGCGGCGATTTCCGCCGGCGATTTCGTGATCGGCTCTCTCGGTTCGTCCTCGCCGCGGCGCGGAGTGAGTAGCGATTGCAGTCGCGCGCGCGCGCTCGCCGCGCCGTCGGGCGCGCTCTCCGTCACGCGCGCGCAATAGCAGCGCACGAGCCGCAGCGTCGCCTCGGCGCGCTCCAGATAGCGGCCGAACCAGAAGAGATTGTCGGCGGCGCGACTCGGCAGGTTGCCGAGCTGGCGCACGATGCGGACCTGATCGCCCGTCGGCAGCAGCGTCGTCTGCTCGACCGGCCTGTCCTGCAGCACCCACACGTCGGCCGAGGTCACGCCTTCGCCCATGGAGAGCGCGCGCGCGTCGATGTTGTCGGACATGCGGCAGAAGCCGCCGGGCATCACGCGCCAGCCGTCGGGCGTCGCGGCCGCGTAGACGCGCAGGGTGAACGGCCGCGGCGCAATGGCGCCGTCGATCCAGGCGGGCGTGGTCGACAGCCGCACGATCTCCTGGCCGACGTAATCGACGCCGCGCCGCCGGATCGCCTTGCGCAAGCGCTCGCGGCGCTTGTCGTCGAGCTCGGAGGGCAGCGCGGTGCGGCCGTTTTCGAGACCGGGCGGATTGTCGAGGAACGCGCCGGAGATGGCCATGTTGTCGAAATCGTCCAGCACGTCGCGGGCGGCGGAAGAGTCGCCGCACCACCAGGTCGCGATGTGCGGCAGCAGGAGATCCTCGCCCATCAGGCGCCGGGACATGGCCTGGAGATAACCGAGCAGTGCGCGCGACTCGACGAGGCCGGAGCCCGGCATGTTGGCGACGACGACCTCGCCGGCGCGGATCGATTCCATCAGGCCCGGCACGCCGAGCCGCGAGGCGGCGTTGAGCTCCAGCGGATCGCACCAATCGGCGTCGATGCGACGCAGCAGCGCGTCGGCGCGCTTGAGGCCGGCGATGGTGCGCACATGCACCTTGTCGTCGCGCACGACGAGGTCGCCGCCTTCCACCAGCAGAAAGCCGAGATAGCGCGCCAGATAGGCCTGCTCGTAATAGGTCTGGCTGTAGGGGCCGGGCGTCAGCAGGCAGATGCGCGGCTCGCTGCGGGTGGCCGCCGCCACGAGACCGGCGCGAAACTCGCGGAAGAAGCCGGCGAGCCGGTCGACGTTGAGGTCGCGATAGAGATTGGCGAAGACGCGTGTGGAGACCAGGCGGTTTTCGAGCGCGTGGCCGGCGCCGGAGGGCGCCTGCGCGCGGTCGCCGAGAATCCACCAGCGTCCGTCGGGACCGCGGCCGATGTCGGCGGCGTAGAAGCGCAGCCAGCGTCCGCCCGCCGGCCTGACGCCGTGCAGCGGCCGGATGAAATCCGGCGAGCCGAGCACGGCGGACGCCGGCAGAACGCCTTCCGCGACGAGCCGACCCTCGCCGTAGATGTCGGCGAGCGCGCGATCCCACAATTCCGCGCGCTGGGCGATGCCGCGTTCGATGCCGGCCCATTCGTGGCCGTCGATCAGCAGGGGCAGGCGGCCGAGCGGCCAGGAGCGCTCGCTGGTCTCGCCGTAGACGCGATAGGACATGCCGGTGTCGCGAATCAGACGGTCGGCCGTCTCGAATCGCTGCGCGAGGTCTTTCGAATTGTATTTGGCGAGCGCGACGAAGAATTTGACCCAATGCTGACGCGCGACGCCCTCCGAATCCATGAATTCGTCGGGCACGCCGTCGATCGAGTGATAGCCGGCGATCCAGTTCTCGATCTGACGCGCGACCGAGGTCCTGCCGCCGCGGTTTTCCGCCCGGCGCAGGCTTTCCTTCAGGCGGTCGCTCACGGCAGCGCCTCCGCGGCGCAGTCGAACGGGCGATGTCGCGGCAAGATTGCGCTCCGGTCCAAACAGGGAGGAGCGAATATAGCCGGATCGAGCCCGGTGTCTAACCTTTGGGCGCCGCTGTCCCCGGCACCTTGTTGAGGCCGACCGGGGCTTCCTCGATGTCGACGTCGAAGGTCTCGAGGAAGCGCGAGACCATCATGTAATAGCCGATGGTCAGCGTCAGCTCCTGCATTTCCTTGTGCGACAGGTGGCGCGCGAGCGGCGCGAAGGTCGCGTCCGAGGCGCGCACGTTCTTCACGACGTCGTCGGTGAAGCGCATGATCTCCTTCTCAACGTCGGAGAAGGCGGCGGCCTCCGGTCCCTCGTGGACCGCTGCAATCTTGGCGTCGCTCATGCCGAGCTGCCGGCCGATGCGCTCGTGCTGGTGGACTTCGTAGGTCGCCTTCGAGAGAACGCCGACGCGGATGATGGCGATCTCGCGCAGGACGGGATCGAGCTTGGTGAAATAGAGAATCTGGGAGCCCAGCCGGTTGAAGCCGTCCACCAGCTCGCCGGAATGGCCGAGCATGCGGAAGATGTTGAGCTTCGGCAGTTTTTCGTAGGCCTTTTTCGCGCGGCCCTCGGCCTTGGAAATGTCGAAATAGGGAATGCGGGCCATCTGATGTCCTTTGTCGCGAACGTTTCGCCGTCATTGCGAGCCAACGGGTCGCGCGAAGCGCGCCCGATGACAGGCTCCGCGAAGCAATCCATCCACCGGGACTATCCGTTGTGGATGGATTGCTTCGTCGCACAATGCGAAGTCGGATATATCCGACTTCGAGAAATGCTCCTCGCAATGACGGCTGGAAAACCTACCGCAGCCCCGCGTTGATCTTCGCCAGCGCCGCGGCGCCCGGCACGAGATCGGCGTCGGTCAGTTCGTTGAGCGGGCGGTCGACCGTGTTGAGGCGGTCGTGCATGTCGCCCGGATCGTCCTCGAGATAGA
>OEIU01002138.1_pt1 | contig 10983 bp, 11 predicted proteins | sample 1539221 | NCBI WGS metagenome assembly OEIU01 (sample SAMN03792071, study PRJEB22550) | activated sludge metagenome | feature: wastewater treatment plant; material: activated sludge; isolation source: Wastewater treatment plant of a petroleum refinery complex | place: Argentina: Zarate | collected... | reverse complement strand
GGGCGGGGGCGGTGCGGCCGCGACGGGCTCCGGCTCCGCGACGGGCGCCGGCGGCTCCGGCTCCGGCTCCGCCTCCGGTTCGGCCTCCAGCTCCGGCTCCGGCTCCGGCTCCGCCTTCGGTTCGGCCTCCGGTTCGGCCTCCGGTTCGGCCTCCGGCTCCGGCTCCGGCGCGGGCGGCGGCGGCGCGTCCTCGAGCACGATCGCCTGGCCGAACACCGTCGCGGCCGGCGCGGGCGCCCACAGGACGCGGAGCTCGGTGACCCCCAGGGTCACGACGTCACCCTGCGCCAGCGGGGCGGCGCGGTCGAGGCGGCGCCCGTTCACCGAGGTCCCGCCGGTGGAGCCGAGATCCTCGACCATCAGCATCCCGGCGTCGATCCAGACGCGCGCGTGGCGGCGCGACACGCGGGGGTCGGTCAGGACCACGTCGGCGGACGGGTCGCGGCCGATCCGCGTCTCGCCGTCGCGCAACGCGAAGCGGGCGCCCTCGTCCCGGCCCGCCACCACCTCGAACACGTCGTCCGTCATCCCGGCTCCTCCCTGCGGCAGATTCCCATCCCGGGCGCGGCGGCGACAAGTGCGTCTCCGCGGCGGACGCGCCTGCCGGCCCGCGTGCCCGATCGTCTGCCCGAAGGGGCGGGACATCGGCGTGGACACCGCACCCGCGGCGCACCTACGATCGGGATTCCGATCCCCGGAGCGGCCGCGCGCGGCGCGAAGGAGGCGTTGGTGGGCGCCCACGGACGCGAGCACGACCACGTCGAGCGGCGGGACGGCGACGACCGCGCCATCGCGCCGCCCGAGCCCGACCCCCTCGAGCGCGTCGCGTCGAGCGTCGGCAACCGCGGGTTCGCGGAGCTGGCGCGCCACGGCGAGGGGATCCTCCCCGACGGGCGGGCGCACCCCGACGTGGAACGGGCGATCGCCGCGCGCCGGGGCGGGGGCCGGGCGCTCGACCCCGGCGTCCGGGGGCGGATGGCCCCGGGCCTCGGCGACGACCTCGGCGACGTCCGGGTGCACGACGGCCCCGAGGCCGACGCGCTCGCCCGCTCCGTCCAGGCCCGCGCCTTCGCCGTGGGCAGCGACCTCTTCTTCGCCGACGGCGAGCACCGCCCCGGCACCGCCGCGGGCGACCGCCTGATGGCGCACGAGCTGACCCACGTGGTGCAGCAGCGGGGCGCCCCGGCGGACGGGCCGCTGACCGTGTCGCAGCCCGGCGACGCATCCGAGCGCGAAGCCGACCGGGCGGCCGATGAGCTCGCCGGCTGACGTCATCCGGCTCGAGCGGATCGCGGCGCGCGTGCGCGCGGCGGTCGAGTCGGTCGCGGCCTCCGATCCCAACCCGACCGACCCGTTCCGGGGCCTCTACGTCACCGACGAGCTCGCCCTGGCGATCGCCCGGTCCGAGCCCTCCCTCGACCCCGACGCCCGCCTCCGGCTGGCCGTCGAGCGGCTGGGGCTCGACCCGCTCGACGCCGCCGTGCTCGCGGTGTGCGCGGCGCCGGAGCTGAACCCGGTCTACGGACGCCTGTACGCGTACCTGCACGACGACGTCACCCGCAAGCTGCCCAGCCCCGGCCTGGTCGCCCGGCTCGTGGGGGGCGACGGCATGCCGGCCGGCGAGGTGCTGGCCCGCTTCGCCCGCGACGCGCCCCTGCGCCGGCTCGGCGCCCTGCGGCTCATCGACGAGCGCGGGCAGACGCCCATCGCGGAGCGCGCCGTGAAGGTCGCCGACCCCGTCGCCGCGCTCCTCCTGGGCGCCGACCTCGACGAGACGGCCCAGGACGGACGCGTGCGCCGCGAGCCGGTGCCCGCCGCGGCGCCCGGGCCGGACGACGTCGTGCAGGGGCTCCGGGCGCTGGTGTCCTGCGACACCCACCTGCCCCTGCTCGTGATCGGCCCCGACGCCCCCGCCCTGCTGGCCGCCGCCCTGCGCACCCCGCTGCTGCTCGTGGACGCCGCCGACGTGGGCGACGCCGCCCTCATGCGCGAGTCGCGCCTGGTGGCGGCGCTCGAGGGGCGGCGCCGCTGCTTCGACGGGCTCGAGGCGCTCGACCCGGGGGCGCGCCGCTCGGTGCTGCGCGCGCTGGCCGCCGTCGACGAGCGGGCGCTCGTGTGCGGGGCCGGCTACGAGGCCGCGGTCGCGCTCGGCGACCGGACGGCGATGATGGTGGAGGTGCCGCTGCCCAGCTTCGCCGAGCGGCGGGCCGCGTGGGCGCTCCACGCGGGGACGGACGACGTCGACGACGTGGCCGCCAAGTTCCGCCTCTCGATGCGCCAGATCGCCGACGCCGCCGAGATCGCCCGGCACACGGCGGCCGTCGAGGGGATCGGGGAGCCGCGGCGCGCCCACCTGGACCTCGGCGCGCGCCGCGCCTCGTCGGGGCGGCTGGGCGAGCTGGCCGTGCGGCTCGACCCGTCCTTCGGGTGGGAGCAGCTGGTGCTGCCGGACCGGCCGCTGGACATCCTCCACTCGATCTCCGGCTACCTGCGACACCGCGAGCTGGTGCTGTCCGAGTGGGGCTACGGGCGCACGGTCGCCCGGGTGCAGGGCCTGAAGACGCTGTTCGCGGGCGAGTCCGGCACCGGCAAGACGATGGCCGCCCAGGTCCTCGCCAACGACCTCGGCCTGGAGCTCTTCCGCATCGACCTGGCGACCGTCGTCTCGAAGTACATCGGGGAGACCGAGAAGAACCTCGACCGCATCTTCTCGGCCGCCGAGGGCTCGAACGCGATCCTGTTCTTCGACGAGGCGGACGCCCTGTTCGGCCGGCGGTCGGAGGTGAGCGACTCCCACGACCGCTACGCCAACATCGAGGTCGCCTACCTCCTCCAGAAGATGGAGGCGTACTCGGGCGCGGTCATCCTGGCGACGAACTTCCGCCACAACATCGACGAGGCGTTCCTGCGCCGGCTCGACCACGTCATCGACTTCCCGTTCCCGGAGCCGGAGGACCGCGAGCGCATCTGGCGCCTCGTCCTCCCCGACGAGGCCCCGCTCGAGACCGACATCGACGTCGGGTTCCTGGCGACGCAGTTCAAGCTCTCCGGCGGCGGCATCCGCAACGCATCCCTGGCGGCGGCCTTCCTCGCCGCCGAGGACGGCCGCGTGATCGGCATGCGCCACCTGGTGATGGGCGTCGCCCTCGAGTACGGCAAGCTCGGCCGCCTCACCCTCGAGTCGGACTTCGAGCGCTTCCACGAGCTGGTGCGGTCGCCCCGATGAGCACCGGACACGAGCTCGAGCCCACCGCGGAGGTCCTCCCGCCCGTGCCGCGGGCGCCCGTGCCCGCCGGGCCGGAGAGCGCCGCGCACCTCGCCTCCCTCGTCGGCAACCGCGCCTTCGCGCGCTCGGTGACCGTGCGGGAGCAGCAGGCCGGGCCGACCGTCCAGCGCCTCATCCCGCTCGCGATCATCGGCGCCGGCCTCATCTACGTGTCGGGCGAGCAGCGGGGCTGGTGGGGCGGCGACGAGGAGGCGGCGGCCGGCAAGGTGCGCGGCGGGCCGGAGCGCCTCGCGAAGGTCAAGGACGAGCGCGCCGCCAACGAGCGGGCCCGCCACACCCTGAACAACCAGGTGCTCGGGACCCTCGACAGCCTGTCGGGGTTCGTGCGGGGCGGGACGAAGGAGGGCGCCGTGAAGGCGGTCAACTTCGGGCGGCCGCTGTTCCAGGTGCTCCCGGGGCTCGACGTCGGGAAGGGCCAGAAGGCGAACATGGAGGCCGCGCAGGACCAGTTCGGCGAGGGCCTCCAGACCGCCGCCGCCCTGACCGAGACCCGCGCCGAGACCATCGCCATGGTCAAGACGCAGAACGCGGGCGCAGCCAGCGATCTCCAGTCGGTCATCGCCGGGGCGGCCGCGCCGGCGGCGGGATCCCCGGCGCCCGCGCCGGGCCAGCCCGCGGCCCCGGCCCCCGCGCAGGCCCCCACCCCCGCCCAGGGCTCCGCCCCCGCCCAGACGCCGGCGCCCGCCCAGGGTCCCGCACCCACCGCGCCCACCCCCGTGGGCCCGCCGACGCCGCCCATCCCCGCGGATGTGATCGCGTCCCTGAAGGGGGTCGTCGAGACGCTCGGCGCCTCCCAGACCGAGCTGGACGGCCTGGGCGAGAAGGGCGACCCCGGCGACCTGATCAAGCTCACCGAGGACATCGAGCCCCAGCTCAGCCGCATGTCCGCCAGCGTCGTGGGCGAGCAGGGGCAGCAGATCCAGTCCGCCGGCTTCAAGGTCCGCAACGGCGTCCGCCACCTGCGCGCGCTGTCGCGGACGCGCGAGGAGAACGGCGCCCACGCGGCCGACGCCTTCGTCGCGTGCCGCAACAAGCTGGGCGAGGTCTTCCACGCCCTGGTCGAGACCGACAAGGCGCTGGCGGAGGAGGAGAAGCAGCTCCGGGCCGAGCAGAAGGGCGGCGGCGACGAGGTGCCGCCGCCCACCGAGGGCGGGAAGTGAGCGAGCCGGGGGGACGGCCGCTCGACGAGGATCTGCGCTGGGGCCTGGTCTACGCCCACAACCGGGCCAACGCCAACACCGGCGAGATCGAGCGGCTCGTGGCGACGGTCGAGGCGCTGGTGGAGCTGCTGGAGGAGGCCGGCCTCGACCGTGAGCGCCTCGATGCGATGACCGCGGAGGCGGCCGGGCGCGTGCGGCGGCGGTTCAAGGAGCGCGGCATGGCCACCATCCGGCAGGAGTTCGACGTCCCCAAGCGCGAGTGGACCGGGGGCGTCGACATCGACTGCGACGCCCGCCTGCCGCTGTGCCACGCGGCGTGCTGCCGCCTCGGCGTGGGCCTCTCCACCGAGGACGTCCGCGAGGGGATCCTGCGATGGGACCCCGCCGAGCCCTACGCCCTGGAGCGGGCCGACGACGGCTGGTGCGTCCACATGGAGCGCGGCTCCTGCCGCTGCGCGGTGTACGACGCCCGCCCCATCCCCTGCCGGGGCTTCGACTGCCGGGGGGACGCGCGCATCTGGCTCGACTTCGAGGGGCGCGTCCCGAACCCGGCGGTCACCGACCCCGACTGGCCCCGCTGCCTCGAGGGGGCGCCGTGAGCACCCAGCCGCCGGTCCCCGAGACGGCGGTGCCGGAGACGGCGCCGCCCGACCTGGCGGAGGCGGTCGAGCTCCCGGCCCTGGCCGGGGCCCCCGGCGGCGCGGGCCCGGCCGCGCTGCTCGCCGGCGACCCCAGGGTGGGCCTGGACCCGCGCCGGGTCGCGACGCTGAGCGCCCGGGCGGGGAACACGGGCGTGGCGCGGATGCTCGGGCGCCAGCCGGCGGCCGCCCCGCCGAAGCCCGCGGTCGCCGCCGTGGGCCAGGTGAAGCACACGTTCACGATCCCGGACAAGAAGCTCGGCGGCGCGAAGGACGTGGGCTACGCCCAGGCGCAGTTCAAGATCGGAGCGAACGTCGATCTCGAGATCACGCCCGTCCAGGCCGCCACCGCCCCGGACGCCCCCGGCGGCGACGTCACGCTGAAGGGCTCCGGCGGGGTGAACGCCGGCGACGGCACGAAGTACCAGGCCGAGGTCACGGCCGAGTTCGACAAGCGCGTCGGGGGGATCCTCGACGGCTGCACGCCGAAGGCCAAGGTCGGCGGGGAGGTCGGCGCGCAGGGGTCCAAGCTGGGCCTCGAGGTCTCGCTGGAGGGCCAGCGGTTCGAGCCGAAGTTCGGCTTCACCGTGTTCGACGTCAACAAGGAGGACGGCATCAAGTTCGCGACCCTCGAGGCCGCGGTCGACTGGAAGATCCAGGAGTGGAGCTATAAGGCGAGCGACGGCGCCGACATCAAGATCACCCCCAAGGCGACCCCGAAGCTCGCGATCGAGCCGAACTACAAGCGGATCCTCCAGGCGCTCCTGGAGGAGGGCGTCGAGGGCGCCGCGACCCTGACGCTGGACGCCGCGCTGCTGGCCGGGCCGCCGCTCCTCGCCGGCATCGTCATCGCCCAGGGCATCTACATGGCCGGCGAGAAGGGCGAGCTGCACAAGCACATCCTCGAGGGCGCGGTCGACGCCCGGCAGGCGGCGATGAGCTACGCCCAGGTCATGACGGGGTCGGACCAGCAGGGCGTCGGGCCCCGGTCGACCGCGGCGGTCGCGAAGGCGAAGGAGCAGATCAACGGCATCGCCGGCCGCAGCAAGGTCTCGGTCGAGGAGCTGATGGCCGAGCTGCGCAAGAACGCCGCCCGCGACTTCGTCCGCGTCCACGCGCAGACGCGCCAGGAGGTGTTCTCCACCTACCAGGCCGAGGTCCGCAAGGTGATCCGGGCGTGGCGCGCCGAGCACTACATCCTGGCGTGGTGGACGGAGGAGGCCGACGACGTCGAGGCCGCGATGCGGCAGGTCGACGTGGTCTTCTCGCACTGACCCGGCGCCGCGCCCGCCGCCCGGCGGGCCCCGTCCGGTTGCCCGTTTGTCTGCCCCTTCGGCCAGCGCCCGACCGCCGCGCCGGGGGGCGAGCCGTGGTCGGATAGTGGCTCGTACGCGCGGAGAGGAGCGCGGTGGGCACGACATCCATCCAGGTACCCCTCAACACGATGCTGGCCGACCTCGACGAGACGGCCCGCCGGCTGCTGCGGCGCGAGTTCACCGGTCGCGGCTTCGACGGCATCGAGATCGCGTTCGACGCGCCCGACCGCGAGTGGTCGGCGCAGCTGTCCAACCCCGCCGTGAACCTGTTCCTCTACGACGTCCGCCAGTCGGAGGACCACCGGCCGGTCGACTGGGACCTGCGGACGGGCGAGGACGGGCGCACGTGGGAGGCCCGCCCCCCGATGCGCCTCGCCGCGTCGTACGCGGTCACGGCGTGGACGCGGGAGGTGGAGGACGAGCACCGGCTGCTGTCCCAGGTGCTGGCGATCCTCTACGCGTACGACACGCTCCCCGCCGACCTCCTCGCCGGCGGGCTCGCCAACCCGGAGAGCCAGCCGTTCCCGCTGCGGACCCGGGTGGCGGAGCCGCGCCAGTCGGGCAGCCCCGAGTTCTGGTCGTCCATCGGCGGCGCGTACAAGGCGTCCCTCGACTGGTCGGTCATCCTGTCCTGCGACTCCGGCGCCACCATGGAGCGCGGGCCCGAGGTGCGGGTGCAGACCCTGCGCGTGCGCAACACCGACGGCGGGCGCGCGAGCGTCGAGGACCTCCACCGGGTGAACGGCGTGGTCCGCGACGCCGCCGGCGCGCCGGTGCCCGAGGCGTGGGTGGTCATGCTCGGCGGCCCGGGGTGGGTGGCGGCCGGCGAGGACGGCCGCTTCACGATCGGCCCCGTCCGCGCCGGCGTCCACCGCGTCCGCGCGAGGGCGCCCGACGGGCGCGAGGGCGAGGCCGAGGTGACGGTGCCCGGCGCGGCCACCGACCTGGTGGTCGGCGCCGACGCCCCCCGCACCCGGTCACGCGCGCGCTCGTGAGCACGAACGGGCAACCAATCCTGCCCGCAAGGCTGCCCCACCGCCGCGTGCCGCCCCGACCCCGCCGGACGGAGGATCGTCCGTGTGTGCGAGCCCGATCCGTCCGCCGCGCGTGCTCCTGGGGCACCTCGCCCCGATGGTCCGCCTCGGGATGGCGCGCATGCTCGCCGACCGCGGGCTCGAGGTGACCGAGGAGTCGCGCGCGTCCCAGGTGGCGAGCGCGGCCGCGGCGCTCGCCCCGGACGCGATCGTGCTGCCGCTGGACGAGGAGACCACCGTCGAGCTGGGCATGGCGCGGGCGGCCGCGCCCCGGGCGAAGCTCATCCTCTGCGCCCCGGACGAGTCGGAGATGCTCGTCTACGACGCCGGCCGGGCCGTCCCGCGCCGCGTCCAGGCCGACATGCCCGGCGCGCTGCTCACCGAGCTGGAGAACGACCACCGACCCCGAGGGGGGAACTGACATGCCGACGTACCTGACGCCCGGGGTCTACGTGGAGGAGATCCCGTCGCAGTCGAAGCCCATCGAAGGCGTTGGGACCTCGATCGCCGCCTTCGTCGGACTGGCCCCGGGCGGGCCGGTCAACACGCCGATGCGGATCTCGAACTGGACCCAGTTCGCCCGTACCTTCGGCGACCCGGCGAACCCGGACGCGGGCCCGTTCATGTCGGGCTCCTACCTCGCCCACTCCGTCTACGGCTTCTTCCAGAACGGCGGAGGGCTCTGCTGGGTGGTGCGGGTCGGCGGGGACAGGGGGGACCGCGACGGGCCGCCCCCGGCGCACGCGGCGCTGCCGGCCGCGGGCAGCCCCTCGCTCGAGGCGTTCCGCGCGGTCGCGCTGCCCGGCGTGACCGACACCGTCTCCGTCGAGGTCCAGGAGGAGCCGCCCCCGGCGGCGGCCGAGGGCGACGGCGAGGGCGAGGGCGGCGCCAAGGAGGCGGAGCCCACCTACCGCGTGGTGGTGACCGCCGGCACCAGCCGGGAGGAGCACGAGGGCCTCACCCTCAAGAAGGGCCGCAACAACATCGCGACCAAGGTGACCTCGGCGTCGAAGCTGATCAAGCTCGAGGAGACGGGGGCGTCGCTGCCCGACGGCCAGCGCATCCCCGCCGCCGGGTCCTACAACCTCGTCGCCGCCGCGGTGGCCCCGACGGACCTCGGGCCCTCCGACTTCGAGGGCGACGTGGCCCGGCGCCAGGGGATCGGCGGCCTGGCCGCCATCGACGAGGTGACGATGGTGGTCGTCCCCGACCTGATGACGCTCGGCGACGACACCCACATCCGGGACCTCCAGGGCAAGGTCATCGCCCACTGCGAGAACGCCGGCGACCGGATGGCGATCCTGGACCCGCCCGCGGACATGCTGCCCCAGGACATCCTGGAGTGGCGGATGGACACGGCGGGCTACGACTCCAAGTTCGCCACCCTCTACTACCCGTGGATCGAGGTCATGGACCCGCTCACGAACCAGCCGATGATGGTGCCGCCCAGCGGGCACGTCGCCGGCGTGTGGGCCCGGACCGACGGCAACCGCGGCGTCCACAAGGCGCCCGCGAACGAGGTGGTGCTCGGCGCGAACGGCCTCGCCTTCCAGGTGACCCACGACGAGCAGGGCGGCCTCAACACCAACGGCATCAACTGCATCCGGGCGTTCTCCGGGCGCGGCATCCGGGTGTGGGGGGCGCGGACGCTGTCGAGCGACCCGGAGTGGCGCTACGTCAACGTCCGCCGGCTCTTCAACTACGTCTCCGAGTCGATCATCGAGGGCACCCAGTGGGCGGTCTTCGAGCCCAACGACCAGCGCCTGTGGACGCGGCTGCGGATCTCCAGCGCCAACTTCCTGACGCGGGTCTGGCGCGACGGCGCGCTGTTCGGGGCCACCCCCGAGCAGGCGTTCTTCGTCAAGTGCGACGAGGAGACCAACCCGCCGGACGTCGTCGAGGCGGGGCAGGTCGTGATCGAGATCGGCATCGCGCCCGTGAAGCCGGCGGAGTTCGTCGTGTTCCGCATCAGCCAGTTCACCGCGGGCGCCGCCGAGGTCTCGGCGTAGTCCCGGCAACCCCGAGCGAAGGAGAGGATCACCGATGCCACCCAAGGAACCGCGTCCGCCCTCACGATTCCGCCTCGACCTGGGCGGCAAGGAGGGGATCGGCAACTTCCGCGAGTGCACGGGGCTCGACTCGGAGACGACCGTCATCGAGCACACGTCCGTCGACGCGAACGGCAACCCGATCATCCGCAAGGTCCCGGGTGCGCTGAAGTGGTCGAACATCACGCTGAAGCGCGGCGTGGACGAGAGCCAGGACCTGTCCAACTGGCGCAAGCAGGTGCTCGACGAGGGCCCCGACAGCGCCCGCGTCGACGGCTTCATCGAGATGCTCGACTACAACGGCACCCCCATCAAGCGGTACAAGTTCCTCCAGGGGTGGCCCATCAAGTACACGGGCGTCAGCTTCGATCCGAAGAGCAGCGACGTGGCGGTGGAGGAGCTCCAGATCTGCCACGAGGGACTCGAGGTCGAGTAGCGGCCGGCCGGCCGGGGACTCGGCGATGCGGACGGAGATCGCCTTCACGCTCCCCCGGGGCTGGGTGGACGCCTCGGGGGAGACGCACCGCGAGGGACGGATGCGGCTCGCGACGGCTCGCGACGAGATCGAGCCGCTGCGCGACCCCGCCGTGCGCGAGAACGAGGCGTACCTCGGGGTGCTGCTGCTCGCCCGCGTCGTGACCAGCATCGGCCCGGTCACCGACGTGACCCCCGAGATGATCGAGGGGCTCTTCGCCGCCGACTTCGACCACCTCCAGAAGCTCTACGAACGATTGAACACCGACGGGGAGGCGGTGGGCGCGATCTCGTGCCCGTCGTGCGGACACGCCTTCGAGGTCGATCTGACCGAGATCCAGGATGGCCGCCTGGGGGAACCATGAGGCCGTCTCCCGACGGACTGCTCGGGGAGACGGCCCGCCTCGCCTACCACCTGCACTGGCCGCTCGACACGATCCTCGACCTGGAGCATCGTGACCGGCGCCGGTTCCTCGGCGAGGCGGAGGGGCTCGCGGCGGCCGGCGGCGGGGAGGCGTGGTGAGCGCCCCCGGCATCGACGGCGGCTGGCGCCCCGCGGGGGCCCGGCTCGGCGGGCGCGTCGCCGCGCGGCGCATCGGCTCGCTGAGCGCCATCGGCGGCCGGACGATGGCCCGCACGGTGTCGGCACGGCGGACGCCGGCGGGGCGCCCCACCGCGCTGCGCCTGACACCCGGTCGCGCCGTGGTCGCCCGTGCGCCGCGATACGCACCCGGTCCGGCGCCGGCGCCCGCGGGCGAGGCCGGTCCACCGCCGGGCCTGAGCGAGTTCGCGTGGGAATGGATGTACGGGGGCCGCCTGCCGGAGGACGCCGTGCCCTACACGGGCGTGGCGGCCGGCGGCGCCCCCGAGCGGCCGCCCGAGCGGCCCAGCGCCACGACGACTCCCGCCCCGCCCTCCCCGCGGGAGGCGGCGCCCGCGCCGGCGGGCCCGGCCGCGCCCGCCGCCGCGGCGCCCGAGCGCCCGCCCCCGGCCCTGTCGCGCCTGCGCGGCCGCGTGGACGAGGGGC
>OEIU01002137.1_pt1 | contig 10990 bp, 11 predicted proteins | sample 1539221 | NCBI WGS metagenome assembly OEIU01 (sample SAMN03792071, study PRJEB22550) | activated sludge metagenome | feature: wastewater treatment plant; material: activated sludge; isolation source: Wastewater treatment plant of a petroleum refinery complex | place: Argentina: Zarate | collected... | reverse complement strand
TGGCAAGCGCCGGCGGCATCGGCTGTGCCGACGGGGTGATCCTGGTGTTCGCCATCGGCGCGTTGGAGACGGGCGTCTTCTGGCCGATCAGGGTCGCGGCCGCGGCCGAGACCTTCGGCACGATCGTGATCGGACCGCTCTTGGCGACCAGCGGATGGGCGAACAGGTCCTCGGCCAGTTCATGGCAGCTCTGGTAGCGGTCGTCGGGTTCCTTGGCGATCATCTTCGACAGGATCCAGGCGATCTGCTCGTCGACTTCATCGTTGAGCTGGCGCACGTCGGGGATTTCGGCGCGCACGACCTCGAGCATGAGGCCCAGCGGCGACTCGTCGGTGAACGGCATGCGCCCGGCGAGCATCTCGAACAGGACGATGCCGAGCGAGAAGATGTCCGAGCGCCGGTCGACGACCTTGCCGAGGCAGACTTCGGGCGACAGATAGCCGGGCGTGCCGACGAACTCGCCGGTCGAGGTCAGCTTCTTGGACATGTCCTGGTTGGACAGGGCGATGCCGAAGTCGGCGATCTTGATCGTGCCGCGGCTGGACACCATCAGGTTGCCGGGCTTGATGTCGCGATGGATCACGCCCTTGTCGTGCGCCGTGGCGAGGCCGAGCGCGGTCTGGTAGATGATCTTCGCGGCCGGGCCGATCGGCACCTTGTGTTCGCGCTTGAGCAGGGTGCCCAGCGACTCGCCTTCGACGAATTCCATGACGAAGAACGGCTGGCCCTCGTCCTCGCCGATGTAGTAGATCTGGATGATGTGCGGGTCGTTGAGCGCGGCCATGCTGCGTGCTTCGCGCAGGAAGCGCTCCTTGACGCCTTCGTCGTGGGCAAGCGAATCGGCCAGCACCTTGATTGCGACGTAGCGGTTGAGCGAGGACTCGTGTCCCTTGTAGACCACGCCCATGCCCCCACGACCCAACTCGGCAACGATGTCGTAGTGTCCCAATCGCGTTTTCATGGTGTCTCCGAGGCGCCTTGCGCCAGTTGTGATGCTGCGGAATCAAATACTAGCAGCGGGTCCGTGTGCATATTCGCTCAATGCCTGGCAGCCAAAAGCGGGTTTCGGACACGCCCGATGTGTGACTCCCGTCACACTCTGGACGAAATTAGCACAAAGACCATCGGAGACGGCCGCCGCACAGGCCTCGTGGCGGGCTGCTGCGCCGCAGCAGAGGCGCGCCGGGAAGGCGCCCGAGGAAACCGGCTGAGGGTTCCGGCCAGCGCGCGCTCAGCCCTGGATGCCGTCGATTTCGATGCGCAGGTCGTGCCGGCAGATGTCGCTGAGCAGGACCATCATGCCAGCCATGCCTTCATGGCGCCGGCGAATCGCCTGCTCGACGGCATCGGCTTCGGCGCCATCGCGCAGGTAGATCTTGAGCAGGATGGCTGGCAGGCCGCGCGCGGCGATGTGCGGGCCCGCGGCGGCGAGCAGGCTGTCGAGATTGAGCAGGGTCTCGTCTAGCTGGGCGAGGGTGTCGCCGACATGCTGCGACCGATGGCCGACCACGGCCGCCGTGCCCGAGACCAGCAGCTGTTCGGCCGGCGTGCGCGTCGCCCGGGCGAAGGTCGGGGCGACCGGCCCGTATTCGCGCGGGTAGGCCCAGGCACTGACCTGGCGCGGATTCTCGACGGCGACGCCACCGAGACGCGCCGCCAGCCCGTAGACCTGTAGCACGCGCACGCCATCGCGCCGCCCGATCGCGGTGGCCGCCGAATAGCCATTGCGCGCGGCCGGCGAGATGCCGCGGGCACGACCGCTGCAGAAATGCCGGTAGCGCTCGTCGTCGCCCTCGCCCTCGTTGATCGCGTCCATGTAGTTCCACAGGCGCAGGATGTGTCCCTTCGCGCCGCAGGCGAAACGATGGCGTTCGAAGAAACGGCAGATCTCGGCGTACGCGCTTTCGGCAGCGGCATCGATGCCGCCGCAGTCCGCTTCATCGATCTCGATGGCGAAATACAGGTAATCGGCATTCATGCTCCAGCGCAGGGCGCCGTCGCGCCCGCTGCTGACCGGCGGGCTGCCGCGCCAGACTTCGAGCAGATCCTCGCCGACCGGCTCGAGGCCGATGCGCAGGAAGCGCGGATCATCGCTGGCCGGCGGCCGCTGGCCGAAGGCGATGACGGCCAGCACATCGGGCTCGGCCAGCAGTTCGGCGGCTGTACCGCGAACATAGCTTGCATGGAGCGGCGGCAGTGGAGCAATCGCCGGAGCGGATGTGAATTCTGGAAGTCGCACGTCGAATCGGGTTGTCGGGGTCGGTTGGCGCCGCAAGGTGGGCGGTCGCGGATGATACACTGCGGCGCCCTGAACCATTGACTCAACGAAGAGGCAGAGCCCCGTGACCGACGCCGTGGAATCGACAAAGCAATCACCCGCCGAGCTCGAGCTCGCGCAACTGGTGGTCGAAAGCCTGAATATCGAAGGCGTGGATGCGGACAGCATCGATCCGGAAGCACCGCTGTTCGGCGAAGGCGATCTCGGCCTCGATTCCATCGACGCGCTGGAGCTGGCGCTTGCCGTTTCCAAGCACTACGGCTTCCAGTTGCGCTCGGACAATCCCGACAACCGGCAGATCTTCGGCAGCCTGCGCGCCCTGTCTGCGCACATCGAGCAGCAACGCAGCAAGTAATCCGCCCGCCGGCGCCTATTCCGGCCTGCGCAATCGAAACGCACGCACGCGCAGGTCCGCTCCGCGCCAGGCCAGCGCGCCGGCATGCCCGGGCGCCGGTTCGAAGCAGCGCAGTCGCCACTCCTCCGGCGTGCCGGCTTCTGCGGCTATCGCCTGCAGGCCGGCCCCGCCGCCCTCGTCGAGAGCGAAGCGCAGGCGATGCAGGCCGAACGAAATGCCGTGACCGAGGGCCTTGAGCACGGCTTCCTTGCTGGTCCACAGGCGCATGAACGCGACCCCCTGCGCGGCCTCGTCGAGGGCGGCCAGTGCCGCGGTTTCTTCGGCGGCGAAGAACCGGTTGGCCAGTTCGAGCGGCGAATGACGCCGGCCAAGCGCCTCGACGTCGACGCCGATCTCGTGGTGCGCGCAGAAGGCGAAGACCACGCATTGCCCGGAGTGGCTCAGGTTGAAGCGCGGAAACCCGCTGGCGGACACGAACGGCTTGCCGTGTTCACCGCGCTCGATGGGCGGCGCTGCGGCGACGCCCGCGTATTCCTGCAGCAGGCGGCCGAGCTCGGCGCGGGCCAGCGCCGAGACTTCGCGCGGCGGGAAGGCCTGTTGCGATCGCCACAACCAAAGATGCACCTCGTCCGGCAGCAAGGGCTCAACCCTGTCGGCCTCGGCGAAATCCTGCAGACCAGGCGCGGAATCCGCTGCGCGCACGGGCGCGGCCGGCGCGCCGGAATCCGCGTGATCGCCGCCCACCCTCCCTTGCTTGCCGTCCCGCGTCGAATGCATGCGTCGTCCGTCGTGTGGAAATCCATGCCCTGGTGCCGCAGCAGGGCATGGGCCCATGCCTGCGCAGATGGCGTGCAGCGCGGCCCGCAGGGTTTCGCCATGGTACATTTCCGCCCTGTTTCCTGGGCGAAAAGTCCCGACCGTGAATCGCCCCGCCCCCATTCCGACCCGTCCGGACACGCTGGCTGCTTCGGTGCAGCGCCTGCGCGTGTTCGGCGTGATCGCCGCCTACATGGCCCTGGTCGCGGTGGCATGGCTCAGCGGCAACGATTTCCTGTCGGCCGCATGTGTCGTCCTCCTGATCAGCGCGGTGATGGCGCCGCGACTGCGTCGCCCGGATGCACGCTGGCCCTGGATAGCCTGGACCGTGCTGGTCGGCGCAGTCGCCGTGCTGACCGTCCTCGGCCATGGCCGCACCGCCCTCGACCTGGTGCCGCTGGCGATCAACCTCGCCCTCGGCGCGCTGTTCGGATTCTCCCTGACCGATTCGCACACGCCCCTGATCGCCCGCGCGATCATCGCCATCGAGGGACGCGAGCACCTCGGGCTGCCGCGCGTGGCCGGCTATGCGCGCGCGCTCACCGCAGCCTGGACCGTGCTCTTCCTGGCCCAGTCGATCCTCTTCGTCGTCGTGCTCGGCTGGTGGTTGCCGGGCACCGCGGCGGATGATCCGGCGCATGGATGGCTGGTGACCTGGCTGCATGTGGGTGGTTTCCTTTTGCCCGCGCTGTTCATGCTCGTCGAGTACGCATTCAGGCGCTGGTACCTGCGCCACGTGCCGCACCTCGCCCCACAGGTTTTCCTGCAGCGCCTGATCCGCAACTGGCCGCAATTGCTGCGCGATGCCAGTGGCCCTGCCGGGCACGGGGTCCGCGATGCCGGATGAGGCGACCACGTGGGTCGAGGCGCTGTGCATCGAGGCCACGCATCCGAGCCTGCCGGGTCATTTCCCCGGCCAGCCCGTGGTTCCCGGCGTGGTCCTGCTCGACCGCGTCGCGGCGCGACTGCAGCGCGAGGGCGTCGGCGCGCTGGCGCGCATCCCGGCGGTCAAGTTCCGCGCGCCGTTGCTGCCCGGCGAACAGGCGCAGCTGCATATCGAACTGCGCGGCAGGCACGTGCGTTTTCGCGTGATGCGCGCGGATGAACTGCTGACTTCCGGCGAAGGAGAGCTGGCATGAGCAAACACTGGAGCGAACATCGCGAGGGCGGCGGACGCTTCGCGCTGTGGCTGATCCGAACCATCGGCCTGACCTGCGGGCGGCGCTGCTCGCGCCTGCTGCTGTATCCGATCACGCTGTACTTCTTCCTGCGCCGCCACGACGAGCGACGCGCGTCCTATGCCTACCTCGAGCGCGTGTTCGGTCGCAAGGCCAGCGCCTGGATGGTGATGCGGCATATCCATTGCTTCGCCTCGACCATCCTCGATCGCATCTATCTGCTCACCGATCACCTGCGCAATTTCGACATCGCTGTATTCGGCCTCGACGAGCTGCATGCGCAGATGCGTCCCGACCGCGGCATGCTCCTGCTGGGCGCGCACGCGGGCAGCTTCGAAGCGTTGCGCGTGATGTCCCTGCAACGACCCGACGTGAAGGTTCGCGTCGTGCTCAACACGAAGCAGACGCCGGCAATGACGGAGCTGCTGCACGCGCTCAACCCCGAACTTGCGAAGAATGTCATCGACGCCTCGCGGCCGGGCCACGAAGTCGTCTTCGCCCTGCACGACGCCATGAACGAAGGCGCGCTGGCGACCCTGCTCGGCGACCGCGCCCGTCCCGGCGAGGCGACCGTGGAGGTCGACTTCCTCGGCGCGCCGGCGCGCTTCCCGGTTGCGCCGTTCCTGATCGCCGGTATGCTCAAGGTACCGATCGTGCTGTGCCTGGGCCTGTATCGCGGCGGGCGTTCCTACGACCTGGTCTTCGAAACGCTGGTTGAACAGTTGGCCCTGCCCCGGCGCGGTCGGGAGGCCGAATTGCGCGCTTTCGTGCAACTCTATTCAGCAAGGCTCGAACACCATGTCCGCGCCCATCCCTACAACTGGTTCAACTTCTATGACTTCTGGAAACTGGAAACTTCGCACGGCGAGCAGCCTGTTCTGCCTGGTGCTGCCCTGTCTGGCGAACGCGGCTGAGGTCGATGCGCAGGACCTGGTCAGCGGGCTCAAGCGCAAGCTGCCGGCGCGCACCGCCTATACCGAAGTGCGCTTCTCGCACATGTACGATCGAGCCGTGGTCGCCCGTGGCGAACTCGAATACCTCGGCCCGGGCCAGCTCGGCAAGCGCGTCGATTCGCCCTACAAGGAGACGACGACGATTGCCGACGGCGAGGTCACCGTACAGCGCGGCACGCGCAAGCCGCGGCAGATCTCGCTCGACCGCGTGCCCGAGCTGGATGGTTTCCTGCGCGGCTTCAGCGCCCTGCTCGGTGGCGACGTCGCCGCGGTCGAACGCGATTTCGAGCTGTCCAGCAGCGGCGACATGGCCAACTGGCACCTGCGCCTGGCGCCGAAGGACAAGCGCCTGCGCAAGCGCATCGACGCGATCGAGGTCGATGGCAGCGCCGACACCGCGCGCTGCTTCAGCATCATCGATGCCGATGACGACGCCAGCATCCTGATGGTCGAAAAGCTGGCCAGCGCCGAACTGCCCGATCCGCTGACCCGGCGCAACGTCGACCGCGCCTGCCACGGCGGAGCCGCCAGGCAGTGAGCCCGCGCATGCGTCGCTTCGCCCTGCTGATCGGCTGGGTCGTCGTGCTCGTGGCCGTCGCCGCCTACACGGCGCACACGCTCAGGATCAGCACCGACCTGCGCAGCTTCATGCCGCCGGCGCAGACGGCCGACCAGAAACTGCTGATGGAGCAGATCGGCGAAGGCCCCGGCTCGCGCCTGCTGCTGCTTGCGATCAGCGGTGCCGACGACGAACGCCTGGCCGACCTGAGCCGGCGCTTCAGCGCGGCGCTGCGCAAGGATCCGCACTTCGCCCAGGTCGTCAATGGCGAGTTCGACGCCGGCCTGCTCGATGAAACGCTGCTGCCCTATCGCTACCTGCTGACGCCGAGCTTCGACGAGGAACCGCTCGACGAACCCTTGCTCGCCGACGAACTCGGCCAGCGCGTCGAGGACCTCGGCTCGCCGGCGGCGACCCTGCTCAAGCCCTTGCTGCCGCGCGATCCGACCCTGGAAATCATGAAACTGGCCGAGCGCTGGTCGCCGCCGAAGGCGCCGCTGGTGCGCGAGGGCGTCTGGTTTTCGCCCGACGGCGAAGCACTGCTGCTCGTGCAGACCCACGCCGCCGGCTTCGATCCGGCCGCGCAGGGCGAAGCGATCGACGCGATCGGGAGCCTGTTCGAATCGTCGAAAGGCGGGGATGGCGCGGCGCGCCTGGTGATCAGCGGGCCGGGCTATTTCACCGTGCTGGTCAACGCGAGCACGCGCGGCGAATCGGAATGGCTCGGGCGGATCAGCACGGTCGGCTTCATCCTGCTGCTCCTGTTCGCCTATCGCAGCATCGCCGTGCTCGGCCTCGCCGCGCTGCCGATCGCCTCCGGCGCGCTCGCCGGCGTCGCCGCGATCGCCGCCGTGTTCGGCGAGATGCACGGCATCACGCTGGCCTTCGGTTTCACCCTGCTCGGCGTCGCCCAGGAATATCCGATCCGCCTGCTCAGCCACCGCCGCGCCGGCGAGACCGCGCTGCAAAGCGTGCGCGGCCTGTGGCCGCTGCTGCTGACCGCGATCGCCTCGGCCTGCATCGCCTACCTGGCCTTCTTCGCCTCGGGCGTGACCGGGCTCATGCAACTCGCCGTGTTCACGATCAGCGGCCTGCTCGTCGCCGGCTTCAGCACGCGCTACCTGCTGCCGCGCGTGCTGCCGGTGAAGTTCCGCGATGCCGCCGACACGCCCGGCCTCGGCGCGGTCTGGAACTGGCTCGAAGCGCTGCCGCGTCCGCGCTGGCTGCCGGCGCTGCTGCTCATGATCGCCGCGGCGATGCTGTGGTCGGCCTCGACGCCGTTCTGGCAGAACGACCTCGCCGCGCTGACCCCGGTTCCGAAGGACCTGATGCAACGCGAAGGGCGCCTGCGCGCCGCGCTCGGCGCTCCGGACGTGCGCTACCTGCTGATCGTCGAGGCAGCCGATGCCGAGGGCGTGCTCGAATTGTCGGAGAAGGTGGCGCCGCGCATCGACGCGCTGATCGCCCAGGGCGCGGTCGTCGCCGCCGAACTGCCGAGCCGCTACCTGCCGAGCCTGGCCACGCAACGCGAACGCCAGGCCCGCCTGCCCGATCGCGCCGCGCTCGAAGCAATGCTGGCCACGGCGCAGGCCGACCTGCCGTTCCGCGCCGGCCTGTTCGAGCCGTTCGTCGACGATGTGGAAAAGGCGCGCACGCTCGAACCGCTGACGCCGGCCGCCTTCGCCCGCTCGCCGGTCGGCGCGCGCATCGACGCCATGCTGGTCAAGCGCGGCGACCACTGGCTCGGCCTTGGCACGATCATCGGCATGAACGATGCGCAGGCCTTCGATGCGCTGGCGACCGAGACCAACGGCGCGGTGCGCCTGCTCGACCTGAAAGGCGCCTCCGAGTCGCTGGTCGCTTCGTATCGCGAACGCATCCTGCAGGCCTTCGGCATCGCCATCGTGCTGCTCGTGATCACCGTGTTCATCGCCTTCCGCGACATCCATCGCGCCTGGCACGTGCTCGCGCCGATGACCCTGGCGACGATCCTCGTGCTCGCCGTGCTGCGTTTCGGCGGCACTTCGCTGTCGCTGTTCCATCTGGTCGCACTGACCCTGGCCGCCGGACTCGGCCTGCACTACGCGCTGTTCTTCGAGCGCACCACGCCCGATGAAGCCGAGGCCCGGCGCACCCTGCACGCGACCCTGGTCTGCGTGATCTCCGCGCTGCTCGTGTTCGCCCTGCTTGCGTGGTCGTCGTTGCCGGTGCTGCGCGCGATCGGCCTCACGGTCAGCCTCGGCGTCGGCTTCCATTTCTGCCTGTCGATCCTGATGGCGCGCAAGGGACGCCGTCGCGATGCTGGATAAGTCCGACTGGGGCCACCTGATTCCGCACCAGGGCACGATGTGCCTGCTCGACGGCGTGGTCGGCTGGACCGCGGATTCGATCCACGCACGCACCGCTTCGCACCGCCGCGCCGACAATCCGCTGCGCAGCGACGGCATCCTGCGCGCCGTGCACCTGTGCGAGTACGGCGCCCAGTCGATGGCCGTGCACGGCGCCCTGCTTGCCCGCGAGTCCGGCCAGTCCGCGGCACCGGGATTCCTCGTCTCGCTGCGCGGTGTCGCTCTCGCGGTATCGCGCATCGACGACCTCGACGGCCCGCTCGATGTCTTCGGCGAACGCCTGCTCGGCAGCGAAACGAGCTGGCAATACGCCTTCCGCATCGAGCATGCGGGCGTCGAGATCGCCTCGGGGCGCGCGGCGGTGATGCTGCGTTGAGGGCCGGGAATGGGGAGTGGGGAATGGGGAATGGGGAGTGGGGAATGGGGAGTTTGGAAGTTCCGCCATGACACGGGGTAGATTCCCGTAGGTTGGCGGTGAGCGAGAGCGAACCCCAACGATGACGAAGTTTCCTCCGCTCCCGACGCGGCTGTGGGCTCCGACGTTGGGGTTCGCAGGCTCACCTCCAACCTGTAAAACCCTGCGCTCGTCGTCCCGGCGCAAGCCGGGACGACGGCTGGAAGTGACGGATTCGATCCGGCGCCGTGATGACGGGGGCATGATGCGGAGGGCTTGGTATCCTTCTGCGATCAGGCAGACCGACATGACACCGACCCAGGGAACCCAACCATGAATGCATCTCCCCGCCGCGCCCTCGTCACCGGTGGCAGTGGTGACATCGGCAGCGCGATTGCGCAGGCGCTCGCGGCTGCCGGTTGCGAGGTGATCGTGCATGCGAATGCCAACATCGGGCGTGCCGAAGCGGTTGTCGAGTCGATCGCGGCGGCAGGCGGCAAGGCATCGGCGATCGCGTTCGACGTGGCCGATGGCGCGGCGGCGCGCGCGGCGATCGAGTCGTTGCTCGCCGACGGGCCGATTCCGATCGTCGTCAACAACGCCGGCATCCACGACGATGCGCCGATGGCCGGCATGAGCGAAGTGCAATGGCGGCGCGTGATCGATGTGTCGCTGCACGGTTTCTTCAACGTCACCCAGCCGCTGCTGCTGCCGATGGCGCGCACGCGTTTCGGGCGCATCGTCAGCGTGTCCTCGGTGGCGGCGGTGATGGGCAATCGTGGCCAGACCAACTACGCGGCGGCCAAGGCGGCGCTGCATGGCGCTTCGAAATCGCTGGCCCGCGAGATGGCCTCGCGCGGCATCACGGTCAACGTGGTCGCGCCGGGCATGATCGCCGGCAGCATGCTCGGTGAATCCTTCGATGCCGCCATGGTCAAGGCGATGGTGCCGGCCGGGCGCATCGGCAAGCCCGGGGAAGTGGCCGCACTGGTGCGTTTCCTGTGCAGCGACGAGGCCGGTTACATCAACGGCCAGGTCATCGGCATCAACGGCGGCATGGGCTGACGCGCGAACGCGTTTGCCTGGTGCGCGGATTTCGCTGGCGCAACCGGTAGCCGCGCCGTGGCCTGCGCGAGGCCGCGGATGCCATGTCCGGAAATGGCGAGCAGGCCGGCACGGTTTCGGCGACGCTGTGCTTCTTTCGTTGATTGAGGAGCACCATGCAATCGTTCCGCATTTCCGGCCTCGCCGAACAGGAATTCGTGCCGCTGTTCGCTCTGGGCGATGACGAACTCGCCACGCTCGACATCGAGCGCGTGACCGCGGCTGCAAATCCCGGCTATCCGTGCCGGGTCAGCCTGGTCGATGCCGAGGTCGGCGAGGAGCTGCTGCTGTTGCCGTTCGAGCATCTGCGCGCGGATTCGCCGTACCGGTCCTCGGGAGCGATCTTCGTGCGCCGCGGGGCGCGTCGACCCGATCTCGCGCCCGGCGAAATCCCGCCGTATGTCTCGACGCGCCTGATCTCGTTGCGCGCCTATGATGCGACGCACCGCATGGTGCATGCCGACGTCTGCGAGGGCAGCGTGCTGGCCGACGCCATCAACGCCGCGTTCGCCAATGCCGAGGTCGCCTACCTGCACCTGCACAACGCCAGGCGCGGTTGTTATTCGTGCCGCGTCGATCGCGTGGCGGGATAGCTCGCGCGTTGCGGCGGGAAAGCCAGGAGCCCACCCTCATCCCCCTCCGGGCACCTTCTCCCGCTGGCGGAAGAAGGATTCCATGGTTGCAGTTCAACGCACATTCGCTTCTCCCGCTGGCGGGAGAAGTCCCCGCAGGGGGATGAGGGTGGTGCTCCTGATCTTCCGCTTTCGCATTTCCGCTTCGACGGCCCACCCTCATCCGACGCTTCGCGCCACCTTCTCCCGCCAGCGGGAGAAGGATTTCAGGGGCCGGCTTCGTCATTGGTTGCTTCTCCCGCCAGCGGGAGAAGGATTTTCGCGAAGTCCTCAAACAACCTGGACAGGAATACCGGCGCCAGGCTTCACAAAGGAGTGCTTCTCCCGCTGGCGGAAGAAGGATTCCATGGTTGCAGTTCAACGCACATTCGCT
>OEIU01002136.1_pt1 | contig 10991 bp, 10 predicted proteins | sample 1539221 | NCBI WGS metagenome assembly OEIU01 (sample SAMN03792071, study PRJEB22550) | activated sludge metagenome | feature: wastewater treatment plant; material: activated sludge; isolation source: Wastewater treatment plant of a petroleum refinery complex | place: Argentina: Zarate | collected... | reverse complement strand
ATTCTTCCCGGCACATGTCGCGCCAAATGACCCAGAATGACTTGAAGCCGACTCTCGAGAAGCTTGGCCTGCGCCAATCCGAGTTGGCGAGGCTGCTCGATGTCTCGATCCGAACCGTCAATCAGTGGGCCAAGAGCGGGCAAGTTCTTCCGGGCGCAGTCGCGGGCTACCTGCGGCTCCTGGCGGCAGCCGACGAAAAGGTCCGTGAGGCCGAGCTGGAGCGGCTGGAAGACAGCGGCAAGCGGCTGGGCGAAGGGCTCTACCGCATCGGCTATCGCGCGATGAGCGAATACGAGTGCGACCATGCGCTTGCCGTTTTGCACAATGGCAAAGTCGTTGGCTCCGACCGGCACGGCGTCGTGTTCAACGGAACCTACCGCTTCGACCGCCGCAAGGGCTTGAACGTCGTAACCTTGTGCCTCGAGGTGCCGCCGGTCGGCACCTTGATCAACGGGTATGCCGCCGGACCGGGGGGCGCGCGTATCAACGTCACCTGCAACATCGCCAAGGCCCAGCCGGTGTCCCACTCAACGGTGGAAGTCGCGGGCCAGCCCGTCAGTATCGAGCTCAGCTTTCTTGGACCCTTGCCGGATTGAGCGCCGCAGTGCATGAGGCGGTCATGACAAACGACAGCGACGAACCCTCAACACGCCGCGTCCTGCTCGGGACGATTGCAGCCGCGCACGGCATACGTGGCGAGGTGATGCTGCGCACCTATACGAGCGATCCCGAAGCCATTGCCGATTACGGCGCGCTCAGCGACAAGGCAGGCAAGCAAATCTTCAAAGTCAAATCCGTACGGGCAACGCCTAAAGGGGTGATCGCGCGCATCGACGGCGTGAACGACCGCAACCGCGCGGAGGCCTTGCGCGGCACCGATCTTTATATCAGCCGCGAGCGCCTGCCTGAGACGGACGCGCAGGAATATTACCACGCCGATCTTCTCGGCCTGGAAGCCCGCGATGCCACTGGCGCTGTCATTGGCGAGATCGTGAGCGTGGCGAATTTCGGCGCAGGCGATCTGCTGGAAATCCGCAAGTCAGGGACAAAGCAAACCGAGTACGTTGCGTTCTCGGCCGCCAACGTTCCCCAAATCAATATCGCGGCAGGTCATCTTGTGGTCGTTATGCCCGACCTTGTCGGCGAGGAAGAACCAAGAGCCGCCGAAGAGCCTGAAGACGAGGACGAACCCCCGGCTTGACCGCCGAAAAAGCCGCCCCGGATTTCTCCGGAGCGGCTTCGTCTGGTCTATCGCGCTGTCGCTTTGCGCCGGATCAGCTTGCGAGCTGGCTGCCGATAGGCAGCGAGCGCAGGCGCTTGCCGGTCGCCGCGAAGATCGCGTTTGCGATGGCCGGCGAGATCGGCGGCACGCCCGGCTCGCCCACGCCGCCAAGCGGTGCATCGTAGCCGGTGGAGTCGACGAGGTGGATCCTCACCTCGCGCGGGGCGATGTCCATGCGCGCAAGCTCATAGCTATCGAAGTTGGTCTGCTGAACAACACCGTTCTTGAAGGTGATGTTGGAGTACATCGCAACCGAGATACCCTGGATGATCGCACCCTCCAACTGCGAACGGATACGCTCGGGATTGATGTGCGCGCCGCAGTCGATTGCCAAGTCGACACGGGGGATCCTGATGCGTCCACCGTCACCGATCTCGGCCTCAACGACCGCCGCCGTGTAAGACACGAACGAGCGGTGTGCGGCCAGACCAAGCCCGCTGCCCTGAGGCATCTTGCGGCCCCAGCCCGCTTCCTTGGTGACAACCTCGATCACCTTCCTCAGCCGCCCCGTATTGATGGCGTAGAGGTCTGGGTTCTCGCCGTAGTTCCACCAGGGTTCGGTGGTCTTAGGAATCAACTTGCGATCCGGACCGAGGATCTCAAGCAGGTACTCCTTGTGGTCGCGGCCGGCGGCCGCCGCCAACTCCGCCACGAACGACTGCAGCGCAAACGCGTGCGGCACATTCGTCACCGAACGGAACCAGCCGATGCGCGTGTGCGCGGGCGCTGCGCCCGTCTCGATGCGCATGTTCGGAATGTCGAACGGCGTGTCCACCAGACCCAAGCCGAGCTCAAGCGTTGCCTGATGCTTTGGATCTTCCATGAACAATGCGAAAATCGACGGCGCCGTCGAGCGGTGCAACCACGCGACCGGCTTGCCGCTTTCGTCCAGACCCGCCTCAATGCGTTCCACCGACGTGGTGTTGAGGTAGCCATTGAGAAGATCGTCCTCTCGTGTCCATTGCAGCAGGACGGGCTTGCCGTCCATGGCCTTGGAGCACAACGCCGCCTCGATGCAGAAGTCAGGCTTGGACTTGCGGCCGAAACCACCGCCCAGAAGCGTGACATGCACCGTGACATCGTCAAGCTTGATGCCAAGACGCTTGGAAACACGGTCCTTGGCAGCCTGCGGGCTCTGGATCGCGCTCCAGATCTCGCACTTGCCGTCCTTGATCTCGGCGACCGCAACCGGCGGTTCCATGGAGACGTGCGAGTGGTGGGGAATGTAGTATTCCGCCTCCACCTTCGACTTGGCCGTCTTCATCGCCGCGTCGACATCGCCCACCGAAAGCTCGACCTTGCCGGGATTACGGGAGGCTTCTTCCATGGCCGCGCGGTAGCTGGTCGTAGTATAAACGGCGTTGGGTCCGTCTTCCCACGTTATCTTGAGCGCATCGCGACCCTTCATTGCCGCCCAGGTGCTGGTTGCAATGACCGCCACGCCGCCCAGGTTCTGGAACTCGGTGGGAAACTTGGGCGGATCAAGCGTGATCACCTTGAGCACGCCCGGCACCTTGAGCGCAGCGCTGTCATCGAGCGTCGCCACCGTGCCGCCGTAGACGGGCGGTCGTGCAACCACGGCGTACGACATGCCCTCACGGCGCACGTCGGTGCCGTAGACGGCCGAACCCGTGGTGATGGCCATGTTGTCGACGAGGTTCGTCTTGCCCTTACCGATGTAGCGGAATTTCGATGGATCCTTGAGCTTCAGGGCATCGCGCGCGGGCACGGGCTGAGCGGCCGCTTCCTTGGCGAGATCGCCAAAGCCGATCTTTTTGCCACTCGCCTTGTGAACGACCTCGTGATTGTCGACCTCGACCTCGCCAACAGGCACGCCCCACTTGGCGGCGGCAGCGGCTTCCAGCATCTGTCGCGCAGCGGCGCCGATACGGCGCAGCGGCATGAAATGGTGACGCAGCGAGCGCGAGCCATCGGTATCCTGGTTGCCGTACCTGACCTCGTCGCCCACCGCCTGGACGACCTTCACGCGGGTCCAGTCGGCATCCATTTCGTCGGCGACGACCATGGGCACGCTGGTGCGTACGCCCTGGCCCATCTCCGAACGGATACACAGGATGGAGACCGTGCCGTCTGGCGCGATCGAAACGAACAGCGTGGGATCGTCGCGTAAGCCATGGGGCATGCCGTCGCCGCCCCATTTGGGTTCGGGTTTAGCCTCTTCTGCAAAGACCGGAAGGCCTGTTGCGAGCACCAGCGCCCCGGCGCCAAAGCCCAGCGATACGGCGCGGCGGGAGACGTTGAGAACGCCGGCGGACATTTTGCGATCAATGATCATGGAAAAGCCCTCCTCACGCTTTCTCGGCTGCAAGCTTGATCGCTGCCCGGATACGCGGATAGGTACCGCAGCGGCAGAGATTGCCGCTCATCAGGGCCTCGATGTCTTCGTCCGTGGGTTTGGGCTTCTCAGCCAGAAGGGCGGCAGCCTGCATGATCTGCCCGCACTGGCAGTAGCCGCACTGGGCGACGTTGAGGTCGCGCCACGCGGCCTGGATGGGATGATTGCCATCCGGCGACAGTCCTTCGATGGTCGTCACCTTCTTTCCGGCCGTGTCCGCGAGCGACATCTGGCAGGAGCGCACCGCCATTCCATCGACATGAACAGTGCAAGCGCCGCACAGCGCGATGCCACAACCGTACTTGGTGCCAGTCAGGTTCTGCACATCGCGCAGATACCAAAGGAGAGGCATCTCGGGATCACCGTCGAAGCTCTGCTCCTTGCCGTTGATGTTGAATTTGATCATCGGTTCCTCCGAGGGAAATTCGGTTCTTTTCGAACTTCAAATTTTTTCAGGATGATAGGGCTGACGAAAAGCACATTTCACTGTGGTCAGAAAAGACGACCAGTTTTAAATTAGCAAGCTAGTCGTGCATCCATTTCGCTCAGGCGTTTCTTTCGCGTTTGTCTGGACTTTCGCGGTTCTTTCGCGCTCGCGGCGGTATTGCCCATGCGCATGGGAGGTATGCAACGCCGGCCGCCTCTCCTGATCAGGAGGGGCGAGAGATGCTTGAGATTGTTCAGAAAGACGCCCTGCACGAAAAAAGCGCAAAAGGCCATCCGCGGTCAGCTTGAGCGTTCGCGCCGGGCTATCAGATCGGGGCGCCGCTCGGATGTGAGTTTCAAAGCGTGTTCGTGCCGCCACGCGGCGATTTTCTTATGATCGCCCGAGAGCAGCACGCTCGGTATCGAAAGCCCCTCCCACTCCCTCGGTTTGGTGTAGTGGGGATATTCGAGAAGACCGTTCTCGAAGCTCTCCTGAGCCGTGCTTTCGCTTTTGCCCAAAACCCCAGGAAGGAGGCGGACGCAGGAGTCGATCAAGACCATCGCCGCCAGATCTCCGCCTGACAGCACATAGTCCCCGATCGAGACTTCCCGCAGGCTGCGCGCTTCGATCACGCGCTCGTCGATCCCCTCGAAGCGCCCGGCCAGCAGCACAACGCCAGGGCCTGCGGCAAGCTCTCTGGCGAGAGCCTGATCGAGCGGCTTGCCCCGGGGCGAGAGATAAATAGCCGGCGCACCCGGATTGGCCGCGCGTGCGTGGTCAATGGCCGGGCCCAGCACGTCCGCCCGCAGAACCATCCCTGCGCCGCCTCCGGCAGGCGTGTCATCGACTTGAGCGTGGCGGCCCAGGCCAAAGTCGCGGATCTGGTGCGTCTGGATGGTCCAAAGGCCGGCGGTCAGCGCCTGACCCGCCAGCGATAGGCCCAGCGGACCGGGAAACATCTCCGGAAACAGCGTGAGGACGCTTGCCCGCCAGGGGACACGCCCATCGCTGGTGGGAAAGTGCGCCATCTCAAATCCCCAGCTGCATTGCCTTACACACCCTCAACGACGGTCATGTCGAGAGAGCCCGCGCCTTGGCGCAGGACCTTGGCCGCCGCATATTCTTCGCTTTTGGCGTAGCCCAAGGCATGGTCATAGGTGGGGAACTCCAGCACGGCGTTGCGCGCCGACCCGGTCCCCTCGACCGTCTCGCAACGGCCGCCGCGCACGATCGGCGTACCTTGGTATTTTTCCAGCGCAGCCTTGGACTTAGCGACGTACTCGGCCCATTTGGCAGTGTCGGTGACCGTCGCACGTACAATTACGTAACCCTTTGGCATGTCTAGTCCCTTTAAGTTTCTGTTAGCGACTCGAATTTCATAGTGGATCGTAAAGCCGCGTGCCGCGGGTTGAAGCCACTCTGACTACTGACCATAAGTAGTCTCCCAACGAAGTGCCTATACAGCTGATAGACGATCCATGAACGCGCTAATTTCCTTCGACATCTCCGAAACCCTGCGACCGGCTTCAGAGGATGAAGTTTGGGCGAGAGGCCATATCGTACCGGGCTATGATCCTGCCATCTTGCGCAAGGACGATTATGGATGGTGGATGCGCCGGTCCGAACTTGGCAACGGCTCTTCGCCCCAGGGCTGGCTGGTTGGTATGATTCTTCCCGCACATCTAGGCGGACAGGAGGTCGCGCGCAACATGCGCCCGCTCAATATCGCAAACTCATGCGCGTCCGATTGGAAGCACGACATCGAGATCCGCGCTTAGCTGGACAGAAAGTTCAGATTTCCGCTGCCGGAAAGCCCGTCTTCGAAGGCGCGTCCTCAATTGCTGAGGAAAGGCCGTATACCCCCGATGTCAGCCTGCTGGCCATCGGTTTTGGGCTTGGTTTGAGGCTCCGGATTCGATGAAGCCGAGGGCCACCACCAAGATGTCTGCGTGCCGCCTTGCGAACTCCAGCCGGCGATGTTCTCTCGCGTGCGCAACTTAACGCCGATGGCGATAAGCGGCTTGCTGACTAGCTTCTTTGCCAATTTTCGCGAAACGGGTGCGATCAGCTTGCCGGGGGCGGCCGGACAGGCTGCGGCGGCCGTCTCGGGCGTTGCGGCTTCGGCCGGGAAGATCGGGTTCACAACGTAGCGTTTCTCGCACATGGAGATACGCGGAACCAAGCGTGACTTGTCGAAATCGTCATAGGCTTCCTTGAGCGGCCTCCAGGTGCCGTATGCCGGATGATCGGCGTGACGGGCGATGTTGGAGGCCGTCATGCGGAAGGGGAACGTGTGGACGGGCACGCGCGCCTGGCCACTCTCCAGCGCCTCGCGTACAAAAGCGTAGATTTCCTCGATCAAGCCATTGGTCATCGCGAAGCAGCCGACGCTCTTGCAATCGCCGTGCACCATGATGAAGTCGCCGGTGCGGCCCAGCGCCTTATCGAGCGCGTTGGGATAGCCGATGTTGAGCGCGAGATGGTACTTGCTGTCGGGCTTCATGCTGTGGAGGGCGATAGCGTAGAAACCTTCGGGCGCCATTTGATCGCCAAGCGCCGTCTTGGGTCCAAGCGCGCCTGACCAGTTGCAAATCGGGTAGGTCTTGACGAGTACGAAGCGGCCGCCGGGGCGCTCTTTCCAGACCTCCAGTTCCGACTCCTCCTTGAAGATGCGGATGTAGACGGGCGCACCGGACTCGATGTGCTTTTCCTGAAGATAGCTGAGCGTCTGGGGTTCGAGCGGTTTGGCCGAGGCGGGTTCTGCCTGTGCCGGAGAGAACGCCGGCAAATTCACCAATGCCAGAAGAGTGGCGGCAACGCCCCCCAGTCTGGGCGCGCGATCGAGCGGACGCATGTACAAGACCCCCCGCAGAGCGGCTGTCAAAAAAAGCCTGAAGTTCCCTATGCTTCAGACATGCTTAACGTACGGTTAATACTGACCGCCAAGCGTGGCGCGCCCGAGGCGCATTCGTGGCGAGAACATGGAAGGACTGAACAGCCCCAAGTACCGCTGGAGCGCTCAGCGGCTCAGCCCAGCGCGATGTCCGAGAGGAAAGAGCGCGCTGCGGCGAGCGGATCGGCTGCCGCATTGATCGGCCGGCCGACAACGAGGTGATTTGCGCCGTCCGCCAGCGCCTTTCGGGGCGTGGTGATCCGCGCCTGGTCGCCGGCGGCGCCTCCCGGCAGCCGGATGCCGGGCGTGACGATCAAAAAACCGGGCCCGGTCGCCGAACGCACTGCGGCGGCCTCCTGGCCCGACGCGATAACACCGTCAAATCCGGCCGCACGAGCGAGCCGTGCACGCCTGAGAACGAGTTCTGCCGGTTCCATCGTGCTGCCCTGCTCGGCGAGATCATTGGCATCGAGGCTCGTGAGCACCGTGACCGCCAGCAGCTTCAGCGGCGCAGTCCCCCGTCCCTTGACGGCAGCGTCGAGCGTCTTGCGATCGTGTCCATGAACGGTAAGGAAATCGACGCCGAGCTGCGCCGCCGTCGCCACGGCACGCTCCACCGTGTTGCCAATGTCGAGCAGCTTCATGTCGAGGAACACGCGTTTACCCGAACGCTTCAAATCCTGCGCGAGATCAAGCCCGCCGCTGAATAGCAACTCAAGGCCCACCTTATAGAACGATACCTCATCACCCAAGCGATCGGTCAACGCCCGCGCCTGAACGGCCGAGGGCAGATCGAGTGCGACGATGAGCTTGTCGCGAACGGTGTCTTTCATGGACCAGCCTGGGTTTGAGCGTTCAAGACAGGATTTTCTTGATCAGCCGTGCAGGACGTGAGCGGCACGCGCGAGCTTCTGGATCAGCGCCTTGAACGTTTCCTGGGCATCCTTGTTCTTCAAATGCCCGTTTTCCTCGAACGCCTCGACCGCGCGGGGCACGGCGAACTGATCAGGCAACACGAGCGCGCCAAGCCCAATTTCCAACACGAGACGAAGATGAGAGAGGCCCCGCAGGCCACCCATGCCGCCCGGCGAGGCACTGCCCAAGGCAAAGACCCGCGTCTTGTAGACTTCCAGCGGCGCTTCGCCATCCTCGCGCGTCCGGCTGACCCAGTCGATGGCGTTCTTGACCAAGGGCGAGAACGAAGAATTATACTCCGGGCTGGCGATGAAAATGCCCGAATGCACTTTCATCAATTCCTTGAGTTTGCGCGCATTCTCTGGCGGACCATCCCGCAGTTCGTCATCGCCGTTATAAATCGGCATCGGATAGTCTCCGAGGTCCGCAAAGGTCCCCGCGATGCCATTGGCATCGGCGATCTTCTCGCCAAGCCTGGCCAGCTTCTTGTTCCAGGATTTCTCGCGCGCACTTCCTGAGATGAAGAGCAGGCGCGGCTCAGACCGGGATGAAGATGTCATGTGTCAACCTTCAAAGGAGAACATTAGGCAGGCGGGATCAAGCCGTTGGAATGGGTGCGTGGCCGCTCAATGTCAAGCCGCGAGACCCAGGGCACGCCGCAGTATCGCCGCCCGTATCAGGCAAGATTAACTGGTGCCTCTGGGCGCGATGCGCAGTCTTCCAAGGCTCAAGCGGCGGCCATCATGCGCGCGTAAACGGCCTTCTCGAAATCAACGAGCACGTCCGTACACAGCGGATCACAAAACGGGATGGACTGCATCAGCACCACACCTGCGATGCCATTCAAAGGATCGAACCAGAAATAGGTGTTGAGCGCACCAGCCCAGCAATGGCTTCCGGCGGCCCGCATGCCGCGCGCGGGTTCCATGTTGATCATCGTGACGAGGCTTTGCTTCTTGCTCATGCCGGGGAAGAACTCGGCATCGCACGTCACGGCTGTATTGACCGACACGAGATTGACCACCTCCAGATCGTCGATGTGGTTCTGGAGGATATAGTTGACGGTTGCGGGCTTGAGGATCTGCGCACCGTTGTAGCGCCCCTCATTGAGCAGCATCAGCAGGAAGGTCATGTAGTCGCGTGCGGTCGAATAAAGGCCGTAGCCCGCGCCGTAGACTTCCGGCGAAGACGGCGGATCGAGCGTGATGGGGACGAGCGCGCCGTTCTCCTGGCGTGCATGCACACCGGCCAGCCGGCCGCGCTTATTGGGAGGACACTCAAAACCCGTGTCGCTCATGCCCAGTGGCACAAAGATCTCGTCGCGACAGAAAATATCGAGGCGTTTGCCGCTGATTTTCTCGATGACGAGACCCAGCCAATCGATGCCAACGCCGTAATCCCAGCGCTCACCCGGATCGAAAACCAGCGGGTAGCTGATACCGATCTTGGTGCCCGATAAAAAACCCGGCCGGCCGGTGACGGCGAGGTATTTCTGGATGTCCGCATTCCACAACTCGTAGACCAGCCCCGATGTGTGGGTTGCAAGCTGGCGTACGGTCGCCTGACGTCTGGGAGCGCGCAGGATGGGCATATCGCCCTCGAACCCTTCCAGGACCTGAAGATCCGCGAATTCCGGCAAGATGTCCGCAACCGGCGCGTCGAGGTTGAGCTGCCCGCGCTCCACCAGCGTCGCGGCCGCGACGCCGGCAATGGCCTTGGTCATGGAGAAAATGCGGAAGATGGAGTCCGTGGTCATGAGAGCATCTTCATCGATGCGGCGCTTCCCGGCCGCACCCAGGTAGGTGATGCCCTCACGCGATGCGGCCGACGCCACTACGCCGGCGGCCGCCCCCGCATCGATGGCGCGCTTCAAAACGCGATCCAGATCGGTCATGTCCGATCGATCTCCCCAAACCCGGGTTCCAATCCGAATGCAAAAATACCATGTGCGCCTGTCTTGGCCTATTCGCCGGACGTCGGTCGGAAGGGTCTCGCGCAAGGTAGCGGTTAACGCCTCAAACTGCGCTTGAATTGACCGCAAATTGGACCAAAACTGCGGGCAACGTTACGCATACAGTATCCCTTGGTGCCATAAGCACCGATTTCAGACAGAGCATGCTCCGTATTTTTTCGCGAGCGAGGTCCGTCTTGCCAGTTCTACAGCCCAGTCCAGCGCCGTCAGAGCGGCGAGCCTATCAGCGTCTTGACGTGAACTACCCGGCCGTTCTGCGTTTCCCCAACGGCCGGGCGCATCCCTGCCGGGTCACGACCATCTCACCGATGGGCGCACAGTTACAATTCGGGCCCGGTATCGAGTTGCCGCCTGCGTTCCGTCTCACCATTCCTGACGAAATGTTCGCAGCCGATTGCGAGTTGCGCCATCAGAGCGGATCTGCGGCGGGCGTTCTCTTCACCTCCGGGCGCTTGGAGGCGCTCGCACGTTTCAGCTGAGTGCATTCGTGTCAGAGGAAGCTGTAAGGATCGACGTCGAGCGACACCCGAACGTCCCCTTTGAAGGCCGGAATTGCCTGAGACCAGGCGCGAAGGTAGGACTGCAGGTCGAGTTCCCTGGGCGCCTTTACGAGCAGCCGCCAGCGATGCCGCCCCCGCACAATCGCAACGGGTGCTTCGGCCGGACCCAGAACCGAGATCTTTTCGGACTGAGGCGCGGCCTGCACCACCGCGCGCGCTGCACGCTCAGCCAACTCCTTGTCCCGCGCCGATACGATGATGGCCGCGAGGCGTCCATAGGGTGGCAGCATTCCTGCTTGCCGCGTTTTGACCTCATAGTTGAGAAACGCCTGACGGTCGCCCGCGACGATGGCTGCCATGATCGGGTGCTCGGGCATGTGAGTCTGCACGAGGCCACGCCCTGCCGCGGCGGCGCGTCCCGCGCGTCCCGTCACCTGATGCAAGAGCTGGAACGTGCGCTCGCCCGCGCGCGGGTCCGCGCCATGCGCCAAGCCGAGGTCGCCATCGACCACCCCCACGAAGGCGAGGTCGGGAAAGTGATGCCCCTTCGCCACGATCTGGGTGCCGATGATGATGTCGATCTCGTGCGCTTCGATCTGGTGGATGATGGCGCGCATCTCAACGAGGCCCGGCACGAGATCGGACG
>OEIU01002135.1_pt1 | contig 10995 bp, 7 predicted proteins | sample 1539221 | NCBI WGS metagenome assembly OEIU01 (sample SAMN03792071, study PRJEB22550) | activated sludge metagenome | feature: wastewater treatment plant; material: activated sludge; isolation source: Wastewater treatment plant of a petroleum refinery complex | place: Argentina: Zarate | collected... | reverse complement strand
ACTACATCATCGCGCCGGCCGAGGCGAGCTCGAACCTGTCGCGCTTCGACGGCGTCAAATTCGGCCATCGCGCGGCGCATTTCGCCGACCTGCAGGACATGTACAGGAAGACGCGCGCCGAGGGTTTCGGCGCGGAAGTCAAGCGCCGCATCATGATCGGCACCTACGTCCTCTCGCACGGCTACTACGACGCCTACTACCTGCAGGCGCAGAAGTTGCGCCGCATGATCGCCGACGACTTCCAGGCCTGCTTTACGCAGTGCGACGTGATCGCCGGCCCGGTCGCGCCGAGCGTCGCGTGGCCGGCCGGCACGCAAAGCGCCGACCCGGTCGCCGCCTACCTGGCCGACATCTTCACGCTGCCGGCAAGCCTCGCAGGCCTGCCCGGCATGAGCGTGCCGGCCGGCTTCGGCGATGCAGGCCTGCCGGTCGGCCTGCAGTTGATCGGCAACTATTTCGACGAAGGCACGCTGCTGCATGCGGCGCATGCGTTCCAGCAGGCGACCGATTGGCACAGGCAGGCGCCGAAGGGCTTCGACGCATGAACCCGAGGCCGGCCCTGATCCACGGCTACGAGGTCGTCATCGGCCTCGAGACGCACGCCCAGCTGTCGACCGCGAGCAAGATCTTCAGCGGCTCGTCGACGCGCTTCGGCGCGGCGCCGAATACGCAGGCGTCGGCGGTCGACCTCGCGCTGCCGGGAACGCTGCCGGTGTTGAACCGCGGCGCCGTCGAGCGCGCGATCCGCTTCGGCCTGGCAATCGGCGCGACGGTCGCACCGCAGTCGATCTTCGCGCGCAAGAATTATTTTTACCCCGACCTGCCCAAGGGCTACCAGATCAGCCAGTACGAGACGCCGGTGGTGCAGGGCGGCGCGGTCGAGTTCTATGTCGGCGACGCGCTGCACAAGGTCAACCTGACGCGCGCCCACCTCGAGGAGGACGCCGGCAAGTCGCTGCACGAGGACTATGCCGGCCAGACCGGCATCGACCTCAATCGCGCCGGCACGCCGCTGCTCGAGATCGTCACCGAGCCCGACATGCGATCGAGCGCCGAGGCGGTCGCCTACGCGCGCGCGCTGCACGCCCTCGTCGTCTGGCTCGACATCTGCGACGGCAACATGCAGGAGGGGTCGTTTCGCTGCGACGCCAACGTCTCGGTGCGCAAGCCCGGCGCGCCGTTCGGCACCCGGCGCGAGGTGAAGAACCTCAACAGCTTCAAGTTCCTGCAGCAGGCGATCGACTTCGAGGTGCAGTGGCAGATCGCGCTGATCGAGGACGGCCGCAGCGTGAAGCAGGCGACGGTGCTGTTCGACCCAGCAATCGGCGAGACGCGCACGATGCGCACCAAGGAAGACGCGCACGACTACCGCTATTTCCCCGACCCCGACCTGCCGCCGCTCGTCATCGCGCCGCAATGGATCGAGGCGGTGCGCGCCGCGATGCCCGAGCTGCCGCGGGCGATGGCCGAGCGCTTCGTCGCGAGCTACGGCCTGCCGGCGTACGACGCGTCGCTGATGACGCAGAGCAAGGTGCTCGCCGCCTACTTCGAGGCCGTCGCCGCGGCGTGCGGCGAACCCAAGCTCGCGGCGAACTGGCTGATGGGCGAAGTCTCGCGCCGCCTCAACCTCGAGGCGCGCACGATCGAAGCCTGCCCGGTCGCCGCATCCACGCTCGGCGCGATGATCAAGCGCATCGCCGACGGCACGATCTCGAATGCCGGTGCGCGCCAGGTATTCGATGCGCTGTGGGGCGGCGCGGCCGACGTCGATGCCGTGATCGAGTCGGCCGGTCTGAAGCAGATGTCCGACGCCGGCGCGCTCGAGGCGATCATCGATGCGGTGATCGCGGCCAACCCGAAGTCGGTCGCCGAATACCGCGCCGGCAAGGACAAGGCCTTCAACGCGCTCGTCGGCCAGGTCATGAAGGCGAGCAAGGGCAAGGCCAATCCGGCGCAGGCGAGCGCGCTGCTGAAGGCGCGCCTGGACTGATCTCCCGGCGCGCGGGCTTGCAGCCCGCATCCTCACGCCGGCTTCATGCAAGCGCCGGCCACCGGTGCCAGAATCTTCCCCTCGCGTTCCAACGCCCTGGCGGCGGCACTGACATGAGAATCCCGACCACCTCTTTGTGCGCCCTGCTGATCGGCGCCTGCATGCAATCGCTGCCGGGGCTTGTCGCAGCCCAGGCGCCGGCCCCGGCGGCCAAGGCAGCGCCGCTGCCCGCCGACCCCTGGCCGCGCCAGGTGAACCTGAGCAATGCGACGGCGCTGATGTACCAGCCGCAGGTGAGCAGCTGGGTCGGCAACCGCATCGAGTTCCGCTCCGCGCTCGCGATCCACCCGAAGGGGGCGAAGGAGGAGAGCTTCGGCGTGATGTTCGCCACCGCGACCACGCTGGTCGACAAGGTCGCGCGCAGCGTCGTCTTCGAGGATATGCAGATCACGAAGAGCGACTTCCCGACCCTGCCCGACCGCGGCGCGGCCTACAGCGCGACGCTGCAGGAGGCGGTCGCGCGCGACGCGCGGACGATTTCGCTCGACCGGCTTACCGCTTCGCTCGACCTCGACGGCATCAAGCCGCCGACGGTGCAGGTTCAGAATGCGCCGCCCAAGGTCATCGTCAGCGAAGCGCCCGCGATCCTGGTGCCGATCGACGGCACGCCGGTGCTGAAGGCGGTGCCGGGGCACAGCCGCTTCCAGCGCGTCATCAATACGCACGCGCTGATCCTGCAGGGCGGACTGGGCGACAACTACTACATCCACGTCTACGACGGCTGGCTTTCGTCGAGCGGCATCGCCGGCCCGTGGACGAAAGCCGGCGCGCTGCCGGTCGGCATGGCCGATGCCGCGCAGGCGGTCGCCAAGACCGGCGTCGTCGACATGCTCGCCGGTCCACCGAAGGCCAACCCGACGCCGTCGCTCGCGAACGGCGTGCCGACGATCGTGACGAGCCAGGTGCCGGCCGAGCTGGTCGTCTTTCGCGGCCAGCCCGATTTCGTGCCGATCAACGGCACGCAACTGCTGTGGGCATCGAATACGACGAGCGACGTCTTCGTCGATACCACGAGCAGCCAGTATTTCATCCTGCTTTCCGGCCGCTGGTTTACCGGGCCGGGGATGAACGGGCCGTGGACCTTCGTCGCCAACAACGCGCTGCCGGCCGATTTCGCGCGCATCCCGACCGGATCGCTCGCCTCGGCGGTGCTGCCGACGGTGGCCGGCACGCCGCAGGCGAAGGCGGCGGCGATCGCAAATTCGATTCCGCAGACGGCGACCGTCAAGCGCGTCAACGGCCCGAAGTTCACGCCGAGCTTCGACGGCGCGCCGCAGTATTCGCAGGTCGAGGGCACGCCGCTCGCGTATGTCGTGAATGCGAACGCGCCGATCATCCAGGTCACCGGCACCTCGTACTACGCGGTGCAATCGGGCATCTGGTTCACCGCGTCCAGCCTGACCGGGCCGTGGACGGTCGCGACCTCGGTGCCGGACGTGATCTATACGATCCCGCCGTCGTCGCCGATCTTCTACGTCACCTACGTCCACGTCTACAAGGCGACGCCGGAACTCGTCTACGTCGGCTATACGCCGGGCTATCTCGGCACCGTCGTCAACCCGTATGGCACCGTCGTCTACGGCACCGGCTATGCCTACGCGCCATGGGTCGGCAGCGTCTGGTATCCGCCGCCCTATACCTACGGCTACGCCGCGGCGCCGATCTACAACCCGTACGTCGGCTATACCTTCGGCTTCGCGGTCGGCCTCGCGACGGCGGCCTGGATGACGCCGTACTACTGGGGCGGCGCCTACTACCACCCGGGCTACTGGGGCGGCTATGGCTGCTGCGCGACGGCGAGCGCGAATGTCTACGGCCACTGGGGGGCGACGGCCTACTCGGGCACGCGGTCGTGGTATGCGGGCGGCGGCGTCGCCGGCACGCGCGCGAGCGGCACCTACACCAACGCGCGCACCGGCACCAGCGGCAGCTATGCGGCCGGACGCCAGTACAACGCCTGGACCGGCAACGCCTCGCGCGGCTACGACCGCACGGTCAACGGTCCGGACGGCGGTTCGGGCAATGTCGCGCGCGGCGCCAACTACAACACCTATACCGGCCAGCGCAGCGCGGGGTCGAGCGGCTCGTATACCGGCGCCGGCGGCAGCTCGGTCGACCACAGCGGGGCGACGACCGCCGGCCCGCAAGGCTACGGCCACACCGGATCGACGACCACCTACAACGCCAAGACCGGTCAGACCCATACCTGGAACAACGGCCAGCCGGTAAACAACGACCACTTCGCCGACAGCAACGGCAACGTGTTGCGCAGCGACGGCAACGGCGGCTGGCAGCAGCACTCCGCAGGCGGCTGGGGCGCGGCGTCGGGCGATACCTCGTGGGCGGATCGCGATGCGCAGGGGCGCGCCGCCGGCGAGCAGCGCTTCGGCAGCTTCGGCGGCGGCGGGGATCGATTCGGCGGCGGCGGCCGTTTCGGTGGCGGCGGGTTCCGCGGCGGCTTCGGCGGCCGGCGCTGAGCGCGGGCGCCGGGCGCGTCGGCGGCGGTACGGTGCCGCCTATTGCGGCGAAGCGCTGCGCGGTGACGCCGATGCGCGGCCGCTAGGAGCCGACGCGCTGCGCGCCGGCGGCACGGCCGGCAGCGACCCCATCGAGCCCGGCTGCGCGCCCGCCCACAGGCGCTTCAGGCGTTCGAGCTCGACGTCGTAGAGCTTGTTGATGCGCACCATCTCGGCGTCCTGGTTCGCGATCAGCGTGCGCTGCGCTTCGGCCGCCGCATCGTTGGCGTCGAACGCCTGGCGCAGCTTGGCCGGCAGCTCGCGGCCGACGTAGAACTCCGCTTCGTCCTGCAGCGGCTTGCGCTCGGCGGCAAGCGACTTGAGCCGCCCCTCGTAATTGCGCAGCGCCTTGCGCACGTCGTCGAGCGCCGATTGGCGCGCGCGCTGGTGCGTCGCCTCGTCCGGGAAACGGGTCAGCAGGTTGCGGTCGCGGCGCACGGCGTCGCGCTGCGCGGCGCGTTCGATCGCGGCGCGGCGGTCGGCGGCCTCCTGCTCGGCACTTTCGTCGGCGGTCGGCGTCGGCGGCACGACGTGGCGCACCGAGCCGTCGGCATTGAGCACCTTCTGGTCGCGATCGGCGCAGGCCGGGATCGGCCGGTCCGACGTGAGCTTGTTGCCCTTGGCGTCGACGCACGAATAGATCTGTCCGGGCGCGGCTTGTGCGGCGTGGCCGGCGGCGGCGCCGAGGCAAAGCACGATCTCTGCGGCGAGCAAGCGCGTGCGCATTCAGACTCCGTAGCGTTGACGATATCCAGCCACGCGCGTGTGATGCTCCGCGAGCGCCGGGTCGAGGTTGGACTGTAGGTAGCGCAGCAGATCGGCGAGGGTCGCAATTGCGGCGACTTTCAGTCCCAGTTCGTCCTGCACGAACTGCACCGCTGACCACGGCGCATCGCGCCCCGCTTCGTCGGTCGCGCGCTCCTGGCGGTCGAGCGCGATGGCGACGGCGTACGGCGCGCCGCCGGCGGCGCGGATCAGCGCGATCGATTCGCGCACCGAGGTGCCGGCCGAGATCACATCGTCGACGATCAGCACCCGCCCGGCGATCGGCGCACCGACCAGCGTGCCGCCCTCGCCGTGGTCCTTCGCCTCCTTGCGGTTGTAGGCAAACGGCACGTTGCGGCCGAGCCGCGCGAGTTCGATCGCCACCGCCGCGGCGAGCGTGATGCCCTTGTAGGCCGGGCCGAAGATCATGTCGAACGCGAGGTCCGAGGCGATCAGGCGGCGTGCATAGAATTGCGCCAGCCTCGAGAGCTTGGCGCCGTCGTCGAACAGCCCGGCGTTGAAGAAATACGGCGACAGGCGACCCGCCTTCGTCTTGAACTCGCCGAAGCGCAGCACGCCGGCATCGAGCGCGAATCTCACGAAGTCGAGTGCCAGTGCATCGTCGCCGGCGGGCTCGGTCGGGGCAGCGTTCATCGAGGAAATATTCGTGTTGCGACTCGTCACCCTGAACCTGAACGGCATCCGCTCCGCGGCCAGCAAGGGCTGGCTGCCCTGGGTCGAGTCGATCGGCGCAAATTGTATGGGCGTGCAGGAGGTCAAGGCGCAGGCCGAAGACGTAAGCAATCGCTTCGACGTGATCGACGGCATGAAAGGGCACTTTCATTTTGCCGCCAAGAAGGGCTACTCGGGCGTCGGCGTCTATTCGCGCAAGAAGCCGTCGGCCGTCGTGACCGGCATCGGCGACCCCGAATTCGACGCCGAAGGGCGCTGGGTCGAGGCGCGCTTCGATACCGCGCGGCGCAAGCTTTCCATCATCAGCTGCTACTTCCCGAGCGGATCGAGCGGCCCCGAGCGGCAGGAGGCGAAGTTCCGCTTCCTCTCGCTGATGGCGCCGCACCTGCTGCACCTGAAGGCCGAGCGCGAGTTCATCCTCGTCGGCGACGTCAATATCGCGCACAAGGAGATCGACCTGCGCAACTGGCGCAGCAACCAGAAGAACTCCGGCTTCCTGCCCGAGGAGCGCGCCTGGATGACGCACGCGCTCGACGAGATCGGCCTCGTCGACGTGTTTCGCAAACTCAACCCGCATCCCGACCAGTACACCTGGTGGAGCAACCGCGGCCAGGCGTGGGCGAACAATGTCGGCTGGCGGCTCGACTACCACCTTGCGACGCCTGGCGTGGCGAAGAAGGCGCGGCGCGAGCAAATCTATCTCGACCAGCGCTTCAGCGACCACGCGCCGCTCGTCATCGACTACGACGTCAGCCTTTGAGCCCAAGTCGGGTTCGGAAATCCGGGTTCAACGCCGATCGGCTGAATGCGAAAAGCCGCGCTGTCCGGCGTTCTGCGCGTCGCGCCAGACGGCACCCGGCGCGGGCTCATGCTGCGGCGGTCGCTGCTGCGCAGCGACTGCGCTGCGGTACTCGCCTCGGGGTCGTGCCGCAGAACTCGCTGCGCGCCCTGGCGGGCGCTGCGCTCGAACAGCTGCGGCAAGTCAGACAACGCAAGCGCGCTGGCGCGCGCCGACACCGAGGCTGCGTTCCTCGCCGCCGCAGAAATCGCGCCCGCCGGGTGCCACCTGGCGCGAGAGCGGCGCGGAGCGTTCTTATCGAACATCACGAGCGTTCCCGCAAAGCCGGGCCCGGGCAGGGCGCGGCGCGCCTCTGAGGCGCCGAGGAGCACAGGGCACAGGGCACAGGGCCCGCGCGCCGCAGGCGCGCCACGTGATCTGACTTGGCGCATCTGTCTGAACGCAGCGCCCGTCAGGGCGCGAAGTGAGTCATGCGCCCGGGCCATGGGCGCGAGCACCGCAGGACAGTCGGCGCAGCCGACCGCATCAGCGAATCGTCGCGGCCTGTCCGGGGCCGGCTTTGCTCGCGCCGGACGTGCCATTGGAGCGGGCTTGTTCGGGCCCGAGATACGCCCGAAGCGATCGATCGTTGCCGTGCGAGCGAGCGCAGCTTCGTGGAAGCCGTTCGGCGGCTCCTGCTACCGGGCGCGACCGAGCGCGATCCGCGTAACAGGCGGTTGCCCTTTCTGACCGCTGGTAGGCATTGATTCCGCCAAGGCGGCACAACATCACATCGTGATGAGAACCCATGTGCTACGCCGGCGCCCGGGCGCGCGGCGGTTGTCGTGTGCCGCGCTGCTCCTGCTGCTGTGTCTGGCGCCTGCGGCGCGCGCCTTCGGGCTCGACGACGTGGCGAGCTGGGCGCAGGCACTCGCGCGCGCCGACTATCAGCCCCCGCCGCCGCCCGATCCGGTGCTGGCGGCGCTCAGCTACGACGACTATCGGCGCATCCGCTTCAAGCCCGAACGCGCGCTGTGGCATGGCAGCGGCACGCTCTTCGAGGTCCAGTTCTTCCCGCTCGGCCGCGGCTTCACGCGCCCGCTGCGGCTGTACGAAGTGGTCGGCGGGTCGGCCAGGCCGCTCGTGATCCCGGGCGCGGACTACACCGACGAAGGCGTGCTCCCGCCGGCGCGCGCGCATGCCGCCGATGCCGGCGCCGCGGGCTGGCGGCTCAAATTTCCGCTCAACGATCCGAAGGTCTTCGACGAGGTCGTCGTCTTTCTCGGCGCGAGCTACTTTCGCGCGATCGGCGCCGGCCAGCACTACGGGCTGTCGGCACGCGCACTGGCGGTCGATACCGCCGGCGGCCGGGGCGAGGAGTTTCCGGCCTTCACCACCTTCTGGCTGCAACGCCCCGCGCCCGGCGAGCGCAGCTTCACCTTCTACGCCCTGCTCGACGGGCCGAGCGCGAGCGGCGCCTACCGCTTCGTGCTGCATCCGGGCAGAAGCACGACGCTCGACGTGAGCGCGCGCATCTTCCCGCGCAGGGCGGTCGCCACCCTCGGTCTCGCGCCGCTGACGAGCATGTTCCTGATGGGCGAGAACCAGACCGTCAGCGACGACTACCGGCCCGAGGTGCACGATTCCGACGGCCTGCTGGTGCAGACCGGCGATGGCGAGCGCATCTGGCGCCCGCTGATCAATCCCGCGCGGCCCTTCGTCACCTCGTTCGCGATGCGCCGGCTCGGCGGCTTCGGGCTGATGCAGCGCGATCGCTCGTTCAGGAGCTACGAGGACCTCGAGGCGCACTACCAGTCGCGCCCCGGCGCCTGGGTCGAGCCGCGCGGCGACTGGGGCGCCGGGCGGGTCGAACTGCTGCAGTTCCACACCCCCGACGAGACGAATGACAACGTCGTCGCCTACTGGGTGCCGAAGCAGGCGCCGGCGCCTGGCACACCGCTTGCGTTCGACTACCGCGTGCACTGGGCGCTCGAAGGCGTGCCGCCGGCCGCCGGCGCCAGCGTGCTGCAGACGCGCCGAGGCCATGGCTATCGCGAAACAGTCATCCCGCCGAATGACCTTCAGTTCCAGATCGATTTCGTCGGCCCAGCGCTGCAGGGCCTGCCGCCCGATGCCGCCATCGACGTCGTCGCCAGCGGCAACGACAACGTGCGCAAGTTGCGTGCCCACGCCTATCCGAATCCGCAGACCGGGGGCTGGCGCGTGAGCCTCGCCTTCGAACGCATCGATGCCGCCAGGCCGGTCGAACTGCGCGCCCAGCTGCGCAATGTGGCGGGCGAGACCGTTTCCGAAACCTGGGCCTACGCCCTCGCACCGGAGTGAAAGCATGACTACCGTCGATCGATCCACCGCCCCGCCCGTGCGCCGGGCGCCGATGCGCGCTCGTCCCTGGTTCGGGCTGGGGCGCGGCCTGCTGTTCGCGTTGTGGCCCGGCCTGCGCGTCGCGGACGCTGCCGTGCCGCACGCCGCGTGGCAGCGCGCCGCGGGGCGGCGCCGGCGCATGCTGCTCGCGGGCATCGCGCTGCTGGGCGCCGCGGTCGTGGCCTGGCAGGTTTCGGCCGCGCCGGAGAGCCCCACGCTGGCCTGGGCCGCGCGGGTCGCGCTGAGCACCTTGCTGTTCGCCTGGCTCGGCTCGGGCTTCGTCACCGCGCTGATGGGCGCGTGGGTGATGCTGCGCGGCGACCGGCACGCGCTTGCGCCGGGCGCATCGAATGCGCCGATCGACGCCGCTGCGCGCACCGCGGTCATCATGCCGATCTGCAACGAAGATGTGGCGACAGTCTTTGCCGGGCTGCAGGCCACCTGCCAGTCGCTCGCCGCCACCGGTGCGCTGCCGCTGTTCGACTTCTACGTGCTGTCGGACAGCGCCGACCCCGGCCTGCGCGCCGCCGAACTGCACGCCTGGCAGCAGTTGCGCGAGACGCTGGGCGACAAGCCGGTGCGCGAAGGCGGCCGCGTCTTCTATCGCTGGCGGCGCCGGCGCACGCGGCGCAAGGCCGGCAACGTCGCCGACTTCTGCCGCCGCTGGGGCGCCGGCTATCGCTACATGGTCGTGCTCGATGCCGACAGCATCATGCGCGGCGATACGCTGGTCTCGATGGTGCGGCTGATGGAGCACAACCCGCGCGCCGGCATCGTGCAGACCCTGCCCGAGGGCCTGCGCCCGCAGACGCTGCACGCGCGGCTGCAGCAGTTCGGCAGCGGCGTCACCGGGCGGCTGTTCGCGCTCGGCATGGCCTACTGGCAGCTCGGCGAATCGCACTACTGGGGGCACAACGCGATCCTGCGCGTGGCGCCCTTCATGCGGCATTGCGCGCTCGCGCCGATCGCGGGGCGCGGCGGGCTTTCGGGCGAGATCCTGTCGCACGATTTCGTCGAAGCCGCCTTGATGCGCCGCGGCGGCTACGAAGTCTGGCTCGCGCCGCAGTTGCAGGGCAGCTGGGAGCAGCATCCCTCGAGCCTGCTCGAGGAACTGCAGCGTGATCGCCGCTGGTGCCAGGGCAATCTGCAGAACGCCAGGCTGATCGCCGAACCCGGTCTGCGCGCCGTGCACCGGACGATGCTGGCGGTGGGTGCGCTGTCGTATCTGATGGCCCCGGTGTGGCTGGCGTATGTCGCACTCGGCCTGGCTTTCGGCGCCGACGGCGGGCAGGACGGCCGGCTCTGGATGCTGACCCTCGTCCTGCTCGTGCTGCCGCGCGTGCTGGGCGTGATGGCCGTGCAGTTGCGCGGCGAGCAGCGCCGGTTCGGCGGCCATGCGCGACTGCTGGGCAGCGCCGGGCTCGAACTGCTGCTCTCGACGCTGCAGGCGCCGGTTCGCATGCTGGCGCACAGCGCCTTCGTCGTCGGCGCGCTGACCGGCCTGCGGCTGGACTGGAAATCGCCGTCGCGCGCCGCCGCGCACGTCGCCTGGGGCGACGCCTTGCGGCGTGTCGGCGCGCTGACCCTGCCGCCGCTCGCACTCGCGCTGCTGCTGGTGCGCGATCGCGCCGCCGGCGGCGTGCCCTATCTGATGCTGCCGCTGCTGCTGCCCTTGCTGCTGGCGGTGCCGTTCGCGATCTGGACCGGCAGTCCCGGGCGGGGGCAGGCGCTGCGACGCGCCGGGCTGGTCGGGGTGGCCGAGGGGGGGCCGCAGCGCCGGGCGGCCGTGCTTGGTTGGCGGGCGGATTCGC
>OEIU01002134.1_pt1 | contig 11013 bp, 9 predicted proteins | sample 1539221 | NCBI WGS metagenome assembly OEIU01 (sample SAMN03792071, study PRJEB22550) | activated sludge metagenome | feature: wastewater treatment plant; material: activated sludge; isolation source: Wastewater treatment plant of a petroleum refinery complex | place: Argentina: Zarate | collected... | reverse complement strand
CCGCAATCCCTGCGCCATCATCGCGTCGTTCTTGCTCGATAATGCGATGGCCCTGCGGGCGGAATCACGGCAGCACGCCCGCGGCGCGCACCGGGCGAACGATTGGCGATGCACCGCGTGAGCGTGGATCAGATCGTGTGGGCGGCGGGCGAGTCGGCCGTGATCGACGGCGATGAGGCCCACCACGCCCTGCGCGTCAAGCGTGTACGCCCCGGCGAGCGCATCGAACTCATGGACGGGCGCGGCGGGATCGCCGAGGGCGAGGTGGTCGAGGGCGATCTCGGCGCGAAGTCGCGGGAGTTGCACGTGCGCGTGACGGGCGTTCGCCGCGAACAGCCGGCCCGCCCGCGCGTGGAGATATGGACGGCCGTCCCCAAGGGCGGTCGCGTCGATGAGATGATCGATCAACTCGCGCAGGTCGGCGCGGCGGCATGGCGCCCGCTCGACACGGCCCGGGGCGTCGTCGATCCCCGCGAGGCCAAGATGGAGCGCCTCGGCCGGATCGCCGTCGAGGCGAGCAAGCAGTGCGGACGGGCGTGGCGATTGGAAATCGGACCCAAGGCGACGATGGATGAGGCGCTCCGAGCAGCCCCGGGTGTGCGAGTGGTCGTGGCGGATGCGTCGGGATCACCGTGGAGCGGGGCAGAATCGTCCGAGCACCTCCGCCTGCTCATCGGCCCCGAGGGGGGATGGACGCCGGAGGAACTGGCCGCGGCACGAACCGCGAACGCGAGCATTTCCCGTTTCGGTCCGCATGTCATGCGGATCGAGACGGCGGCGGTGGCGGCGTGCGCGATGCTCGTGAGCGTTGCCGCTTCCGCGTAGCGATTCGCCGGTATACATTGGCATGTCCATTCACCCGCGAGGAATCTCCATGAACCGCCCAATGCTGCTCTCGGCCGCGCTGACCCTGATGATCGCCGGGTCCAGCCACGGCCAGGCCCCCACCGCTCTCTCCCCCGAGGCCCAGAAACTCGCCGAACAGGTCCGCCAGACCCACGACAAGGTCACGGCCGAGGTCGCCGACGTCGAGATGCACGCCAAGGCCGAGGCGATGATCGCCAAGGCCGCCGCCTTCCTGCGCTCGCGCCAGGACAAGGCCACCGGCGGGTGGTCCACGCCCAAGCCCGACGCCGACGGCAAGTCCCCGCCCGTCTTCCCCGCCATCACCGGCCTCGTGCTCATGGGCTTGCTCGACGACCCGACCACCGACGCCAGAAACGAGGCGGCCGTGCAGATGGGCGTGAAGTTCCTGCTCAACCACCAGCAGCCCGACGGGGGCATCTACGACAAGGTTCTCCCCTGCTACAACACCGCGCTGGCGGTGAGCGCCCTCAGCCGCGTCCACACGCCGCAGGCCCGCGAGGCCGCGCAGCGGGGGGTGATGTTCCTCAAGTCTTTGCAATGGTCCGAGGTCGCCGACGGCAAGACGGGCGGGGCCGAAGCCCCCAAGCCCGTGCAGCGCGACCATCCGTTCTACGGCGGCGTCGGCTACGGCCGCCACAGCCGCCCGGACAACTCCAACCTCGCCATGTTCATGCAGGCCCTCGAGGATGCCGGCGTCTCGCCGCAGGACGAGGCCGTCAAGCGGGCCCTGGTCTTCCTGCGGCGCACGCAGATGGACGATCGCGTGAACCCGGAGAAGTACGCCAAGGGCTCGCGTCAGGGAGGATTCGTCTACTCCACCGTCGAGAACGCCGAGAGCGTCGAGTCGCGCCCGGGCCAGAGCGAGGCGGGCGTGATCGAGGAGACGCTCAGCGACGGGACCGTCGCCAGCCGCCTCCGGGCCTACGGCTCCATGACCTACGCCGGGTTCAAGTCGCTCATCTACGCCGAACTCCCCAAACACGACCAGCGCGTCGCCGCCGCCATGGGGTGGATCCGGCGCAACTACACCGTGGACGAGAACCCCGGCATCGGCGCGGCGGGGCAGTACTACTACTACCTGACCTTCTCCCGCGCCCTGCGGGCATGGGGCGAGCCCACCATCAAGACCCTCTCGGCCACCGGCGAGCCGTCCGGCGCGCCCGGTGAGCGGAACTGGCGGGCCGACCTGGTCAACAAGCTCGCCGGACTCCAGAGCGAGGATGGGAGTTTCAAGAGCGTCGGCAAGCGGTGGATGGAGGACAATCCCGACCTCATCACGGCCTATGCCCTGGAAGCCCTGTGCGAGGCGATGCGGTAGGCCAGCGCAAGAGCCAGGTGTCCAGGCGTCCAGGTGCCAAGGTGTCCGGGGGAATGGCGTTTTTTCTCCCCAACACGTTGGCACCTTGACACCTCGGCACCTCGTATGATCCCTCGATGCGCGACGCCGAGTTCGTCAAGATCGCCAAGGCCCTCGCCGATGCCACGCGGCACCGGATGCTGCTCGAACTCCGGGCCGCGGGCGAGCTCACCTGCTCGCAGATCTGCGAGCGCTTCCCGCAGAGCCAGCCCACCATCAGCCACCACATCAAGGCCCTGGCCGACGCGGGCCTGGTGAAGTGCCGCAAGGAGGGCCAGTTCCACGTCATCAGCGTGGACGAGGAACTCCTCGCGTCCTTCGCCGCGGATCTGACGCCCGTGCGCGACGAGGCCCGTCGCAGGTAGGTCGGCGGCCCGGTTTTTCTGCGCCCCGGCCCAACCGGCCGCCGGTGTTCTGGTACCCTCTTGCGGGAGGCCCGCATGTTCCGCCACGCCCTCGGCTCGCTCGTCCTGACGCTCCTGCTGGCCACCATCGCCATGGCCCAGCCCACCTTCGGCGGCCCCAGGAAACCGCGCCCCAAGCCCGATGCCCCCGACGCCGGCGAGCCCACGATGCCGCCGCCCGCCAACCCCGGCGCGACGCAAACCCCGCAGGAGTGGAGCGAGGACGACCCCGCGCGCAAGGCCCCCGACATCGACGCCAAGCCCGGCGAGTACTTCTGCTGGAAGACCGCCGACGGCCTCCGATACGCCTGGAGCCTCCCCGCGAAGTTCCAGAAGGGCAAAGCCTACGACCTGGTCGTCATGCTCCACCCCGACCGGATGGACTTCCGGTGGGGCCCGCTCAACCACACGCGCGGCCAGGAGGGCTTCCTCCCCGACTGCGTGGTCGTCTCCGTGGACGGCATGGCCGCCAACGCCCGCCGGCCCGAGGCCCGATCCTTCGAGCCCACCGCCGAGAACTGCGTCCGCTTCCGCGACGTCATCCTCGAGTTCAGCCGCAACTTCCCCGCGCGCCAGATCTATCTCTACGGCCAAGGCGGCGGCGGGAAGTTCGCCGTCTACTTCGCCGGCGCCTTCCCCGCGCTGGCCGACGGCGTCCTCGACCACGGCGCGGGCATCGTCGAGAACTCCGCCGTCAAGAGCACCGTGCCCATCATCTTCATGCACGGCGCCAAGGACTCCATGACGCCCATGCGCGTCTCCCTCGAGGCCCGCGACGCCTTCGAGCAGGCCGGGCACAAGAGCGTCCGCGTCCGCCTGCTGCGCGGCTACAACGACTTCGCCAACGAGACCTGCGCCGGCGAGTGCATCGACTGCCTCCGGGCCCTGCGCTCCGACGACCCCGCCGTCACCATCGAGTGCGTGAAGCGGATGCTCCAACCCAAGGGCCAGGACGAGTTCGGCTACAGCCCGCACCCGTGGTTCGCCGGCGCAAACGCCGCGCTGGCCCGGTTCACCGACCCGTCGGCGCGAAAGTTCGAGACCGAGCCGACGCAGGACCAGCAGGCCGCGGCCGCGAAGTGGGTCGAGCGGATCGACGCCGAGGCCAAAGCCAGCGCCGACAACATCCGCCGGCTGCTGCGTCAATCGGGGATGGAGGGCGGCGAGTTCGTCCTCGACGGGGGCGCCTGGCTCGGCTACATGCTCCCCGCCCGCGACGATTTCCGCGGGTGCAAGAGCATGGAAGCCCTCGCGACCCAACTCAAGCTCGACGAGGCCATCGCCCGCCACACCCAGGCGGCCCGGGAGCTCTGGCAGACGTGGACGGTCTCCGCCTCCGACGGGGCCAAGTTCGAGCGGGCCACCGACCTGATCACGGAGTGCTTCCTGTGCGAGGGCCTCCCCACCGACCTCGCCGCCCGCTGCCGCGCCTGCATGAAGAAGGCCGACCAGCTCGAGATCGAGCAGGAGCCCCGCCTGCGCTACGAGTTCATCACGCTCTGGGACAACGCCTGGCGCGACGGCCTGGAGGCCTACGAGCTGCGCGTGCAGCAATGGACGGGCGAATAGCCCGCGCCGGACCGAAACCGGCAGAGCAGCATCGCGGGCGCCCGCGTCTCGGACTCACGGAATCGGTGCGTGCGTGTCGATCCTGGCCCGTGGAATGTGAGGACCCATGATGCACGCGCAGTCTCAACGCCTCGTCCGGGCTTCCTGGCTGGCCCTCACCTGCATGGCGCACCCCGCCGGCGCGCAGGTCTCGCTCACGGCGATCCCGCCGTTCATGCCGGCATGGAACGGGTACGCCCTGGACATCTCGGCCGATGGATCGACCGTGGTGGGCTGGATGGCTCCGGTGGGCGGGCAGGCGATCGGGTTTCGATGGACGGCGTCGGGAGGTCTGGAATCGCTCGCCGCCGCGGCCGGGATTTCCAACTCGCAGGCGCGGGCCATCAGCGCCGATGGCGCGGTGATCGTCGGCATCGGCGGCGCCGGTCCGCAGCCCTTTGTTGTGAGAAACGGAGCCGACACCATCCTGCCGGGCCCGGTGCCGGGCGGGAGCTACTCGTACTCCACCGGTGTGAGCGGGGACGGCTCCGTGGTGGTGGGCTATGGAAGCTTCTCCGGGCAGTCGCGGGGATGGATATGGACGGCCGCGGACGGATACGTCGCGCTCGCCCCTCCTCCCGGCTCGACCCAGTGCTGGGTGACGACCCACGGCATCAGCTCCGACGGGCGGGTCATCGCGGGTTACTCCGGCAACGATCTCCTTCGATGGACCGGCGGCGTACTCGAGGTGGCTCCGGTCACCGGAAAAACCAGCGGCGTGATGCGAAGCGGGCATGCGGTGCTCTTCGCGACCGATTTCGGTGCGGGCCGTTGGTGGGACGACGGGCGGGTTGAGATGCTCGGCACCTTCCCGGGTTCATGGGTCACGTGGCCGTGGGCGTCCTCCGACGACGGAGCGATCATTGGTGGAGATGAGATCTACGCGCCCTCCACCGGGCACGCGTGGGTATGGACCCAGGCGACCGGAGCGGTGTCCCTGAGCGACTACCTGAGCGGGCTTGGCCTCGACACCACGGGTTGGGACCTCCGGAGCGTCAAGAGCATCTCCGCCGACGGGCGCGTGCTGGCGGGGTTCGGCCGGCACGAATACGCGCCGGGGCTTTTCAGGGACGAGGCGTTTGTCGTGAACCTTCCGGCCGGAGGGAGCGGGGCCGCGCTGCTCACCGCAATCGGAGTGCTGGGGCCGATGCGAAAGCGCGGGAACCAGCCCGACCGGCGCGACCGATTCTCCCCCACGCTCGGAACAAACGGGCGAACCCGGCATCCGCTTGCAAAAAAGAACGCGGGGCTCCAGCTTGAGACCGGAACCCCGCCGGTGCGAGAGAGTGATCCATGAACATCCGCCCGCGCTCGCACTCGCGCGGCGAACGGATCTCGCCAAAACTCCGAACGCGGCCATAGCACCGCGCGACAGAAAGCAGCATCAGGGGTGCTCTCTCTCTCCTCGGCGGGGGCAGGCATCGTTTCCGACGGACCCCGCCGCTCGACACGCCCGGAACGGGCTGTCTGTGGACTCTATCAAGGTACCCGAAGATATAAGGGTCGGCAAGCCCGATGGTTCCATATTTTGCTTGATCGTGCGTCGGGGGCCGGGTAACCGGGGCTTCCGGGTAGTCTGGAGAACCCCGACCACCCGAATCCCGGTCGAACGGACCCCGATCCCGGGCCATAACCGGGATACGGTTCGCCGGGGGTGCGTATGGACGGTGGGTCGGGGCATGATGGAGGCAACGGCGCGATGGCGGAAGTTGACTGCAAAGCAGATGCACCCGGATGTCGCGGCAGCGAGTGTCTGACCTCGGGAATCCGCATCGACGTGCGCCCCTCGTACATCGACGACCAATCCGACCCATCGGCCCGCCAGTGGCTCTTCGCCTACCGAATCCGCATCTCCAACGAGGGCGTCGAGCCGGTGAAGTTGCTGCGCCGCCGTTGGACCATCGTGGACGCCGGCGGCAACGAGGAGGAGGTGCGCGGCGACGGCGTCGTCGGCCACCAGCCCCGCATCGAGCCCGGCCAGGGCTTCGAGTATTCCTCCTACTGCCAGCTCCGCACGAGCTGGGGGACGATGGAAGGCTCCTACGAGTTCCGCACCGACGACGACCGCCGGGTGGACGCGGCCGTGGGCCGCTTCTTCCTCGTCGGCCCCGACGCGCCGAGACGCTGATTTCCAATTCGGGCGATCCATCGACGCCGGGCGGTTTCGCCTTGTAGAATCCCGCATGCTGACTCTCACCGCCCGTGCTCGTGTGCTCGCCGCGGCCGCCGTGACGGCCATCCCGCTCGTCTCCGGCGGTTGCTCCGGCCCATCGGTCTGGGAGCAGACGTTCATCCCCACGCCCGAGGGCGCGGGCCCCGCGCTGGCCGATGGCGCGCCGGTGCGCGTGCGCAAGGTGCCCTGGGACCGCATGCAGCAGACGCTCGCCGAAATCGAGCGGGAGGCCTCGGCCACGGACGTGCGACCGGAGAACTGGACGCCCGGACAGAAGGCCGAGGCCAAGGCCAGGCTGCTGCGCTCGCTGCAGTTCGACGTGGCACCCGAGGCCACGACCGTCCTGGGTCGCTGCGAGTTCCGCACCACCGACACCATCCTCCCCGACGGTCCGGACCGCGCGCCCATCGAGCGCCAGGCCCGGAGGGTCGGCGCCACCGACGTGATGTGGTCCAGCCGCGTCCTCGGCCGAACCGAGAAGATCGTCGATCGGCCCGTCACCACGTTCACCACCGGCAGCTTCTGGGGCAGCGGGCGCGACCGCGACCGGTGGTGGTCGAACAACTACTCGGAAACCCAGACCTCGTGGGTTCCCTTGCGGGTTCCCGCGGACGACACCGGCTTTGTCGCGTTCTTCCTCAGAGCCGACGGTCGCTGAGATCATCCTCCGCCCCCAACCCGGCTCTTGAGTGATCGGAGGCCGGCCATGAGCGTTCCCAACCCGACCAACCCGCGAACCCCGCAGATCGCCGCGCTGATCCTCGCGGCCGCTCTGGCCACCGGCGCCCCCACCGCCGCGCACGCCGAACCCCCCAAGGGCAAGCAGGAGTCCAAGCAGCCCAGACAGGACACCCCCCGGGCCGCCGGCGAGGGCGCCCGCAAGTCCGCGCCGAGGGCCGAAGCACCCGCGCGTCCGGCGCCCAAGGCCGAACCTCGCCCGGCCGCGCCCCCCCAGCGGGCTCGCCCGGCGCCCGCGGCGCCGCGCCCCGTGCCGGCGCCCCGAGACACCGCCCGGCCCCCGCGCCAGGCCGCGCCTCCATCCGCACCACCCGCGCCGGCCCCTCGGCGTCCGAGGGCCGAAACGCCCGCGCCGCCCGCGGCGCGTCCGTCGGGCGACCGGCGCCCGCCTCGGGCTGCCGAGCCCCGGCCCGCACCGTCTCCCGCGCCGCGTGCAGCCCAGCCTCGCACCCCGCCGCGCCCCGCACGCGAGTATCCGCGCCCGACCACCGTGGTGCCGCTGCCGAGCGGCGTGGACACATCCCGCAATATTCAGCCCCGCGCGACGGCCCCCCGCTCCACGGGGCGCCTCGAGCTGCCCGGCCGCCCAAGCCACGGAATCCCGCTGCCGAGCGGCGTGGACACCGCGCGCCGGCATCAGAACAATCGCGATACCACTCGCGTCCCCCGTTCGCCCGGCCCGTCGCTGCGCATCGACGCCCCCGGCGCGCCGGCACGCGACTTCGGCACGCCGCGCCGGCCCCCCACACCCGCGCCGGCCCCCCGCAACCACGATCCCAACGACCGTCGGGACCGAAACGACCGGAGCGGCCACGACCGCCCCGGACACACCCAACACAACCGCTGGGACGACCATCGCGACTTCTCCCGCTGGCGCATCCAATCGTGGCACAACGACCGCCGATCGCACTTCAGCTCCTGGAACATCTGCCCGACCCCTTCGTTCTACTCGCGCCCGACCAACTACGTGTATTCCTTCGGCGGGGGGTGGTACACCGATCTGTTCCCGGCGGGCACGTGGGGGTATCAGACGTCGTGGTCGTATCCGTCGCTGTATGCCTGGCAGTACGACACCTCCCCGATCTACGACTGGGCCCCGGCCCAGACCTACACCACCTCGTATTGCCCGGACGTCTGGGCGTGGTCCGGGTGCCTGACCGACTCGACGACGTTCGTCACCGGCGGCGCGTGGTCGATCGAGCAGCCGCCGCTGCTGCTCGGCTCGGGCGTGACGGCGATCCAGGACTCCGTGGGCGCGCCCGTGATCGACCAGCAGACCCTCGAACACCTCCGGGCCGAGACCCGGCTCCTTTCCCGGATCAACCGCGCGTACGACGTCGCGCCGGACTTCGGCGCGGCCTTGGACGGCGCGGCGAGCGGCGACTTCTCCGGCGCCATATACGCCATGCGGCGGGCCGCGGGCGTGAACCCGGCGGCGATGGTCGGGGCCGACTCGCGCGTGGCGCGGGTCATGCGCGACGACCGCGACCTGGCCCAGCGGGCCGCGTACGCCCGGCAGGTCTTCCAGAACCCGCCGCAGCGGGTGGTGAGCGAGGTGGACGCGGCGTTCATGGTCGGGGCGCTGAGCGCGGCCTTGGGCGAGTACCAGACGGCCGAGGAGTACCTGGGCGCGGCGCAGGCCGCGGGGGACGGCTCGATCAGCACGGAGCTGCTCCGGCGGGCCGTTCGGGGGGACAACCTGGACCCGAGCGGGCCGTGGGTGCCGGGGAGCCCGCTGCGGCGGTGAACGGTCACCGGATCGACTCGTACCCGCCGGGGACACCGTGGGGGCTGAGGACGAGTTGCCAGAGTTGGTACTCCCGGGCGCGGAACGCGCCAGCGCAGGAGAGCAGGTAGTACATCCAGGTGCGGAAGAAGGCCTCGCCGTACTTGGGGGCCAGGTCGGGCCAGTTGCGCCGGAAGTTGGCGGCCCAGGCCATGAGGGTGGGGTCGTAGTGGGCGCCGAAGTTGTGGAGGTCTTCGAGGACGAGGAGGGTGTCCAGGGCCGCGCCGATCTGCTTGAGGCTGGGGACGACCAGGCCGGGGAAGATGTGCTTGTTGATCCAGGCGACCTCGGAGTGGGTGCGGTTGGGGAAGGAGTCGCGGGTGGCGAAGAACTGGATCAGGGCGAGGCCGTCGGCCTTGAGGCAGCGGTGGACGACGCGCATGGCGGCGCAGTAGTTCTTGGGGCCGACGTGCTCGAACATGCCGATGCTGGTGATGCGGTCGTACCGGCCCTGCGTGTCGCGGTAGTCGTGGAGGCGGAACTCGACGGGGAGGCCCCGGGTGAGATTCTCGGCGAAGGCCTTCTGCTCGATGGAGAGGGTGACGCCGACGACGCGGACGCCGTAACGCTCGGCGGCGAAGCGGGCGAGGCCGCCCCAGCCGGAGCCGAGGTCCAGGAGCGTCATGCCGGGCCGGAGGGCGAGCTTGCGGCAGACGAGGTCGAGCTTGTCCTCCTGGGCCTGGTTGAGGGACTTGGCCGTCTTCCAGTAGCCGCAGGTGTATTGCATGTAGGGGTCGAGGGTGGCCTGGAAGACGTCGTTGCCGAGGTTGTAGTGGCGCTCGACGTTGGATCGGGCGTGCGGGCGGTTCTGGAGGTTGCGGATCGTCTGGTCGAGCCGGTCGAGGACGACGCGCGGGGGGCGGGCGAGGCGGGCGGGGAGGGCCGCGCGGAGGGGGCGATCGAAGAGCTGGTCGAGGGCGGCGCAGTCCCACCACTTCTGGACGTACGCGTCGCCGAGGCCGACGAGGCCCTCGCGTCGGACGCGGCGCGGCAGGCGCTGGTCGTAGATCGCGGCGTCCCATGGGCGGGCGTGGGGCTCCTCGCCGGGGCGGATGACGCGGATGTCGGCGGGGGCGAGGAGGCGGTCGGGGTGGTCGGGGGGGGGGGGGGGGGGCGGGGATTCGGCGGGGGGGAAGTCGCGGGAAACCCGCGGGTGGGAGGCGTGGGGGAGGACCTCGACGGGAGAGCTCGCCACGGCCGTGGTGGTGGCCCCCGCCGAGCGCGGTGCGCCGGCGGTGCTCATGCCGACAGGATATGTCCCCGCACGGCTACTCTCCGGCATGGTTTTCATCCTCATCGTCGCGGCGTGGACGGGGTTGGGCGTTGCGGGTTTCACGGGATTGCTGCACCTCATCCCTCGCTTGGGCGGGGTGGGGCGGGGGTTGGCGGCGTGGCTGTGCCGGGCGCCGGGGCTGGACGTGTTGGTGTCCCTGCTGACGTGGGTTCCTCCTACGACTCTGGGGATCGTGCTGGGGTGGCGCGGGCTGGTGGGGAGCATCGCCGGGCAGATCGCGGGGATGATGGTGTGGATGTTCGTGCACGAGATGGCGAACCGGGAGCATGTGAGGGCGGGGCGGCCGCGGATCGTGACGTTTCTGAACCGGACGGTGGGACGGTTCAACAACCATGTTGCGCTGTGGGTGACGGTGCTGAGCCTGCCGGTGTTCATCGTGATCCGGGTGGCGGAGATCTTTGTGTATCCGTGGCTGACGCTGCTGGTGGGGCTGCCGCGGTACAAGCAGGCGGAGTGGGTGAACGTGAGCCGGCAGAAGTTCAACGGGCTGGTGGGGCACGACCTGATCTGGTGCCTGTACTGCGACTGGATGACGGGGGTGTATTCGCTGGGGGCGGAGATGCTGCGGAACGTGGAGAGTTTCTGGTGTCCGATCAAGTTCGCGACGGGGAAGAAGTGCGATCACTGCAAGTTGGATTTCCCGGACATCAACGGGGGATGGGTGGAGGCGGGGGGGACGATGGGGGGGGGGGGGGCGACGATGGAGAAGAGGGGCGACAAGGGGACCACTCGCGGTCGGGGGAACGGGGGGGTTGGGCATCCGGTGCGGGTGACGGTGAAGGGGAA
>OEIU01002133.1_pt1 | contig 11016 bp, 15 predicted proteins | sample 1539221 | NCBI WGS metagenome assembly OEIU01 (sample SAMN03792071, study PRJEB22550) | activated sludge metagenome | feature: wastewater treatment plant; material: activated sludge; isolation source: Wastewater treatment plant of a petroleum refinery complex | place: Argentina: Zarate | collected... | reverse complement strand
GCCGCGACCTGAAGCATTCGCCGCTGATTTCGAGGGGTCGGGCCCAGCGGTCTTGTCGTCCCGATGCACCGCGGGAGGCTCAGCCGTGCGCGCGCCGCGGCGAGCTTTCACGGTAACGGAGTGGACCACTGAGGGCGAGACCAGTCTCAGTCGCAGCGTGCCCCCCGACTCTGCAGCAGCGGCGGTTCTCGATGTTGTTGCGGCCGTCCGAACCCCGTCTATCGAACACCCCGACGCAGGCTCCGGCGGAACTCAAGGCTGACCCTGCTCGGGCTTCACTTCCTGTGCGCTGTTGCGGCTGTAAGGGAGAGGCGAACAGCGAGGATCAGTTGGAAGTCACGTCAGGGACACCGTCGTCGGAATTCACGCCGAGCAGGTCGTCGAAGTCGGCATGCGCCTGGACATCCGACACCGCATAGTTCTGGGAGAGGTACTCCTGCAGTTCCGCTGCAAGCTCATCGAGCGCCTCCTGGGTCGGATCGACATCCCCTTCCGTTCCTTCCTCGGCGGATTTGATTTCACGCTCGGAGAAGGTGAACTGAACCGTGAATGTGCAACGGACCTGGTATGTGTACGACTTGGTCATGGGCTCTGGCATCGTGTGGTTGGCGGTCGGAAGGCGATTCTGTACTTGGCACGTCTGGGCGCGAGAGTCGTATACGAGCGACGAGCGCTGGGACTGCACACCTTGCTGTGAGAGCCGCTGGTAGATCGTCGACTGATCCAGGCGCGCGGCGTTCGGTGCGGCTTGTCCATCACTCTGCATCAGAGCGGCAGGTCGTCGCTATTTGCGCACGTTGAGTTGCCGTCGCAAGATTGATGTCATGGCACTCCGAACCCTCCTCGATGCGGCCGATCTTCCAGCGCAGCCGTTTGGCACGGATGCCCCTCGGCTGAGCAAGTCGCGACTGGTGCATGCGCTGCAGTGCGACCGGCGGCTGTGGTTGGCAGTTCACCGACCGGAGCTGGCGGTGATCGATGCGGCCACACAGGCAGTCTTCGATTCCGGCAACCGGTTGGGCGAGGTTGCGCGCGAGGTAGCCGCCCGGGAGTGGGGGCAAGGCGAGCTGATTGACGTGAAGGAGCCGCTGGGCTGGCAGGGCGGTTGGCACCGCTGCAGAGAGGCGCTGGAGCAGGCGCGGAGTAGGGGCAACCGGGTAGTGTTGTTCGAGGCGCCCTTCATCGCGCCCGACTTCGCCGTCATCGCCGACATCGTCGTATGCCAGCCCGACGGAGAGATCTGGTTGATCGAAGTGAAGTCCTCGACCAAGCTCGACGGCAAGCCCTACCTCGACGACGCTACGTTTCAGGCCGATGCCATGGCGCGCTGCGGATTCAGGCCGGACAAAGTGTTCGTGCGTTTGGTCGACACCAGCTTCGTCTACCCGGGCGGTGGCGACTATGGGGGGCTGTTCCACGACGAGGAGATCACCGCCGCTGTAAATGAGCGGCTGCCGTTGGTGGGTGGCTTCGTCGCCCGATCGCGTGCCGTGGCCGGTGGCAGCGAGCCGCAGGTGCGCACCGGCGAGCATTGCAGCACGCCCTACGACTGCCCCTTCCGCACACACTGCGATGCGTGGCAAGCGGCCATCGATGGACCGCCGCCAGAGTATCCGGTTGACTTGCTCGCCCGTCGCAACGTGGGGCGAGTCAGCGCGCTGGAGCGCAGCCAGATCTCGCAGCGGGGCTGGGTGGATGTACGGGACCTGCCAGATGGCTTCTTGGCTGACCCTCGCACACAAGACATCGCGCGCGCGATCCGCACCGGCCAGGCGTGGATCGCGCCGGGGCTGAGAACGGCACTTCGAAGCCTGCCGTACCCGCGCTTTCACTTCGACTTCGAGACCATCAATCCTGCGGTGCCGATCTGGGCCGGTACACGGCCTTATCAGCAGGTTCCGTTCCAGTGGAGTTGTCATGTCGAGCATGCCGATGGACGCCTCGACCACCACAATTTCCTCGACGTGTCGGGTGCGGACCCGAGGCAGGAGTGCGCCCGGCAGCTCGCCGACCTGATGGGAGGGCTTGGCGGCTGCGTACTGGTGTACTTCCAGCCTTTCGAGGAAATGCGTTTGCGCGAGTTGGCCCGGGACCTGCCGCACCTGGCTGCCGGCATTCAGCGCGTAATCGCGAAGCTGCGCGACCTTTTGCCCATTGTGCGAGCCCACTACTACCACCCGGACCAGCAAGGCTCGTACAGCATCAAGGCCTTGCTGCCGACGGTCGTGCCGGAGCTCGACTACGCGGGACTGGAGGAGGTACGCGACGGCGGTGGGGCGCAGCGGGCGTACCTCGAACTGATCGACGCGACAACCGAAGAGGCACGGAGAGCGAGTCTCAGGTCGAACCTACGCGCGTATTGCGAGCGGGACACTCAGGCCATGGTCGAACTCGTCAGGCGGCTTTCGGCTTGAGCAAGAGCAAGTCGCCAGGATCTATGGTGCCGCCTTGAAGATCGCCACATGGAACCTTGATCGGCCATGGAAGAACGGCCGCCGCAGGCGCGCCGACCTCCAGCGTGAGCGGATCCGTAGCATCGGTGCTGACATTTGGGTGCTGACGGAAACCTGGGGCGAAATTCAACTTCCCGGCTACCGCTGCGCGTCGACGCCTTCGTCGCTGGGGTCGTACGACGCTTCGGAAAGCGCCGTCGCGATCTGGGTGCCCGAGACCTGGAGCCTGCGTACGCTGGAGGTGACCACGGCCACGCTGTGCGCCGAGGTCGTGCCGCCAGACGCCGATTCGCCGGTACTTGTGTACGGCACGAGCAGCAACTCATCCAGGCGCGACAGATTCTCCGGGCTTCCGGGAAGCGAGATGCTGACCACCAGCCGGTAGTCGCGGAACAGGTAACTCTGTGCGGGGAGCAGCGACGTCCGACTGCCCTGCAGGTAGTGCCCGGCACGACGCCGGGCCATGGTGCGGTGGATGTTGGTGTGCCTGCCGGCGCGGCCGAGGGTGTCGAGCTCCGGGACGACGTCGTCGGCGACGCGCAGGTTCGCGTAGCGCGCCAGCGGTGCGCGAATCGCGGGGCTCGCGTACAGGTGGAACTGGATGCCGGTGCCAGGCGGAGAGGCCGCGTAGAGCGCGGTCAGCACGCGCGCCATCTCCTCGTCGGCGCCGGATTGCGGTCGCACTTCGAGGCAGAAGCCCAGCGCGTCGAGATTGACGAAGACCTGGCGGTCCGCGATCCAGGCGCGGTACGGCAGCCACTCGGAGAACGCGGCAGCGTCCTCGCCGCGCGATGCGGGGCCGGACTTGGGCACGCGGATCAGGTCCGCGGGTTTCGCGCCCTTCAGCACGGACTCCAGATCGGTCAGCAGGCTGCGCCACATCGCTCAGGGCTCCTGGCTCGCGCCATTGCCGGGCAGCAGTCCCGTCCGCGGCGGAAAGCGATCGGGGCCTGCCTCGGCGGATGGCGCGGGCTCGCCCGCCGATGCCGGGCCGGAGGCAGGCGCCGTGGGCGGGACGGGAGGCCGCACGGCATCGACGCGCTGTCGATTCGCGGGGAGGACGCGTTCGATCAGCCAGCGGCCGGTGTCGACCAGCACGTGAACCACTGAGGCCTCGTGCAGGTCGCCGTCGGCGTCCTCCCACGGCGCGATCCACAGACGCAGCACGCGCGGCTGGGAGCGGAGTGCCGATGGCGGTGCGCCAAGCCCCGGAGCGGCTGTGGATGCCGAGGCGACCGTCGCGGCGGCTGCCGTGCTCGTGGGCTCCTTCGCGGGCTTCGGCAAGGCGGAGGCAGGCGGCTGGCCGTGGATCGAGTTCGCGTACACGCCCGAGACCGAGGTGCACTGCGAACCGACCGGGGCCTTGCACGCGTAGCTGCCCTCGCCGCCGAGGCCGTTCATGGTGGACGCGCAGCCGCCCAACAGCGTGGCAGTCGCGCCCACGAGGAGGGCGACGGTGCGTCGCAGGTCCGTCATGGCGCCTTGCCCGTCGCCTTGGCCGCGGGGTTGCCCGGGGCGGGGCCCTCGGCGCTCGTGGTCGAGCGCGACAGCCAGGCGTTGATCTGCTCGGCGCTCGCGGCGCCGGGCAGCACGCGACCGTCGGCGGCGACCAGCGTCGGGGTGCCGGTCACGCCGAGGCGCTCGGCCAGCGCGACGTTGCGATCGACCGGGTGTGCGCAGTCCACGCTGGACGGCACCTGATCGCGGGTCATCAGCGCCTGCCAGGCGCCGAGGCGATCCTTCGCGCACCACACGGCGATGGCCTTCGCGCGCGCCTGCGGGTGCAGCGAGGCGATCGGCATCAGGAAGGTGTGGATCGTCACGTCGGACAGGCCCTTCAACTCGGCTTCCAGCCGGCGGCAGTGCGGGCAGTCCGGATCGCTGAAGATCGCGAGCGCACGGGAACCGCGGCCGCGCACGTCCTTGATCGCATCGGCCAGCGGCAGCGCGCTGAAGTCGATGCGGGCCAGCGTGTCCTTGCGCTCGGCGGTGAGGTCGCGCTGCGCCTTCATGTCGTACAGGTGACCGAACAGGAAGTACTGGCCGCTCGCGTCCACGTAGGCGAGGTTGGCGCCCATCGCCACTTCGAAGACGCCCGGCCACGGCGTCGGACGGATCTCGCCGAAGCGGGTAGAGGGGTAGAGCGCCTGCAGGCGCCCCATGAGGCTGGTCAACTCGGGCGTGATTGGCGGTTGGCTGGGCTGCGCCCATGCCGTGACGCTCAGGCAGGTGGTCAGCGCCGCGGCCAACGTGGCCTTGGCAGCGAGAGCGCGCAGCGCGATGCGCGCGTCAGTCGTCTTCATCGTCGTTCCTCCGGAAGGTGCGGGCGCGCTCGGCGAGTTGCGCGAGGTTGTCGGGATCGGTGCCGGCGGCGTCCAGCGTCCCCGGCAGGGCCACGCCCTGCGTGAGGACCACGTCGACGCTGCGGCCCGCGTCGACTTCGATCACCGGGAAGACCTTCTCGGCGAGGCTGATGTAGTACTGGGCGAGACGGTCCAGGGCCTTGCCGACGCCGGTGCCCAGACCGGCTTCGAGCTGCTTGCCGGGGTCGACGGTGCTGGTGGTGCCCAGCGGCGAGACCGACAGCGTGGTGGAGCTCTGCGTGAAGGCGTGACCGATGCCGCTGGCCACGCCGGCGAGCAGGGCGTTGGCGAGGATCTGCCCCTGCTTGGAAACCAGGCGTCCGCGCATGCCGGCCTTGCCGTCCTCTCCGGCCACGTAGCCCTTCACCGGCACGTCGATGGCCGTGCCGTCGCGGGTGACGCACGACAGCGACTCGGTGCGGATGTAGGCGCGCTCGGAACTCACGTCGCCATAGCCGGCGCCGACGATGAAGCACTCCTTCACGCGGGCGCGAAACTGGTTGGGCAAGATCGCGTTGTCGGCGAGGCGCAGCAGCACCGGCTGAGGATTGCGCTGCGCCTGGCCGCCGGTGGGTGCATCCAGGCCGCCGAGAAGCACCGCTCGGGTGAAGGCGCCGCTGGGCAGATAGCGGCGCGTGTCGCGAGCGGTGGAGCTGGTCGCTGCCGCGTCCGCGGCCGGTTTGGCGCCCTTGCCCGCTGCGACGTCCCCCAGCACGATGCTCACGATGCCCGTGGACGTTGGCGTGCTCGGAACGGCGCCGGGCGGCGGTGGCAGGCCGGAGCCCTGCACGGCGCCTTGCGGCATCGGCGGTGGTGGCGGCGGGAAGCGCTGCGGACCAGAGTCCGGCAGCGCGCTCGCCGGACGATCCGGCCCGAAACTCGGCCGGGCCGCGGGGGCGGTGACGGGCGGAGGCGGCAGCGGCGTGAGTCCGCTGCCTTCGAGCTTCTTGAGGCGCTCGAGCATTTCCTTTCCCTGGCCTTCGAGCTCGGCATTGCGCTGCGCGAGGTCGCGCGAACGCTGCTCGATCGCCTTCAGCTGCGCATCGGCCTGGCCGCGCCACGCGTCGCGGGGATCAACCTGCGCACCCGGCGCCAGGATGTTCGTCGACTGCGGCTTCGCGGGCTGCGCGTCGTTGCCCTTCGTGCCGGTCAACGAGACCGACAGCAGCGTGCCGGCCACGATCGTGCCGGCGATGCCGGCGAGCAGCAGGACCTGGCGGCGTTTGATGGCTGCGGCCGTTGGCTCCGCCGGGGCCGACGGAGACCCTTGCCCCGACGGGTGAGGCGTGCCGGTCGGCGACATGCCGGGCGGCAGGACGGGATCAGTCATCGGCGCGGCGCTCCCGGATCACGAACAGCTGCGTGGTCTCGCCCGGGCGCAGGGCCGCCTGCTCGACGCTCACGGCCATCACGCCGCGCTTGAAGAAATCGCGCTCGGCGAGGTCGAGCGTGGACGCACCGGTGTTGACGAGCTGGTACTTCTCGCCGACCACGCCGCTGCCCAGCCACTGGCGCTGCAACGTGAGCCTCGCGCCGGGCCACAGGGTCAGCTCGCGCCCGGGCTCGCGCACCTCTATGTCGTCGGGCAGCGCGTCCTCGGCCATCGCGAGCAGGAGATTCTTCATCGTGCGCACGTGACGGCCGCTGCGCTCGATGCGTGCGGGTCCGGTCGGGGCGTCGCGGGCCTCGCGAATCACGATGGCGTCGCTCGGGGTGTCCACCGGCTGCAGCAGCAGCCCGATCGTCGAGCGCTCAGTGCTGACGAAGAGGTTGATGGGCTTGGTGCTGTCCGGCGAGATCGGCCGAATGAAGACCTGACCCTTCTCGTCGTCCTTCTCCAGCACGAATTCGCCGGCGTTGCCCGTCACCTTACGGATGCGGCCCCGCTCGACGGAGATGCGCGTCACCTCCTTGCGCGAGACCTTGGCGAGCACGGTCTCGCCGTCGCGCGCGTCGACGACCTGCAGCGCCAGCGCGGGCTGGCTAGCGGCCAGTGCCAGCAGCAGGAGCCAGGCGAAGCTGGGACTGAGCTTGGATTTCGAGCGGGTCATTGGGACTGGTCTCCCGGAACGCCTTCAGAAAGATCCGGCCGCCGGCGTACTGCAGCTCGATGGCGTAGCCCTTCGAGACCTCGGACACGCGGCGGTCGCTGATGAATGTGGTGAGCAGTCCGCGCACGTCCACACGCTGCGTGCGCTCGTCGACGGCAAGGTCCTGCGCGCTGAACACGGTGGAGGCGCCGTCGCGCTTGACGCGCTCGGCGGCGGTGGCCAGCACGCTGCGCAGCTCCCCGTAGGAGGCCGGCGCGGCGTACTGGAGCAGCACCCGGGACTGGTGGTCGATGCTCTGCGGCGTGACGTTGAGCGTCAGCTGCAGGAGGAAGTAGGCCATCTGTTCGAGGTACTCGGCGCTGACGCGCTCGGACTCGACCCAGAAGGTCTTGTTGATGCTGGGCGGCACAACCACCACGCGCTCGCGGCCGGCCATGTGCATCGCGAAGGCCGCGAGCGTCACGTTGGCGAGCATCGAGCACGCGAGCAGCAGCACGAGCAGCGCGCTCGCGCGGCGCGCGCTGGCGATGTCGGCGCGCAGCCAGTCGAGCTTCATCCGGCCAGCTCGCGCAGGTAGGAAGGCGGCGTGCGCTTCAGGCCCGTCATGAAGGCCGGCAGGTGCCAGTACAGCAGGTGCAGCGCGAAGGCGGGGTGCTTGCCCGCCTTCGCGCGACCGTAGGCCGAGGCGAGCAGCAGGCCGACGGCGCAGCCGCTCACGAAGAAGCCCGCGACCATGCCCGCCAGCGCGGCCCCCAGCACCAGCAGGGCCACGTCGATGTCCCACCAGAACATGCGCGGCGGGTCATTGAGACGGCGGGGGATGTCGAGGGACGCGTCGATCACGGCACACGCCCCGTCAGATCACGGCGGTCATGATCGAGTCGATGATGGTCGGCACGTAGACCATGAAGAGCGCGAAGACGACGCCGGCGAGCGCCGGGATCGGCGAGGAGCGCGCGATGCCGATGCCCGCACCGAGGATGAAGGCGGCAATCGCGATTGACTTGCCCAGAAAACCGGTCGCCCAGTTGAGCAGGGTCGTGTACATCGTCTGGAACTCGGTACCGGTGGTGCCGGCCAGGGCCGAACCGGCGGCGAGCGTCAGGACGAGGGCGATCGGGACGGCGGTGCTTGTGCGGCGGATCAAGGTCATGGTGCGGTCTCTCGGAGTGAGGTGGCGGGGAAGTGCTCGGGTGAGCGGTCAGGGCAGGGTTGCGACCACCGGAGGCCGGTGATCGCCGCGGACAAAGGCGGGTGAGGTGTGCCTCTGCCGTGCGGATTGGGCGGCGGCACCGGTGCCGCGCAGGTGGCGGCGCACCTTCTCGACGTAGGCGCGGCGCAGCTCGGGATTGGCGGCGTTGTAGGCACCGACGGCTTCCCACGTGTAGCCGAGGCGCTGGACATTCCCGGCGAGGATCCATGCGCCGACGTGGATGCTCGTGCACGGATCGAAGAGATCGCGCTCGCCGATGCCGTGGGCGGCGAGCGTGGGCAGCCACGCCGAGTTGATCTGCATGAGCCCGATGTCGCGGGTGCCGTTGCGGTTGCGTCCGACGGCGTGCGGATCGAGTGCGGATTCAGTGCGGGCGATGGCGTAGAGCAGCTCGCTGTTGACGCTGTAGCGCACCGCCGCCGCCTCCCAGCACGCGTGGGCGGGCAGGGCCGCGAGCAGGGCGATCGCGGTGACGACACCCGCCGCCGGCATCCGGCTCGTTCTCGTGCGCAATCGGAATCCCCCTCGGTTGGCCGCTGAAGCGCGGCCTTCGGAGCGGGCCGCATTGCGTTTTCATCGTAGGGAGCGAGCGCGCGCGAATCAGGCTCAATCGGTGCCTCGACGAAGCCCCGATGCGGCTGGCGTTGGGACCGCACTTGTGAGTCGGATGCACGGCACTGCGTCGGCTCCGAGGCGCCGACGCAGTGGATCCGGTTGGGATGTAGCGCGGCGGCCGTCGTCAAGTGGCAATCGAGTCTTCGCCGAGGCTTCGATCGGTCATGAGCGTCTTCGAGGCGCCCGGAATACTGGTCGAATGACCTTCAACGACACGCAGGGCTCGGCCGTGACAACGCGCGAGATCGACGCGCTCGTTTCGCTCGAACGGCCGGCGCTAACGGCGAAGGAAGTCGTGGAGCGCAGCGGCGTGGCGACCCTGATGGTGCTCGTCCGCGTCCGCATGGGTTTTCCGCCGGAGACGTTTGCGCTGGCGGCGCAGCCGTTGATCGAGCGCTATGCGGAGTACGTGCAGCTGGAGTCGGTGCCGGGTTCGCTTCGATACGGCGGACCCGGCGGACGGCTGCATCGCGCGCTCGCGATCGCGCTGCGCGCGCTCGATCACCGACGCGGCCAGATCCTGCCGCGCAATGCGCCGCCGGAGGCGCTGGGGGCGCTCGCGCATCGATGGACCTACGCGGTGCTTGCGGCGGCGCTGCTGCGCGATGTCGGCAGCGAGCCGTCCGCGGATGCGGCGCGACGGTTCGAGGGCTGGGTGCCTGGTTTGATCCAGAGATGGCTGGGCGAGGATGCGGCACTGGCCGCCGAGCTGCGCGCCGTGCTGACCGGTGCCGCCGATCCGTCCAGTGCCATCGCGGAGCTGGTGGAGCGCGCCGCGACCGGGGCGCGCCCGGCGATCGCAGTGTCGGTGCCGCCCGATGCGCCGGAGCCTCAATCCAGTGCGGCGGAGGCGACGTCGGAGCCGACGCTGGCCACGCCTGAAGGCAGTGGGCCCGAGTTTCTCGATGGTGTCGACGACACGGGTTCGGAGCGTGCTCGGCGCTTCATGGCGTGGGTGAAACAGGGCGTTGCCGATGGAACGCTGCCGGTCAACGTGCGCGGCGCGCTCGTGCACCGGGTCGAGGACGGTCTGCTGCTCGCATCTCCCGGCATCTTCCGCGCGTTCGTGCGTCGGGAGGGCACCGGTCGCGACGAGCCCCGCGACGCCGCCAAGCGCCTGCAGCGCGAGGTCCTGCGGGCCGGCTGGCACCTGCGGTCCGACGGCGGCGTGAACCTGCACGGCTATGCCTGGCGGCACGACGGGGGGCAGGACGTCCGCATCCACGGCGTCGTGATCCTCACGCCGGCTCGCTTCGTCGATCCGCTGCCACCGGTCAACCCGGCGCTCGTTCGCGTGGCCGACTCCACGGCGGCCGGGGATTGATGGCCTATCCGCTGGAGGCCCGGCTGCGGCCGGCGCACGAACTCGGCGCGGCCTGCGTGTCGGCGTTGGGCGCGGCGATGGTGCTGAGCAGCCCGGGACTCTTCCTGGTCACGCCGCCTTGGCACTTCGCGCTGGCGGCAGCGCTGCTCGGCCACGCGTTGTGGCGCGGGGCGGCCGGGCTGCGGACCTTGCGCTATCGCGTGAACCTGCAGCGCCGTCGGCGCTACGAGCTGAGCTCGGCGGAGATCCCTTGGTCCACTGTTGACGCCGGTGTAAATCCGCGTCTATTCGCTGGTGAGATGGCGGTTTTGCGGTGAGCGGATCGAGATGACGAAGTGCAGATGGCCCCGCGAGGGGCCATCTGGTGGTTCGTGTCGGCAGCCGGTGATGGCTGTTCAGAACGGGTCGTCGGGATCGAACTCGGGCGGCGGCCCATCAGGAACGAGTTGCTCGCGCCAAGCCTGCTGCACCTCGGGGCCGTAGGCGGACCACAGCGCTTGGCGCAGCGCCTGCAGGCACTCGAAGACCGCCAGGGCTTGCTCAGGCGTCCAGTGCCGCGGTATGAGTTCCGCGGCCGTCGCTGTCGGCGGCGCTGAGGACGGCTGCGCACTCATCGAGCAGCCTTGCGCGGGCGTGAGCTTGGCGCCCTGGCCGCCCGCTCGGCCTTGCGCAGCGCGTCGCGCTCATCGGCCTCCTTGGCGCGGTACGAGGCGCCTTCGATGCGCACGACCTCGGCGCGATGCATCAGCCGGTCGATCAGCGAGACCACGCAGGCCGCGTTGGGGAAGACCTCGCCCCACTCGGCGAAGGCGCGGTTGGTCGTCACGACCGTGCTCTTGTGCTGGTAGCGCCGGCTGACCAGTTCGAACAGCAGGTCGGCGTGCCGGTTCGAGTACGACAGGTAGCCCACCTCGTCGATTGACGTTGAGCTCAACGTCAATCGACTTATGTGCCGAGCTCAGTGATGTGGAGCAAGCGACCAAGGACGATCATCCAC
>OEIU01002132.1_pt1 | contig 11021 bp, 9 predicted proteins | sample 1539221 | NCBI WGS metagenome assembly OEIU01 (sample SAMN03792071, study PRJEB22550) | activated sludge metagenome | feature: wastewater treatment plant; material: activated sludge; isolation source: Wastewater treatment plant of a petroleum refinery complex | place: Argentina: Zarate | collected... | reverse complement strand
GTCGGAAACTGCCCGCAGAACATCCGCACCGGCCGAGGAACCGCCGCGCCGGCCGGGTCTCCTGGAACGGCTCACAGGCCGCCGCCCGGCAGTTTCAAATCCGGAGTCCCGGTTGGATCGGCAAGGGGCGTTGAAAAGAGGCGAAACGTCGGCAGAAGACACTGACGCGCCAGTCTTTTTCGCACGCGGCCCACGGAAGTAAGTGGCAATCCCGGGGCACGACTGAGGCGAAACGGTAACACGACGTAAGAAACCGTGATTTGTCCCCATTCGGGACTGCAGCGTATCGTTTGATTCACACTTAACGGGGACGTCGGCCACTGGAGGAAGATTAATAAGACTTAACAACAAGTTGGCTGACTGACGGGAAGTGATCGGGGGCTTGGGAGATTCGGTTAACGGGGCCGGGACTTCCAGCCGTTGGGGGATCGAGGGACGTCGGAAATGTCGAAGCGATTTATCGGGTCGCGACAGACTACGATTGGCCGTGAAATCGAGCTTACGGGAACGGGGGTCCACAGTGGCGCCAGCGTTTCCCTGGTGCTCCACCCGGCCGAGGCGGACACGGGCTACCGGTTTCTGGTGAGCAAGCGTGGCCGGATCGTCGCCGAAATCCCGGCGCACGTCGATTACGTCAAGAATCTCACGCTCTGCACCGTCCTCGGGGACGACACGGGCGTCACCATCAGCACCGTCGAGCACCTTCTGGCCGCGCTCCGGGGCATGAACATCGACAACTGCTACATCGAGGTCGATGCGCGCGAAATTCCGATCATGGACGGCAGCGCCGCGGCGTTCGTGGCCGCCATCGACGGCGTCGGTATCCGCGAGCTGCATAAACCGCGCAAGTTCATCAAGGTTCTCAAGCCGATCCGCGTGCAGGAGAACGACTGCTGGGGCGAGCTGAAGCCGCACTCCAGCTTCCATCTGGACGTGGAGATCGACTTCGAGACGCCGCTGATCGGCAACCAACGCCTGTCGCTGGAGATGGGCTCCGGCGTGTTCCGCAACGAGGTCTCCCGCGCCCGCACATTCGGTTTCATGCGCGACGTGGAAAACCTCTGGAAGGCCGGGCTGGCCCTTGGCGCCTCGCTCGACAACACCGTGGCGCTGGCCGAGGACCGGGTGATGAACCCGGAAGGGCTGCGCTACCCGCAGGAATTCGTGCGCCACAAGATGCTGGACGCGGTCGGCGACCTGGCCTTGGCCGGCGCCCCGATCCTGGGCTCCTACCGCTCCGTGCGCGGCGGCCACCGGCTCAACGCCTACGTCCTGCAGAAACTGCTGGGCGACGCGGAAGCCTGGACCATCGTGCGCGCCCCGTCCGTGCGCGACAGCACGCCGGTGGATCTCTCGGTGGGCGTGGCTGCCGTCAACTATGCGGCCGACCGGACCTGATCCGGCCATCATAATTTCGCGCCATTATTGACGGACCGTGGCGCGCGGATGGCGAATCTGCTGTTAACGATCTGGACGACGGCGGGGCATGGATGAGTTCTGTTGCGGCCGAGAGGCGGCAGCGGGCTGTCGCGATCAAAGTCAACCGGCGCTAGAACCGGGGCTGAAAGCAGGGAAACACGGGCGTATGGCGCTCTGGACAATCAAGCCGGCACTCAGCCTGCGCACCGGGATGCAATGGCTGTCGGTCGTTGCCTTGGTGATTGCCGCGGGGTGCTCGTCGAGCAACGACGCCGCCAAGAAGGCGCTGAACCCCGATCCGCCCGACAAGATGTACGCGCAGGCCGATTCCCTTCTCAACAAGGGCTCCTACTCGTCGGCGGCGAAGGCTTTCGAGGATATCGACCGCGACCACCCGTATGCGCCCGAAGCACGGCGCGCGATGGTGATGGCGGCCTACGCCTACTACAAGGCCGGCAAGTATCCGGAGGCGCAGGCTGCCGGCAAGCGCTACACGGTCATGCATCCAGGCACCAAGGATGCGGCGCTCGCCCATCACATCGTGGCGTCCTCCAACTTCGACGAGATCAACGACCCGCATCGCGACCAGACCGCCACGCGCAAAGCTCTGACGGAGCTGAAGCTGCTGGTGCAGCGCTATCCTGACAGCCCTTACGGGCAGCAGGCCCTCAATCGCATCCGCATCGCCGAGGACATCCTGGCGGCGTCCGAAATGAACGTCGGGCGCTACTACCTGGAGCGCAAGAATTTCGTCGGCGCGATCAATCGCTTCAAGACGGTGGTGGCCGAGTACCAGACGACGCCGCAGGTGGAGGAAGCCCTCTACCGCATCACCGAAGCCAACATGACGCTCGGCATCGTGCCGGAGGCGCAGGCCGCCGCGGCTGTGCTCGGACACAACTACCCGAGTTCGCAATGGTACCAGCGGGCCCACGCGCTGTTGAAGTCCGGCGGCGTCAGCCCCAACATCGGCAGCGGCAACTGGTTCACCAAGACCCTCAAGGGGCTCACGCCCGGCAGCAAGGCGCAGCCGCAACCGGCCGTGCAGCCGAAGGCGCCCGACCCCGGCCTGCCGTCGCCCGACGCGATGCCGCCGCCGAAGGACTGGGGCCCCACCGTCAGCCGCCCGGGCCGCCCGCCCATGGGGCTGACGCGCACCACCACACAGTAACGCTCGCGATCATCTGAAAGCTGGCAATACCGCCCTGCGGAAGGCAGTCTTGTCGCATGACCGCGCGCACCCACTCCAAACACGTCGCCAAGCTGACCGAGGCGGAGGCCAAGCGCGAGCTTGCCGATCTCGCTGCCGAGATCGCCAGGCACGACGCGCTCTACTATCGCCAGGATGCGCCCACGATCACGGATGCCGACTATGACGCGCTGCGGCTGCGCAACGCTGCCATCGAGGACCGGTTTCCGCACCTGCGCCGGCCGGACAGCCCGTCGGCGCGCGTCGGGGCCGCGCCTGTGGAAGCCTTCGGCAAGGTGCGCCACGCCGTGCCGATGCTCTCGCTCAACAATGCCTTCGCCGACGAGGAGGTGGCCGACTTCCTCGCGCGCGTCCGCCGCTTCCTCAACCTGAAGGAGGAGGACGGCGTCGAGATCGTCGCCGAGCCCAAGATCGACGGGCTGTCGATCTCGCTCACCTACGAGGACGGCCGCCTCCTGCTGGGCGCCACGCGCGGCGACGGCAGCGAGGGCGAGAACGTCACCGCCAACGTGATGACCATCCAGCAGATCCCGCATCGTCTCAAAGGCCGCTCGGTGCCGGAGCGCATCGAACTGCGCGGCGAAATCTATCTGCCGCACGCCGATTTCAAGAAGCTCAACGAGGACCAGGCCGCGGCCGGCGGCAAGGTGTTCGCCAACCCGCGCAACGCCGCCGCGGGCTCGTTGCGCCAGCTCGATGCCTCGATCACCGCCAGGCGTCCGCTGCGCTTCTTCGCCTACGCCTGGGGCGAGGCGAGCACGGTGCCCGCGCCGACGCAGCTCGGCATGCTGGAGGCGATGAAAAGCTGGGGCCTGCCCACCAACCCGCTCACGCGCGTCGTGAGCGGCGCCGACAAGATCCTCGCCTACTACGCCGACATCGGCCGCAAGCGCGCCGCGCTCGGCTATGACATCGACGGCGTGGTCTACAAGGTCAATCGCCTCGACTGGCAGGAGCGGCTCGGCTTCGTCCCGCGCGCGCCGCGCTGGGCCATCGCCCACAAGTTCCCCGCCGAGGAAGTGACGACAAAGCTCATCGACATCGAGATCCAGGTCGGCCGCACCGGCGCGCTGACGCCGGCCGCGAAGCTGGAGCCGGTCACCGTCGGCGGCGTGGTGGTCTCCAACGCCACGCTCCACAACGAGGACGAGATCGCCCGCAAGGACATCCGCGTCGGTGACACCGTGATCGTACGCCGCGCCGGCGACGTCATCCCGCAGGTGATGGGCGTGGTGCTCGACAAACGGCCGAAAGGCCTCCGAGCCTTCAAGATGCCCGAGACCTGCCCGGTCTGCGGCAGCCATGCGGTGCGCGAGGCCGACGAGAAGACCGGCCGCACCGACGTCGTGCGCCGCTGCACCGGCGGCCTCATCTGCCCGGCGCAGGCCAAGGAGCGCTTGAAGCACTTCGTGTCGCGCAACGCCTTCGACATCGAGGGGCTCGGCGAGAAGCAGATCGAGCTGTTCTATGACGAGGGCCGCATCATGCGGCCGGCCGACATCTTCACGCTCAAGGCGCGCAACGCACGCCTTCCCGAGGACCAGCGCCTCGAGAACAAGAAGGGCTTCGGCGCCAAGTCGATCGAGAACCTGTTCAAGGCCATCGACGCCCGCCGCAAGATCTCGCTCGACCGCTTCATCTACGCGCTCGGCATCCGCCACATCGGCGAGACCACGGCGCGCGACCTCGCCAAGGCGCTGAAAACCTTCGACGCGCTGCGCACCGCCTCGCGGGCGGCGGCCAAGGACGGCAAGGACAGCGACGCCTACCAGGAGCTCGACAACATCGAGGGCATCGGCGAGACCGTGGTCGACGCGCTGGCCGATTTCTTCGGCGAGGCCCACAATCTGGAAGCGCTCGGCGACCTCCTGAAGGAGGTGACGCCGGAGACTTTCACGCACACGGTGGCCAAGGATTCGCCCGTCACCGACAAGACCGTCGTGTTCACCGGCACGCTGGAGAAGATGACCCGCCCCGAGGCCAAAGCGCTCGCCGAGCGCCTCGGCGCCAAGGTGGCCGGGTCTGTCTCCAAGAAAACCGACTACGTGATCGCGGGCGCCGATGCCGGCTCCAAGCTCGCCAAGGCGCGCGAGGCCGGCGTCACCGTGCTCACCGAGGACGAGGGGCTGGCCCTCATCGGCCCCGCCTGAAACGGAAGCGGGCGTGCACGGCAGTGCTTCTGGCTCTCAAGATCGGGCGATGTCCTTGGATCGAACCGCAGTCCCGATCTCAAGGGTCATCCTCGCAGTTGTTGCGAGGATCCAGAGCTCCAACAACCTCCAAAGCCCGCTGATGGCTGGATCCTCGGGACAAGCCCGAGGATCACCCACTCTCGTGGCGGTCAAACGAGAGACGGGCGCCGCGAACGGCGCCCGTCTTCTTTCTGTGGTCCCGACGCCGTTACGCGACGTGAGCCTCGACCTGCTTGGCCGAGGTGCCGTTGCCGATCGCGATGCTGCGCGGCTTCAGGCGCTCGGGAACGTTGCGCACGAGGTCGATATGGAGCAGGCCGTCCTTGAGGTCGGCGCCCTTCACCTCGACGTGGTCGGCGAGCTGGAAGCGGCGCTCGAACGAGCGGGCCGCGATCCCGCGATAGAGGAACTCGCGGCTCTCGCCCGCGGTCTGGTCCTTCTTCTCGCCCTTCACGGTGAGGGTGTTCTCCTTCGCCTCGATCGACAGCTCGTCCTCGGCGAAGCCGGCCACCGCCATGGTCACGCGGTAGGCGTTCTCGCCGGTCCGCTCGATGTTGTAGGGCGGGTAGGTGGTCGCCGCGCCCTCGGGGGTCGCAAGCGAATCGAGCATGCCGAAGAGCCGGTCGAAGCCGACGGTGGAGCGATAGAGGGGGGTGAGATCGTAGCGCATGGTGTCTGGTCCTCCTGATGAGCGACAAGGTCTTTCGATCCGTCCCGTTTGACCCGCCGTTCCGGCCGGGTCGCGGGACCTCGCGGACCCCTTCGGGCGTCCGCACGAAATCAGGTAGGGATCGCCTCGGGCGGGTTCAAGCCTCCCCCGCGGCGGCCAAGCTGAACGGATTCTGAACGCCGCTTTCGGACGCCGTTCAGCCACGCTCCCCTAGGTTCGGCCTCGTTGCATCGGCCGGTCGGACGGCGAACGCCAGACCTCGCCATCCGCCGACTGCGAAAATGAGGCCGGATACCGTCCCGCCCCCCTCCGGTTCCGGTTCTCGTTGCCGGCGGCACCCCCCAGACAGGGTGCCGCCGGCGCAACATCCCCCGCTCCCGCTTGAGCCGCCGGCGGGCGTGCCCTAAGAGCAGGGCTCCCTCCGGCTCGCGGCGCCCATGGAACTCTACGGTCTCGACAGCAATCCGGTTCCCGACGGCGCGGTCGTCGGCGCCATCGTCACCAGCGACGGCGTCACGCTGCGCTACGCCCGCTGGCGGGCGACGGCGCGCCGGTCGCTCGGGACCGTCTGCCTGTTCCAGGGCCGGGGCGAGACGATCGAGCGCTATTTCGAAGTGGTCGGCGACCTCCGCCGGCGCGGCTTCGCCGTCGCCGCGGTCGACTGGCGGGGCCAGGGCGGCTCGGAGCGGCGCCTCCGCGACCCGAGGAAGGGGCACGTCGACAGCTTCGAGGAGTACGACCGCGACCTCGAGGCCTTCATGGAGCAGGTGGCGCTTCCGGACTGCCCGCCGCCCTATTTCGCCCTCGCCCACTCGACCGGTGGGCTCGTCTGCCTGCGGGCGGTCGGGCAGGGGCGGTCCCGCTTCACCCGCATGCTCCTGTCGGCCCCGCTCCTCGGCTTCGGAGCGACGCGGCCGTCGCCGGCCTTCAGCACGCGGCTTGCCGCATTCCTGACGGCGATCGGCCTCGGCGAGATGCGCCTGCCGCGCTCGAAGGCGCCGCCGCTCGCCTCGTTGCCCTTCGAGGGCAACGGCCTCACCAGCGATCCGCGGCGCTTCGCCCGCAATGTCGAGATCGCCCGCGACCTGCCGGGGATCGGCATCGGCGCGCCGACATTCGGCTGGCTGCATGCGGCGGCGCGGGCGATGGGGGAGGTCGCCGACCCGGATTTCGGTCCGGCGGTCACGGTCCCGGTGCTGATCGTCGTCGGCAGCCTCGACCGGGTGATCTCGCTGCCGGCCATCGAGGAAGGCGTCGGGCAGCTTCGCGTCGGCTCCCAGGTGGTGATCGCCGGCGCCCGTCACGACCTCATGATGGAGCGCGACAGCCTCCGCGAGCAGTTCTTCGCGGCCTTCGACGCGTTCATCCCCGGCACCTGAAACCGTCTTTCCGGGGAAGCGGTCAGGCGCCCGCGAGCCCGGCGAGGACCTGGTCGTGGAGACGCGGGTCGCCGCTCGCGACGACCCGGCCGCCCGCCGCCGCGGAGCCGCCTTCCCAGTCGGTGAAGCGGCCGCCCGCTCCTTCGACGACGGGAATGAGGGCGACGACGTCGTAGCTCTGCAGCCCGCATTCGACGACGAGATCGGCGTTCCCGGCCGCCACCATGGCGTAGCCGTAGCAGTCGCTGCCATAGCGCGCGAGGCGGGCGCCGCGCTCGACCCGGTCATAGGCCTCGCGCTCGGCGCCCTTGAAGAGGAACGGCGTCGTCGTGAACATGGCCGCGTCGGCGAGGTCGGCGCAGGGGCGGGTCACCAGCGCGCGGTCGCCGGTCGGGCCGCTGTACCAGGCGCCCCGTCCGTTCCCGGCGACACGCTCGCCGGTGAAGGGCTGCGCCATCATGCCGAGGACGGGCCTGCCCTCGTGGAGGAGGCCGATGAGCACGCCCCAGATCGGCATGCCCATGATGAAGGAGCGGGTCCCGTCGATCGGGTCGAGCACCCAGACGAATTCGGCGTCGGGGCGGTCGGGCCCGTATTCCTCGCCGACGATGCCGTGATCGGGATAGGTCGATCCGATCAGCCTCCGCATCGCGGCCTCGGCGTCACGGTCGGCGACGGTGACCGGATCGAATCGCCCGGTCGCCTTGTTCTCGACGGCCAGGCTTGCGCGAAAATGCGGCATGATCGAATCAGAGGCAGCGTCCGCGAGGCGGTTCAGGAAGGGGTGGAGGGGTTCAAGGTCCATGAAAAGTCCGACGCATAGCAGCCATGCCGATTCCGCAGAAAGGCGGTCGCGGCTCCCGAATCGAGACGTAACCCATTGATTTTCCTAAGTCAAATGTGCGGGTCTGGCGGCGGGACTGTGCGGGTTTCGCCGTCCCCCGCCGGCAGGGGCCGGACGGCCCTGCAAACAGCCCTTGATTTTTGTGCGCTGCATGGCAACTTATCGCAGTGCGGTAGCGATACCGCTTGCCCTCCTTGGGCGTTTCCTCCCTAGACTTGGGCCGCCTCGGCAACGAGCGGCCCTTTTTCTTTTTGGGGTTCTGTCGGCGGTCCGACGAAGCCGGCAGGCGGCTACTCCGCGGCGTCGCGGCGGGCGAGGAAGCCCCCGGCGAACGCGACCGCGAGATCGGCCGCGAGACGTGTGATGTCGGCGCGGAGGCGATCGTAGCCCGCGGTCTTCTGGAGCGACTGCTCGTCCATGTAGAGGCAGCGGTTGACCTCGATCTGGAGGCTGTGGAGGCCGCGGGCGGGCTGGCCGTAGTGCTCGGTGATGAATCCCCCCGCATAGGGCTTGTTGCGGCTGACCGAGTAGCCGCTGCGGCCGAGCCGGTGGGCGACGAAGTCGGTGAGCTCGGCGGCGCAGCTCGTGCCGTAGCGGTCGCCGAGGACGATGCCGGGGCGGAGCCGCCCGCCGGCGCCCCGGACGGTCGAGGGCATCGAGTGGCAGTCGATGAGGACGGCGAGGCCGAAGCCGCTGAAGGTCTCGTTGAGGAGGTCGCGCAGCGTCCGGTGGTAGGGCTTGTAGACGCGGTCGATCCGCGCGAGGCCCTCCTCGATCGGCAGCGGCCGGGCGTAGATCTCCTCGCTCTCCGAGACGATGCGGGCGATGGTGCCGAGGCCGCCGGCGACCCGCACCGAGCGGATATTGGCGTAGGTCGGCAGGTTGCCGGCGAACATCTTGGGGTCGAGCTCGTAGGGCTCGCGGTTCACGTCGAGCCAGGCGCGGGGAAAGTTCGCTCTGAGGAGCGGCGCCCCGGCGGCGATCACCGGCTGGAAGAGCTCGTCGACATAGGTGTCCTCCGAGCGCCGGATCGCCCGCTCGTCGAGGCGCGAGGCGGCGAGGAACGCGGCCGGATAGACCTGCCCGCTATGGGGGGAGTTGAAGACGACGGGAGCGGTCTGCTCCTTCGGCGCGAGAATCTCGAACGCCGGCTTGCCGTCGAAATCGAAGGCGCTCTCCATGGGCGGCGACGGCTGGCTCTCCCTGCTTCCGGTCGGCCCGCCGATGTTGCCAAGATCGGTGGGGGCTGTCCACAGACCCGGCGCCGCATGCCGGATGCCGGCTCTCGCGGGCCCCGGGAATCTGCGGCGCATTCACCCGTTTTTTACCGGGATTCGTGCTAATCCTGCGGTGTTCCGCCGATCGCAGCAAAAACAGGAAACGAGCCTCCCCGATGTCGCGGATTCTCCTTGCCGAAGACGACAACGACATGCGCCGGTTTCTCGCCAAGGCGCTCCAGAATGCCGGCTACGAGGTCGTCTCCTTCGATAACGGCAAGAGCGCCTATGAGCGCATCCGCGAGGAGCCCTTCACGCTCCTCCTCACCGACATCGTCATGCCGGAGATGGACGGCATCGAGCTCGCCCGCAAGGCGACGGAGCTCGATCCGGACCTGAAGGTGATGTTCATCACCGGCTTCGCGGCGGTGGCGCTCAACCCGGATTCCAACGCTCCGAAGGACGCCAAGGTCCTGTCGAAGCCCTTTCATCTCAAGGATCTCGTGAACGAGGTCGAGAAGCTGATCGCCGCCTGAGCGGCGAGGCTTGAACTCGGAAGCGGCTCACTGCTATATGCGGGTCGCTTCCGCCCGATATCCCGCGCGGGAGCCCGACTGGAAGGGCGGTTAGCTCAGCGGGAGAGCACTACGTTGACATCGTAGGGGTCACTGGTTCAATCCCAGTACCGCCCACCAGTTCTTCAGGGATCTGGCGACTTTCAGCGGCGCCCGCCGGCTCGATGGAAATCTCGCCCGGGTCCCCGGGCGTCAACGGGGTGCGTGCGTGACCATCTTCCTGCATATCGGCCACCACAAGACCGGCACCACGTCGATCCAGGCGGCGCTCCATCACAATCGCCAGCGCCTGCGGGACACCTATTCGATCAACTATCCCGACTTCGCCCAGAACCACTGGCCCTTCGCCGCGCCGTTCCTCAGCGGCGAGCGCTTCGCCTTCTTCCGCACCCTCGACACCGACCCGGAGGTCGGCCGTCTCGGCGAGCGGGCGGTCGAGCAGTTCCGGAAGGATGTGGCGCGGTACCGCACGCATGTCCTCTCGGCGGAGGACTTCTTCCGCCTCCATCGTCCCACGCTCGAGAACCTCCGGCGGTTCTTCGGCGAGACCGGCCACGACGTCCGGGTCATCGCCTATGTCCGCCACCCGGCGGACCTCGCCTCCTCGAAGCTCAACCAGCGCGTCGTCCTCGGCGTGGCGACGCTCGACGACTTCAACGTCAGGCCGAACTTCGCGAAGATCGCCCTCGAGAACTATGTCGCCGCCTTCGGCAGGGAGGCGATCACCGTGCGCCGCTTCGGCGCGCCGTACTTCAAGGGCGGCGACCTGATGGAGGACTTCCTCTCCCTGATCCATCCGGAGCCGGTCGTCCTCGAGCCGACGGGCAACGAATCGATGACGCCGCCGTGGCTCCGCCTGATCGAGGCCCTGAACCGCATCGCGCCGAAGGGCACCCCCGGGCGCGCCAGCCATTCGTATCTCCGCAGGATCGACGGTCCGAAGTTCAAGGCGCCGCGGGCCGTCGTCGAGAAGTTCCTCGCCGAGCAGTCGGAGAGCCTCGCCTATTTCGCGTCGGAGTTCGGCCTCCGCTTCGACGACGTCGACCTGTCGAAGTTTCCCGAGGCGATGGACGTCGAGTTCAGCGACGAGACGATCGCGTCGATCGCGAAGATCCTCAACGAGCAGAGCGTCGAGATCCGCACCCTCAAGGCGGAGCTCGCGCGGCTCGGACGCCGGGCCGACCGGCGGCCGCTCGGCCGGCTGCTCGCGAAACTGCGCGGCTCGCCGAAGGCGCCGGCAGAGGGCGCCCTCTGATGGCCGCCAGGCTGATCCTGCATGTCGGTCACGGCAAGACCGGGACCTCGACGGTCCAGAACACCATGCGGGTGAACAGCGACCTCCTCCGCGAACGCTGCTCGCTCAACTATCCGGGCTTCGCGTCGAACCACTGGCTGTTCGGGCGCGCCTTCCTCTCCCCCGGCGAATATGGACCGATCGACCAGGCCTCGGCCCGCGACGGGCGCTCGCCGGAGGCGCTCGACCGCGCCGCCGCCGCGGCGGTGGAGGGGCTCCGG
>OEIU01002131.1_pt1 | contig 11022 bp, 10 predicted proteins | sample 1539221 | NCBI WGS metagenome assembly OEIU01 (sample SAMN03792071, study PRJEB22550) | activated sludge metagenome | feature: wastewater treatment plant; material: activated sludge; isolation source: Wastewater treatment plant of a petroleum refinery complex | place: Argentina: Zarate | collected... | reverse complement strand
CGCTCAACGCAGCGCTCAACGATGTCAGGATCGACGTTCGCGCGGCGGACGTCGCCGCGATCGACGTGCCCGATGTCGATATGGTGCTGGTCGGCGACCTCTTCTATTCGGACACGCTCGCGGGGGTCGTCACCGCCTTCCTCGACCGCTGTCTCGATCGCGGCATCGACGCGCTCGTCGGCGATCCGTGGCGTCGCCCGCTGCCGCTCGCGCGCCTCGACGAAATCGCCCGCTACGAGGTCGCCGAAACCGGCACAGCGACGAGGCCGGGGGGCGTCTTCCGCTTCCATCGCGAGGAGAAGGCGGCCGCGCCGCGCTCCCTTTGACCGGAAAAGCTCAGGCCGCCGCGCCGCGCGCCGAACCGGCAACGAGGTTCATCACCAGCTTCGGCAGGCTGCGGTAATTGGCGCCATGATATTGCGAGTCCGCAGGCAGCGCGTCCTTCAGGCGGCGATGCGCCTCGGGCAGCGCGTGATACGGCACGCCCGGCAGCAGATGGTGCAGCGCGTGATAGCGCAGCCCCACCGGCGCCCACAGCTCGGGCAGCAGGCCCGGCGGCGGCACGTTGACGCTGTCGAGGAACTGCCCGGTCACGGTCAGCACCGCGATCGCACCGAAGATGATCAGCGCGCGCAGCGGCACCCAGCCGAAGACGCCCGCGGCGACGAGGAGCGTCGACCAGGCCCAGGCGCCGGCCTCCTGCCACGCCCATAAGCGGCGAAACTCGCCCTCGGGCACTTTGCGGCGGAACATCGGGTTGATGATCATCCCCGAATAGCGCTCGCGCACCACGCGGCGCAGCGGCGGAATCAGGAAGGACAGCGGCGTCAGCACCGCATAGCGGAAGACGAGCGCGAGCGGCGCAAAGGCGGCCGCGACGACGAACAAAGGCACCGTCCACGGCTTCATCAGCGCCAGCGGCAGATATTCGGGGTCCTCGACCGTGCCATATTTGGTGCGGTTGTGGTGCAGGCTGTGAATGCCCTCATACATGAAGGAGGGAATGAGCAGCGGCACGCCGACGAGGATGTTCCACGCAAGGCGGAACCCCGGCAGCGCCTTCTTGCGGATATGGGTGAGCTCGTGAATGAAGCTGCCCGCGCGATAGAGCGCGAGCACCGCGACGACGGCGGCGAGCAGCATCCACGGCATCGACGGCGCAAGAATCGCGGCAGCAATGCCGGCATAGCCGATCAGGGTCGAAGCGAGGAAATCGGTCCAATAGACGCGCGCGCTCGGCACGACGAGATCGCGCGTCAGCTCCGACGCCGCGCGGATCATCGCCATATCGTCGGCGATCGTCGATTTGGGCGCCTTTACTACCGGCGATTCCGACATCCGGTCGACAAGAGTGTTCATCGCTAACATGCCTATAGCTTCACCATGATTTCGTGGCAGCAAAATGGCCGAATGCGGGTCGCCAGCGCCACGGCAATGCCCTAATGCGTCGCCAATCATATAGGATCGTTCTTCAGGAAACCAGCATGACCGCCCATAACGAAGGCCCGATCACCATCCATCCGGTCAAGGACAAGGCCGAAAAGCGCGAGTTCGTCGAGCTCGCCTACCGCCTCAATCGCGGCGATCCGGCGTGGGTGCCGCCGCTGAAGGGTGAGGTCTACGGCCTGCTGACCCCCGGCGAGAATCCCTGGTTCGAGCATGGCAAGGCGCAGCTTTTCCTCGCGCGGCGCAGCGGGCGCACGGTGGGGCGGATTTCGGCGCATATCGACTTTCTCGCGCTCGAACAGCCCGCGGCGCAGGGCATGGGGCCGGGCACCGGCAATTGGGGCCTGCTCGAGGCCGAGGATGCCGAAACCGCACACGCGCTGATCGCCGCGGCCGAAGGCTGGCTGCGCGGACAGGGGATGACCCGCGCGCTCGGCCCGCTGTCGATTTCGATCTGGGACGAGCCCGGGCTGCTGATCGAGGGCTTCGACACGCCGCCGACGATCATGCTCGGCCACAATAGCCCGCTCTATCGGGACTGGATCGAGGCTGAGGGTTATCGCCCGGTCAAGACGCTCTACAATTATGGGGTCGAGATCGTCGACGGCTTTCCGCCGATCGTGAACCGCATCGTCGCGGCGGGCGAAAAGAATGCGCGCATCCGCATCCGCCGCGTCGACAAGAGCAAGTTCGATGCCGAGGCCAAGCTGATCATGGGCATATTGAACGACGCCTGGTCGGACAATTGGGGCTTCGTCCCGCTCACCGACGGCGAAATCGCCTATGTCGGCAAAAAGCTGAAGGACATCGTCTTCGAGGATCTGATCCGCGTCGCCGAAGTCGACGGCGAGCCGGTCGCCTTCATGATCGTGCTGCCCAACATCAACGAAAAGCTGATCGACATGGACGGCTCGCTGCTGCCCTTCAATTGGGCGAAGCTGCTCTGGTGGCTGCGCAAGCCGAAAAGCCGCACGCTCCGCGTGCCGTTGATGGGCGTCGTCAAGAAGCTCCAGAACAGCCGCATGGCAAGCACGCTCGCCTTCATGATGATCGAGTTCATCCGCCGCGACGCGGTGCGCGACTATGGCACGCAACATGGCGATATCGGCTGGGTGCTCGACGACAATCAGGGGATGAACGCGGTCGCCGAGGCGATCAACGCGACGGTGAACCGCGTCTATCAGATTTACGACAAGCCGCTCTGATTGGTCGCTCGCCTTGACCCCGCAAGCGGTGTAGGCTTCGTGCACAACCAGCGGGCGGGGGCGGTCTATGTGCCGGGCGATGATGTATCTGGGCGAGCCGGTGCAGCTCGACGATCTGCTGTTCAAGCCCGATAGCAGCCTCGTCAACCAGGCCTATATGCCGCGGATGCTGCACATGCTGAACCTCGCGGGGTTCGGAATGATGGCGTGGGACAGCGCGAGCTTCGTTCCCGAGCTGCCGCACCGCTATCGCTCGCCCTCGCTTCCCATTTTCGACGGCAATCTGAAATCGCTCGCGATCAAGACGCGCGCCGAATGCGTGATCGCGCATGTCCGCGGCGTCGCCTATTCGACGAGCGTCAAGGTCAGCGAGCAGAACACCCACCCCTTTCATTTTCCCGGCGCCGCGGTGGCGATGGCGCATAATGGCGACATTTATCGCATCGGCGAGATGAAGGGGACGCTGATGGCCGGCATCGACCCCGAACTTCTCGCGCAGATTTCGGGATCGACCGACAGCGAGTGGGTCTATGCGCTGCTGCTGTCGCAGCTCCCCGACTGGCGGGTCGAACCTGCGCGCGACGCGCTGATCGCGGCGGTGCAGAAGACGGTGGATCTGATCGAGGCGGCGCGGCGGCACCACGGCATCGCCATCTCGTCGAGCTGCAATCTGTTCGTCACCACGGGGCGGCAGATATTGGGGCTGCGCCATTGCTTCGACTTCGGCCATTACCGCACCGGATCGCCCGACCAGCTCCACGAGGCAAACATGAATTTCCTGTCGATGTGGTTCACCACCGGGCGCGATTACGGCCTGCACGACGGCGAGTGGCAGATGGTCGGCGGCGAAGAGGAACCGCGCGCGGTGATCGTCGCGTCGGAGCCACTGTCGTCGAACAGCGCGACGTGGATGCCGGTTCCCGAATATGCGATGATCCATGCCGAGATGGACGGGAACCGCCCCGCATTCCGGGTGGTGCCGCTGGCGCGATAGGCTACCCCGCCGGATTGCGCGCGGTGACGATCCAGGCGGCGCCGTCGATCATCACCGACCGCTCGCCCGGTTTCGCCGCGAACGCGCGCCGTACCGCCTCCGCCGCCCTTGCGCGAATCTCATCGGGCTGCTGCGCGAGCAGACGCGCCAGCGGCCCCACCTGAAAGGCCATGTCCACCGCATTGTCGACCGCCGCTTCGCGCGTCGCGCCGTGCCCGAAGGGAACGGGATGGTCGAAAGGAGCGATGGAGACGTCGGTGAAGCCCGCGTCGGTCAGGATGCGCACGACACGGCCGCTGTCGCCGAACGAGAAGGGGCCGGGCGCTTCGGGATCGGGCGGCGGCGGCAGGGGAACGAGGCTCGCGACCGCCGCCATCGGCAGGCGCACCCAGTCTTTCCCCGCCCCGCCCCGCCAGCAGACGAACGCCAGCCGACCCCCGGGCTTCAGGCTCCCGCGCATATGCGCGAAGGCCGCGGCGGGATCGTCGAAGAACATCACCCCGAAGCGCGAGAACAGGAGGTCGAACGCCTGCCCCGGCAGCGCCGCGGTGCCGGCATCGGCAAGCTCGAACGTCAGCGGCGCACCGGCGGGCGCCGCCTCGCGCGCGCGGTCGATCAGCGGCGCCGAAATATCGACGCCCAGCACATGCCCGCGCGGCCCGACGCGCGCGGCGAGCGCCTGGCTGGTGGCGCCCGCGCCGCAGCCGACGTCGAGCACCTGCTCGCCCTCACCCGGTGCCGCCGCCGCGATCGCCGCATCGCCGAACGCGGCGAGCATCGCATCGAGCCGCGCCTGATTGGCGACCCATTGCTCGCCGCTGCGGCCGTTCCAGTCGGCGACCTGATATGTGCTGCTTTGCGTCATCCTACCCTCTTGCTTCGTTCAGGCCGCCACCGCGTGGCCGCGCCGCATCGCGAGGATGCGCGCCTCGACCTGATCGAGCGCATCGAGCGCGGTGACCAGATCGGCGTTGACCGACGCGCCGAGCTCGCGGCTGAGCGCATCGCCGGTCCCGATCATCTCGGCAAAGGTCGCGCGATCGAAGGCGAGCAGCGTCGCCTGCTCGCTTGTCCTGAGCAACCGGTCGTGCGTGCTGCCCGCAAGCATCGCGGCGATGCCGACGAGCTGGCCGGGGCCGGTGACGGTGAGCTGATAGATGCCGCCGCGATGCGGCAGCGCGCTGCGCACCGCGCCGCGCACGACGAGCCAGACCCGGTCCGCCACCCCGCCGACGGGCGCCAGATCGGCGTCGGCCGGCGCCTCAATCCGCGCACCGGCGTTCCAGAAGGCGAGCCGCTGCGCCGGCGTCATCGCCGCGCAGCACGGCAATTTCGCGAGAAAGGCTTCGGGCGTGAAGCCCTCCTCGATCACCGGCGCAAGCCCGCGCTGCGGCCGGGGGGTGAAGGCGTCGGGCTCGGCGACCAGCAGCGCCGCGATATCGGCCGCCTTGGCAACGACGCGCCCGGCGATCAGCCGCCCGAGCTCGGCCTGCAATTGCAGCGAGGCGGGGCGAAGACGCGCCAGCGCGGCGCGGAACTGATCGGCGGGAAGATACCAGGTTGCAACGGGACCGCGCGCGATGCCCATCGCCGAGCGGCGGAGGTCGCGGCCGATCAGCGCCATGTCGCCAATCACCTCGCCCGGCCCGACCTCGGCGAGCTTCGCAAGCCCGCCGCCGGGTAGCCGCTTACCGATATCGACGCGGCCGGTATCGATCAGGAACAGCCCCTCGGCGCGCTCATTCTGGACGAGGATCGCCGCGCCGTCGGCGAAATGGCGCGGCACGAAGGCGTCGGCAAGCTCGGCGCGTTCGGCCTCGCCCAGTCCCGCGAAGAGCGGCGCGTCGGCCAGGTGAGCGGCCGACAGCAGGCTCATGCAAAGACCGCCCAGGTCGGTGCGTGGTCGCTCGCCTTCTCGCGCCCGCGATGATCCTTGTCGACCCCGGCATCGGTCAGCCGGTCGGCCATCGCGGGGCTGCGCAGCATATGGTCGATGCGAAAGCCATTGTCGCGCTGCCAGCCGCCCGCCTGATAGTCCCAGAAGGTCCAGACGCCGCCCGCCGGGTGGCGGCTGCGGATCGCGTCGGTCCAGCCGTCGCCGAGGATACAAAAAAAGGCGTCGCGCGATTCGGGCTGCATCAGCGCGTCGCTCGCCATCGCTTGGCGATCCCAGACATCGTCGTCGTGCGGGATGACGTTATAGTCGCCGGTCAGGATCGCCGGCACCTCGGCGGCGAGCAGCGCCTTCGCGCGTTCGCGCAGCCGCGCCATCCAGCGCAGCTTGTAATCGAACTTCGGCCCCGGCTGCGGATTGCCGTTGGGCAGGTAAATGCAGCCGATGCGCACGCCGAACACGTCGGCCTCCAGATAGCGCGACTGCTCATCCTCCGCCTCGCCCGCGAGGCCGCGCTGGATTTCGACCGGCTCGGTGCCCCTGGCGAGGATCGCGACGCCGTTGAAGCCCTTTTGCCCATGATAGAGAAAGCCGTATCCCGCCGCCTCGATCTCCTTCGTCGGCATCGTCTCGTCGCTCGACTTGAGCTCCTGCAGGCAGGCGACGTCGGGCTGCGTTTCCTCGAGCCATTCGATCAGGCGCGGCAGGCGGGCCTTGATCCCGTTGATATTGAAGGTCGCGACTTTCATGCACCCGCTATGACAGGAAGAAAGGGCCGATCCCAGCCCCTTCGTCATGCTGACCCTTCGACAGGCTCAGGACAGGCTTGTTTCGGGGTTCATGACTCGGCGTTCGCCTGATAGCGTCGCGCCAATTATGTTTCGTACAAAGCCACAAAGCCACGAAGAAGATAGTTTGGGCCGACAGGCCCTATATTCTTTGTGACGGTGCGTCCTGCCACGATGTCGAGAGCGGAAAGCCGCTTCGCGGCAGGTGCGACATCTTTATGGCTTTGTGCGAAACAAAAAAGCGCAGCGTCCGACGAAAGGGCAAGCCATGGATGCTGAACCAAGTTCAGCATGACGAAATCATAAGGGCGGGGTCAGATCGAGAAGCTCGATCCGCAACCGCAGCCCGAAGCCGCATTGGGATTTTCGACCTTGAACGACGACCCGCCGAGCGAATCGACGAAATCGACGACGCAGCCGCGCACCAGGTCGATGCTGACGGAATCGACGACCAGCTTCACCCCGTCGGTTTCAGTGACCACGTCATCGGCATCGATGCTCTCGGCGAGGCCGAAGCGATAGGTAAAGCCCGAACAGCCGCCGCCATCGACCGCGAGGCGCAGCGCCGCCTCGGCATCGCCCTTGCGGGTCGCGATCCAGCGGACGCGCGCCGCGGCGGCGGGGGACAGGCTAATGTCGGAAATCTGCGTGGCCATGGCCGCAAGATAGGAGGGGCGCGCCCAAATGAAAAGGGCGCCCCGGCCGTTTACCGTGGGGCGCCCCTCCTCTCCGACCCAGAGAAGTCGTTATTCGGGACCGCCCATTGCGAGCTTCTTGTTACCCGTCATCGCCGCGATCGTCATCGAATCCGATGCGCAGAAGGGCAGCGGATTGACCGGCGACCCCTCGATGCGGACTTCATAATGGAGGTGATTGCCGGTCGAGCGGCCGGTCGAGCCGACATAGCCGATCACGTCGCCCTTCTTCACCTGCTGACCCGAGCGGACGATGTAGGACGACATATGGCCGTAGCGCGTCTCGATCTGGTTGCCATGCTCGATCTCGACATAATTGCCATAGCCGCCGAGCCGCTGGGCGCGGCCGACGATGCCGTCGGCGGTCGCGTAAATGGGGGTGCCATAGGGCGCCGGAATATCGACGCCATTGTGACGCGCGAGCTTGCCGGTGATCGGATGGACGCGCATCCCATAGGAAGAGGAGAGCGACATCCGCTCGATCGGGCGGCGCGAGGGGACCGAAACGCCGATGTTCGCGGCCAGGCCGGTGTCGAGGCGCTTCCATGCCTGGAAGATCGCGCGCGCTTCGCGATCCTCGGTCTGCGCGACCAGCCCCGCGGGGAAATTGTCCTGATCGGGTTCGTCGGGAACGGCGATGCCGGCATCGGCACCGGCGGCGTCCGCCGCGTGCGCCGCCGGAGCGGCAAGGCCGGTCAGCGCGCCGGCGCAGACGATGAAGCCAAGATGAAACTTTTGCGCCAGAGAAGCGTATCGCACGTATCGACCCCGCAGTCCTTGTCGCCAGTGCCCTTTCTTAAGGGCCGCTGGTGCCGGATGTTATGTTCGGATGGGAACTCGTCCCTGCCCGCGAGTGTTGATGACGGCCGAAGCCTTACCAAGCAATAACGGCGTAATAGTCTTGCGTTAAACCGGCTTCGCCGCGCGCCGAGTCGTTGAACGGCGGCTTAACGGAACCCCGGAATCGCGATTTTACGAGGCTTTGCCACGTTTCGACGGCGTTGAATCCCATTTCGTCGCACTTTTGGTTAAACCAGGCTGTGCCGGCGCGCACATGCCGGACTTCATCCTTGTAAATGCGCGATAAAATCTTTGCCGACGCCGTGTCGCCGGCGGCGCGGAAGCGTTCGACGGTCGCGGGCGTGACGTCGAGCCCGCGCGCTTCGAGCACCATCGGGACGATCGCGAGCCGCGCCAGCGCATCGTCGCGCGTCGCCTCCGCGGCCTCCCACAAACCGGCGTGGGCGGGGAGTTCGCCATAGAAGCTGCCAAGCTGGCGCAATCGCCGGTCGAGCAGCGCGAAATGCATCGCCTCGTCGGCGGCGACCCCGATCCAGTCGTCGACGAAGCCGCGCGGGAAGTCACCGCCGAAGCGCCCGACGAGATCGACCGCGAGGTCGATCGCGACGAATTCGATATGCGCGAGCGCGTGGAGCATCGCGATCCGCCCGCGATCCGACCCGCCCTTGCGGCGGCGCGGCATCCGGTTCGGCGGCAGCAATTCGGGCCTTTCGGGCCACGCCGGACGGTCGGGCATCGCCACATCGCAGCGATGCGCGAGTTCGCCGCGCCGCCAAGCCCGCGCCAGCGCGCGCGCCGCACGGCGCTTGTCGTGCGGGTCCGCCGTCAGCAGGACCGCGCGCGCGGCTTCGCCAAGGGTGGTCATCATGCTGCCATTTCCTCCATCCGTCACCCCGGACTTGATCCGGGGTCCCGCTTTTCGGGCGTTGTTTAGCGGGACCCCGGATCAAGTCCGGGGTGACGAAGAATCCTATAGCGCCTTCGCGGCCTCCAGCACGGCCTCGGCGTGGCCCTTCACGCGCACCTTGCGCCATTCTTTCGCCAGCTTGCCGTCGGAGCCGAACAGGAAGGTCGAGCGTTCGATCCCCATATAGGTGCGGCCGTAATTCTGCTTCTCGACCCAGGTGCCGAACGCCGCACACACCGCGCCATCCTCGTCGGAGGCAAGCCGCACGGTCAGCCCATATTTGTCGCGGAACTTGCAGAGTTTCGCGGGGGCGTCGCGCGACACCGCCAGCACCTGCGCGTTCAGATGCGCGAACTCGGGCGCGAGGCGCGTGAAATCCTGCGCCTCGGTGGTGCAGCCCGGCGTGTCGGCCTTGGGGTAGAAATAGACGATCAGCGGCGCGCCCTTCATCGCCGCAAGGTCGATCGTCGCCCCGTCGGCGTCGAGCAAGGTAACCGTGGGAAGGACGTCGCCGATTGCGAGGCTCATGACTGTGTCTCCTGCTGCGGCGGGCGAATCGAGGCCCACCAGTTGGCGATCTCGTGCCGTGCCGCGTCGTGCGCGGCAAGCAATTGCGGCCAGCCGGGCTCGCCGCACGCGCTCGCGACAAGCTGACGCGCGGCGGGGGTCGCGGGTTCCCCGTCGGGCGCGGTCAGGCGCAGCATGACGGACGTCCGGCCGAGCAGCGGGTGGGCGTCGCAAGCCGCGGCGGGCGCCAGACCAACGACGCGCATACAGGCGAGAGCGGAGCCGATATTGGGATCGTGACAGCGGCCGGTCGCAAGCTGCGTCACCTGCATCGCGAATTCGAGGTCGACGAGCCCGCCGGGGCCGCCCTTGATGTCCAGCGGGCCTTTTGGCGGCTTGTGCGCGGCGATCTTGTCGCGCATCCCGGCGGCGTCCTTCGCGACCGCATCGCGATCACGCGGGCTCGCGAGCAGATCGTCGATGATGCGGTGAAGCTCCGCCTTCGCTCCGTCCGAACCATAGACCGGCCGCGCGCGGAGCAGCGCCATATGCTCCCACGTCCATGCCTCCTCGCGCTGATAGCGCTCGAAACTGTCGAGCGTGACGACGAGCGGACCTTGCGCGCCTTGCGGCCGCAGCCTTGTATCGACGTCGTAGAGCTTGCCCGCCGCGGTCGGCACCGACATCGCCACGGTCACGCGCTGCGCGAGGCGGTTGTAATAGGTCGTCGCGCCGAGCGGGCGCGGCCCGTCCGATTCGGCGAGATGATCGCCGGTGAAAAGATAGATGAGGTCGAGGTCCGAAGCGTGCGTCAGCGCCCTGCCCCCGAGCCGGCCGAGCGCGAGGACGACCAGTTCGCTGCCCGGGACGCGGCCGTGCGCCTGGACGAACTCCGCCACCGTCGCATCGGCAAGAACCTGCAACGCCGCCTCGGCGAGTTCGGAATAGCCGCAGGCGACCGTCATCGGATCGCTCGCCCCGGCAACGAGCTGCACGCCATAGGCGAAGCGCCGCTCCCCGACGCGGTCGCGGACGCGGTCGAGCAGGCGTTCATAGTCGAGCCCCGCCAATCCCGGCGCCCATTCGGACATCAATTCGGTCCTGGTCGCGGGCGCCTCGAACGCGCGCTTGTCGATCAGCCCTTCGATGAGTTCGACCCGCGCGCCGAGCGCATCGGCCAAGGTGGGGGCCAGCGAGAGCACGCGCGTCGCGATCTTCGCCAGATCGGGCTGCGCGGCCAGCAGATGAAAGAAGCCCACCGCGCTCGGCAGCCCGCCGACGAGCTTGTCGAAACGGAGTAATGTCGCCTGTGGATCGGGCGCCGCGCCGATCGCCTTCACCAGTTCGGGAAGCACCGCCTCGAGCGCCTCGAGCGCCGCCGGGCTGCGCAGTGCGCGCAGCTTGCCGCCGCGCCAGTCGGCGATCGTGCGCAGCGCCGCGTCGGGCGGATCAAAGCCCGCCGCGATCAGCGCACCCGCCAGCTCGCCCTCGTCGCGCGGCAATCCGCCGGTCCCGGCGCGCTCGACCACCAGGCTGTCGTAGCAGGCGCCGACGTCGCTCACGACGGGCAGCAGCGCCGCGAGCAGACCGGCGCCATCAGCCTCGCCGTCGAGCCGCGCCACGGCGTCGAGCGCGTCGGCCTGCGTCGGCAGCGAATGCGTCTGCTGGTCCTCGATCATCTGCAGGCGATGCTCGATGCGGCGCAGCGTTGCATAATGGCCGGTCAGCCGTTCGGCGACCGCCGCGTCGATCCGCCCCGCCTTCGCCAGCGCCGCGAGCGCGTCG
>OEIU01002130.1_pt1 | contig 11026 bp, 8 predicted proteins | sample 1539221 | NCBI WGS metagenome assembly OEIU01 (sample SAMN03792071, study PRJEB22550) | activated sludge metagenome | feature: wastewater treatment plant; material: activated sludge; isolation source: Wastewater treatment plant of a petroleum refinery complex | place: Argentina: Zarate | collected... | reverse complement strand
CAGGCTGTAGTGCTCGCGCGGATAATTCTCGATCAGCTTGGCCAGATGATCCAGCGAGAACGCCGGCGACTTGTGCATGCTGTGCGCCAGCTTGATCGGCTGATGGCCCCAGAGGGCGGTGTGGGTGTGGTCCCAATCGGTCAGAATCTTGGTCATATTACTACTTCGCTCCAGGTCGCTTGCATTCCGAGTCGCTTGCATTTGACCCGAGGCAGCCAACCGGGAGGTTGTCCCGAATTTGCAAGAGCTGCCGCAGGCTGGCCATGCTGTGTCCCGTTGCGAGACGACTGCGCGACCTTCTGCCTCATGTAGCAAGACCGGTGCCGCAGTCTGTCGCACCCCGCTTACCCGGCGCTAATGTCTGCGCGGTATGGCTAACGCGGAAAACGAAATGACCGTAGAACAGCCATACCAAACGCTATTTCTGGGTGCCGGGCCGCAGATGCAGTGCGGCGTCGGTCAGTTCACGCGTCTGTTGCAGGAAGAAATCGAACGTTTATCGCCCGGCACTAACACGGCGTTAACCCTGACACGGACGGATGGATCGTTTCGCGACATCCGGCACGCGGTTGCCTCGTCGCACAATGTGGTCTGCAACTTTCCGATTGTGGCCTGGAAGCGGGTGATCGCTCGCCCGCTACTGGCGCTGACCCTTGCAAAACTCTTGCGGCGCAAGGTTGTCCTGATTCAGCACGAATGGGCCGGTCTCAATTGGGCGCGTCGGCTGACCTACATCCCTGCCCTGCTGCTGGCCGATAGCATCGTGATGTTCTCCCAGCTGGTGCGGCGCGAACTGGCGAATGATCCGCTGGTCGGCTGGACCGCGAGGAAGGTCGCGATGGCGCCGCTGCCGCCGAACATCGAAGCGCCCGCGGACATTGCGGATTCGGAATTGCGCCGGCGGCTGGCGGCGGCGCGCAGCGAAGGACGATTGCTGATCGGTCATTTCGGTTCGATCTATCCCGGCAAACAACCCAATGCGCTGCTGGACATCGGCGCGATCCTGAAGCGCCGCGGATTGAAGCCGCTGATCGTCTATGTCGGCTCGTTCATCCGCGGCGCCGACAATGTCGAAGCGGATTTTTTTGCGCGCGCAGCGGAACTGGGCTTGACGGAGGACGTCATCGTCAGCGGCTTTGTCGCCTCCGACGCCGAGGTGTTCGGGCTATTCAACGAGCTCGATGCATTCTGCTATCCGCTCGGCGAAGGCCTGACCGCGCGCCGCTCGAGCGTGCTGACCTGCGTGCAGTCGAGCAAGCCGCTGGTCGTAACGGCCCCGGCGCTGCCGGACGAGTTCGATCACCACCCTCGCTTCAGAGAGCTGATCGACCGCGGCACGATCATGCTGGTCGCACGCGGCGGCGGCAATGATGCTTACGCCGATGCGATCGTGGCGGCAGCAAACTCCCGGGTGGCGCGCGTACCGTTCGACTTTTCCGGCTGGTGGCGTGACGTTGCCGCAGCCATCAGCGCCAAGCTTTGAGCGTTACGCCGTGGCGCGGAAACGCGCCAGATAATGCAGGCAAAACACCGCCAGCAGCAGCGTGAACCAGGTGGGGTCGGCGCGATCCAGGAAGAAGCTCTCCATCGACGCCAGATAGAGCGCGAACAGCCAGATGCGCAGCATCGCCATCGCAAGCGGCCCGCCATTGCCGCCGCGGTCGGCCTTGTGGAAATCGCGGAGCGGCCCGACCACCAGCACCAGAATGAGCAGGATGAGGCCCGGCAATCCCGTGCCGAGTGCGGTGTCGAGGTAGCCATTGTGACTGTGCGAGGCCAGCACGGTCCATTCCTTGCCCTCGCGCAAATCCTGCAGCACGCCGCTGCCCCAGAACGCCTGATAGCCGTAGCCGGTAGCCAATCGCTGCTGCAGGGACTCCAGGGCAAACGTCCAGATGTCGATGCGGCCGGTGAAGGTGGAGTCGAACGGCAACAGTTTTGCCAGCGAGGCCAGCGTGTCGCTGGCCACCGTGCCGACGCTGAGCAGATTGAGCAGCGCCAGCGGCGTCAGCAGCATCACCGCGCGCAGCCAGAACCAGGGGACCACCGAGGTGAGCGATGTCAGCAGCAGCACCGCGGCGCACAGTGTGAGGGCGCTTTTTCCACCGGCGTGAAACAGAAAAAGCGTTGCGAGGCCGATGATAGCGGCACCCGAAATCCAGGCGCCCCGGCGCACGATCCAGATACCCAGGAACAACAGCATCGCCATGATGCCGGCCGCGACATTCTTGTGGCCGAACGTGCCGCGCCAGTCGCCGGCGAGCAGCGGTTCCTGCGGATCGGTGACCTGATGAATCGAGAAATATGGCGCCAGCAGCAGTCCGAGATAGCAGGCCGCCAGCAGGCCGAGCGCGGCGACGCTGAACCAGCGCATCAATTCGTGCTGTGACCGCGCCAGCAGCGGCATAGACGCTGCGACTGCGAGGACACAGGCCGTCAGCGTAAAGCGCCGCATCGACGTGCCCGGATCGGACGAATAGAGCGACGTCAGGAGCAGCCAGCCGGCGAACAGGATGTACGGCATCGTCAGCAGCGAGGCCAGGCCGCGGGTACTGTCTTGCGCGGCGATCAGAACCGCCGCGACGGCAAGGACGGCGAAGATGACGTAGGACCACAGATCGTGGCCGGTACTGAAATCGCCGATCTCGTATTCGCCGAGATCGGCGAACGGCTTCAGCGTGATCCACACCAGCAGCAGCGTTCCGATGAAGAGGGCGGCGCGGACGAGGTCGATGACCCGCTGGCGAGCGATGCCGCCGGCGACCTCGTGCAACTCCGATGTGACTGATATCCGGCTCAAGAGGCGATCTTCGAGGCTTTGTAGGGTTGCGGCTCGATGCCGATCGACGCCAGTGCACTGCCGATCGCCACCGTCAGCGGATGCATGGCGATCACGGCCTTGTGCTCGGACAACGCCAGACGCATCGCGCGCGGCAACGACATCGGCAACGCCGCCAGCATCTTCAGCGTCAGCACGGCGCGCGACCAGCGATTCGGCGCGACCTTGCGCTGGACATGATAGTTGATGGCGCCGATGCGCAAGCCACGCAGCACCAGCCAGCGCAGGCTGGTGCGGCCCGGCGGCACCGTCTCGTCGATCACGGCCTCGGCGGCCCAGTGGAATTTCAGGCCGGCCTTCATGCCGCGCCAGAAGAAATCGGTGTCGCCGCCACCGAGCAGGTTGAAGCGCAGGTCGAAGGCCGGTTCGGGCAGATGCTCGAATACCGAACGCCGGATCAGGCAATTGCCGCTGCCATAGATCACCGGTACCGGGCCCGAGCTCTCGTAGGCCGGCGCGAATGCCGGATGATGGCGCAAGCCGCGCTTCTGTGCGTCGTCGAACTGGGGGAACACCGGACCGCCGACGATATCGGCGCCGCTGGTTTCGGCTGCATGCACCATCGCCTCCAACCAGCCGGGTGAAGCGACCTCGTCATCGTCGATCATCAGGAAGTGTTCGGCACCGGGAAACGTCTCGCGGGCGGTCTCGAAGGCCGCGTTGATGGCGTGACAATTGCCCTGCCGCGGCTCGACCGCGCAAAGGCCCGAAAGTTTGCCGGAGAGCAGGAATTCGGTTGCGACCGGAACGGCCTCGCATTTCGTGGCATCGTTATCGACGACGACGACGGCGAAACGCCGGCCGGCGGATTGGGCGGCGAGCGACTGCAGCGTCTTGCGCAGGTGCTGCGGCCGGCGAAAGCTGGGGACGCAGACTACGATGCGCACGGTCGTATCGAGCGCGCCGGACGCTGCGGCCAGCGCGCGGCTTTCACGTGGCAGTGGCACAGACGGTTTGGATGCGGCGTGGTCCATCGGCAGTTCGCTTCTTGCTCGTAGTGGCGTCGTCCTGAAACGGGACCGGCAGGCAATCCTGGGACAGAGTTGTGCCAACGCCGGCGCCCTCTCCAGCCACTTCCGCTGTCGGCACGATATGCACCGGATGTTGCAAAAGACGGTCCAGCGACGTACCCGATGGCGCCGATCTCGCGGCACGGTTAAGGAACAGCGTTAACCGATCACGACGCTTCGCGCTCGGTCAGCGCCGGGCGGAGAACAGATTGCGGAACAGCTTTTCCGACTGCGGAAAGCGGCCGGTATCGATCTGCGTCGGCCACAGCCCGTCGACATTGAAATAGCCGGCATAGGCGATGCGGTCGCGGTTCTCCGTGAACCACTCGTGCATCTTTTGAATGAAGTAGGGGTTGTCGCCGAAATTGCCGACGCCCCATTCCGGATAGCTCATCGGCTTGTTGTGCCTGCCGGCGAATTCGCGGTGCCACTCCAGGGCAAACGGCGCCTTGAGATAGAAGGTCTGCCAGCGCTCCTCGGGCGTGCCCTCGAATTTGAAATCGTAGACGTCGAGACCGATGTAATCGACCACGTCGTCGCCGGGATAAGCCAGATCGGCCGGCATTTCCTGCGGACCCCAGCCCGGGCACCAGTCGAACGTGAAAGCGCCCGAGTGTTTGCGGAAGATATCGGCTACATGGCGGTAGGCGGCGATGAAGTCGGCTTCCCTTCCCTTCGCGAACCAATTGGACTGTTCAAGGTTCATTTCCCAGCCAAGACGGATGATGGCCTTCGGCTGCGCCTCCGCGATCGTCCGCGCCGCACTCTCGAACTCCAGGTCATGTTTGCCGAAGGCGACATCGGCCAGCTGCGTGCCCTTCATGGTCAGCGGCATCGACCAGACCACGTTCCGCGCCGGATTAAGTTTTTTCCAGACGCCGGGCACCCAGGTGAATGCGAGAAACTGCTCCCACGTCTCTTCGCCGTAGAAATCGACCGCGATTACCGACGACGGCTTCTGGTTCAGCCATTTCTCCCAGTCCTGCAGCGTACGCTCGCGGCCGATCGCACCCCAGTTGACAAAGGCGCCGGCGAGCTTCGCAGAGTCGCTCGCCGCACGTGGCGATGGATTTGCCTTGCCGTGGGCCGCGGTCAAGCCGCCCGCGGCCCAGGAGGTCGCCAGCAGCAGCAGGCCACGGCGAACCCGGTCAATTGGTGGCATAGCCCGCTCCGGCAAGTTTCCTGGCGAATGCGCCCGCCAGACGCCGGCCGATCTCGACCGAGCCCTGCTCCGTCAAATGACCGGCATCGAACTGCATCGGCACATTGGCGTCGACGAATTCGTCGCAGCGGTCGTTGCGGCAGATGGCGTCGTAGACCGAGACGTAAGTCGCGCCGCGCGCCGTCACCAGCGCGTTCATCGCCCTGTCTCGCTCCTGAATACCGGGCGTACGCCTGACACGGGCGGCAGACTTGTCGCCCCTTCGCAGTTCGTCCGCCAGCAGCCGCGGCAGCGCGAGGTCGTATTCCACGATCGGGCCGAGCACCGCGACATCGATGCCGCGCGCTTTCAGGCGATCGATAACGGTGGTGAGATCGGCCAGATCCTCGTCCTTCCAGGACGCCGCCAGCAGGACCTTGTCGATCTTGTGGGCGGGCAGAAACTCCTCGAAGACAAAGTTCATCATCCGGGGGCAGGACCGCGTTTCCAGCGCCGAGATTTCCGGAATGGCCGGACGGCACATGCTGGCCGTGGCCTGCATCACGTTCACATCCGGCAGGGCGGCCTGCAGGCCGAACCAGAGATGCGCGCCGTGGCTGTCGCCGACCAGCAGGTAATTCGGCCGGTGCGGATCCAGCTTCATGCATGCCTCCTGGTCGAGATGCTGGCGGTTGGTGGCGAGGAAGCACTTTCCGGTGCGGAACTGGCTGGCGGAATCGTAGGCGAGATAGGAGCTGATCGCGACCACCCGATCGGAGAAGCGGAACGGCGCGCCGTCCGACAGCAAAATCATCAGACACGCGGCAAACGCCGTCGCCATCGACGCCAATGCGGCGGAAAACACCCCCGTCCGCGAGGATTCGTGCGCCATGGCGCGGAACGGCCGCTCGATGAATCGCCATGAAGCGATCGCAACGGCGAACGACACCGCGATCACCACCAGCTTCGCCGTGGCGGACGTTCCGGCCATCAGGAATCCGTCGGTGCGCTGGAACACCATCAGGGGCCAATGCCAGAGATAGAGCGAGTAGGAGATCAGGCCGACAAAGACCAGCGGCGGCACCGACAACTGCCGGCCGGCCCATGACAGCGAGCCCTCGCTGGAAGCGATCACCATCGCCGCGCCCACCGCCGCAAGGCCAATCATCGCCAGCAGCGGCGCCGACGGCGTCCCCAGCACGATGACGCCGAGCAGGAGCGCCAGCCCGATGCCACCGACGATATTCCTGGCGATCGGCGTCGACGGCGATGGAATGAACCTGATCGCCAGTAGCGCGCCGAGCGCCAGCTCCCAGGCGCGGAACGGCGTCAGGTAGAACACGAAAGTGGCGTTGCGGAAGCTCATCAGGATGGCGGCGGCGAGCGACATCAGCGTCGCGGCGGCCAGCAGCCATTTGGCGGACCGGGGGACGCAGCGGTAGAGCGCCAGCATCAGCAGCGGCGCGACGAAATAGAACTGCTCTTCGACACCCAGCGACCAGGTATGCAGCAGCGGCTTCGTCTCCGCCGGCGCATCGAAGTAGCCGGCCGTCTTGGCGAAATAGATGTTGGAGACCGAGGCGACCGCGCTGGCGAAGCTCTTCGAGAAATCCTCGAACTCGACCGGCAGGCAATAGGCATAAGCGAGTACACCCGTCACGCCGAACATGGCGAACAGCGCGGGCAGGATGCGCAGGATACGGCGCTTGTAGAAATCGCCGAGCGAGAACGTGCCGTCGCGGATGTCCTGATCGATCATCCCGCAAATCAGATAGCCGGAAATGACGAAGAAGATGTCGACGCCGACGAAGCCGCCCCCGAAGCCGGGAATGCTGGCGTGGTAAAGAACCACGGGAAGGACGGCGAGCGCCCGAAGGCCATCGATGTCGGCGCGATATTTCACAGGTAACCTCGATCAGCATTTCGCGAGGCCGTGTCAAAGCCGGACATCGCGGAAATTCCAACTGTGCCGAAAAGAACCAACGACTCAGCGTCACTGACGCCAATGCCAGACTTCCGGCGCTTGAGGCTCGCCTCCCGGCTCGCCCGCTGTGAATTCTGCAATATCGAGTCCAGCGCCGCCCTATACGCACCAAGCGACCGACTTCAGCGTTAACTCGCGGCGCTCCTGTCCCATGTGAAGGACGAGCCGAGACGGACACCGCATCGAATCGGTGCACGCGCCGGCGGGCTGGTTAACAGGGTGTTGATCCAAACGGGTTCGGAGACCGCGCGCAGGTATCCGAAGGCGGTTAATCGCACCGATTAACTATCGAAGCACACTCAAAGACGTGTGTGATGGCCTTCGGCACCGATCTTGCTCATCGCGATACGAACATCATTGCGGCCAGCGAAAGCGGCCCATCGCGAGAGACTCTGGAATGGACCCTGTAGCGCTGTTAACCCCAACCTACGGGCGCGACCTGGCAATCTGCACCCTGCTTTGCGAAAGCGTGGATCGCCACGTCAAGTCGTTCTCGAAGCACTATTTGCTGGTTCCCGATTGCGACATGCCGCTGTTCGCCCATCTGGCGAGCGAGCGCCGCGTCATCATTCCGGCATCGGCCTATCTGCCGGGCTGGCTGCGGCCGCTGCCGCGCATCGTCCAGCGCAAGCGCCGCCAGTTCTGGTGGTCGCTGCGCGCCAAGCCGGTCAGCGGATGGCACGTGCAGCAGTTCCTCAAGATCGCCGCTGTGATGTCGCTGCCGCACCAGCGCTACTGCATCCTGGATTCCGACATCCTGTTCTTCCGGGATTTCGACCTGTCGCGCTTCGAGCATCCCCATCCGATTCCGCTCCTCAGCATCCCCGACGAGATCGTCGCCACCACCAAACCGCATCATTCGCGCTGGATCGTGACGACCCATCAGCTCCTTGGATTGCCGGTGCCGCCGCTGCCGGCGGACGATTATATCGGCCACATCATCTTCTGGGACCAGCAGACCACGCGCGCGATGGCTTCGCGCATTGAAGCGATATCCGGCAAGAGCTGGGTCGAAGCGCTGTGCAAGACCCGCGATTTCTCCGAATATCTGCTGTACGGCTATTTCGTACGCAACGACGCGCGGTTCGCCGCCGGTCACATCAATACCAACAGGACCATCTGCGTCAGCTATTGGGAGACACCGCAGCTCAGCCGGGAGCGGCTGAACGCCCTGTTCCGCCGCGCCGGCAAGCATGACGTCGCCTGCTCGATCACCTCCTTCTCCGGCACGCCGGTGGAGATGATCCGTGCCGCCGTCGCCGAGAATTTCTACGGGGCGCCGTCGCTGGTTGCGGACGACGACAAATCGGGGCTCGCCGCCGCATGATGATCGGACAGGCCAGCATCAACCTGACCGCCAACGTGCTTTCGGCAGTGCTGGGGCTCGCCAGCGTGTTCGTGTTCACGCGGCTGTTCTCGCCGCATGAATACGGTGTCTATCTGCTCGGCGTCGGTTTTGCCCTGGTCGTCAGCGTGTTCCTGGTCGGCTGGTTCCGCAACCTGATCCTCAGCGGTCACGGGCGCGACGACGGCACCGACGTGCGCGGGCGGGTGATCGCTGGCTATCTGATCTGCTGCCTGACCGCGCCGGTCGCCTATGCTGTGGCACGGCTGCTCGGCCTCGATTCCGTCGCGGCACTGACTGCCACCGCGCTCTCGGTTACCATCGGATTGTTCGAACTGACCCAGGACCTGGTTCGGTCACGCCTACAGGCTTTTTCCGCGATGAAGGGCATGCTGGTGCGGGCGGGCGGGCTGCTTGCACTCGGCGTCGCGGCCGCGCTGGTGAGTCCGAATGGCGTTCTGCTGCTGCTCGCCGCCGCCCTCGCCTATCTGTTCGCGGTCCTGGCGCAATCGCGCACCGCCTGGCGCGGCACGGTGGTCAAAGTCAATCGCGCCGACCTTATGACGCTGGCCAAGACCGGCCTGCCGCTGACGGTTTCCCTGACGCTGCTGGCGATCTCGACGATGGCCGACCGCTTTGTGATCGCCAACCTCGTCGGCGAAGCCGATGCAGGCAGATATGTCGCCGGCCTCGATCTCGTGCGCCAGGCGCTGATGATGCCGGCGATCAGCGTGGCCGCCGCGTTCTTCCCGATGGCGGTGCAGATCCACGCGCGCCAGGGTGACGACGCCGTGCGTGCGCATCTGGCCGAATGCGTCGAGCTCTTGGCCGCCGTCACCGTGCCCGCCGCGCTTGGATTTGCCGTGATCTCGACCCATGTCGCCAATGTCGTGCTCGGCGTCGAATTCCGCGAACTGGCGGCGCAGACCATGCCGATCGTGGCGGTCGCCGTCGTGTTCGAGATACTGCCCGAGCAATACGAGCCCGCGAGCTTCCTGCTGTCGGGAGACATTTCTTTTTACCTGCTCACCCCCGCCTCAACCACCCCCGCCAATCTGATCCTGTCCTTCGTGCTGATCCGGCTGTTCGGCACGGTCGGCGCGGCCTGGGCGCGGCTTGCCGCCGATGTCATCGGATTTGCCTGTGCGTTGCTGCTGACCCGCTTCGCCTTCCCGGTGCCGCTGCCGCTCGGCAAGCTAGCGCCGGTCCTGATCGCTGCGCTGGCGATGGCAGTGAGCGTCATTGCCCTCGAGCGCAGCCTGCATGTCGGCGACCTCTCAGCTTGTGCGATCCTCTCCGGCCTCGGTCTGCTTGTGTATGCGGCGCTGGCCTGGTCCTTCGACATCGCGCATGCGCGCAGACGCTTCAAGCGAGGCCTTGCGCTGTTCCGAACCAGATTTGCCAACAACGATATTGGGTAAAGACCGATGAACAAGATGGCCGCCCTCGATTTTGCAGACGCCGCGCCCGTCACTTCCGGCGAGATGAAGCCGCATCCGCAGTCCCTGCTCGACCTGCCGCATGGCGAGGCGCGGCAGAGCCTGCTCACGGTTCACAGCATCCTGGAGACCCGGCTGCCGAAGACGCGGCTGGCGATCTATGAGGCCGGCGGCGGCTCCACCAGCTTCCTGCCGCTCGGCGTGCTCGCCCGCAGCCATGTCACCGTGGTCGACATCGACGAAGACCAGGTCCGCAACAACACCTATGCGCAGGAAACCATCCTCGGCGACATCCAGACCCATCGCTTTCCGCCCGACAGCTTCGATCTCGTGATCTGCTACAACGTGATCGAGCACGTGCCCGACGTCGAAGCGGCGCTGCATGGCTTCTGCCAGTCGATCAAGAAGGGCGGCCTGATCCTGATCGGCGCGCCCAATCCGCGTTCGCTCTCGGGCGTGGTGACGAAGTACTCGCCGCACTGGTTCCACGTCTGGTTCTACCGCTATGTGCGCGGCGACAAGAAGGCCGGTCTGCCCGGCCAGGCACCGTTCCCGACGCATTTTCATCCACTCGTTACGCCGGCCAACCTCGAAGCGTTCGCGAAACAGAATCGCCTGCAGGTGATCTACAAGAAGGAATATGAGAGCCCGCGCTATCCGGAGATGCGCAAGCGCGTGGCGAAATTCGCCGCGCTGGTCGATGCCGGCGCCCGCGTGCTCAACTTCCTGCTGCCCGGCAAGCGCGACGTGCGCCGCGGCGATTATCACATCATCCTGCGAAAGCTCTGAGCCATGAACGCGATGTGGTCCACCGCGAAGCTCAAGGTCAGCCACCGCCTGGCGATGCATCTGCGCGTCAGTGAAGGCTTTGCAATGCGCAACGACCGCCCGATGGTCAGCTTCACCTTCGATGACGTGCCGAAGAGCGGCGCTACCACCGGCGCCGCCATGCTGGAAGAGTTCGGCGCCCGTGGCACCTTCTACGTATCCGGCGGACTGACCGGGATCGATACCGACGTCTGGGAAGCCGCCACCACCGAGGATATCGTCGGCCTGCATCGCCGCGGCCATGAGATCGGCTGCCACACCTTCTCGCATGCGCGCGTCCCCGACCTCGACGACGCCGCGCTCGCCGACGAGATCGGCCGCAACCGCCGCTACTTCGACACGCTCGATCCCTCCATCAAGGCCGACAGCTTCGCCTACCCCTGGGGGTACGCATCGTTTGCCCGCAAGAAGCTGCTCAGCCGCGAATTTCAGAGCTGTCG